>JAESGM010000142.1_pt1 | contig 159948 bp, 163 predicted proteins | sample 9269721 | NCBI WGS metagenome assembly JAESGM01 (sample SAMN15720920, study PRJNA650825) | algae metagenome | isolation source: Komarekiella atlantica HA4396-MV6 and co-occurring heterotrophs from... | place: USA: Theobald House, Kauai, HI | collected 2009-07-29 | reverse complement strand
CGCCGACCACGATCTCGCGGTCGAAGCGACCGGGGCGCCGCAGCGCCTCGTCGATCGCCTCGGGCCGGTTGGTGGCGGCGATGACGACCAGGTTCGCGCGCGGCTCGAGCCCGTCCATCAGCGTCAGCAGCTGCGCGACGAGGCGCTTCTCCGCCTCCCCGGTCACCTGGCCGCGCTTGGGCGCGATCGAGTCGATCTCGTCGATGAAGATGATCGACGGCGCGTTCTGGGTCGCCTGCTCGAAGATCTCGCGCAGTGCCTTCTCGCTCTCGCCATAGGCGCTGCCCATGATCTCGGGCCCGTTGATCAGGAAGAATTCGGCATCGCTCTCGTTGGCGACGGCGCGCGCGAGACGCGTCTTGCCGGTGCCGGGCGGGCCGTGCAGCAACACGCCCTTGGGCGGATCCACGCCCAGCCGCTGGAACAGCTCGGGATAGCGGAGCGGCAGCTCGACCATCTCGCGCAGCTGGTCGATCGCGCCGACGAGCCCGCCGATATCGTCGTAAGTGACGTCGGCGCGGCGCGACTCCTTGGGCTCCTCATATTCGGGCCGCAGCTCGACCTCGGTATTCTCGTCGATATGGACGATGCCCTTGGGCGTCGACGAGACGACCGCGAGGCGGATCTCCTGCAGCGCATAGGCCGGCGCCGCGAGCATCTGGCGAAGCTGCGGCGGCAGGCCGTCGCTCGCGACGCGCTGCTGCCCGGCGGTGGCGACCGTGTCGCCGGCGGCAAGCGGCCGGCCGTAGAAGGTGCGCTTGAGCGCCTGGGTCGAGCCCTGAAGCCGGAGATTCTGCTGGGCGGGGGCGAACACCACCCGCGTCGCCGGGCGCGACTCGGCCTTGCGCAGCTCGACGAAGTCGCCCGAGCCGACGCCCGCATTGGCGCGCTGGAGGCCGTCGAGGCGCGTGATCTCCAGACCCTCGTCTTCCGGATAGGGCAGGACCGCGCGCGCCGGGGTCGGGCGCTTGCCGACGATCTCGACCACGTCGCCTTCGGCGAGCCCAAGCGCCGTCATGATCGTGCGCGGGATGCGCGCGAGGCCGCGGCCGCTATCCTCGGGGCGGGCATTCGCCACCTGCACCCTACGCGTCTGAACTTCGCTGTCCGCCATCCCGAACTCCTTTGAGGTGGCGAATAGCTGGGAAGTCGATCGGGTTCCGGCAATGGGCGTTTGCGCGCGACCCGGTTGTCGGCGCGATGCGCTCGCGTGCGGACGAAAAAAAAGGCCGGTCCCGAGGGACCGGCCGGAAAAGTTTGTTAGGAGAGGATGCCTGAAAGGCCTGCTCTATGTGCAGCGCAGCACGTTTTTGTGCAAGTGCGAAGAGTGAAAAGACGGTTGCAAGAAACGCAATTCTGCGGTTTCTATCACGAGAACGGGCGCTTAGCTTCGACAAGGTAGCCGAAGAAGCTGCTGCAACGCACAACGGAAGGAAGTTGAGGTGCGGCGTTTACCCCCGCTCACGGCGATCGAGGCCTTCATGCAGGTGGCGCGGCTGGGATCGGTCAAGGCGGCGGCCGAGGAACTGTCCTTGTCCTCGCCCGCGCTCAGCCGGCGCGTGCAGGCGCTCGAGCGGTTCCTGGGGCGCAGCCTGTTCGACCGCACGCCCCAGTCGATGCGTCTGACGCCCGATGGCGAGCGGCTGCTGGAGACGATCGCGCCGCATGTCGACGGGCTCAACGACGCGATCGAGAACCTGACCAGCGCCAGCCCGGTGCTGCGGCTGCGCCTCGGCGTGCTTCCGCTGTTCGCGACCCAGCAGCTGTTCCCGCTCCTTCCCGAGCTGCGCCAGAGCCATCCCGAGCTGCACCTCGACCTCGACACGGCGCCGCATGCGCTGTTGCGGCTGGGCGACGGGCTGGACGCGGCGATCACGCTTCAGCGCGACATCGACCCGGCGCTTTATTCGCACCGGCTGGACCGCAACCAGATCTTCGCGATCGGCGCGCGGGAGCTGGCCGAGGGCCCGGCCGCGCTGCGCCGCCCCGAAGACCTGGCGCGCACGACGATCTTCCTCCACCGCGACCTGCCGGACGCGTTCGAGGCGTTTCGCAGCCAGCTCGGGCTTCACGGGCTCGAGCCCCAGACCATCGATTTCTACGATTCGGGCCAGCTGATGCTGGAGGCGGCCGCGCAAGGTCTGGGCGTGGCGATGATGCACGAAAGCCATTTGCGGAACGCGAACGATCCGCGGCTGGTGCCGTTGTTCGACGTGAGCGTGACCAGCCCGTACAGCTATTGGTTCGCGTGCCGGCCCCGTGCGCTGGAGGCACGGCCGGTCCGGCTGTTCCGCGACTGGCTGGTCACCCGTTTCGGCGCGCGCGACCAGCGCGCCGCCGCCTGAAGCGTCAGGCGGCCCGGCGCTGGGTCGAGGCCAACCAGGCCCGCGCCTGCCGCTGCGCCTCGGCGATCTCGCGCGCGGTCATCTCCTCGGCGATCTCGGCGCGGCATTCCTGCGCGCGCTCCGAGCCGGCGAGCGCCGACAGGTTGAACCATTTGTGCGCCTCGATCATGTCGACGTCGACGCCGCCGGTTCCCGACGAATATGCGATCCCCAGGTCGAAACAGGCGTCCGCATCGCCCCGCGCCGCCTCGGCCAGCCGCGATTCGATCAGAAATGCCGCGCTCTTGTAGCTGCTCCCCATCCGAGCCCCCTTTTTGCGACTACGGGAGCAGGTTGGGCGGTCGGCGTCTAAGAAATGGTTAACGGCGCGGCGACGCTGTCTCAGCCCTCGGGCAGCACCGCGATGTTGTCGAGCAGCCGGGTCGCCCCGATCCGCGCCGCGGCGAGCAGCCGGGCGGGTCGCTCCAGCCGGTCGACGACGGCCAGGTTCTCGGCGTCGACCAGCGCGACATAGTCGACCGAGTCGAAACCACCTTTGAGGATCGCCGCCTCGGCCTTCTGGAGAGCCTCGGCCACGGCGCCGCCGCCGGCCACCGCGCCGGCCGCTTCGCCCAGCGCGCGCGGCAGCGCACGGGCCTGCGCACGCTCCGCATCGGTCAGGTAGACGTTGCGCGACGACAGCGCGAGGCCGTCCTCGTCGCGCTGGGTCGGCACGCCGACGATCTCGATGCCCATGTCGAGGTCGGTGACCATGCGCCGGATCACCGCGAGTTGCTGGAAGTCCTTTTCGCCGAAGATCGCGATGTCCGGGCGGACCTGGTTGAACAGCTTGGCGACCACCGTCGCGACGCCGTCGAAATGGCCTGGCCGGACCGCGCCTTCGAAGCCTTCGGTCAGCCCGGACACCGAAATCGTCGTGGCGAAGCCGGCCGGGTACATCTCGTCGACCTCGGGCGCCCAAAGCAGCGCGCATCCCGCCTCCGCCAGCATCGCGCTGTCCTTGGCGAGCCGCCGCGGATAGCGCGCCAGGTCCTCGGTCGGCGCGAACTGCATCGGGTTGACGAAAATGGACGCGACGACGTGCGGCGCGCGCTTCCGCGCCTCCTCGACCAGCGCCATGTGCCCGTCATGAAGCGCGCCCATGGTCGGCACCAGCGCGACCGCACCGCCATCGGCACGCAGCGCCGCCACGGACTCGCGCAGAAGGTCGACGGAACGGATGGTTTGCACGGTGGATCGGGCTCCGATATGGGCGGGGCTCATTAGGGGGCCGGAGGGCACCCGATCAAGGTCAGTCAGCTCCGGAAAGAAACTATGCCCGCTGATCGGGTTCATGTCATTGTTTTCGCAAATGAAAAAGGCGGCACCGGCAAATCGACCACGGCCGTGCACGTGGCCGTCGCGCTGGCGGCGCAGGGCCGCTCGGTCGCGGCGATCGACCTCGATCATCGCCAGCGCACGCTCGCCCGCTATCTCGAGAACCGTCAGGCGACGATGAAACGGCGCGGCATCGACCTGCCGACTCCCCGCTTCGCGGTCCATTCCGAGACCGACGAGGCCGCGTTCGACGCGATCATCGACACGATGGCGGACGGCGCCGACTTCCTGGTCATCGACACGCCCGGGCGCGACGACCCGATCGCGCGTCGTGCGGCCACGCGGGCCAACACGCTGGTCACGCCGATGAACGACAGCTTCGTCGACTTCGACCTGATCGGCCAGGTCGATCCCGAAAGCTACAAGGTCAGTCGGCCGAGCTTCTATTCCGAGCTGATCTGGGATGCGCGCAAGGCCCGCGCCAAGGCCGACGGGGCAACGATCGACTGGGTCGTCCTGCGCAACCGGCTGCAGCATATCGAGGCCCGCAACATGCGCCGCGTCGGCGAGGCGCTGACGTCACTGTCGAAGCGCGTCGGCTTCCGGCTGATCCCGGGACTCGGCGAGCGCGTCATCTACCGCGAGCTCTTTCCGAGCGGCCTGACGATGCTCGACATCGGCCAGATCTCGGATGTCGGCCTGGGCCATGTCGCCGCGCGCCAGGAGCTGCGCGAGCTGGTCTCGGGCCTGGCGCTTCCCGAACTGCCGGGGGCTGCTGCCGCCTGATGGGCAAGCTGCTGACGCTGCTCGCGCTCGCGGCCCTCGCGATCGCATGGTGGCGTGGCCGCAGCCGTCGCCGACGCGCGGCGATGCCCGTCGCCGAGGCATGTGCGTTGCTGGGCGTCGGCGAGGAGGCGGATGCCGAGGCGATCCGCGCCGCCCATCGGCGGATCATCGCGCGCGTGCACCCGGATGCCGGCGGATCGGCGGACCTTGCCCGGCGGACCAATATGGCGCGTGATTTGTTACTCGCGCGGATCGAACGACGGAGACCGGGATGAGCTATGTTTTCCACCCCACCAGCTTGCGCGAATACGACATCCGTGGGGTGATCGGCGAAACATTGGGCGCCGACGACGCGCGCGCGATCGGCCGCGGCTTCGCCACGCTGCTGCTGCGCGCGGGCGGGACCCGCGTCGCGGTCGGCTGGGACGGGCGCGATTCGTCGCCGATGCTCGCCGAGGCGCTGGTCGAAGGCCTGACCACGAGCGGCGTCGACGTCGTACGGGTCGGGCTGGGGCCGACGCCGATGCTCTATTATGCCGAGGCGGTGCTGGAGGTCGATGCCGGCATCCAGATCACCGGCAGCCACAATCCGCCGAGCTACAACGGGTTCAAGATGGTGTTCCAGCACCGTCCCTTCTTCGGCCCCGACATCCAGGAGATCGGCCGGCTCGCGGCCGCCGGGGACTGGGAGACGGCGGAGACGCGCGGCCAGGTCACCGACTTCGACATCCTCGATCAATATGTCGACCGGCTGTTCGCGGGCTATCAGGGCGGCGCGTTCCGGGTGGGCTGGGACGCGGGCAACGGCGCGGCCGGGCCGGCGCTCGAGAAGCTCGTCGCGAAGCTGCCGGGCGAGCATGTGCTGTTGTTCACCGACGTCGATCCGACCTTTCCCAACCACCACCCGGACCCGACCGAGGAGAAGAATCTCGAGCACCTGAAGGAAGCGGTCCGCACGCAGAATCTGGATCTCGGCATCGCCTTCGACGGCGACGGCGATCGCATCGGCGCGATCGACGGCCAGGGGCGCGTGATCTGGGGCGACCAGCTGCTCGCGATTCTCGCCGAGCCGGTGCTCCGGTCGGTGCCGGGCGCGACGATCATCGCCGACGTGAAGGCCAGCCAGGCGCTCTACGATCGCATCGCCGAGCTCGGCGGCACGCCGATGATGTGGAAGACCGGCCACAGCCACATCAAGTCGAAGATGAAGGACATCGGAGCGCCGCTCGCGGGCGAGATGAGCGGGCACATCTTCTTCGCGCACGATTATTACGGCTTCGACGACGCGCTCTATGCGGCGGTCCGGCTGCTGGGCGCCGTGCGCATCCTCGGCAAGTCGCTCGCCCAGCTCAAGGACGAGATGCCCGAGATGGTGAACACCCCCGAGATGCGCTTCCAGATCGACGAGAGCCGCAAATTCGCCGTCGTCGACGAGGTGCTCGCCCGGCTCGAGGCCGACGGCGCCGACGTCAACCGCACCGACGGCGCGCGGGTCAACACGCCCGACGGCTGGTGGCTGCTCCGCGCCTCGAACACCCAGGACGTCCTCGTCGCACGCGCCGAGGCGAAGAGCGTGGACGCGCTCGACCGGCTGTTGATGCAGATCGACGACCAGCTGGCCAAGTCGGGCGTCGTGCGCGGACCGCAAGCCGGGCACTGACACCCAAGCTCCTCCCCGCCTTCGGCGGGGAGGAGCGCGGGTCAGTCGTCCTCGTCCTCGTAGCCGAGGATGTCGAGCGCGCGCGCCTTGATCTGGCGGGTCATGCACCAGTGGATCAGGGCGTCCTCGCGCCCGTGCGTCACCCAGACCTCGCGCGGGGCGATCTCGAGGATCGTCGAGGTCAGTTCGTCCCAGTCGGCATGGTCGGAGATGATCAGCGGCAGTTCGACATTGCGCTGGACCGCGCGCTGGCGGATGCGCATCCAGCCCGAGGCCATCGCCGTGATCGGATCGGGCAGCCGCCGGCTCCAGCGGTCGTTGAGCGCGCCCGGCGGCGCGAGCACGATGCGGCCCGCCATCTCCGCCTTATCGACCCCGGTCGCCGGTCGCAGCTCGCCCAGCGGCACGCCTTCGGCGGCGTAGAGGTCGCACAGCCGCTGCAGCGCGCCATGGATGTAGATCGGGTCGTCATGCCCGCGCAGCCGCAGCTCCGAAATCACCCGTTGCGCCTTGCCGAGCGCATAGGCGCCGACCAGCACGCACCGCTCCGGATTGGCGTGGAGCGCCGCGAGCAGCTTGTCGATCTCGTCGCCGGTGTCGGGATGGCGGAACACCGGCAGGCCGAACGTCGCCTCGGTGATGAAGATGTCGCAGGCGACCGGCTCGAATGGTGGGCAGGTCGGATCGGGCCGGCGCTTGTAATCGCCCGAGACGACGACGCGCTCGCCCTTGTGGTCGAGGACGATCTGCGCCGATCCGAGCACATGGCCCGCGGGAACGAAGCTGATCTCCACCTCGCCCAGCCGAACGCTTTCGCCATAGGGGACGGGGTTGGCCTGCTGCGTCCCGTAGCGCGCGTCCATGATGGCCAGCGTGCCGGGCGTGGCCCAAACCGCGCCGTGGCCGCCGCGCGCATGGTCGGCATGGCCGTGGGTGACGAGCGCGCGCGCCTTGGGCGTCGAGGGGTCGATCCAGGCATCCGCCGCGGGGACGTAGATGCCTTCCTTGTGCGGCTCGATCCAGGCGCCGAGCCGGCTCACGCCGCGGCGCGGCGCCGCGATGCGAGCAGCCCGCCGAGCAGTGCCGCGACGAGCTTGGTCCCGTAGGGCAGCAGCGTGGCGGCGTTGAACGGACCGGACCGGCCGATCAGCGCGACGACGACCATGTCGATCACGAGATACAAAGCCGCGAAAACCGCCGCCGCGATCAGCGCCTGGCGTCCGACGAACGGGCGGGCGGTCAGCCAGCCGAGGAACAGCATCACGATCGCGCCGACCACTAGATCCACGCGCTGCGCCACGCCGGCGGCGGCCGTCGTGAACCCGGCGGTGCCGGTGCCGGGATCAGGCAAGCCCACGATGATCAGCAACGCGACGGCGGAGATGAGGCCGATCGCGACGAGCGCGAGAAGTGCGAAAACCGCGGCACGGATGGGAAGTCTGGACATGGGCCACGGACTAGTCGGCCCCGCCTCGGATCGCAAACCGTTCCTGCTTCGTTGGACTTCTCGAACAAGAAGACGGAGATACACGTGGGAAACCTATGGTCGCTAGCGACATTCCTCGGACCGATCCTGCTGGCGGCAGCCTTGCTGTGGGCGATCGCGCGCAACCGGCGCCAGCGTCCGAGCGACATCGCCCGCTCGGAGCGGGCCACGCATGAGCTCTACGAGCGCGAGGACCGCGACAGCCGCGCCCACGACATCAACCCCTGAGCTCCCGCCGCAGCTCGCCGCGTGGTTCGCGCGGCGGGACTGGAGTCCGCGCCGCCACCAGCTCGACATGCTCACGGCCGGACGGCGCGGCGCGCACGCGCTGCTGGTGGCGGCGACCGGGGCCGGCAAGACGCTCGCGGGCTTCCTTCCCAGCCTCGTCGAACTGATCGAGCAGCCGTTCGACGGGCTCCACACCCTGTACGTCTCGCCGCTGAAGGCGCTTGCGGTGGACGTCCAGCGCAACCTGCTGACGCCGATCGACGAGATGGGCCTCGACATCCGCGTCGAGACACGCAGTGGCGACACACCGTCCGATCGCAAGGCGCGGCAGCGCGTGCGCCCGCCGCACATGCTGCTGACCACGCCCGAGTCGCTCAGCCTGCTCCTCTCCTACCCGGACAGTTTCCAGCTGTTCGCCAATCTCCGCACCATCGTCGTCGACGAAGTCCACGCCTTCGCAACCGGCAAGCGCGGCGACCTGCTCGCGCTCTGCATGGCGCGGCTGCAGGCGATCGCGCCGGGCCTGCGCCGCGTCGCGCTGTCGGCGACCGTCGCCGACCCGGACGATTATCGCGGCTGGCTGGCACCCGATGGCGACATCGATACCGTGACGCTCGTCCAGGGCGAGCCCGGCGCCCCGCCGGACATCTCGATCCTGATCCCCGAAGACCGCATCCCCTGGGCCGGCCATAGCGGCCGCTATGCGGCGCCGCAGGTGATGGCCGAGATCGAGACGCATCGCACGACGATCGTCTTCTGCAACACCCGCAGCCTGGCCGAGCTCATCTTCCAGGATCTGTGGACGGTCAACGAGCTGAAGCTGCCGATCGGCATCCACCATGGCAGCCTGTCGATCGACGCGCGGCGCAAGGTCGAGCAGGCGATGGCCGACGGCCGCCTGCGCGCTCTCGTCGCGACCGCTTCGCTCGACCTCGGCGTCGACTGGGGCGATGTCGACTGCGTGATCCAGATGGGCGCGCCGAAAGGCGCGAGCCGGCTGCTTCAGCGGGTCGGACGCGCCAACCACCGCCTCGAGGAATCGTCCGAGGCGATCCTCGTCCCCGGCAACCGCTTCGAATATCTGGAGGCGCGCGCCGCGCTCGACGCCGTCGAGGAAAGCGAGCTCGACACCGAGCGCTTCCGCCCCGGCGCGCTCGACGTGCTCGCCCAGCACATCATGGGCTGCGCCTGTGCGGCGCCGTTCGACGAGGCCGAGATGCTGGCCGAGGTGCGCGCGGCGCTGCCCTATTCGGCGCTGTCGGACGAGCTGTTCGCACGCGTGCTCGGCTTCATCGAATCGGGCGGCTATGCGCTCAAGGCCTATGACAAATTCAAGCGCCTGACCCGCGACCCCGACGGGCGCTGGCGCGTCAGCCATCCGCGCTTCGTCACGCAGCACCGGCTGAACGCCGGGATCATCGTCGAGGCGACGATGCTCAACGTGCGCTTCAGGAACGGCCGCTCGGTGGGCCGCGTCGAGGAGAGTTTCGCCGCGACGCTGTCGCCGGGCGACACTTTCTTCTTCGCCGGGCTGGTGCTCGAGGTGGAGCGGATGGACACCGAGGATCTGCTCGTCCGCGCGACGTCGCGGCCGGCGCGGATCCCCACCTATGGCGGCGCGCGGATGCCGATCTCGACGAACCTCGCGGACCGGGTGCGACGCTTCCTCGCCGAGCCGTCCGAATGGCCGCGCTTCCCCGCGGACGTGCGCGACTGGCTGGAGATGCAGGCGCGCCGCTCGCGGCTGCCCGAGCCGGGCCAGCTCCTCGTCGAGACCTTCCCGCGCGAAGGCCGTCACCACATGGTCGTCTATACCTTCGAGGGATGGAATGCGAACCAGGCGCTCGGCATGCTCGTCACGCGGCGCATGGAAACGCTCGGGCTGAAGCCGATCGGCTTCGTCGCCAGCGACTATGCGATCGCCGCCTACAGCCTTGAGCCGGTCGCCGATCCGCGCCCGCTCTTCTCGCCCGACATCCTCGAGCACGAGTTCGTCGACTGGGTGCAGCAATCCTCGCTGCTGAAGCGCGCATTCCGCGAGGTCGCGGTGATCGGCGGGCTGGTCGAGCGCCAGCACCCGGGCAAGCGCAAGACCGGCCGCCAGGTCACGTTCTCGACCGACCTCATCTACGACGTTCTTCGACGCTACGAGCCCGACCACCTGCTGCTCCGCGCCGCGTGGGACGACGCGCGGGCGCGAATGACCGATGTCGGCCGGTTGGCGGGGCTGCTCGAGCGCGCCGGCGGCACGATGCTCCACGTCCCGCTCGACCGGGTGAGCCCGCTCGCCGTGCCGGTGCTCGTCCTGATCGGCCGCGAGCGGGTCTCGCAGGCGTCGGCCGACGACATGCTGTTGATCGAAGCCGAAGCGCTGGTCGCCGAAGCGATGGGGACAGATTGATCGCGATCGGGTCGAGGTCTAAGCTCCTCCCGGGAGTGGCGTAACCATGACGATGTGGCTGCTGATGGCGTTGGCGGGGGCGCAGCCGGTCCCGGCCGAGCCCGTCCTGCCCCCGGCCGAGGCGTCGACGTCGATCGCGCTGGGCGCCGACCGATCGGAGCGGATGACGGTGCCCGTCTCGATCGCCGGGCTGGTCGACATTCCGTTCGTCGTCGATACCGGGGCCGAGCGGACCGTCATCTCGCGCCAGCTCGCCGACCGGCTCGGCCTGTCGAGCGGTCCGACGCGCCGGCTGGTCACGGTCACCGGCTCGGGCGACGTCGCGACCGTGCTCGTGCCCCGGCTCGAACTGTCCGGCTCGTCCGTCCGCAACATCGAGGCGCCGGCGCTCGACGCGGGGCATCTCGGCGCCTCGGGCCTGCTCGGCCTCGACAGCCTCCAGTCGCGGCGCATCCTGCTCGACTTCAAGAAGAACCAGATGACGGTGGTGCCGTCCCGGAAGCGCGAGGAGCGCTGGGACCCCGACACGATCGTGGTCAAGGCGAAGAGCCGCTATGGCCAGCTGATCCTCGTCGATTCGAGCATCGACGGCCAGAAGATCCAGGTCATCGTCGACACCGGCGCGCAGACCAGCATCGGCAATCTCGCGCTGCTGAAGCGGCTTGCGGGGCGGCGGCGCGGGCCGACAATGACCACCGTCACCCTGTCGAGCGTGACCGGCGGCACCGTCGAGGCGCAATTTACCCAGATCCGCAAGATCAAGATCGCCGGGCTGACGCTCAACCACATCCCGGTCGCGTTCACCGACGCGGAGCCGTTCCGGCGCTTCGGCCTCGCCAACAAGCCCGCCCTGCTGCTCGGGATGGACGCGCTGCGCCTGTTCGAGCGCGTCTCGGTCGACTTCGCGAACAAGCAGGTCAAGCTGCTGCCGCCCGACACGTCGGCGGTCGCGGCGCGGACATTGCTCGCAGCCCGGTAACGAGCCCCTCCACCACCGGCTCCGCCGGCGGTCCCCCTCCCCGCCTCCGGCAGGGAGGAGCGAGAAACAGCTCCTCCCCATCGCAGATGGGGAGGGGGACCGCCGGGCAAAGCCCGGTGGTGGAGGGGGTTTCCTGCCCGATCCCCAAGCACTAGCGTCCGACCCATGATCCTCCGCCCGCTCGCGCTCGCGCTCCTCGCTCTCGCCACCCCGCTCGCCGCCGCGCCCAAGTCGCTTCACGAGCGGATCCTGACGCTCGACACGCATCTCGACACGCCGGCCAATCTCGGCCGGCCTGGCTGGCGCTTCACCGACCGGCACGAATATGCGAGCGATCTCAGCCAGGTCGACCTGCCGCGGATGAAGGATGGCGGTCTCGATGGCGGCTTCTTCGTCATCTACACCGAACAGGGGCCGCTCACGCCCGAGGGCTATGCCGGCGCCAGCGCCCATGCCTGGCGGCGCGTCGCGCAGATCAAGGCGATGGTCGACGCCGCGCCGCGCGAGCTCGCCGTCGCGACCCGCGCCGGCGACGCCGAACGGATCGCGCGCAGCGGCCGGCGCATCGTCTACCAGTCGATCGAGAACAGCTATCCGCTGGGCGAGTCCGTCGCGGGGCTGGCCGACTTCTACAAGGCCGGCGTGCGGCTGGCGGGGCCGGTCCACAATGGCGACAACCAGTTCGCCGACGCAGCGAGCGGCGGCAAGCGCACCCATGGCGGCCTGAGCGCGCTCGGTCGGCAATGGGTGGCCGAGATGAACCGCCTCGGCATGATCATCGACGCCAGCCACGCGTCCGACGAGGCATTCGACCAGCTGCTGCAGCTCTCGGCGACGCCGGTCATCCTGTCGCACAGCGGCCCGAAGGCGGTGTTCGACCACCCGCGCAACATCGACGACGCGCGGCTGAAGCGGCTTGCCGACAAGGGCGGCGTCATCTTCATCAACTCGATCTTCCTCGCCCCCGTCGATCGCAGCCCCGAGCGGGGCGCGCTCTGGACGCGGCGCGAGGCGATGGAGCGGATCAGCCCGGCCGAGCAGGCCCAGGTCGCGCGCGACTGGGCGGCGCTCGACGCCCGCCAGCCCTATAACCCGGCGACGTTCGAGCAGTTCATGGCCAGCCTGCTGCACGCGCTGAAGCTGGTCGGACCCGACCATGTCGGGCTCGGCGCGGACTGGGATGGCGGCGGCGGCGTGCTCGGGATGGCGGACGTCGCGGCACTCCCCAGGGTCACCGAAGCGCTGCAGGCCGCGGGCTATTCGCCGCGCGACATCGCGAAGATCTGGAGCGGCAACCTGCTGCGCGTCATGCGCGCGGTCGAAAAGGCGCGGGCGCGCGATTGAAGGTGTGGCAACGGCGGTGGACAGGCGGCCCGCACCTCGCCTATCGCGCCGTTATGGTTCCCTTTTCGTTCGCCGGACATGAGCTGGTCGCGCTGCCGCAGGGCGCGCTGTTCTGGCCGGCGCGGCGCGCGCTGCTCGTCGCCGACCTGCACCTCGAAAAGGCGAGCTGGTTCGCGCGCTTCGGGCAGATGCTGCCGCCCTATGATTCGCACGCGACTCTGTCCGACCTCACCGCACTGGTCGCCGCCACGAGCGCGCGCGAGATCTGGTGTCTGGGCGACAGCTTCCACGACGTTCAGGGCTGCGACCGGCTGCCGGCAACGGCGCGCACGCTGCTGACCGACCTCACCGGGTCGCTGCGCTTCGTCTGGATCACCGGCAACCATGACCGCGGCTTCGTCGACCGCTGCGGCGGCGAGGTGATGGACGAGGCGGCGGTCGACGGGCTCGTCCTCCGGCACGAGGCGGAGCCGGGGGACGCCAGGCCCGAGCTGTCGGGACATTTTCATCCGAAGCTGCGGGTGACGATAAAGGGCCGGAACGTCGCCCGGCGCTGCTTCGTCGCGACCGCGACCAAGCTGATCCTGCCGGCATTCGGCGCGCTCACCGGCGGGCTCGACGCCGATCATCCGGAGATCGTCCGCGCGGTCGGCCGGCGCGCGGAGGCCCTCGTGCCGGTCGCCGACCGGCTGCTTCGCTTCCCGCTCGCCGCCTGAGGGTCAGCCGCGCCAGAGCGCCGGGAAGTGCGCGCGCAGCGCGGCCACCTTCGGCACGTCGTGCGCGCGGATATAGGGGTGGCCCGGGTTCCGGCGCATGAAATCCTGGTGATAGGCTTCGGCCGGGTAGAAGCGGCCGCTCTCGATGCGGGTCACGATCGGGCGCGGATAGCTCCTGGCGGCGCTCAGCTGGGCGATATAGGCGCGCGCGATCCGGGCCTGCTCGGCGCCGATCGGGAAGATCGCCGACCGGTAGCTGGGGCCGTTGTCCGGACCCTGGCGGTTGAGCTGGGTCGGGTCGTGTGCGACCGCGAAGTAGATGCGCAGCAGCGTGCCGTAGCTGACCTGGCGCGGGTCGAACACGATCCGCACTGCCTCGGCATGGCCGGTCTGCTCGGTCGAGACGGCGCGGTAGCTGGCGCTTTCGGCGCTGCCGCCGGCATAGCCCGACGTGACCGCACGCACGCCGCGGACATGCTCGAACACGCCTTCCATGCCCCAGAAGCAGCCGCCGGCAAGCACCGCCGTCTGCAACCCGGTCGCGGGCGCGGCATCGGCCCGCGGCGCGGGAATGGCCGCGGGGTCGACCGCGCGGCCCGCGGCGGTCAGGCCGGTGTTGGCGCCGACTGCGAGCATGGCGAGCCCCGCCGCGACGATGCTCGGCAGCGCCGCTCGCATCAGAGCTGCGCCACCGCGACGATCCGTTCCTTGAGCGCCGCGCTCTGCTCGGCCGGCTGCGTCGCGACGAGCGCCGCCGCGCCCAGCACGAAGCCGCCGAGAAGGCTGCGGAAAAGGTCCGAGCGGAAGAACGCACGCATGGTTTGTCTCTCTGTTATCGTCCGGCCGGCGAGCTTTTCCTCGCCAGTCGCTCCAGCTACGGAACGACCTGCCAGATGGATGCTGTCGTGGCTGTGAACCAGGTCACAGAGCGACAATTTTCCGATCAGAGTGACCGACCGTGCGATGAATCGACGTCAGCGCAGGTCCGCACAGGCCTGCTGGATGCGCGCGCAGGCGTCGCGCAGCACCGCTTCCGACGTCGCGTAGCTTACCCGGAAGGCGGGCGCGAGGCCGAACGCCGTCCCCGGCACCGCGGCGACGCGGGCCTGGTCCAGGAAATAGTTGATCAGGTCGTCGTCGGTCGCGATCCGCTGGCCCTGCGGCGTCGTCTTGCCGATACATCCGCTCGCATCCGGATAGACGTAGAATGCGCCCTCGGGCGTCGGGCAGCTCAGCCCCGGCGCCTGGTTCAGCAGCGCGACGACCATGTCGCGACGTCGGCGGAACGCGGCCTGGCGCTCGGCCAGGAAATCCTGCGGGCCGTTCAGCGCCGCGGTGGCCGCCGCTTGCGCGATCGAGCACGGGTTCGAGGTCGATTGCGACTGCAGCTTGCCCATCGCCTTGATGATCCAGGCCGGGCCCCCGGCATAGCCGATCCGCCAGCCGGTCATCGCATAGGCCTTGGAACAGCCGTTCACCGTCAGGATGCGGTCGGCAAGGTCGGGGCAAAGCTGCGCCATCGTCGTGAACGGAAAGTCGGCGTAGAAGATGTGCTCGTACATGTCGTCGGTGAGCAGGAGCACGTGGCTGTGCCGGCGCAGCACCTCGCCCAGCGCCTTCAGCTCCTCGGCCGAATACGCCGCCCCGCTCGGGTTGGACGGCGAGTTCAGCATCACCCAGCGCGTCGCCGGGGTGATCGCCGCATCGAGCTGCTCGGGCGTGATCTTGTAGGCTTGCGCGGCATGCGCCTCGATGAACACCGGCTTGGCGCCCGCATAGGCGACGATGTCGGGGTAGCTGACCCAATAGGGTGCCGGGATCACGACCTCGTCGCCCGCCTCGCACGTCGCGACGATCGCGTTGAAGATCGTGTGCTTGCCGCCGACATTGACGCTGATCTGCGACGCGTCGAAGTCGAGGCCGTTGTCGCGCCGGAACTTGGCCGCGACCGCCGCCTTCAGCTCGGGCGTGCCGTCGACATTGGTGTATTTGGTCTGCCCCGACCGGATCGCCTCGATCGCCGCGTCCTTGACGAAGTCCGGCGTGTCGAAGTCCGGTTCGCCGGCCGACAGCCCGATCACGTCGACGCCCTGCCGCTTGAGTTCACCGACCCGCGCGGTCATCGCCAGCGTCTGCGATGGCTTGATGCGGTCGAGCGCGGCGGACAGGCGAGGCATGTTTTTCCCCCTTGAGCAAGGCGGGCCGGCTATACCGAACGAAGGCGCGCCCGCAACAGTCCCCGCACCGAATTGCCCACGAAGAAATCCTGTTCGAGGTCCAAGGCCGTCAACTCGGCCTCGACCGCGCGCCCGCTGTCGACCAGCTCGCCGCGGAGCACCCCGGGCAGCAGCCCGCGTGCGAGCGGCGGGGTCAGCAGCAGGTCGCCGCGCGGGACGAACAGGTTCGTGAAGCTGCCCTCGGTCAGATAGCCGTCGGGATCGGCGAACAGGACTTCGAACGCGCCGCTTTCATGCCGTGCCGCGTCGTAGAAGTCGCGCGCCGTCGTCTTGTGCCGCAGGCGCCAGTCGTCCCGACCGACCGGCAGCGGCGCGAGCGTCACCTCCACCGGCCCGTCGGGCGTCTCGGGCACCGACCTGACCTCGATCGAGAGGCTTCCCGTCGCCGAGGCGAGCAGCCGCACGCGCGAGCGGGTCCGCAGCCGGAAGGTGGCCGCCTGAAGTTCGTTGCGCGCCGCGTGCCGATCGAACGCGAAGCCGAATTGCTGCGCGCTCGCCTTCATCCGCGCCAGGTGCCGCTCCAGCCGGACGAGTCCGTCCATCGGATCGAAGGCGATCGTCTCGATCAGGTCGAACCGGGTCTGCGACGCCACGAACGCTCCCTTCGCCACGCATTCCCGCCACTCGGCGGCCGGATCGGAGTCGGCGACGATTCCCGATCCCAAGCCGATTGCGGCCCGGTCCGCACCCGGCTTCAGGTGCAGCGTCCGGATCGCGACATTGAACGCCGCCCCGCCCTCGCCATCAAGCCTGCCGATCGCACCGGTGTAAATACCGCGCGGCGCCTTTTCGATCGCGTCGACCAACTCCATCGCGCGGATCTTGGGCGCGCCGGTGATCGACCCGCAGGGGAACAGCGCGGCGATCGCGTCGATGGCGTCGCGACCGGGCGCGAGCTCGGCGGCGACGGTGGACACCATCTGCAGCACCGTCGGGTAGCGCTCGACCTCGAACAGGCGCGGCACGCGGACGCTTCCCGGCCGTGCCACGCGCGACAGGTCGTTGCGCAGCAGGTCGACGATCATCAGGTTTTCCGCGCGCTGCTTCGGATCGCTGCGGAGCCGCTCGGGATCGCTCGCGGCGGGCGCGGTGCCCTTCATCGGGCGCGCGGTGAGCCGGCCGTCCTCGAGCGTGAAGAACAGCTCGGGGGAGAGCGAGACGATCCAGTCGTCCCCGGTGAAGATCAGCGCGCCCCAGCCGGCGTTCGCGCGGTCGCGCAGCCCGGCATAGAGCGCGCGGGGATCGCCCGCGACGGGCACGTCGGCGCGGAAGGTGATGTTCGCCTGGTAGATGTCGCCTGCCGCGATCGCCGCTTTCGCCAGGCCGACGCGGTCGAGATAGGTGTCGCGCGGGATCGCGGGCTCGGGCGCGCCCGCCCAGGCGGCGGCGGCGTCGGGCAGCCAGTCGCGCGCGGCGATCTCCTCGACCCGCGCAAAGGTCGCGAACCAGAGATGGGGGAGGTCGAGCACATGGTCGCGCGCCACGCGCGGCTCGAACGCTCCGCCCGCTTCATAGGCCAGGAAGCCCGCCGCATCCCGCCCGCGCAGCCGCGCGAGCGCCGGCCGCACCTCGTCGAGCCGGTCGGCGCGGATGATGTCCACCGGGTCGCTGTACAGCGTCGCGCGGCCGTTGCGGGCATCGTCGAGGAGGATGAAGGGGCTCACGTCGCTGCGGCTGAACCCGAAGGCGCCCGCGCTGGCAAGTGTCGGCCGTGGCCGGGCTTGCCGAGCGCCTCGCGCCTCGCCATGTCGGGCGCATGGCCAATCCCCCGATGAAGGCGTCGATCATCCCGGTCACGCCGCTCCAGCAAAACTGCACGCTCCTCTGGTGCACCGAGACGATGAAGGGTGCGCTCGTCGATCCCGGCGGCGACATCGCGCGGCTCAAGGCCGCGGCCGAGGCGCAGGGAGTGACCATCGAGAAGATCCTCGTCACCCACGGCCATATCGATCATTGCGGCCAGGCCGGCGTGCTCGCGACCGAACTCGGCGTGCCGATCGAAGGCCCGCACGAGGCGGATCGCTTCTGGATCTCGCGCCTGGACGAAGACGGCCGGCGCTGGGGCATACCGGGCCAGCCGTTCGAGCCCGACCGGTGGCTCGCCGACGGCGACACGGTGACCGTCGGCAAGCTGGTCTTCGACGTCCGCCACTGCCCCGGCCACACCCCCGGCCACGTCGTCTTCCACCACGGCCCGAGCCGCGTCGCGATCGTCGGCGACGTGCTGTTCCAGGGCTCGATCGGCCGCACCGACTTTCCGATGGGCAATCACGGCGAGCTGATCGAATCGATCACCGCCCGGCTCTGGCCGATGGGCGACGAGACGCATTTCGTGCCCGGCCACGGGCCGATGTCGACCTTCGGCCACGAGCGGAAGACCAACCCGTTCGTCGCGGATTCGGTGCTGGCGTAGGGCCCCTCCACCACCGCTTCGCGGCGGTCCCCCTCCCCATCTGCGATGGGGAGGATCTTCTCGCTCCCCCTCCCCATCTGCGATGGGGAGGATCTTCTCGCTCCTCCCCACGCGAAGCGTGGGGAGGGGGACCGCCGGGCAGAGCCCGGTGGTGGAGGGGCCGCTTCCTCCTACCCCAGATCCTCCGCGACGAACGCCGCGCAGCGCTCTCCGATCATGATCGAGGGCGCGTTGGTGTTGCCGCTGACCAGCCGCGGCATCACCGAGGCGTCCGCGACGTAGAGCCCGTCCACCCCGCGCAGCTTGAGCCGCGGGTCGACGACCGAGTCGGGATCGTTGCCCATCCGCGCCGTGCCGACCGGGTGGTAGACGGTATCGGCGCGGTTGCGGATGATCTCGACCAGCTTGGCGTCGTCGTCGATCCCGGCGGTGTGACGGTCGCGCGGGCGATAATCGGCAAGCGCGGGCGCCTCGAGGATCCGGCGCATCAGCTTGGTCCCGCGCAGCAGCACCTCGGTGTCGCGATCGTCGGTCAGGAAACGTGGGTCGATCACCGGCGCGGCGCGCGCGTCGGGGCTCGCCAGCCGGACGGTGCCGCGGCTTTCGGGCCGGAGCACGCAGACATGGCAGGAAAAGCCATGCGCCTTCACCTTGGTGCGGCCATGGTCCTCGAGAATGGCGGGGACGAAGTGGAACTGAACATCGGGCACCGGCACGTCGGGCCGGGTGCGCGCGAAGCCCCCCGCCTCGGCATAGGGAGTCGTCATCCCGCCCTCGCGGTGCCGCAGCCATTGCACGATCGACCTGACGCTCCGGATCGTGCCCTTGAGCGTCTGGCCGAGAAACGCGTCGCTCTCGGTTTCGTAGCTGGCGACATAGTCGATATGATCCTGCAGGTCGCTTCCGACCGCGGGCCGGTCGACGACGACGGGAATCCCCTGCTCCTGCAGATGGGCGGCGGGGCCGATCCCCGAAAGCATCAGGGTCTGCGGCGTCCCGAAGGCGCCGCCCGAGACGATCACCGCGCCCTTGGCGCGGATCGTCTCGCGCCGCCCGCCGCGGCGGATCGCGACGGTTCGCGCGCGCCCCTCCTCGATCCCGATCCGCTCGACCAGCGCGTCGGTCTTCACGTCCAGCCGCCCCGCCGCGACCTGCGGCTCGACATAGGCCCGCGCCGCCGACCAGCGCTCGCCGCCATGCTGGGTGACCTGGTAAAGCCCCACGCCTTCGAACTGGGACCCGTTGAAGTCCTGGTTGCGCGGAAGCTGGAGCGAGGCGCCCGCCTCCACGAACGCAAGGCTGCCCGCGTGCGGCCATTTCTGGTCCGAGACGCGCAGCGGGCCGTCGTCGCCGTGAAAGGCGTCGGCGCCGCGCACGTTGCACTCCGCCTTGCGGAACCAGGGAAGCACCTCGTCATAGCTCCACCCGCTCGCGCCGAGCTCGGCCCAGTGGTCATAGTCCCAGGCGCAGCCGCGAATGTAGATCATCGCGTTGATCGCGCTCGACCCGCCCAGCCCGCGCCCGCGCGGCTGGTAGCCGCAGCGGCCGTTCAGCCCCGGCTGCGGCACCGTCTCGAAGCGCCAGTTCGAGCCCTTGGGGATGAAGGCGAGCATTCCCGGCGCCCGGATGCGCCAACTCGTATTCCGCCCGCCCGCCTCGATCAGGCAGACACGGTATCTGCCGGTCTCGGCGAGCCGTCCGGCGACGGCGCTGCCGCCCGATCCACCTCCGACGACGACGATGTCGAACTCTTCCAAGCTACTCTCCGTTCTTGTTTTTCGCGGATCATCTCGCTGGTGTCGCGGCTGCCGTCATGGCTCCAGCCCGGCGGCCCGAAGGCATAGCCGAGCTTGGCCCTGAGCCCCGGCGCGCGGGCGAGGTCGCGCGCGATTGCGATCCATTCGTGGAATGCCGCCCAGAGGATGTTGAAGCTGCCGAGATTCTTGACCAGCCCGTAGCGCGGGCGATCGTCGTCGCGTTCGGGCTCGAAGGTGCCGAACATCCGGTCCCAGACGATGAAGACGCCGGCGTAATTGCGATCGAGATAGCGCGCATTGGTCGCATGGTGGACGCGGTGGTGCGACGGCGTGTTCATCACGGCCTCGAACCAGCGCGGCATGCGGCCGATCACTTCGGTGTGGATCCAGAACTGATAGATCAGGTTCAGCCCGGCGCAGAAGAACACCATCGCGGGCGGGAAGCCGAGCAGGAACAGCGGCAGCCGGAACAGGAAGGCAAGGCTGACAAAGCCCGTCCATGTCTGCCGCAGCGCGGTCGACAGGTTATAATGCTGGCTCGAATGATGGATGACGTGGCTCGCCCAGAACCAGCGCACGCGGTGGGCGGAGCGGTGGAAGGCGTAGTAAGCGAGGTCCTCGAGGACGAAGCAGAGGACCCACGCCCACCAGGTCCAGGGAATCGTCGCCACCCGGAACTGGAAGAGCCAGGTCGCAAGCGCATAGACGATGCCGAGGGTGAGCCCGCCCGCGATCGTCGATCCGAAGCCGAGCATCAGCGATGTCAGCGTGTCGCGCGGGCAGTAGCGGCGGCGATCGCGCGCGCGGGCGACGAGCATCTCGGCCAGCACCAGCGCGATGAAGCCGGGAACGGCGAAATCGACCGGGTTCGGCAGCTCAGCCAAGGCCGGGTTCCGCGACGAAGTTCGCCCCGTGCGGCCGCACCCGGACCATGGAGCCGTCGACCCCGACCACCGTCGCGCCCGCACCGTCGGCCTCGAGTTGGGCCGAAGCCGCGACGAAGCCCGGCAGCTCGGCCTCGGCGATCGCCATCGCCTCGTCGGCGTCGGCCAGCCGCGCGCCGCCCAGTCCAAGCCATTTCGCGGTAAGCGCGAGGCCGAGGACGCCGGCCAGCGAGCCTGCCGCGAGCAGCGCGTTCATCGGCCGGTCGCGAGCGTGTCCAGGAGCGCGCGGATCGGCCGGATATCGTAGCCCGCCGCGGCCGCCTTCTCGGTCAGCGTCTCGGGGTCGTCGCCCATCTTCGCGCGGGCGAGCGCCCACAGGAAGCAGGACCGCGTGCCCGACCGGCAATAAGCGAGCACCGGCCCGCGCGCCGCGGTCAGCGCCTCCACCATCGCGTCGATCTGGGCGTGGCTGAAGCCGGCATGGGTGACCGGGATCGACCGGTAGCCGAGCCCGACCACGCGCGCCGCGCTCTCGACCTCGACCGAGCTGGGCTGCCCCGCTTCCTCGTCGTCGGGCCGGTTGTTCACCACCAGCGCGAAGCCGTCCTTGGACAGGTTCAGCAGTTCGGAGGGCCAGATTTGCGGCGCGACCGACACGCGCTCGTCGAGACGATGGATCATGTGCGGCACCTTAGACCCGAAAGCGCGCCCACGGGAATATGCTCAATTCTCGGCGATCACCTTCAGGAACGCGTCGCCATAGGCTTCCAGCTTGCGAACGCCGACGCCGGTCAGCTTGCCCAGCTCGGCGCGCGAGCGCGGGCGCTGCTCGGCCATCTCGCGCAGCGTCGCGTCGTGGAAGACGACATAGGGCGGCACCCCCGCCTCGCTCGCCAGGTCGCGGCGGCAGGCGCGGAGCGCCTCGAACAGCGGATCGCCGACCGGGTTGCCGGTCTCGCGCCCCCGCCGTCGGCGCACCCGCGCCGGCGGCATCACCAGCGCGACCGTTTCCTCGCCCTTCAGGATCGCGCGCGCGGCAGGCCCGAACTCCAGCCCGCCATGATGGTTGGTGCGCAGCGCGTCGCGGAGCAGCAGCGCGCGGCCGACCGGCTTCAGCAGCGCGGCCTCGTCGCCCGAGACGATCCCGAACACCGACAGCGCCTCATGGCCGTTCATCAGGCTGCGCTCGCTCGACTGGCCGGTCAGGATCGCCTCGACATAGCCGGCGCCGAACATCTGCCCGGTGCGGAACACCGCCGACAGATATTTCCGCGCCGCCTCGGTCGCGTCGACGGTCTGCGCGGGGACGAGGCAATTGTCGCAATTGCCGCAGGTCGCGGGCGGCTCCTCGCCGAAATAGCGGAGCAGCACCCGGCGCCGGCATTCGGCGGTCTCGACCAGCCCGGCGAGCGCGCCGAGCCGCGCGCGCTCCCCCGGCTGGCGCTCGGCATCGACTTCGCCCAGCCGCTGGCGCGCGCGGGCGAAGTCCTCGGCGCCCCAGAACATGTGCGCGACCGCCGGGTCGCCATCGCGGCCGGCGCGACCGGTTTCCTGGTAATAGGCCTCGATCGACTTGGGCAGCCCGGCATGGGCGACGAAGCGCACGTCGGGCTTGTCGATGCCCATGCCGAACGCGACCGTCGCCACCATGATCATGTCCTCGGACCCGACGAACGCCGCCTGGTTCGCCTGCCGGACCGCGGGATCGAGCCCGGCATGATAGGCGCGCACCGGCCGGCCGGTCTGGGCGGCGAGCTGCGCCGCCAGCTTCTCGGTTCCCGCGCGCGACTGGACATAGACGATGCCGGGCCCCGGCTGCTCGCGCACGAGGTCGACGATCTGCCCGGTCGTGCCCTGGCGCGGGCTGATCGCGTAGCGGATGTTGGGCCGGTCGAAGCCGGCGACGATCAGCCCGTCCTGCGGCACGCCGAGCTGGACGAGGATGTCGGCGCGCGTGTGCGCGTCGGCGGTGGCGGTCAGCGCGAGCCGGGGCACGTCGGGAAACGCGTCGAGGAGCGGCCTCAGCAGCCGATAGTCGGGGCGGAAATCATGCCCCCATTCGGACACGCAATGCGCCTCGTCGATCGCGAACAGGCATAATCTCGCGCGCGACAGCAGCTCGCGGAAATGCCCCCCGGAGGCGCGCTCCGGGGCGACGTAGAGCAGGTCGAGCTCGCCCGCGGTCAGCCGCGCCATCGTCTCCTGGCGGTTCTCGTCGACCGAGGTCAGCGTCGCCGCGCGGATCCCGACCGCGGTCGCCGCGCGCAATTGGTCGTGCATCAGCGCGATCAGGGGCGAGATCACGACGCACGTCCCCGGCAGCGAGACGGCGGGCAGCTGGTAGCAGAGCGACTTGCCCGCGCCGGTCGGCATCACCGCAAGCGTGCGCTGACCCGCCATCACGCGGTCGATCACCTGGCGCTGGACGCCGCGAAAGCCGGAGAAGCCGAAGGTCTTGTGAAGCTGGTCGAGGATCGAAGTCACGGGCCGCGGCTCTAGCGCGACCCGGCCATGCACGCCATGCTCAGGCTGCCAGCGCCGTGGGTGTCATTCCGAAGGCTTTGGCGACCCGCTCGTAGCTTTCGATCCTCGGGCCATGGTCGGCCATGATGTTGACCAGCATCACCTCGTCGGCACGGTAGAGCGCCGCCACGTCCTCGACCTGCGCGCGCACTTCGGCGCCGGAACCGAGCAGGCTGCGGCGCCGCGCCGGCGGCTGCGGGTTGGCGTCCAGCCACGCCGCCGCCTCGTCGACCGTCGGCACGCCGATCAGCCGTCCGCGGACGAGATGGGCGAACATCATGCGCGACGGCATGGCGAGCCGCTCCGCCTGCTCGCGCGACTCGGCCGCGATCGCCCAGACGGCGACGGTGAGCTTCGGCGCCGGGCAGCGCGCCGACGGCGTGAAATGCTGGCGATAAAGGTCGGCGAGCGGCAAAGCGTCGGCGTTGATGAAGTCGGCGATGCAGTAGGGCAGCCCCATCTGCCCCGCCCAGCGCGCGCTGTCCGGCGAGCTGCCGAGCATCCACACCTCGGGCGCGCCGGCGGCGCCGGTCGGCATGGTCCGCTCGAGCGGCTTGAAGACGTGATCGTCGGGGATCGTGCCTTCGAGATAGCCAAGCAGCTCGGCGACCGATTCGGGGAAGTCGTTGAGCATCGCCACCCGGCTGCGGTCGCGCTGCAGCGCATAGGCGGTGCGCTGGTCGCTGCCCGGCGCCCGGCCGAGGCCTAGGTCGATCCGCCCGGGCGCCAGCGCGCCCAGCATGCGGAAGGTCTCGGCAACCTTGAAGGGCGAATAGTGCGGCAGCATGATCCCGCCCGAGCCCACCCGGATGCGGCGCGTCGCCTGCGCGACCGGCCCGATCAGCGCTTCGGGCGCGACTCCGGCGAGCGCCGGCGAGGCGTGATGCTCGGCCAGCCAGTAGCGGGCATAGCCAAGCCGGTCGGCGGCGCGGGCGAGGTCGATCGTGTTGGCGAGCGCGTCGGCGGCGGTGCCGCCGGCGGGGATCGGGGACTGGTCGAGGACCGAGAGTTGCATGCCGCCTAAGTAGGGACGCGGCGCGCCGGGGCCAAGCGCAGCACCGCGAATCCGGCGAGCGCCGACAGCAGCGAGCCGCCGAGCACGCCGATCTTCACCTCGTCCACCAGGTCGAGCCGGTTGCCGAAGGCGAGGCCGCCGATGAACAGGCTCATCGTGAAGCCGATCCCGCAGAGCAGCGCCACGCCATAGACCTGCGCCCAGGTGGCACCGGCCGGCCTGGGCGCGATGCCGAGCCGGACCGCGCCCCAGACCGCGCCGAACACGCCGATCTGCTTGCCGAGGAACAGCCCGGCCATGATGCCGAGCGGAAGCGGCGCGAACAGCGGCGCCCCGGCAAAGGCGACGCCGGCATTCACGAAGCCGAACAGCGGGACGATCGCGAACGCGACCCAAGGCGCCAGCGCATGTTCGAGAATGTGGAGCGGCGAGTCCTCCGCATCGGGCCGGCCCGGCGTCGGCTTGGTCGGGATCGCGAGCGCGGCGAGCACGCCCGCCACGGTTGCGTGGACGCCCGACAGCAGCACTGCGTACCAGAGCAGGGCGGACGCGATCAGATAGGGCCAGAGCCGCATTACCCCGGCGCGGTTCATGCCGATCATCGCCGCCAGGATCGCCGCCGCGGCGGCGAGTGCGATCAGGTCGAGCGACGCCGTGTAGAACACGGCGATGATCGCCACCGCGCCCATGTCGTCGACGATCGCGACCGTCGTCAGGAACAGCTTCAGCGAGGTCGGCGCGCGCGACCCGAGCAAAGCCAGCACGCCGATCGCGAAGGCGATGTCGGTCGCCGCCGGGATCGCCCAGCCGCGGGCAAGGCCCTCGGTCGATTGGGTCAGCGCAAAATAGAAGGCGGCGGGAATCGCCATCCCGCACACCGCGGCGATCACCGGCAGCCGCCGGTCCGCCGGCCGCGACAGCTCGCCATCGACCAGCTCGCGCTTGATCTCCAGCCCGACGAGCAGGAAGAAGATCGCCATCAGCCCGTCGTTGATCCACAGATGGACCGTCATCGGCCCGAGCTTGGGCGTCAGCACCGGCCCGGTCTCGGCATGGACGAGATGATGATAGGCCTCCGCCGTCGCCGGCAGGTTCGCCGCGAGCAGGGCGAGGATCGCCGCGCCGATCAGCAGCAGCCCGCCCGCCGCCTCGCTGGCGAGGAAGCGGCGCAGGGCCGAAGGACGTTTGGATGTGTGCATCCGCCCCCCGTGTCGCACATCGAGAGCCGGTTCAACCCCTCCACCCCCGCTTCGCGGCGGTCCCCCTCCCCGCCTTCGGCAGGGAGGAGCGGGACAAAGCTCCTCCCCATCGCAGATGGGGAGGGGGACCGCCGGGCAAAGCCCGGTGGTGGAGGGGCCCTCCGCCCTACCCTACCGGACCACAGCCTTCGCCGCCCGGGTCGCGAGCCGCTCGACCGCCGCCTGGTGGATGCCGGGCACGCTCGCGAGCACGCCGAACATCTCGGCGCGCGTCGAATTCCAGCGGATCGGATTGCCGAGTGCATCGGTCACCTTGGCGCCGGCCTCTTCGGCGATCAGCATGGCCGCGGCGATGTCCCACTCGCGGCCCCAGCGCAACGTCGCGACGAGGTCGACGTCGCCGGCCGCGATCATCGCGATGCGCAGCGCGATCGAGTTGGGGCGCTTGACCCCGATCAGGTCGGCGTCGGTGCGCGGCAGCGTGTCGGCGGGCACGCGCGCGCCGGGCAGCGCGTGCCGGTCGGTGATGCGCAGCCGTTCCCCGTTCAGCCAGGCGCCCTTGCCCGCCTCCGCGCGCCATTGCTGGCCGCGCGCCGGCGCGTCGAGCACGCCCAGGATCGCACGCCCGCCCTCGACCAGCGCGACCGAGATCGCCCAGCCGGTGCGGCCGCGGATGAAGTCGCGCGTGCCGTCGATCGGGTCGACGACCCAGGTGCGGTGCCCGAGCAGCCGTTCGGCGCTGTCGGCCGTCTCCTCGGACAGCCAGCCGGCCTCCGGATCGAGCGCCAGCAGCCGCTCGCGCAGCATCGCGTCGGCGGCGAGGTCGACCTCGGACACGGGATTGCCCGGCGATTTCTCCCACCGGGCGAACTCTCCTTCCCAGCGCTGTCGGGCCATCGCGCCAACCTCGGCCGCGATCGCCCCGACGGCGTCGATCAGGGAGTCGGGCTCAGCCACCGGCGACCGTCATCCCCTCGACGAGCAAGGTGGGCGCATTGACCGCATAGCGGAACTCGAGGTCGTCGGCGGCCGTCAGGTTCAGGAACATGTCCTTGAGATTGCCGGCGATCGTCACCTCGGCAACGGGGCTGGTGAGCACGCCATTCTCGATCAGGAACCCGCCTGCGCCGCGGCTGTAATCGCCGGTGACGCCGTTCACGCCCTGCCCGATCAGCTCGGTCACGTAGAAGCCGCGGGCGATCCCGCCGAGCAGCTCCTCGCGCGAGAGCGTGCCGCCTTCCAGATGCACGTTGCTCGACGAGACGCCCGGCGGTCCGCCGACGCCGCGCGCCGCGTGGCCGGTGGGCATGAGCCCGAGCTGGCGGGCCGAGGCGCTTTCGAGCATCCAGCCGGTCAGCACGCCATCGTCGACCAGCCGCTTCGGCGCAGTCGGGAGCCCTTCGCCGTCAAATGGGCGCGAGCGCAACCCGCGCACCCGGTGGGGCTCGTCGCGGATGGTGATGCCGCGCGGGAAGACATGTTCCCCGAGCCGGTCGAGCAGGAAACTCGTCCGCCGCGCGATCCCGGAACCCGAGATCGCGCCGAGGAAATGTCCGATCAGCGTGCCCCCGACGCGCGGGTCGAACACGACCGGCAAAGGTCCGCTCGGCAGCTTCGCCGCGCCGAGCCGGGCGACCGCGCGTTCGCCGGCGAGCCGGCCGACGCGCTCGGGATCGTCGAGCTCGCCAAGGTGCCGCACCCAATGCCAGGCGGCGTCGCGCTGCTTCTGCTCGCCCTCGCCCGCGAGCACGCTTGCCGACACCGAATGCGCGCTGCCGCCATAGCCGCCGGAGAAGCCGTGGCTGGTCGCGAGCGCGACCAGGCTGCGCCCGGCGCTCGCGCTCGCACCCTCGCTGTTGCTCACGCCCGCCACGGCGCGCGCCGCTTCCTCCGCCGCCCGCGCCCGCGCCCGCAGGGCGGCGGGCGGCGGCAGCGCGCCATCGTCGAGATCGAGTTCGGGCAACGGCCCGCGCGCGAGCATTTCACCGGGGGCGAGGCCGGCATAAGGATCCTCGGGCGCCTCGCGCGCCATCGCGACCGCGCGCTCGGCGAGCAGTCCAAGGCTCGCCGGGGTCAGGTCCGACGCCGAGACGCTGGCCGAGCGCCGTCCGACGAACACGCGAAGCCCGATCTCCTCGCCTTCCGACTGGTCGACATTCTCGAGCTTGCCCAGGCGGACATGGACGTCGGTCGACAGGTCGGCGTGGTAAAGGGCATCGGCGGCGTCGGCGCCGGCGCGGCGCGCGGCGGCGACGAGATCGGCGAGGCGGGATTGCGCGTCGGGGAGGCTCAGCATCGCCCCGTCACTTAGGGAGGCGCGTCAGCCCGCGCCAGTCCCGACGGTTGCGCATGCGAGGAAGACGAGCAGTCCGGCGAAGCGATTCGACCGGAATTTGGCGAGCGCGTCGGCGCCGTCGGCCGGGTTCAGCGCCGCCACCTGCCAGCCGAGATGCACCGCCGCCGGGATCAGGGCGACGAGCGCGAGCGGTTCGGCCCGTGCCGCCCAGATCGCCGCGCCCCACAGCAGGACGGCGACCGCGTAGAAGCCTGCGACGCCGCCACGGACGTGCCGGCCCAGGCGCAGCGCCGACGAGCGGACGCCGATCAGCGCATCGTCCTCGCGGTCCTGGAGCGCGTAGATGGTGTCGTAGCCGATCACCCAGGCGATGCTGCCCAAATAGAGCAGCAGCATCGACAGGGTCGCCTCCTCGGCAATCGCGGTCCAGCCGACCAGCGCGCCCCACGAAAAGACCAGTCCCAGCCACGCCTGCGGCCACCAGGTGATCCGCTTCATGAACGGATAGGCAGCGACGAAGGCAAGGCTGCCGAGCGCCACGAGGATGGCCAGCGGCGGTAGCTGCACGAGCACGACCAGCCCGATCCCGCACAGCAGCAGCAGCCAGGCCCAGGCCGCCTTCAGCGATACCGCGCCACTCGCCAGCGGACGATTGCGGGTGCGGGCGACCTGCGCGTCGAGGTCGCGATCGACGATGTCGTTGTAGACGCAGCCGGCGCCGCGCATCGCGATCGACCCGAGCAGCAGCCACAGCAGCAGGCCGAAATGGCTGAACGCGCCGCCGGCGAGCGCCACGCCCCAGGCGCACGGCCAGAACAGCAGCCACCAGCCGATCGGCCGGTCGAGCCGGGCGAGCAGGATGAACGGGCGCAGCGGCGACGGACGGGCGAGCCGCCGGTGCTCGCTGTCGGGAAGCGCATTGCCGTCAGGGGTGGACACGAAAAGCCCTTCTCTCAGTCGCTCCCGCATAGAGTCGAACAGGGGGCTTCGACAAGCGCGGCCCGGCCGGTATTCGGAACGGCAAAGGAGCTTTTCATGCCTGCCACGCCCGCCTGGCCGCCCGCGTCCGCCCCGCGCCTGTTCGTCGACACCGAGCTGGTGGACGGCCGCGAGCTGCGCATCGAGGGCGGCCAGGCGCATTATCTCTCGACCGTGATGCGGCTGAAGCCGGGCAGCGCGCTCAAGCTGTTCGACGACCGCACGGGGGAATGGCAGGGCGAGGTGGTCGCGGCGGGCAAGCGCGACTGCACGGTGCGCATCGTCGCGCAGCTCGGGCCGCGCGAGGCGGTGCCCGACCTCTGGCTGTGCGCCGCCCCGATCAAGCGCGGCCGGATCGACTGGGTCGCCGAGAAGGCGAGCGAACTCGGCGTCGCGCGGCTGGCCTTCGTCGGCACGCGCCGCGCGGTGGTCGACAAGCTCAATCTCGACCGGCTGCGGGCGCACATGGTCGAGGCCGCCGAACAGTGCGAGCGAACCGCGCTTCCCGAGCTGGCCGACCTCATCCCCCTGCCGCGGCTGCTGGCGGACTGGCCGCCCGATCGTCGGCTGTTCTTCGCCGACGAGGAGGGCGGCGCGCCGATGGCAGAGGCGGTGCGCGCGCACCCCGGCCCGGCCGCGATTCTGGTCGGCCCCGAAGGCGGCTTCGAGCCCGGCGAGCGCGAGGCGATTCGCGCGTTGCCGGCTGCGGTGGCGGTCTCGCTCGGGCCGCGCATCCTGCGCGCCGACACCGCCGCCGTCGCCGCGACGAGCGTGTGGATGGCGGTCGCAGGCGACTGGTGAGCGTTCGTCGGACGCCACTTTGCAAGCATCGCCCTTCGCCCTAATGGCGCGACGGATGAGCACGCGCGAGGAAACCGACCAGGACGAGCCGATCATCGAGTCGCGCACCCAGCTCATCGAGCTGTTCGCGACCGGCGAGAAACCGCAGGATCGCTGGCGAATCGGCACCGAACACGAGAAGTTCGTCTATCGCCAGGCCGATCACCGGGCCCCGTCCTATGACGAGCCGGGCGGGATCCGCGACCTGCTCGGCGCGCTGACCCGCTTCGGCTGGGAGCCGGTGGTCGAGGGCGACAATGTGATCGCGCTGCGGGGGCCCGACGGCACGATCAGCCTCGAGCCCGCGGGGCAGCTCGAACTGTCCGGCGCGCCGCTCGAGAATCTGCACCAGACCTGTGCCGAGACCGGTCGCCACCTCGAGCAGGTGAAGGCTGTCGGCGACGAGCTCGGGCTCGGCTTTCTCGGGCTCGGCATGTGGCCCGACAAGACCCGCGCCGAGCTGCCGGTCATGCCCAAGGGCCGCTATGCCATCATGCTGCGCCACATGCCGCGGGTCGGCAGCATGGGGCTCGACATGATGCTCCGGACCTGCACGATCCAGGTCAATCTCGACTATTCGAGCGAAGCCGACATGGCGAAGAAGTTTCGCGTCGGCCTCGCCTTGCAGCCGCTTGCGACCGCGCTGTTCGCCAACTCGCCGTTCACCGAGGGCAAGCCCAACGGCCTGCTCTCCTATCGCAGCCACATCTGGTCCGACACCGATCCGGCGCGCACCGGCATGCTGCCGTTCGTGTTCGAGGACGGCTTCGGCTATGAGCGCTACGCCGACTACGCGCTCGACGTGCCCATGTACTTCGTCTTCCGCGACGGCCGCTACATCGACGCCGCGGGCCTCAGCTTCCGCGACTTCCTGAAGGGCGAGCTGTCGGTGCTCCCGGGCGAAAAGCCGCGGCTGTCCGACTGGGCCGACCATCTCTCGACCGCCTTTCCCGAGGTGCGGCTCAAGACGTTCCTCGAGATGCGCGGCGCCGATGGCGGGCGCTGGGGCCGGATCTGCGCGCTGCCCGCCTTCTGGGTCGGCTTGCTCTACGACCAGGCGGCGCTCGACGCCGCGTGGGACCTGGTCAAGGGCTGGTCGATGGAGGAGCGCGAAGCGCTCCGCTCCAGCGTGCCCCGGCTCGGGCTCGACGCGCCGCTGCCGGGTGGCGGGCGGCTCGGCGACATCGCCGGCACGGTGCTGGAGATCGCGCAATCCGGCCTCAGGTCCCGCGCCCGACTGAACGACGCCGGCGACAGCGAGAGCGGCTTCCTCGATCCGCTCTGGGACGTGGTGCGCACCGGCAAGGTGCCCGCGCAGAAGCTGCTCGACCTCTACGACGGCGCGTGGGCCGGCGACCTCGGCCGCATCTACGACGAGTTCAGCTTCTAGGCAGCCGCAAGCTCGCGCGCAGGCCGCCGCCCGCCCGGTTGGCAAGCGTCAGCGTGCCGCCGTGCGACTGCGCGATGGCGCGGGCGAGCGCGAGGCCCAGCCCCGCCCCGCCGGTCTCGCGACTTCGCGACGCCTCCAGCCGCGTGAACGGCTCGAACATGCGCTCGATCTCGTCCGGCGGGATGCCCGGCCCGTCGTCGTCGACCTCGACGATCGCTGCGTCCGGCTCGCTCCGCACCCGCAGCCGCGCCGCGCCGCCATATTTGAGCGCATTCTCGACGAGGTTGCGGATCGCGCGCTTGAGCAGGGTCGGCCGGATCGAGACGGTGAGCCGGTCGGCATCCTCCGCGCTGACATTTTCGCCCAGCACCTCAAACTCGTCGATCAGGCTGTCGACCAGCGCCGGCAGGTCGACGCGCTGCTCCGCCTCGCTCGGGCGGCCGAGCCGCGCGAGCGACAGGATGTCGTCGAGTGTCCGGTTCATCTCGTCGATCGTCGCCGCCATGCGCGCGCGTTCGCTGTCGTCCTCGACCAGCTCGGTGCGGACGCGCAGCGAGGCGAGCGGCGTGCGCAGATCGTGGCCGATCGCGCCCAGCATGCGATCCTTCTCGTCGAGCATCCCGACGATCCGCGTCCGCATCGCGTTGAAGGCCGCGATCAGCCGGCGGATGTCGCTCGGCCCCTGTTCCTCGATCGGCCGCGCCTCGGCTTCGCGCGAAAAGCCCTCCGCCGCGACGCGCAGCTCGGCCAGCGGTCGCGCCAGCCGCCCGCCGAGCCAGAGCACCGTCAGCAGCACGAACCCGTAAAGCACCAGCGTCTGGAAGATCAGCCAGCCAATCACCCGCATCGCGCTGGGCGGCAGCGGCGCGGCGGTCGTGATCCAGCGCGAAGGCCCGACCCGCGCCGACACGACCACGATATGCCGCTCCAGCACCGCGCCGCGCCGGAGCATCCGCCCGTCCCCGTCCACCTGGACCTGGAACTCGCGCGCCGGCACCTGGGCGGCGCGGATCTCGGGCACGCGGATGCCGACCTGGCCGAGCATCTCGCGCCCGCCCTCGACGACTTCGGGGAGCGGCCGCATGTCGGGCCGGACGGGGCTCTCGGTCGTCAGCAAGGCGCCGTTGCCCGGGTTGGGCGCAACCCCGACGTGCAGCCGCTGGATCGCCTCGGCCAGCCGCGCGACGGCGAGCGTGCTCGTCTGCACGAAGGCCTGGCGCCGGGTCGACTGGAGCAGCAATGTGAAGTTCACGGCCTGGGCAAGCCCCAGCGCCAGCGCGACGAGCAAGGCGAGCTGCGCGCCGAGGCTGCGGGGCCACAGCCTCGTCAAAGGCGCGTCACGTCCGCGGCCAGGCTATAGCCGCCGCCCCACACCGTCTTGATCAGTTGCGGCGCTTTCGGGTCCGTCTCCACCTTCCGGCGCAGGCGGCTGATATGGTTGTCGATCGCGCGATCGAACGCATTGGCCTCGCGGCCATAGGCCAGGTCGAGAAGCTGGTCGCGGCTGAGCACCTGGTGCGGATGGGTGACGAATGCGAGCATCAGGTTGAACTCGCCGGTCGACAGCGGCACCTGCACGCCGTCCGGATCGACCAGCGCGCGTTCGCCCGCCTTCAGGACCCAGCCGGCAAAGGCGTAGCTGCCGGTTTCCGGCGCGCGCTGGCGGACGCCGACCGCGCCGCGCCCGCTTCGCCGCAGGATGACCTTGATCCGCGCGACCAGCTCGCGCGGCGAGAAGGGCTTCACCACATAGTCGTCGGCGCCCATCTCCAGCCCGACGATCCGGTCGGTTTCCTCGGCCATCGCGGTCAGCAGGATGACCGGCAGATCGCTCGTCTCCCGGATGTGCCGGCACAGGCTGAGCCCGTCCTCGCCGGGCATCATCACGTCGAGCACCACCAGGTCGATCGCATAGCCGTGCAACCGCTCGCGGGCGGCCGCCGCGTCCCCGGCCTGGGTGACGCGAAAGCCGTTGCTTCCGAGATAGGTGGCGAGCGGCTCGCGGATCGAGCGCTCGTCATCGACCAGCAGCAAATGGGGCTTGTCGTCCATGGCCTCGGCTTAACCGCAGCGCGCGCGCAGAAAAAGGGGCGGCTGCACGCAAGAAGAGGAGCGGACGAGGTCGCCTCGACCTCGCCCGCTCCCCGGTTTCCGGCGGCCGCGCGCAGGGGGCAGGACGCGAGCGCCGGAGGAACGACCGGACGGCTCAGCCGCCGGGCCGCTCCCGCATCGCGGCGCGCGCGGCAGCCCGCTCCTCCGCGGTGACCTTGCCGTCCTTGTTCGCATCCGCGCGGTCGAAGCGCGCCAGCGCCGCCGCGCGCATCTCCGCCAGCGTGACCGCGCCGTCGCGATCCTCGTCGGCGCGGCCGAGCATCGCCGCGCCGCGCATGCCGGCCCGCCCGCGCAGGCCGGGGCGGCCATGGCCGGCCCCCTCGCTGCGCGCCGACGCCATGCGCGCCGCGCCCGCATTCCACTCGTCGCGGCTGATCGCGCCGTTCCGGTCGGTGTCGATGCGGTCGAACATCGTCGCGGCCATGCGCGCACGGCCGGCCTCGCGATCGGCCTTGGTCAGCCGGCCGTCGCCGTCGACGTCCATCCGCTTGAAATGTTCGGCGACGCGCGCCTCGACCTGGCCGCGGGTCAGGTCCGCATCGGGCGCCGCTCCCATCGACGGCCTCTCGACCGCCGCGAGCGCAATCCCGCTGGAGAGCGCCAGCGCGCCGAGCGCGGACACGATCAGGGCTGTCGACATGCTGAATTCTCCTTGCGCGATTCTCGACCTTCGAACGACGGTGTCGCAGAAACCCTTCGCGCGAGTGTGTCATGCCCGGAACGTTCGTGTCGCATTTTGTCGCGAGGCCGGCCCGCGTCCCGGCTTTCTGCCCTGCAACAAAAGCCATTTTGCGCGGGCGGAGCTGACGGGGCCAGATCGTCGCCATGGCCCATGATCCGCCCGTTCCGCTCCGCGAGGCCTTCTGGGTCTGGCTGCGCGTCGCTGCCCTGTCGTTCGGCGGCCCGGCGGGCCAGATCGCGGTCATGCACCGGATCATCGTCGAGGAACGACGCTGGATCGGCGAGCAGCGATTCCTCCACGCGCTCAATTACTGCATGCTGCTGCCCGGGCCCGAGGCGCAGCAGCTCGCCACCTATATCGGCTGGCTGATGCACAAGACGCGCGGCGGCCTCCTCGCCGGCGGGCTGTTCGTGCTTCCGGGCATCGTCGCGATCATGGCGCTGAGCTGGATCTACGTCCTCTATGGCCGGATCGGCATCGTCGCGTCGATCTTCTACGGGCTGAAGGCGGCGGTGCTGGTGATCGTTGCGCAGGGCGTCGCGCGGATCGCCGCGCGCGCGCTCCGCAACCGCCCGCTTCGCCTGCTCGCGGCGCTGGCCTTCGTCGCGATCTTCGTCCTCGCCGCGCCCTTCCCGCTGATCGTGCTCGCCGCCGCCCTGATCGGCTTCCTCGGCGCGCGCGCGGGCAGCCCGGTCTTCGCGCCCGGCGGCGGCCACGGCCCGGGTTCGACGGGCGCCGTGCTGGCCGACGCCGACTCGCTGCTCGGCGCGGAGCTGCCGGCCCATGCGCAGCGCGGCTGGCGCGCGACAATCGGCGTCGCCATCGTCTGGCTGCTGCTCTGGCTGGCGCCGGTCGTGCTGATCGTCGCCCTTCTGGGCCGCGGCCATGTCTTTGCGGAGATCGCGACCTTCTTCTCGACGATGGCGCTGGTCACCTTCGGCGGCGCCTATGCGGTGCTCGCCTATGTCGCGCAGCAGGCAGTCGAACAGCACCATTGGCTGACCGCGAAGGAGATGCTCGACGGGCTCGGACTGGCCGAGACCACGCCCGGCCCGCTGATCATGGTGCTCCAGTTCGTCGGCTTCCTCGGCGCCTATCGCGCGCCCGGCGGCCTCGACCCGCTGCTCGCGGCGACGCTGGGCGGATTGCTCGCGACCTGGGTCACCTTCGCGCCCTGCTTCCTCTGGATCTTCCTCGGTGCGCCCTATGTCGAGCGCCTGCGCAGCAGCCGCGCACTGGCCGGCGCGCTCACCGCCGTGACCGCGGCCGTCGTCGGCGTCGTCCTGAACCTCGCCATCTGGTTCGCGGTCCACACCCTGTTCGCGCGCACGACGCCGGTCGCTGCCGGCCCGGTCCGATTCGACATGCCGGTGTGGGCGAGCGCCGACCCGGTCGCGATCGGCCTCGCACTTATAGCGGCGGTCGCCGCCTTCCGCTTCAAGGCCGGCGTCGGCACGCTGGTCGCGGGAAGCGCGCTCGCCGGCGTGGCGCTCCACCTCGCCGGCGTTCGCTGAGGTCAGAAGGACGCGGAGATGGTCAGCCCATAGGTCCGGGGATCGCCGGGCTGGCCGACGACGAGGCCGGTGTTGCCGGGCTGCAGCGCCAGCAGCTCGTAAAAGTCGGTGTCGAACGCGTTCCGCACCCAGCCGAACAGATTCCATGTCTTGTCGTCGGTGCGAAAGCCGAGCCGGACATTGGTCAGCGCATAGCCGCCGATGTCGGTATAGGCCGAGCGCGACGGATTGGCCGAGAACCTCGAGCGATAGCTGCCGTCCACGCCGGCATAGACCTGCCCGTCGAGCCCGAAGAACTGCGTCGGGATGTTGTATTCGGCACCATAGGAGGCGGCCCAGCGCGAGATGCCCGGCAGCCACTGGCCCGAGACGTCGCAATCGGCCGGGCTCGGCCCGCCCGGTCGTCCCGGCGGTCCGGGCGGGTTGGCGGCCGTCGCGGTCGTTCCGCCGGCAAGCTCGGGCGGGCACGGCGCATCGGTGAAGCGGACATATTCGTGATCGGTGAAAGCGCCGCTCGCATAGACGTTGAACCGTGGCGAGACGCGCGCGGACACGTCCGCCTCGATGCCGCGCACCCGCACCTTCGCCGCATTCGCCAGATAGCCGCGCAGCACGCCGAGCTGGCCGTTGGTGACGGTCGCCTGATAGTCGCGGATCTCGGTCCAGAAGCCGGCGACGTTCAAGGTCACGCTTCGATCGGCGAACTGGGTCTTGAGCCCGACCTCGAAATGATCGACCTTTTCGGGCTTCACCGTCGCCGCGCTCAGGATCGGGCTGTTGGCGGCGTCGAGCGGCAGGCCCGACAGGTTGATGCCGCCCGACTTGAAGCTGCGCGCATAGGTCGCATAGGCGAGCACGTCGGGATCGATGTCATAGGCGAGCGTCAGGTCGCCCGAGACGTTCCAGTCGGAGAATTTCGGCTCATAGCTTTGCGGCGCGAGCACGCCGCGCTGGTCGGCGGTGAGCACCGGCGAGCCGGTGCCCGTCACCACCGTCGAGATGTAGGAGCCGCTCTTGCGGTCGTAATTGACGCGCAGGCCCGGCTGGATGCGGAAGCGGTCCGTCACCCGCCAGGTGAGCTGGCCGAAGGCGGCGAGGCTGGTGTTCTTGAAGTCGATGTCGTTGAACGAGGTGAGCCCGTCCAGCGTCGCCGGGTTGTTCGCCGCGGCGCTCGTCGGGTTGAGCAGGAAGCGGCTGGCGGCGGAGCCTTGGCGCTGCAGGCCGTCGGTGTTGATCGTCTGGTAGAAGGCGAACACGCCGATCACATAGTCGAGCCGGTTCTTCCCGCTGGAGGCGTAGCGGATCTCCTGGCTCCACTGGCGCTGCCTCGACGGATTGGCCGAGACAGTGGTGATCGGCAGGCCGGTGAAGTCGCGGTCGTTCGACGGACCCCAATTCCAGAAACGCCAGGCGCTGACCGAGGTCAGCGTGCCCGGCCCCAGGTCCCATTCGGCGAGCAGCGAGGCGCCGCCCAGTTCCTGGAAGGCGCGCAACGGCGTGTCGAGATCGGTCAGCCGGTCGAACGCATTGGTGCTCGGCGGCTGGTAGTTGAAGGCCGCGGCGAGCGCGGCATATTGCCGGTTCAGCGGACGCTGGGTCGCGCCGACGCGCGCGTAGATCTGCGCGCAGCAATTCGGGTCCTGCCGGCTGTAATCGCCGCTGATCGTGAGATCGAGATTGTCGGTGGCCCGGAACAGGAACTGCGCGCGCAGGCCCAGATTGTCGAGCTCGTTCACGTAGCGCGCGGTGCGCACGTTGAAGATCGTCCCGCGGCGATCGGTCGACGAGATGCCGATCCGCGCGGCCACCCGGTCGCCCGCGATCGGGCCGCTCAACGACGCGCGCGCCTGGACGAAGCCGAGATTGCCGATGCTGATCTCGGCTTTCCCCTCCGGCGTGAAGCTCGGCCGCTTGGTGGTGACGTTGATCGCGCCGGCGGTGGTGTTCTTGCCGTAGAGCGTGCCCTGCGGCCCGCGCAGGACCTCGATCCGCTCCACGTCGAGGAAGTCGAACGTCGCCGCGGCGACACGCGCGTTGTAGACCTGGTCGACATAGATGCCGACGCCTTGTTCGATGCCGTCGTTGGTCAGACCGAACGGCGCGCCCAGGCCGCGGATGTTCGCGGCGGAGTTGCGCGGATTGGTCGAGTAGAACTGGAAGCTCGGCAAAAGCTGCGTCAGCCGCGCGACATTGTTGTTGCCGGTGGCCTCGAGCGAGGCCCCGCTCAGCACCGACACGGCGAGAGGCACGTCCTGCACCTGTTCCTCGCGGCGCCGGGCCGTCACGACCACGACTTCGCCTTCATTGGCCTGGGCGAGGTCCGCGGCCGGCGCTTGGCCGGGCTCGGCAAAGGCCGTGGTGGCGGTGGTGAGCAGCAAGAAGGTCAGCAGTCGAGCGGGGTTCGCGGGCATTGGAGTTCCTCCCGAACGGACATTCTCAACCAGCAGGGTAGACTAGAAACGAGAAAAGCTTTGCGCGCCCGAACCGCTCCTATCGCCTCAGAAGAAGACGGATGCGTTCAACGACATGTAGCGTGTGTCCCCGCCGCGCGGCGCGTTGGGCGCGGTGCGCAGGAAGCGGCCCTTGGCGAGATAGACGCCGTTCGCTTCGAGCCGAATCACGTCCGGCACCGCCCACCAGCGCAGCCGCGTGTCGATCTGCGTTCCGGCGTGGCGCCCGGCGCGACCGCTCGGATCGCGGACGCCGGTGGTCGAGAATGCGTCGGCGCGCGACGACAACCAATGGTCGCGGACCGCGAGGAAACCGTCGAGCCGCTTGCTCGGCGCGAGTTCGAGCCGCACGCCGGGACTGAGCACGTTGGTGCGCCCGATCGCGTTGTACAGGCCGGCGGGCCCCAGGTCCGGGCGCCGCATCCCGAACAGCGTGTCGAAGCGCCCGTAGCGCGCGCCGCGCCCGTCGCCGCTCGCCTGGTCGTACTCGAAGGTCAGCTTCGGACGGAGGGGATGGTCGAAACTATATCCCACGCTGCCGTGGACGAACCATGCGCGCACCGCCAGGTTCTGCGCGGTCGGCGCGAGCGAGGCCCGGATCCTGCCCGTCTGCGCGATGATCTCGCTGTCGAAATGGACCCGGCGGGGGGTGGCGGGCCGATACAGGCGCAGGCTGAACGTGGTCAGGTGCCGGTTGCGCGTCGGCCGATCCGGTCCGTCCCGCTCGTCGAGCCGGTAAAGTCCGGCCTGCGCGGCGACGGGGCCGGCGGCATTCGCCTTGGTGAACAACCCGCCCGCAAGCCGCAGGTCGAGGCTCTCGCGGTCGAGGCGGACGCGATTGCTGCGCAGCCCGTCCGGATCGTCGGGAAGGCGGACCTGCGGCATCGCCCAGAACAGGATCGCGCTCCACCCGTCGGGGGTGGCAAGGTCCGCGCGCACGCCCGTGAAGCCGTTGGTCGTGTTGCGATAATCCTCGTTCGCGACCAGCCGGCGCGAGCCGATGTCGATCAGGAAGCGACCGGCCTGCAGGCGCGCGGTGCTCCCTGCGCCCAGCACCGGTCCCAGGTCGGCCAGGATGAAGGCCTGCACGGGTTCGAGCGCGTTCACCTCGTTGGTGCTGACCGCGCTGCGCGGGCCGGGCGAATAGACGCGGCTGTCGACCAGCTCGGCCCCGAATGTGACCGGTCCCGATCCCGCCTTCAGTGTCAGCGTCGTGCGCAGGTTGAGCAGCGTCTCGTCGCGCGCGAAGCCGGCCCGGGCCTGGTTCGAGATCGTATCAAGGCGCACACGAACGTTACCGCCCACGTCGATGGCGGGCGCCGCCCCGGCCGCCGTGCCGCCGGCAAGTCCCGGAACCAACAGGAGAGTCGCAAGCCGCATCGGCCAAGGCTCACCCGTTTTGCTCGATCCTGCGAGTCGAGGATTGCTTCGGGCTTAATAAGTTAAGGTTTGTTGGCCGATCCGGCGCGTGTCGCGAGCGGGTAGGAGATGATGAGCGCGAGCGGCGCGGAGCCGAGCTGCCGGATCCCGACCCTGGCGCCGGAGAAGAGATAGGCGGTCATCCCCGGCCCGATGCGCTGCTTTTGGCCGTCGGACTCGACCTCGCCGCTGCCCGACACGACGTGATAGACTTCGTCATGGTCGATCGGGTGGACGCCGATCGCGGCGCCCGGGTGGAGGATGCGCTTGCGGAACTCCATCGCGCGCCCGGGCACCTTGTCGGTGATCCGATAGGCGGTGCTCATCCCGATCGCGCCGTGCGGCGGCGGCTCGTCGCGGATCGTGTCGGCGTCGGCGACGACCACCATCGCCGGCGCGGCGAGCAGGAACAGGCTGGCCAGCATCGTCTTCTCCTTGCGCGAGTCTTCGATTAGGTAACCGGTTTCCGTATCGAGTTCGAGGCTGAAGCGATGATCGGTCGGCGCGAGATGATGACCGGATTGGTCGGGCTGGCGCTCGTTCACGAGGCGCGCGCCGCTGCCCCGATCGAGACTCGCCTCGCCATGTCCGTCGCCCGCGCGATCGCGTGGGCCGAGCGCGAGCTCGACCGCCTGCTCGCGCGGCAAGGGCTGCGCGACGGCAGCGTCGGCGCCCGGCTGGTCGCGCTCCGCGCGCGCGGCACGGGGGTCTACCCGAGAAGCGAGCCGGGACGCGCCGCTGCGGTCGCCGACATGAACGCAGCGGTCGCGCGCGCCCGGCCGGTGCTCGCGCCGCTTTTCCCTCGTCCGCTGCCCGCCGCCCACATCCGCCTCATGCCCGTGGCCGAGCGCGAGGCCGGCAAGCGCGGCTATCGGGACGAGGCGAGCTACGTGCCCGATCTCGGCGACGTCGACGCGCGCCCGCGCTGGACGCTGACGACGGTCGCCCACCACGAAACGGTGCCCGGCCATCTGCTCCTCGCCGCGATGGGCACGCCGGCGGTCGCGACCATGCCGGGCGTTTCCGAGGGCTGGAGCATCTATGCCGAAACGCTGGTCGGCCGGCTGGGCCTGCTCGGGGCGCTCGACCGGATCGGCATGCTCCAGTCACTGCTGTTCCGCCTCGTCCGTGTCGAGGCCGCCCATGGGCTGGCACGCGGCGGCTGGTCGCGCGCACGGGCGCACGCCGCGTTTGCCGATCGCGTTGGCTTCGCACTCTTCTTCCCGTTCGACGACGAGGTCGAAAAGGCCGCGGCGACGCCGGCCCGCTATGCCGCCGACGCCGCCGTCGCGCTGGCGCTGATCGAAGGCGCGCCGCGATCGCGCGACCGGCTGCTCGCCTATCACCGCGACGTGCTCGCGAGCGGGCCTGGCTCAGCGGCGGCGCGGCGCCCGCTCGAGCGCTAAGATCAGCGCGGCCATGTTGGTGATGTAGTCGGCGGTCGAGATGCCGGTCACCGGCGCCTCGGTGACATAGGGCGAGGTGTCCCAGGCGTCGCCGACATTGGTGCGGGCATAGTCGCCGGGTGTCGGCGTGGCGGGCCCGGCACCGCGATACGGATTGCTCGTCGCCCGCAACGGCACCGGCCACCAACCCTGCGCATTGAGACTGCGGATCAGCGTGTCGGCGTCGGCAGCACGATCGGCGGCGTTCAGGTCCGACCCGACCAGCCCACCCGAGACGAAATATCGAGGCAGCGGCCGCGGCGTGGCCGACAGCAGCGGCGAGTCCTTGGCCGCCTCGGCCGGCGACGTCGCTGTCAGCGCGTCATAGTCGCGCCGCAGCCCGGCAAGGTCGATCGCGCGGAAGGACGAGTAGTGGCCGATCGTGTTCGCCGGATCGTGATCGACGAAATAGCGCCCGTTGACGACGTTCGAGCCGCGACGATGGACGTAGAGCGGCCTGTTGGTGCCGATCTCGACGAAGGTCGGGAAGGCCCGGCCGTTCTTCACCTCGGCATCGGGCAGGCGCACGCTTGCCAGCCAGTCCAGCGCCTCGGGGATCCGCGCCAGATATTTGCTGTCGCCGGTCAGCCGGTAGAAACCCATCAGCGCGCGGACGTTGCTTGCCGTGGTGTGGGTGACCAGCGCCCTCGGCTCATAGCTTCGCGCGGCCGTCGGCTTCAGGTCCAGCCCGTGCTGCAGCCCCCAGCCCGCCTGCGGCGACCCTTGCTGCGTCAGCAGGTAGATGCCCATGCCGCGCGTGATCGCGTCGAGCACGCGCGCGTCGCCCAGTGTCTGCCAGACCATGACCAGGAACTTGATGTTCTCGGCCGCGACATCGTCGTTGAAGGTGATGTCGCGCTGATAGTCCGGGAAGCGCGGGTCGTAGGGCCAGCGCTGCGGCCATCCCCCGATCGGATATTGGCTGTCGAGGACGAAGCCGATCGCCTTGTCGAGTGCCGGCCGGTACTTGGCGTCGCGCTTCTCGAGGTAGAGGCGGAGAAGGAACTGCATCGACTCCGCGGTGCCCGCATCGTCGAACGTGGCATTGTCGGCATAATGCTGGAATTCCTCCAGCCGCCATGCATTCCGGCCGATCGTCTCGTACCAGTCCTTCTGGGCGGCACCGCCCGCCAGGTCGGCCATGTAGTTCCAGCCGCCGCTGCGGTGCTGGGCCGAGATCAGCGCACCCGCCACCTGCTCGGCCGCCCGATAATAATAGTCGTCGCCGGTCGCGTGATAGGCGTCGAGGAACAAATGTCCCACGGTCGCGGTGCCCGGCGACTGGATCCAGATCTGCGAGGGACGCGCCTCGAGCTCGCCCCACCGCCGTGAAAAGTCCGGCAGGTACGACCAGACATAGCCGCCATGGCTGGCCACCTTTTCGACCATGAACCGCGTCGCGCGCTTCATCGTCGTTTCGATCTCGCTCCGGCTCGCAGCCTGGGCGGGCGCGGCGAGGACGAGAAGCAGGGCAGCGCAAGCACGGAACATGGTCACTCCTCAGCCGACCAGCCCATGCGCGCGCGCCCAGGCCAGAAACAGTTCGGGCCAGACCGCGGCGGGCTTGCCCTGCGCGCGGCGCAGCCCGAAGCCATGGCCACCCTTGGCGAACAGATGCGTCTCGACGCCGACTCCGTTCTCGCGCAGCGCCGCCGCGAGCAGCAAGGCGTTTCCGACCGGGACCGTCGCATCGTCCTCGGCATGGACGATGAAGCTGGGCGGGCAATCGGGGCCGACGTTCAGGTGCGGCGCGTGCGCGCGCTCGCGTTCGGGCGTCGCGTCGGCGCCGATCAGGTTGCGGCGCGACCCGGGATGCGCGAGCGGAGCGCTCATCGAGATGACCGGGTAGATGGGCGCCGCGAGCATCGGTCGCGCGGACAAGGCGTCCGCGGCGTCGACGGCATCGTAGGTGCGCGTGTCGAATCGGGTCGCGAGATCGGCGCAGACATGCCCGCCCGCCGAAAAGCCCATGGCCGCGACGCGGCCGGGATCGACGCCATCGCCCGCGGCTCGCGCGCGGATGACGCGCATTGCGCGCTGCGCGTCCGACAGCGCAACGTCCGGTCCTGCCGCCCAGCCCTGGTGCGGCAGGCGATAGAACAAGACGAAGCACGTCACGCCCCGGGCGGCCAGCCAGTCGCCCAGCTCGTAACCTTCCTTGTCGATCACCACCCAGGAATATCCGCCCCCGGGAATGATCAGGACCGCGGCCCCGTCCGGCTGGGCCGGTCGGAACATCGCGAGCCGCGGCCGCGTGACCCCCAGCAAGGCACGATCCTTGATCGCCGGGTCGGTGCTGCGCTCGCGGACCTCCTCGACGGGGAGGATCGCGGGTTGTCCCGGCGCACCCGCCGGCCACAGATCGATCGTTTCGACCGGTTCGGGCCAGGCGGGCGCGCGCGGGCGACCGGGAGGGGCGGGCGGCAAGGTCCGGCTCGCGGCGCGGGCCGAGAAGCCGAGCGCGGCGCCACCGAACAAGGCCGCCCTCCGGTCGATCGGCATCCGATCAGAACTTGAAGCGAGCGCCGAACCAGAACTGCCGGCCGGTATGGTGATAGACGCTCAGCCGGTCGGCGGCGCTGTCGATATACTGGTCGACATATTCGTCGGTGAGGTTGATCGCCTCGATCGTCAGCGTGACGTTCTCGGTGATCTTCAGCGACGCGGACGCATCGATGTTGATCGTGCCCTTGGTGCCCTCGACGTCGTTGAAGGTCGGCGCGCCGGCGCTGGGGTTGAACACCGGGCCGCTGCCCGGCGCGACGCCGTTGCGTCCCGGCACGTTGGTCAGGAAGCCGCTGCGATAGGCGACCGAGCCGCGCAGCGAGAAGCGCTTGTCCTCGTAATAGAGCGTCGCGTTCGCGCCGTGCTTCGAGAGGTTCACCAGCGGCTGGACGATGATCGGCGCACCCGCCGCGCTCGACAGCGGGTATTCGATGCTCGAGTCGACATAGGTGTAGTTCGCCTGGATGCCCATGTTCGACAGGAAGCCGGGCAGGAAGGCGAAGGGCGACTGGAAGCCGATCTCGATGCCCTTGAGCGTACCGCCCTTGCTGTTCACCGGCTGAGTGACCTGGAACAGGTCGGTCGGCTGGACGGTGGTGCCGGCCAGAAGCGACGACGGCAGGCCAAGCTCGTTGAACGGGACGCTTTGCGTGGTCGTCGCGACGAAGCTCGAAATGTCCTTGTAGAACAGGCCGATGATCAGCGCGGATTCGCGGGCGAAATACCATTCCAGCGACAGGTCGACGTCGTTGGCCTTGATCGGGTCGATGAACGGATTGCCCAGCGTCAGCGTGCGGTTGCCGCCACTGATCGAGAACGCGCCGCCGGGATTGACCGTGCCGATGTCGGGACGCGAGATCACCTTGGCCGCGGCCGCGCGGGCGATGAAGCCCCCGCCCAGCTCGACGCTGATATTGGCCGAGGGCAGCCAGTTCTCGTAGGTCCGCGTCACGTTGACGAGCGTGAAGCCGGTCGGCGTGTTGGTGTAGCCGGTCGAGTTCTGGCGCGTCTGCACCCAGCGCAGCCCGGCATCCGCGCGGACCGAAAGCCCGCCGATCTCGCCGTTGAAGACGAGCTGGCCATAGGCGCCGATGTCGCGCTCGCCGACGGTGCGGAAGTTGCCCCGCGCCGACGGATTGGTGACGCCGGTCAGCGCGAAGCGGCCGGTGCCCGAATAGATGCCGAGCGTGTCCGCGAATGCATCGAGGTTCGGCACCACGAACGTGCCCGGCGTGCCGTTGAGCGGGGTGCCCGCGCTGATCGAATAGAGGTTGGCGAGCGGGCCGAGCTGGCCGGCCGCGATCAGCCCGGCGACGTCCGTCTCGCTGGTGCGGCGGAATTCCTGCGAGCTGAAGCCATACTTCTTGTAATCGCCGCCGAGACGCAGCTTGACCGTATCGAGCGCGTCCCACTCGACCTGCGCGCGGCCCACCCGGAAATTGTTCTGCACGAACTGCGGGCGGAGGCGGATCTCGGCGAGCGTGAACGCCGCCGGGTTGGTGAGGTTGAGATTGCCATAGCCGAAGCGCGGGAACCGCCCGTCGGTGAAGTCGTAGCTGTAGCCCTGGACGTTGTTCGCATCGAGCGCGACCGTGGTCTGGATCGGGTTCGAGAAATCGGACTTGGAATAGCCGCCGAGCAGGTCGACGCGCACGCGCTCGCCGAACTCCTGGTGCAGCGACACCGTGTATTGTTGAAACTCGGTCTCGAGCTTGTCGAAGCGCGATTCGACGCGGACGTCGACATTGTTGAAGCTGCCCCGGACGAGGCTGTTGTTCGCGTCGACGACCGCGCCTGGCAGTATGACCGTCTGCGGCTTGCCGGTGCCCGAGCGGCTGAACGAGATCGCCTCGAGATACTGCTCGCTGCGGTTCGACTTGAAGTTGGCGTAGAGCGCGTCGAAGGTCAGCAGCGTCTCGTCGGCAGGCTGCCACTGGATCGACCCGGTGATGCCGAGCCGCTTCGTCTTGTAGCGGAAGCTGTCGTAGCGCGGGATGCGCGGATGGAAGAAGCCGAAGCCTTGCGTCGCCCCGGTCGGCAGCGTCGAGGCCGCCGCGAAGCCGCCATTGTCGGACCCGCGCTCCCAGCGCACCGTCGACGGGCCTTCCTCAAGGATGCCGCGCTCCGAATAGGCGCCCGACACGAGAATGCCGAGTGTCCCGTCCGCGAACTTGGCCGAGACCAGCCCGGCGAGGCGCGGATCGATGTCGTTGGACAGGTCGTTGAGGCCGACCTGCGCGGTCCCCGCGATGGTCAGGTCGTCCTTATAGTCGAACGGGCGCGCGGTGACGAGGTCGACCGTCGCGCCGAGCGAGCCTTCCTCGACGTCGGCCGAGGCACTCTTGCGGACCGTGATCTGGTTGAAGAGTTCGGACGCGAAGACGTTGAAGTCGAATTGGCGGCTGCGGTTCGCGCCGCCCGAGGAGTCGGCGCCGCCGGTCGTGGACAGGCCCTCGATGCCGTTGATGCGGACGCGGGTGAAGATCGGCCCGAGGCCACGCACGGTGATGTTGCGGCCCTCGCCCTGGTCGCGGTTGATCGCGACGCCCGGGATGCGCTGGATCGATTCGGCGAGGTTGTTGTCCGGGAAGTCGGCAATGTCCTCGGCCTTGATCACGTCGACGATGCCGATCGCCTCGCGCTTCTCGGTGAGGGAGCGGCGCAGCGACTCGCGATAGCCAGTGACGATGATCTCGTTGCCGTCGGTCGCGACCCCGGCATTGTTCGCGGCTGCGTCCCCGGCGTCGGGCACGCCCACGCCCGGCTGATCCTGCGGCGAAGTCGCCGGCAGGTTGGTGCCGTTGTCGCCGGGCGTGGTCTGCGCCGTGGCCGGGGCGGCCAGCGCCAGCGCGAGCGCGCCGACCGACGCCGCGGCCAGGAGGCGCGGCACGCGAATCTCGAGAGCGGAAATCTGCACGTCCAAGCCCATCCTTGCCTCCCTGCGACTCCGCAATCCGAAGTCGTATGACACCGGTTTCCCTACCGGCTTCAAAGAACCGGCCTGCGCAAGGGGCAGAGGCGGATGGACATGGGGTTTCGCGCGTCCTCTCCTCGAGCGCCGGGCTTTTGTGCCGGGTCGCTCACCTCGACCGATTTGCGAAGTAACCGGTGTCATTGCTTTGTGCGGCAGCGTCGCGTCTGTCAAGTCCCGCCTAGCTGCCGGGCTGGACGTAGGGCGATCGGGCGAACAACTCGCGCTCGAACCGGCGCGGGTCGTCGACCATCCTGTCGCGGGTGTCGAACACCATCGTCGCACGCGCGGGCAAGCTGTAGCCCGGCCATGGATCCAGGCCTCGCGCGAACCGCGCGAAGGCCGCGATCATGCGGGCGCTGAGCGCGCGCGCCTCCGGACCCGTCCCGGTGAACGAGCCGGGAGCGCCCAGCGTGCCGAAGGCGAGCGCGATGTCCATCGTGTGCGGCGCGCCGCGACCCGGTTCGGTCGGTGACTGGAAATCGAGCTGGTACACCCAGGTCGGCGCCCCGGCCTCCGCGCGCCGATCGGCTTCGATCACCTGCCCCGGCCAGCTCCGTCCGGCGGTGGTTGCGGCATAGAAGATGCGCTCGGGCGACCAGTCGGGGAACTGCGCGCGATATTGCGCGACGATCCACTCGGGCGCGAGGTCGATCCGGAGCTCGGGCGCGAGCCGGGCCGCAAGATTGTCCCAACCGAGGCCGGCGAGCTTCGGGCCCGCCGGATCGATGAAGGCGCGCGTCTCGTCGCGCGTGTTGCCGAGGATCATCGGCGTGCGTCGCGCCTGCGGATGCGCGTCCGGCCAATAGGGGTGCCGGTCGAGCCAGCGCATGTCGAGGACCGGCCCCATATAGACCGGTCCGCCGAGGATCGGGTCGTCCGCGTCCAACGCCGCGACCAGTCGCTCGGTCGGGAGCGCCGCGATCGTCGCCGGCGTCGCGCCGGCCGCGCGCAGGAACGCCTCGGCGCGCCGGGTCGCGTTCAGCGGTCCGGAGACGGTGACCTGCCGGCCGCTCATCGTGATCGCGCGCCCGAACAGCCCGTCCGCCACCGGCATCGCCTGCGGCGTCGCGATCTTCGCACCCCCGCCCGACTGGCCGAAGACGGTCACGCGCGCCGGATCGCCGCCGAACGCGGCGATGTTCCTGCGCACCCAGTGCAGCGCGAGCACGAGATCGAGCTGGCCGGCATTGCCGCTGTCGGGATAGCGGGGATCGAGCCGGGCAAGCGAGAGATAGCCGAACGCGTTCAGCCGGTGGTTGACGGTGACGACGACCGCGTCCGCCGCGCGGGCCAGGCGTGCACCCTCGGTCAAGGGGTCGACCACGCTGCCGGTCGAATAGGCGCCACCGTGGAAATAGACGAGCACGGGCCGACCCGCCCGCGCGTCGGCCTCCGGCGTCCAGACATTGAGCGTCAGACAATCCTCGGACGTGCCCGCCCCGACCTTCCCGCGCTGCGGGCAATGTGGCCCGAAGCGTGTCGCCTGGACCCGGTCGCGCGACGGGCGCGGCGCGACGGGCGCCCCGAAGCGCGCGGCCTGCCCGTAGCGGATCCCGAGGAAGGCGGGGATCCCGTCGTCGCGAACGCCCTCCCAAGGGCCCGCGCGGGGTGGCGCACGGGTGGCGGCGCCGAGCGGCACTGCGAGCGCGCCGGCCAGCACGCCGCGGCGGTCGATCACCGCCGGACGTCCAGCTCGCCGGTCATGAACGCCTCGATGTCGCTTGGCCCGAACAGGCTCGCATCGCCCGGAAGGCTGTGCTTCAGCGCCGCGAGCGCGAGGCCGGCGCGCACCGTCCAGTCGGGGTCGCGGCCGTGCCGGACCCCGTGCAGCACGCCGGTCGCGAATGCGTCGCCCGCGCCGATCCGGTCGACGATGCCCGAAATCGTGACCTCTTCGCTCTGCACCGCGCCCTCGGGACTGTCGATCCGTGCCGACAGCCGGTTGCGGTCGGCGTCGATCACGTGGCGCGCGGTCGATGCGATCAGCCGCAGCCGGGGGAAGTGCGCGAAGGCCGCCTCGGCCGCCTGGCGCCGCCGGTCCTCGCCGTCGCTGTCGAACGCGCGGTCGAGCAGCATCGCCACGTCGCGATGATTGCCGAAGAAGATGTCGGCCTGGGCAACGATCTCCGACAGGATGGCACGCGGATTCCCGTCCCAGCGCGCCCAGAGCTGCGCCCGGTAGTTCCCGTCGAAGGACACCGCGATGCCCTTCGCGCGCGCCGCCCGGGCCGCGGCGAGCGCGAGCGCGGCCGGACCGGCGCCGAGCGCCGGCGTGATGCCCGACAGGTGCAGCAGGTCGACGCCGCCAAGCAGTGCGTCCCAGTCGAACAGCGCGGCGCTCGCCTGCGCGAAGCTGCTCCCCTCGCGGTCGTAGACGATCTCCGAGGCGCGCAGCCCGGCGCCGACGCTCAGGAAATAGAGCCCCATCCGCCCCGGCGCGCGCACGACATGCGCGGTGTCGACGCCATGACGTCGCAGATGCTGGATGGCCGCGGCGCCAAGCGCATTGTCCGGGACCGCACTCGCCATCGCCACCTTGTGGCCGAGCGCGGCGAGCCCGATCGCCACGTTCGCCTCGGCGCCGCCGACATGGACGTCGAGTCGCCCGGTCTGCAGCAGCAGCTCGCGACCGGGCGCCGTCAGCCGCAGCAGCAGCTCGCCGAAACAGAGAACGGTCACCGCGCCAGCCACCCGCCGTCGACGGCGAGCACGTGACCCTGGACATAGTCCGACGCCGTCGAAGCCAGGAACACCGCCGCGCCGCCCAGGTCGCCCGGCGCGCCCCAGCGCCCGGCCGGGATGCGCTCGAGGATCTGCCGGTTGCGGGTCTCGTCGCCCTGCAGCGCCGCGGTGTTGTTGGTGGCGATATAGCCCGGCGCGATCGCGTTCACGTTGACGCCCTTCGCCGCCCACTCGTTGGCGAGCAGCTTGGTCAGGCCCGCGACCCCGCTCTTCGACGCCGTGTAGCTCGGCACGCGGATGCCGCCCTGGAAGCTCAGCATCGACGCAATGTTGATGATCTTGCCCCGCCCCTGCGCGATCATGTGCCGCCCGGCCGCCTGGCAGAGGAAGAACACCGACTTGAGGTTGGTGTCGACGACCGCGTCCCAATCCTCCTCGGTGAAGTCGACGGCGTCGGCGCGGCGGATGATGCCGGCATTATTGACGAGGATGTCGAGCCCGCCCAGCTCGCGGACGACCGTCTCGACCACCCCCGCGATGGGCGCGACGGTTGACAGGTCGGCATCGACGACCAGGGCCCGGCGCCCCGCGGCGCGAACCTGCGACGCGGTCTCCTCGGCGGGCGTCCGGCCGACCAGCGCCACGTCGGCGCCCGCCTCGGCAAGCGCGACGGCGATGCCCTGGCCGATGCCGGTATTGGCGCCGGTGACGATCGCGACCCGGCCGGTCAGGTCGAACAGCGCGTGCATGCCGGTCACTGGAGCTGGCAGATGTCGAGGACGTTCATGTCGGTATAGTCCTGGTTCTCGCCGGCCATCGCCCAGATGAAGGCATAGGCCTTGGTGCCCGAGCCCATGTGGATCGACCAGGGCGGGCTGATCACCGCTTCCTCGTTGCCCATCACGATGTGCCGCATCGCCTCGCCCTGCCCCATGTAATGGAACACCCGATCGGCGGGCCCGTCGAGCTCGAAATAGAAGTAGATCTCGGACCGGCGCTCGTGGATGTGCGGCGGCATCGTGTTCCAGACCGAACCGGGCTTCAGCACGGTCAGGCCCATCACCAGCTGCGCGCTCTCGCACACGCCGGGGATGACGAGCTGGTAGATGGTCCGCTCGTTCGACTCCTCGAGGCTGCCGCGCTCCAGCGCGTTGGCCTCGGCGATCGACAGCTTGCGGGTCTTGAACGCCTTGTGCGCCGGACACGACGCCAGATAGAAGCGCGCGCCCGCGCCCGAGAAGACGACGTCCTTGGCGCCCATCGTCACATAGACACAGTCCTTGTTAGCCAGCTCGAACACTTCGCCGTCGACCGTCACGCGGCCGGCGGCCTGGCCGACATTGACGATCGCGAGCTCGCGGCGCTCGAGGAACGGGTGGCCGGCGGCCGAGGCAGGCTCGGTCTGGTCGGGCAGCCGCACGTCGGCGCCGGCGACCGCCACGCCGCCGATCACGAAACGGTCGGCATGGGTGTAATTGAGCACCACTTCGCCGTCGCGGAACAGGTTCTGGATGAGGTAGCGGTCGCGAAGCTCCTCGTTCGACACGCACTCCATCATGTCGGGATGGGTGGCGTAGTAAGTCCGTTCGAACATTCTCTCTCTCCGGATCAGAGTCGGTAGGCGCGGCGCACGAGGCCGCTCGTCAGCTCATCGGCCAATTCGGCCGCTTCCCAGTCGGCGAGCCGGCCTTCGACGACCAGCCGGGCCAGGAACGCGCAGTCCACGCGGCGGGCCACATCATGGCGCGCCGGGATCGACAGGAACGCACGCGTATCGTCGTTGAAGCCGACGGTGTTGTAGAAACCCGCTGTCTCGGTTGTCATCTCGCGGAAGCGGCGCATCCCCTCGGGCGAGTCGTGGAACCACCAGGCGGGCCCGAGCCTCAGGCACGGATAATGGCCGGCGAGCGGCGCCAGCTCGCGGGCATAGCTGCTCTCGTCGAGGGTGAAGAGGATGATCGTCAGGTCGGTTTCGTTGCCGAAGCGGTCGAGCAGCGGCTTCAGCGCCGTCACATAGTCGGTGCGGCTCGGCACGTCGGCGCCCTTGTCGCGCCCGAACGCGCCGTGCAGCCAGCGATTGTGGTTGCGCAACGCGCCGGGGTGGATCTGCATGACCATGCCGTCCTCGACGCTCATCCGCGCCATTTCGGTCAGCATCTGCGCGCGGAACAGCTCGGCATCGGCCGGCGTCCAGTCGCCGCCGACGATGCGCCGGAACAGCGCCTCGGCTTCGGCGTCGCCGAGATCCGCCGTGCGGGCCGTCGGGTGACCGTGGTCGGTCGCGGTCGCGCCCGCTGCCCGGAAGTCGGCGCGGCGCCTGGCGTGCGCGGCGAGATAGCCGCGCCAGTCCGCCACGTCCTCGCCGGTCAGCTCGCCGAAGCGCGCGAGCGCCGTCCGGAAATCCTCATGCTCGGGGTCGATCACCGCATCGGGCCGATAGGTGGTGACGACGCGCCCGCGCCAACCCGAGGCACGGATCGCGTGATGATGGTCGAGGCTGTCATGCGGCCCCTCGGTGGTCGCGAGAAGATCGATGTTGAATCGCTCGAACAGGGCGCGCGGGCGGAAGGCCGGGGTCGCGAGCGCGGCGGCGATTCGGTCGAAATACAGATCCGCCGTTTCCGGCCCGAGCGCCACGTCGAAGCCGAATACCTCCGCGAACACTTGGTCGAGCCACAGCCGCGAGGGCGTGCCGCGAAACAGATGATAGTGTTGCGCGAACAGCCGCCACGCCGCGCGCGGATCGGCGGTCGAGGGCCCCGCCCGGCTCGGCACGCCCAGCGCGTCGAGTGGGACGCCCTGGCTGTAGAGCATGCGGTAGACATAATGGTCCGGAGCGAGCAGCAGCGCCGTCGCGTCGGTCCACGGCGCGTTGCTCGCGAACCACACCGGATCGGTATGGCCGTGCGGGCTGACGATCGGCAGGCCGGCGACGCCCTCGTAAAGCGCGCGCGCTACCGCGCGCGTGCCGGCGTCGACCGGGAACAGCCGGTCGGGGTCGAGTATCAGAGGCCGCGGCATGCTCTTCCTGCTTGTCGTTGAACCTTGGGTAACCGGTGTCAGCGCGGGCTGCAAGGCTGAACTTGCCTGACCGTCCGCGGGCTCAGTTGGTCGCAGGGGGCGCGGCGACCGAGCCCCGACGCACCAGCCGCGAGAGAAAGAGCGACGCCGACGCGTCCTCGTCCGGCTTGTGCTCCGGCCCGATCAGCTTCAGCGCCGCCGCCCGACCCATGGCGACGATCGGCCAGCGAACCGTGGTCAGTGGCGGCCAGATATGGGCCGCGATCGGCGTGTCGTCGAACCCGATCACGGACAGGTCGTCGGGAACCGAAATGCCGCGCTGCCGCGCTGCGTGGACGACCCCGGCCGCCATCTCGTCGTTGCTCGCGAAGATCGCCGTCGGGCGCGGCGCGGCGTCGAGCAGCGTCTCGGCGGCGCTGATCCCGGTCTCGAACGTGTAATTGCCCGGCGCGACCAGTTCGGGCGGCAGCGACAGCCCGGCCGCGCCCAGCGCGTCCTCGAAGCCCAGCCGCCGCTCGGTCGCGGACCGGAAGCCATGCGGGCCCGCGACGAGACCGATCCGCCGATGTCCCTTCTCGATCAGATAGGCCGTCGCGGCGCGGACCGCCTCGCGGTCGTTCGACGCCACCATCCGGTCGGCGACGTCGAGCTCGGCCGAGCCCATCCGCACGTAGCGCGTGCCGGCATCCTCGCAGAGCCGGGCGAGCGCATCATTCTCGGAGATCGGCGGCAGCAGCACGACACCATAAAGCCGCTGCTGCTCGAGGAAATGGCGGACATCGGCCAGGAGCGCGGGCGAGCCGCGGTCGACCGGGCGCACGACCATCGCGAAATCGGTGCCGGCCAGCGCCTCGAGGATGCCCTGCTGGACGTTCAGCACCATCTGCGCGTTCGGATTGTCGTGGATCAGACCGATCAGGAAATTCGTCCGGAGCGCCAGCGCGCGCGCCTGCGGATTGGGCACATAGCCGAGATCCCGGATCACGGTCAGCACCCGCTCGCGCGTCTCTTCGTTGAGCAGCGGGGACCGGTTGATCACGCGGCTGACCGTCTTCTTCGACACACCGGACAGGCGCGCCACGTCGTTGATCGTCGGCTTGCCGGTCCGCTGGATCGCTCGCGAGTTGCTCATCGCCGCCCCTTGTTACGCCCGCGCTGTCTATCCGACGCGACCCGCTGCCGAAAGGCCCGCGTCGGGGCTTGCCCGCCGCGCGCGGCTCACGTAGATGACACCGGTTACCAGATGATGCAAGATACGCTCCTCGACGTCCCGATCGCGGACCTGCTGCTCCTCGATCCGAAGGACGATGTCGCTGTTGCGCTGCGCCCGCTCTCGGCCGGCGAAGACCTGGCCGTCGGCGGGCGCGCCGTCCGACTCACCGAGGATGTCCCCCACGGTCACAAGGTCGCGCTGGAGCCGCTCGGCGCAGGTCGCGCGATTCGCAAATATGGCTGGCCGATCGGTGTGGCGACGCGGGATGTCGCCGCCGGCGCGCACGTCCATGTCCAGAACTGCCGGACGGCCTTGTCCGGGATCGAGGACTATGCATGGGCCGGGGCAACCGATGCCGGCCCGCGTGAGACGCGCACGGCGCCGACCTTTCGGGGCTATCGACGTGTCGACGGGCGCGCCGCGACGCGCAACGAGATCTGGATCTTGCCGACAGTCGGCTGCGTCGCGCGGACCGCGGCGCGCATCGCGGCGATCGCCTCGGCGCGTCACGCCGCGGCGATCGACGGGGTTCATGCCTTCACGCACCCGTTCGGTTGCTCGCAGCTCGGTGACGACCTGTCCGGAACGCGCCGACTGCTTGCCGCACTGGCCTGCCATCCCAATGCCGCCGGCGTGCTGCTGGTCGGGCTCGGCTGCGAGTCGAACCAGCTCGATGCGCTGATCGCCGAAATTCCCGAGCCGCATCGCGCCAAGCTCCGCACCGTGCGCGCGCAAAGCGAAGGCGACGAAATCGAGGTCGGGCTTGCGCATGTCGCGGAGCTTGCCAAGGAGGCCGCCGCCGCGCGCCGCGTCGAGCTCGGTTTCGGCGAGCTCGTGATCGGCCTCAAATGCGGCGGCTCCGACGGCCTTTCGGGGCTTACCGCCAACCCGCTCGTCGGGCGCATGGCGGACCGCGTGATCGGACATGGCGGCAGCGCGATCCTGACCGAGATCCCGGAGATCTTCGGGGCCGAGCGGCTGCTGATGGCGCGCGCGCGCGACCGGGACGTCTTCGACCGGACGGTCGCCGTGGTGAATGCGATGAAGGCGCATTTCCTGGCGGCCGGCGAACCGGTCTCCGAAAACCCGTCTCCCGGCAATCTCGCGGGCGGGATCACGACGCTCGAGGAAAAGTCGCTCGGTGCCGTCCAGAAGGCCGGACACGCACCGGTCGAGGACGTGCTGCGCTACGGCGAGCGCATCCGCCGCCGGGGCCTGAGCCTGCTCGAGGCGCCCGGCAACGACGCCGTGTCCTCGACCGCCCTCGCCGCCGCCGGCGCGACCATCATCCTGTTCACCACCGGTCGCGGCACGCCGCTCGGATTTCCGGTGCCGACCGTGAAGATCGCGTCGAACAGCGCGCTCGCCGCCCGCAAGCCGGGCTGGATCGATTTCGACGCCGGTCCGGTCCTCGCGGCGGGGATCGACCCTGTCGCCGAGTCGCTTGCCGCGCGCATCGCCGAGATCGCGTCGGGCGCGCCGACGGCGGCCGAGCGCAATGGCGAGCGCGAGATCGCGATCTGGAAACGGGGCGTCACCCTGTGAGCGGGATCGGGATCGTCCATTTCGGGCCGGGCGCCTTCCACCGCGCGCACCAGGCCGATTATGTCGACCGCCTGCTGCGCGATGACCCGCGCTGGGGGATCGCCGCCGTCGCACTGCGCTCGCCGGAAACGGTCGAGGCGTTGCGGCGCCAGCAGGGCCGCTACACGCTGGCGGTCCTCGACGCCGCGCCGAGCTTCCGCGAACTGGCCGCGCACCGCGCATTCCACGGCCCCGGCGAGCACGGCGCCGTGCGGGCGCGGCTCGCCGATCCCGCAGTCCGGATCGTCACCAGCACGGTGACGGAGAAGGGCTATTGCCTCGCGATCGATGGCAGCCTTGCCGCCAATCATCCCGACATCGCGCACGACCTCGCCCGGCCCGATCGCCCGCGCAGCCTGATCGGCTGGCTCGCGCTCGGCCTCGCGGATCGCCGGGCCCAGGGTCTCGCGCCGTTCACGCCGCTCTGCTGCGACAATCTCGCCGGCAATGGCGCGAAGCTGGGCCGCGCGGTGGTCGACTTTGCCCGGCTGCGCGATCCCGGGCTCGCCGACTGGATCGCGGGCGAGGCCCGTTTCCCGTCGACCATGGTCGACTCGATCACACCCGCGACGGACGACGGGCTGCGCGCCCGCGTCCGCGACGCGACCGGCCGGGACGACGCGATCCCGGTCGCGCGCGAAGCCTATGTGCAATGGGTGGTGGAGGACGTGCTTCCCCCCGGCGGGCCCGACCTCGCCGCGGTCGGCGTCGAACTCGCGTCCGACGTCGCCGCCTGGGAGCGGGCGAAACTCCGCATCCTGAACGGGGCACATTCGACGCTGGCCTATCTCGGCCTGCTGCGCGGCCATGCGACCGTCGCCGACGCGATTGCCGATCCGCTCCTCTCCGGCTTCGTCGAGGCGATGCTGGCGGACGAAGTGCTGCCGGTGCTTCGCCCGTCGCCGATCGCCCTCGACGATTATTCGCGCGCGGTCCTCGCACGCTTCGGCAACCCGGCGATCGGGCACAAGCTCGCGCAGATCGCGTGGGACGGCTCGCAGAAACTCCCCTACCGCCTGCTCGACACCGTTGCGGAGGCGCTCGCGCGGCGTCGCCCGGTTGAACGGCTGGCGATCGCGGTCGCAGGCTGGATCGGGTTCGTGATCGCGCGCGCCCGGGCCGGAGAGGATATCACCGATCCGCTCGCCGACGACCTCCTGCGTCGCGCCCGCGGACCTGACGCCGTTCCGGCCTTGCTCGATGCGCATGATGTCTTCCCGCCGGCGCTGGCGACGAATCCTGTGTTCCGGAACCAGGTTCTGACCGCGGCCGACGCGATCGCAGGCGGGGAACTCTCAACGCTGCTCGCGGCCGCACGCGAAGCTTGATTGCCAATGACACCGGTTTCCAATACGAACGAGACGAACGAGGAGAGAGACGTGACCGTAGCCGAAGCAGGCGACCCGCGCGCCATTGCCGGGCGATTCCTGGCGGCCCGGCGTGCGGCGCAGGGGCTGGCCGACTATCCGGGCGCGCTCCCCGACGGCCTCCTCTCCGCCTATCGCGTGCAGGATGCGGCAATCGCCGAATGGGGCGGCGAGATCATCGGCTGGAAGGTCGGCCGGATCCCGCCCCCGCTTTCCGACCAGCTCGGCGCCGACCGGCTCGCCGGGCCGATCTACGCCGCACAGACCGTGACGCTCGACGGTGCAGCCCCCGAGATGCCGGTCTTCGCCAAGGGCTTTGCCGCCGGGGAGGCCGAGTTCCTGCTGCGCGTCGGCGCCGCGCCACCCGAGGGTCAGGCGCGGTTCTCGCTCGACGAGGCGGCGGCGCTGATCGACGCGGTTCATGTCGGGATCGAGATCGCCAGCTCGCCGCTCGGCCGCATCAATGCGCTCGGCGCGCTCGCGGTGGTGTCCGACTTCGGCAACAACAACGGCCTGCTGGTCGGCCCCGCAATCCCGGACTGGCCGGCGAGCGGGTTCGAGGACTGGACCGTCGAGACCCGCATCGACGGGCAGCTCGTCGGCAGCGGCACGGCGGCCGCCTTCCCCGACGGCGCGATCGGCTCCGCCCGCTTCCTGTTCGAGCTGCTCGCCGCGCGGGGGATCGCGCTGCGGGCGGGCCAGTGGATCTCCTCGGGCGCGGTCGGCGGCGTGTACGAGGCCCGGGCCGGCCAGCGGGTCGAGGCATTGTTCGGCGGGCGGATGACCGTCGCCTGCGACCTGACGGAGCAGAAGCCGCAGCAAGACTGACCGGCGCAAAGCCGGCGCGCGACCCAGGCGAGAGGATGAAGGATGGCCACTGAGTTTGCGGAGAGCGGGGCGCCGGCGGCGAAGATCGGCCGGGTCCGCTGGGTGATCGTGGCGCTGCTCTTCGCGGCAACCGCCATCAACTATGTCGACCGGCAGATGATCGGGCTGTTGAAGCCCACGCTGCAGACGGAGTTCGGCTGGACCGAGACCACCTATGCCGACATCGTCTTCTGGTTCCAGCTCGCCTATGCCATCGGGTACATCGTCTTCGGCAATGTCGTCGACCGGATCGGCGCGCGCTTCGGCTATTCGATCGCCTTCCTGACCTGGACGGTCGCGCACATGCTGCACGCGGCGGCCAGCTCGGTTTTCTCGTTCGCGGCGGTGCGCTTCCTGCTCGGCATCGGCGAGAGCGGCAACTTCCCCGCCGGGCTGAAGGCGGTGACCGAGTGGTTCCCGAAGAAGGAGCGCGCGTTCGCCACCGGCATCTTCAACGCCGGCGCCAATGTCGGCGCGATCATCACGCCGCTGATCGTCCCCGCGCTGACCCTCGCCTATGGCTGGCGCGGCGCCTTCATCATCACCGGCGCGGTGAGCCTCATCTGGCTGGTCGCCTGGCTCGCCGTGTATCGCCGGCCGCGCGAGAGCCGTCGCCTGTCCGCCGGCGAGCTTGCCTATATCGAGAGCGATCCCGCCGACCCGACCGGCAAGGTTCCCTGGGCGCGGCTGCTCGGCCGGCGGCAGACCTGGGCCTTCGCGATCGGCAAGTTCCTCACCGATCCGATCTGGTGGATGTTCCTGTTCTGGCTGCCCGACTTCCTGGTCAAGCGGCACGGGCTGGATCTCAAGACCTTCGGTCCGCCGCTGGTCGTCATCTATATCGTGTCCGACCTGGGCTCGATCGTCGGCGGCTGGCTGTCGTCGCGGCTGATCCATCGTGGCTGGTCTATCAACCGCGCGCGCAAGACGACGATGCTGCTCTGCGCGGTCGCGGTCACGCCGATCTTCTTCGCGCAATGGGTCGACAATCTCTGGGTGGCCGTCGCGATCATCAGCCTTGCAACCGCCGCGCACCAGGCCTGGTCGGCGAACCTCTATACCCTTCCGTCCGACATGTTCCCGCGCAAGGCGGTGGGCTCGGTCATCGGCATCGGCGGCACCGCGGGGGCGATCGGGGGCATGATCTTCTCGCTTTATATCGGCCAGGTGCTCGAGCGGATCGGCACCTACAGCCTGATCTTCGTCGTCGCCGGCTCGGTCTATCTGATCGCGCTCGCGATCATCCATCTGCTCTCGCCGCGCCTCGAGGAAGCCGAGGTGGCGTGAGCGCGGCCGCAGCGGGAACTGACTAAGGCCGCGTTAACGTCGAAAAATCGCGCGGTCGCGGACGGCGGCGCGCTTTTCCTTCCCAGAATGAGGGGCGGCCCGATCGAACAGGCCGTCGTGGGCCGGCGCAACCGGCCCAGGTCCGCAGAAGCGGTCCTCGTTCCTGGAAGGAAGAACTATGTCGTTTACGGTGAACACCAACGTCGGTGCGATGGCGGCTCTGCAGAGCCTCTCGGCGACCAACAAGGGTCTTGCCACCACTCAGTCCCGGATCAACACCGGCCTGAACGTGGCCTCGACCAAGGACGACTCCGCGTCGTTCACGATCGCCCAGAGCCTGCGCGGCGACCTCGGCGGCCTGAAGGCCGTCAACTCGTCGCTGAACCGTGCGAAGAGCGTGCTCGACGTCGCGGTGGCCGGCGCCGAGCAGATCTCCGACGTCGTGAACGAGATGAAGAAGAAGGCCTATGAGGCCGCCGACGCGGGTATCGACGCGTCGAGCCGTTCGGCGATCAACCAGGATTTCGTCGCGCTCCGCGACCGGATCTCGACGATCGTCAGCTCGGCCGACTTCAACGGCACCAACCTGCTCAAGAGCGGTGGCGGCTCCATCTCGGCTCTCCAGTCGCTGCAGGACGGCGACACGGGTGCCGCGAACTGGCAGCCGGACTCGCTGACCGTCGCCAATGCCGGCCTCGGCCTCGGCGGCTCGGTCGTCACGATCGGCGCGAGTGGGGATGTTTCGACTCAGGCTGCGGCGCAGACCATGGTCGACACCATCACGACGACTCAGAGCAACCTCAAGACCACGCTCAGCACGCTCGGCGCGGCCTCGCGCCGGGTCGATGCGCAGCTGACTTTCTCGAGCAAGCTCAGCGATGTCGTCGAGTCGGGCATCGGCAATCTCGTCGATGCGGACCTGGCCAAGGAATCGGCCCGCCTCCAGGCGCTGCAGGTCAAGCAGCAGCTGGGTATCCAGGCGCTGTCGATCGCGAACCAGGCGCCGCAGGCGATCATGTCGCTGTTCCGTTAATCGGAGCACCGGCTTCGGCCGGACATACTGGGGGCCGGGCGGCAACGTCCGGCCCCTTTTCTTTGCCGTTCGGCCGGAACCTCCCGCCCGTCTCCTAAAATGAGCTGCGGGGAGGTACCGATTTGACTGCTATTCTTCCGCACCTGCTGCCCGACGCGCTTGCCGACAGCGACGCCAAGATCCTGTCGCTCGATTGCTTCGACACGCTGATCTGGCGCGACGTGCACGCGCCGCGCGACATCTTCGCCGACCTGGGCAACGGCACCATGCCCGACCAGCGCCGCTGGGCCGAGAGCAACGCCCGCGCCCGCGCGCTGCTCGCCCGGCAGAGCCGCGAGACCACGCTCGCCGAGATCTATGCCACGCTGATGCCGGGCGCCGACGACGACGCCCGCGCCGCCGCGGCCGCGCGCGAGCTCGAAGCCGAAGCGCGCCACTGCTATGCCTTCGCGCCCACCGCCGCGCTGATCCGGACCGCCAAGGCCGAGGGACGCCAGGTCATCGTCGTCAGCGACACCTATCTGGACGCGGCGCAGCTGCGCGCGCTGATCGCGACCGCCGCCGGCGACGAGCTTGCCGCGCTGATCGACCGCATCTTCTGCTCGTGCGATTATGGGGTGTCGAAGGGCGAAGGCCTGTTCCGCCACGTGCTGCGCGCGCTTCGGGCGGAGCCGCAGGACCTGCTCCACATCGGCGACAACGCGCAGGCCGACCTGGCCGCTCCCGCGGCGCTGGGCATCCCCGCGCGCCACCTGCTGCAGTTCGCGCCCGAGACGGAGCAGCGCCTGCGGCTGGAGGCGGCCGCAGGCGCGATGCTCCACGGCAGCAGCCAGAGCTGGGCCGCCGTCCAGCCCCATCGCGCCGCGATCGCGATCGCCGAGCCCCAGTTCGCCCATCCGGCGGCGACGCTCGGCTATTCGGTGCTCGGCCCGATCTTCGCCGCCTTCGACCGCTGGCTGAAGGCCGAGGCGACGGCGCTCGCCGCGGCCTCGGCCGGTCGCGTCCACGTCCTTTTCCTGCTGCGCGACGGTCATCTGCCCCACCAGGTCTGGCACGCCGCGGGCGCGCCCGCCGACATCGGCAGCGCCACGGCCGAGATCAGCCGCTTCACCGCCACGGCCGCGAGCTTCCGCAGCGCGGCGGACATCGATGGCTATGTCGCGCGCGAGGGCGGCGAGCGCGACTGGGGGCGCCTTGCCCGCCAGCTTCTGTTCCCGCCCCGCGAGCAGGCCGACCTGATCGGCAAGGACAGCAAGACGTTCGTCCGCAACATCCGCCGGGCGGCGACCCGCGACCGCATCGTCGCCCGCTCCCGCAAGTTCGCGGAACGGCTGGTCGCGCATGTCCGCAGCCGCTGCGCACCCGCGCCGGGCGACACCATCATGCTCGTCGACCTGGGCTATAACGGCACCGTCCAGAACGCGATCGACGCCGTGCTGCGCGAGGCCCTGGGCGTCGAGGTGGCCGGGCGCTACCTGATCCTCCGCGAGGACAATGTGAGCGGCCTGGACAAGGCCGGACTGTTCGACCAGCGCCGCTACGACCATGCCGCCCTGGCGACATTGTGCGACAATATCGCCGCGATCGAGCAGCTAGCCACGCTCGCCCAGGGCAGTGTGGTCGACTATGCGCCCAACGGCGCGCCGATCCGCACCGAGGCCGGCGTGAAAGCGGTGCAAAGCACGATCCGCGACGCGGTCCAGGCCTGCTGCGTCGAATATGCGGCGGCGGCCTTCGCGCCGTGGCTGCGCGCCCCGCACGCGGCGACGATCAACGCGACGCGCGAGGCAGCCGCGGCCATCCTCGCGCGCCTGCTGTTCCTGCCGCTCGAGAGCGAATTGGAGACGCTCGCCGCGTTCGAGCACGACGTGAACCTGGGCGGCGGCGAGATGGTGCCGCTGTTCGACCGGGACTGCGCGACCGCCGAGCTGCGCCGGCACGGCATGTATTACATGAAGGACGCCAAGCGGATGTTCCTGCCGGCCGAGTTGCGCGGCCAGGGCCTGCCGCTCAGCCTCGCGCTTCTTGCCCAGCGCCGGCTCGCGCTCGACCTGCGCCGCGCCGATTTCGACGAGGCGACCGTCACGCTTCCGCTGATCGTGGCCGAGGGGCGCGAGGTGAGCGTCCAGCACGTTCCCGCCTTCCGCACGCATGACGGGTTCCTGATGGCGCGGATCCCGGTCGGGGCGTCGCGCTTCGCGGTCGGCGTCCAGTTCGGCCGGCTTTACGACTGGGTGGAAGTGCGGACGGTGGAGTTCCTGCCGGCGCATGCGCTGCTCGTCGGCGAAGTCGGCCACAAGCTGGCCTGCATCGCCGCAACGCCGTCGTTCGAGCAGATGGAGCCGGTCGCGGGCGACCTGCTGCGCTGCCTGGACGACAGCGCCTTCATGATGGTGCCGCCGCCGGCGGGGCCGGCCACGAGTGAGCTGGTGCTGTCGGTCGTCTTCCGCCCGATCGTCGCGCGCGCCCTCGCCGCGACCGAGCCGGTGTCCGGGCTGGCCGGCGCGTCGCGCTGAGCTAGCGCGTCGGCGCGGGGCGAAGCGGCATCAGCTCGGGGCCGTGGCCGGTGCGGTAGGCGGCGCCGATCCTGGGCGCCGGCCCGGCACGTCGTGCCGGGGTGGCCGGCTTGCGCGTCGCGCGGGCCGATCGCTCGATCAGCGCCTGCATCGCAGCCACGCCGCGTTCCGCCTCGGCACCGCGCGGACCGCCGACCAGGATCGGCATCAGCAGCTCGGTCAGCGCCTCGCCGAGCGCCGCCCCGGTGGCGACGAAGTTTGATCGGTTTGCGCGGCCCGCGCGGGGCGGCCGGACGAACAGCGTGTGGTCGGCCGCGGCTTCGATGGCCGCGAGAGCCTGGCCTGCGGCATCGTCGGGCGCGGTGGGCGGCACGAGGATCGCGAGGACCTTGATGCCGCGGGCGCGCGCAGTCGTCGCGACGAGCGGGGCGGCGACGCGCGCGGTGGCGTCGTCGAGCCCGGCGACGACGATGCAAAGATCGAAGCCGTCCAGCCGTGCGGCGATCGCCTCGGTCGCGCGGCGGGTCGCCGCGTCCGCGAACACCGAGGGCAAGTGACCGGCGCCGGGTTCGTGGCACATCAGCGGCGCCAGCCGGACGCGAGCGGGCGCGGGGGCCGCGGCGAGGACGCGCAAGTCGCCGTCCGCGACGATCATGTCGAACGACGCGACACCCGCGGCGATGAGCGCCGCGACGGCGTGCCCGCCCGAGCCCCCGACCCCCCAGACCGACACGGAGGACTTCGCCCCGCGGTTGCGCGTGCGTTCGATCATCCCTCTCCCCGATTCCAGACCCGGTGTGCGACTCCGAAGGGCTGGTCGGGAAAGGCTATCGGGTGCGCGCCGCGCCCCGTAGTTCGGGGAATAGCTTAGGTAGGTTTACCTGAGCAAAACTACCCAGTCCGCTGCTCGCCGCGATCCTCGTCGCGCAGCGGCAGCGTGAAGCTGAACACCGCGCCGCCGCCGGCTTCCTGCTCGGCCCAGATCCGGCCGCCATGGCGCTCGACAATGGTGCGGCAGATCGACAGGCCCAGCCCCATGCCGTCGCGCTTGCTCGTCGAGAACGGCGCGAACAGTCGCGCCAGGCTGTCCTTCGACAAGCCCGGCCCGCTGTCGGCCACGCGCACTTCGACCATCCCGTCCTTCACCGTCGCGCCGATCGCCAGCCGTCGCTTGCGGACGGCGGCCATCGCCTCGGCGGCGTTGCGGATCAGGTTCGTCAGCACCTGTTCGATCTGGACGGGATCGCCCAGCACGTTGCGCGCCGGCTCGGGAATCGCGACATCCACCTTGATCCGCCGGACATGCGCGTCCGGAAGCGCCAGCCAGATCGCGTTCGCCACCACCTGGTCGAGACGCACCCCGGTGCGCTGCACCGGCATGTTCGACACCGTCGCACGCAGGCTGCGGACCATCTTGCCGGCGCGCACCGCCGCATTGGTCATCTGGTCAAGATGGGTGAGCGCGTCGGTGACGACCGCCTCTCCCGCGTCGGCGCGCAGCAGGGCGCGGATCGCCTGGCTGTAATTGGCGATCGCGGTGAGCGGCTGGTTGAGCTCGTGCGCGAGCATCGACGCGAGCGCGCCCATCGCGCTCACCCGCGAGACATGGATCAGCTCGGCCTGGAGCATCGTGATGCGATGCTGGCGCAGCAGGCGCTCGAGCTGTCGCGCGAGTCGCTCGACCGCGTCCAGCTCCGGCGCCGTCCAGGGGGGCGGCGCCATCGCCTGCGTCTGCTGCCAGAGCGCGAACGAGCGGCGCGGCGACGGCAGCATCGTGGTCGGATCGATCTCGAGCGGCTTGCTGGGATCGCCGGCCCAGCCGATCGTCTGCGTCGTGCGCCCGCGCAGCAACGCGATGGCGACGCCGTCCGAGCTGCCCGTCGACGCGAACAGCACGCCGCCATCCAGCCCCTGCCGCCACCAGCGCGAGCGCTCGACCGCGCCGATGTCGGACGTTGCATGGACTCCCTGCCCGAAGCGCCGGGCCAGCCCGTCGACCAGCTTCTGCCGGTCGAGCGCCTCGGGCAAGGCGCCGGCGTCGAGGCACAGATCGGGCGCCCGGATCACCACGGCGTCGGCGCAGAAGCTTGCTACGATCTGGTCGAGCGTCTCGGTCAGCCCGCCGACGATGTCGGGTCGCCCGCCGATCGATGCGGTCAGCCGGTCGACGTCGCGCGTCAGCCGGCGCTGCGCCTGCGCCTCAGCCGAGGCCTCGATCTCGCGAAGATGCCGCATCAGCTCGGCGCCGACATGCTTGCAGGCCTCGCGGGTTTCGAAAGGCACCAGCCGCGGCCCGCGATTGTGGCACGCGATCAGCCCCCAGAGCTGGCCGTCGCGGACCAGCGAGACCGACATCGAGGCGCCGACGCCCATATTCTTCAGATACTGGACATGGGCCGTCGAGACCGACCGCAGCGAACAATTGCTCAGATCGAGCTTCGCGAGCGCGCTGGCGAGCGGAGACGGCACATAGCCGGCATCGGGGATGACGCGGATCGGATTGCGCAGATAGAGGCGGCGCGCCTGGCGCGGGATGTCGCCCGCCGGGAAATGGTGGCCGAGGAAGCTGCCCATGTCGGCGGCCTTCGCCTCGCCGACCACCTCGCCGCAGCCATCGGGTTCGAAGCGGTAGACGAGCACCCGGTCGAAGCCGGTCGCGTCCCGGACCTCGGCGGCGGTGGCGGCGAAGACCGCCTCCGGGCTGTTGGCGTTGCGGATGCGCGCGCCCGCCCCCTGGATGCGCGCGAAGACCCGGGCCGCGGACGGTCGCTCGGCGAGCGCGGGTTCGATCTCGACCAGCAACAGCCCGTCCATGCGGTGGGCGAGCACGTCGAGCAGCATGTTGCGGTCGCGGGCGGGGATCGTCGCGACATGGATCGGCTCGGCCGCGTCGGGGATGTCGGAGCGGGCGATCAGCGCGGCTTTGGACCGGCCGACGATGTTCGCGAGCGGCAGCCCCACCGGGTCGCGCCCCGTTGCCAGCAGGGTGGAGATCGAGCCGGCGGCGGCGATCACGGTCTCGCCGTCGACGATCAGCAGCGCTCCGTGCGGCTGGACCGCGCCTGGAATGTGGATGGGCTCGTCGTCGCAGGCCTGCGCGCCCGTGAGACCCGGGTGCGGGCCGGACGTCGCCGCCTCGAAACGCGTGGCCATTCTGCCTTCTCCCCGCGAAGACAATGGTGCGCATGGTTGGCGCGCCGATCCTTGCGCGCCGGGCCCTGACCGCCCTTCGACACCCCCCTTTTGAAAAGTTAAAGCCGCGTCCGCGAACCCGGCATTCCGGTGATGTACCTAGACGAGCTGCGCGGCCGTGCGGTCCATCGTCGCCCGGAAGCCGGCGAAGGCGGCGTGGGCACCCCGCTCCGCCCGCGGCAGGTCCGTCGGCGCAAGCCGCGCGTCGAGCAGCGCGCAAAAGCGGCGCCAGCCGGCCCGTTCGGCGGGGCCGAGCGCGAAGAAGCTGCGCCCCGCGGCATCGCCGGGCAGCAGCCGATCGAGCGCGCGGTGCAGCACCTGGCCGCCGATCGCCGAGCCGGCGACGACATAGGCGTAGCCGATATTCCAGGCGTCGTCGCCATGCGCGGCCCGGATCGCGCCGTCGGGGCGGGTCGCGCCGAGATCGTCGAGATCGCGGCCGAGCCGGGCGAGCCGGGCCGCGCTCGCCGCACCGGCCGGCTCGATCCCGAGCGCCCGGTCCGCGGCGGCGCAGATCGCGCCCGCGTCCCGATGATAGGCGTGGAGGCCGCCCAGCATGCGGCGATAGTCGCCGAGCGCGAGCGTTCCGGCGAGCAGCGCCTCGAACGCCGGCAAGTGGTGCAGCGCCTCGTGGATCTCCGCGGTCGCCCGCCGCAGCCACGACCGGGCGCTCTCGCTTCGCACGTCCTTGTCCATGCGCCTGCGATGCACCGCCGGCGCGACGCTGCCAATACGTAACCCACCCGATAGGGCGGCATCGCGGTTGGGATCGGCCCGCGGCCATGCCATAGCGCTGCCATGCCCCGCCCGCGCATCCTGGTCGACGCCGACGCCTGCCCCGTCAAGGACGAGATCTACCGCGTCGCGATGCGCCTCGAGGTGCCGGTGACCGTGGTCAGCAATGCGCATCTGCGCGTGCCCGCCCACCCGCTCGTCGCGCGCGTGGTGGTGGGCGACGGGTTCGACGCGGCCGACGACTGGATCGCGGGCCAGGCGGACGCGGCCTGCGTGGTCGTCACCGCCGACATCCTGCTTGCCGATCGCTGTCTCAAGGCCGGGGCGAGCGTCGTCGCCCCGAACGGCCGGCCGTTCACGACCAGTTCGATCGGCAATGCGGTCGCGGTGCGCGCGATCATGAGCGACTTGCGCGCCGGGGGCGAGCGCATCGGCGGCCCGCCGCCCTTCGCTCGGCAGGACCGCTCGCGCTTCCTGTCCGCGCTCGACGCCGCGCTCGTCCGGATCATCCGGCAGCCCTGACGGCCGGCACCGGCTGGCCATTGCGGGCCCGCCGGGCTATCGCCTGGGGCATGGATTTCGACCAGCTTCTCGTCCGCTTCTTCGGGACCGCGGACATCGCGACGCTCGCGCCCGATCAACTGCTCGGCGGGATCGAGCGGCTGCGCCTGCAGTTCGGGCTCGAAACGGACAATGGCCGCCGCTTCGCGCTCTGGTGCCTGCTTTTCATGCTGGGCGCGGCGCCGGACCTGGACGAGGCATTCGAGGACGAAGGCGATCGCGAGGCCGCGCGCGACTTCATGGATGCCGCCGAGCGCGAGATCGAAGCCGACGGGCCCGAGGACGACTAGGCGCGCTGCGGGCGCCGGGCCTGCCCCTTCAGCCGGTCGAGCACCTTCGGGTCGGTGATGCGGCGATAGCGCGCCTCGATGAAGCTGAACACGCCGAACAGGACGAAGCCGAGCGCGACCACGATGAACAGCGCGCCGGGCAGCGCGGCGAGCGCGGCGTCGGGGCCTTGCGCCGCGCCGGCATTGCCGCTGCGCGCGGCGGTGAGCGCGAACCAGCCGAGCACCAGGAAGACGAGCCCGCGCGCCGCATAGCCGAGCCGGCCGGACCATTGCACCCACGGCTTGTTGGCGACGTCCGGGCTGAAATGCTTGAGGAAATCGGCGCGCCAGGCCTTGACGAGCTGGAACAGCCCGGTGCCGGCGAGCGCGGCGGCCGCGACCACCAGCAGCAGCGTGCCGCCCGGCAGCCGCATCGCCATCGCCGCGCCCTGCTCGGTCCCGCCGCCGCCGCCGCCGCCGGCGCCGCTCGACCAGCCGAGGCCCAGGCGCAGCGCGAACAGCGCGAACAGCAAGTGGACGATCCCGCTCACGCCGCCGCCGACCCGCACCGCGAGTCCCTTGGGGTCGTGGCCATGGCCTTCGCTGTCGACCAGCGCCTCGGACAGGCGCCAGACGGCATAGCCGGTGAAGCCCAGGGCCATCACCACCAGCAGCGGCGAGCCGCCGCCCTCGGACAGCCTGGCGATCGCGCCCTGATTGTCCTCCGCCTGGCCGCGCGACAGCGCCAGCCAGCCGATGGTGAGGTACATGAGGCCCCGCGCGGCAAAGCCGATGCGAGTCAGGGTTTCCATGGCGGATCCGGTCAGCATCCCCATCGAACGCGGCGCCTGCCAAGCTCGTTCCTCACCCGATCCGATGCGGTTGACGCGATCCGCCGGGCATGGCACTCGCCCGACGGCAGCTGCGCCACGCGGGTATAGCTCAATGGTAGAGCACTAGCCTTCCAAGCTTGTGATGCGGGTTCGATCCCCGCTACCCGCTCCACCGCTGACACGCATCGGCTCCGGTGCCGTCTCGCCCCTTGCCAGGCTGACCAACGTGGCGAGCCGTCCGGTGATGGTGATCAGGCCGCCTCGCTTCTTGGCCAGGTTGGGCTCGAACACGATCTCGTCGATCAGGCTGCGGATGATCGGCGCCGCCTCCGCGCGCGTGCCCGGGTCGCCGGCGAGCGCCGCCTCGAGCTGCTCGACCTGGCGGCGATAGTCGTCGGCGATACGCGGGTGCAGAGCCACAACGGGAAGGGCCTCGGCGTCGCGCAGCTGGTCGGCGGCCGCGTCGCGCTCGGCCCGCACCCGGGTGAGCGCAGCGCGGATCTCGGGGAAGTCGCTGGCGCCCTCGGCGATCGCCGCGACCAGGCGCTCGAGCTTCTGGTTGGCCTCGGCCAGGCGGCGCTCGAGTTGGTCCCTGCCCTTCTCAATCGCGCGGACCTTTCTGCTGTGCTCGAGGTGATACTCGCGGACGAATGCCGAGACGAGATCCGGATGAAGCATATGGGTTTTCAGCCCGCCGATCACCCGCGCCTCGAGCAGGTGCGTGCCGACGGTTCGATTGTTGCTGCAGCCGCCGCCGTCCTTGTGACGGCTGCAGCCCCAGATCTCGCGCCGGATCAGGCTGACGCGGCCGCCGCACACACCGCAGCGGATCAGGCCCGAGAGAAGCTTCTTTGGCCGTCTGGCGTGCTCTGGGCGCTGGCCACGGTATTGAGCGCGCCGCTCCTGGACGGCGTCGAATAGTGCGCGTGACACGATCGCGAGATCCGGGACCGCGGCAATGGCCCACTCGGCCGGATCGTTCGGCCGGATGCGCTCGCGCCGGGTCTGCGGGTGCTGAACCTTGGAGGTGCGGAAGTGGACGAGTTCGCCGACGTAGAGCCGGTTCTGCAGCATCCCGTTCATCCGCTTGTGGTCGCCGTTGATCGTCGACGCACTCCAGTGGCCGCCTCGCGGTCCCGGGATGCGTCGGGCGTTCAGGTCGCGCGCGAGCGCCAGCGGGCTGTCGCCGGCGGCGTAGCGCTCGAAGATCTCGCGGACGATCGCGGCCTGGTCAGGATCGATCGCCCGAAGGCCGCGCACGAGTTCGCCGCGCTCGTCCAGGCGGTTGGCCTTACGGTAACCATATGCGAGGCCGGCGGGCGCGCGACCTTCGCGCACCGCACCCTTCTGGCCGCGGCGCAGCTTGGCGCCGAGCTCCTTTCGAAAGCGGGAGTCCATCAGCGCCTTGAAGGTGCCGGTGATCTCGTCAACGGTGCCGTCGCTCAGCGTGAACAGGCGGACCCGCGCATACTCGAGGCGCTCGCGGATGACGAAGAAGTCGCCCTGGTGGCGCGCGATGCGGTCCGTCGACTCTGCGAGCAGCTGGTCGACGTCGCCGGCCTCGACGCGCGCGAGCAGGGCATTGAGGCCTGGACGCTGGCCCTCGTCGATGCCGGCGGCGCCGCTGATCGCATAGTCGGTGAACACGTCGACGATCGGCCAGCCCTCACGATCGCACCGCTCCCGGCAGATCGCGATCTGGTCTTCGATCGAGCGGCTATTCTGGAGAGCGGAGCTGAAGCGAGCGTAGATGACTGTGCGCATCGAATCGGCCCTTCGTGTTCGCGTGCGCCGCAAGGTCGCGCGCCACCGCGGCGCGAGCAAGCGCCTTGGCGAGTTCGACCAGCTCGGGCGCCGGCGGGTTCATGCTGCCTGCACCTGCGCCTGCTGGCGAGCAGCTGCATCGGCTCTCAGGCGATCGGTCGCTCGGGTGAGAAATGCGATCCCGAACGGGTGGTGCTCCCACCAGAGCAGCGTCTCGACGAGCTCGGCGTAAGTCTCGCGCTCGGCCGCCTCGTCCTGACCGCTTGCTGCACGGATCCGCGCCCGGGCACGCTGGGCGGCCTCGGCGAGCGTCCGGATACGTTCGGGCTGTGTGGCGTCGGCCGCTTCGATGGTGAGATCCTCGCGCGACCAGGCGCGACACCAGTCGGCCGCGATCGCCTGGGCAATGCGAATGTTGGAGGCCGCAGTCGTCTCATCGATGCGACCCGCGGCGATCGCGGCCGGGTAAAGCGACACGCGGTCCTGCCAGATCTTGCGCGCCACGGCCGCGAGGCTCTCCGTCTCGTGGCGGAAGCGAGGCGGGTTCATCAGCCAGCCCAACCGTCGAGGAACTTAACGCAGGCCGCGAGCAGCTGCCCGCGCTCCCCGTCGGGATCCTGAACGCCCAGATCGCGCTCGAGCTCAAGGGCGAGCTTCAAGGCGTCCGTGAGCAGCTCGGCGGCCTCTTCCCGAAGAGCGCCGTTGAGCTCGGGCCCGTCGAGCGCGAACGTGAGAAGTGCATCCACGCCGGCGTTCGCCTGGTGGGCTGCCAAGGTTGCGGTCCGCTGGTGCTGGAGCAGGCCGATCACGCCGCACCTGTCGCTTTGGCAATCGCTTGGTCGCAGGCGATCCACGCGGCGTGCTGACCAGGATCGTCCTCGTCGTCCCAGGTGCACGGCCGGGCTCCGGCGATCAGGCTCCGCAACGCGGCGAGTAGATCCGGCGCAGCAGCGATCAGCCGAGCGTTCGCTTCATGCTGCCCGTCATAGAGGTACTGCGTAAGGGCGAAGGTCGACTGTGGGAATGTCCCGCGGCCGTCGTATAGACGAGCGATCACACGGCCGTCGGCCTCGTCAACTATCGTGAAGCCACCGGCCTCGCGATCGGCGAGCCATGGCCCTGAGGTGTGCTCTATTGTCACGCCCCCGCTCCCGGCGCGCCAATCGCGATCAGCACCGCGGCCACAAACAGCGCGATGATCATGCCGGCGATGATCGCCTTCAGGTCGTCGCGGATCCGCTGGTCAGCGGCGGCGCGGCAGTCGCGGCACGAGCACCAGCTCGTGTGAATGGGCGGCAGTGCCGCCGGGTCGGTGTAGCGCATTGAGCCCTCCCGTTGAGAACGGGCTAGGCTTAGTGTTTGTTTGCGCTAACAGTCAACAGCATTGTTTGTGAATACGAACATCAAAAGATTGCGATCTCGCGCCACGGAATGACACGATCGATGCGCGCGATGCACTTCGTATCCAGCCGGAAGGCGATAGGAGGGTTGAACTGCTCAAGCTCCACAAAGGCGGCGGACCGCTTGACTAATCGTTTCAGCAGGACGGAGAACACCCTCTCGCCCTCGTCGCCCTCCGGCTTCCGAAGATACACGACGACATCATCGCCGATACGAGGTGTCGCCTTGGGATCGATGTAGGCGGGGTCTCCCGGTTCGAACCTAGGCGACATAGATGCGCCAACGACACTGAGCCCGTACAGGTGCGGGCGATTTCTTAACGAAACAGGCCGACGGAGGTGGTCCACCACCTCGTCGAGATGCAAATCCGTGACTTCGGCGAACTGAGGCGTTCCGTCGTCGCTAACCTCAAAGTCGGCACCCAAGGCGGTTCCGAGCATGGGGATGTCTCGTCTCTCCTCGTCGTCGCGAAGGAAGGGAAGCTGCTTCGCCGCACCTTCGTCTTCGATCGAGCTACGGTCTGTCCCAGGCGCCTGCATCGAACCGAACTGGTCAGGAGTCAGGCCAGCCACACTCAGCAGCTTCTCAACCGTCTGCCAGTTGGCGTTCCCCCTGGATCGTAGGGTCGTAAAGAAGCTCCTGTTGACGCCCGCTTCGGTCAGCCACCGGTTCGGCGTCATGCCGATCGGCTTCACTGCCATCAGCTTTCGATAGAGCAGAGGCTCTTCTTCGGGGCTCGCCATAGCGTTCGCTATTTCGCACATGCGAACAGCTACGTCATTTTCATCCATCGCTAACAAAGCAACTTGATCGCTATGTTTGCGTCCGCTAACAGCATCGTCGAGATGATCACAGAAGCCGACCTCATCGAGCGCATCGACCAGTTCCTGTTGGATACTGGGATGGCGCCCACTCGTTTCGGCCGAGAGGCTGCGAACGAGCCCGCCTTCGTCACGCGGCTTCGTGGCGGGATGTCGCCGACGCTGGGACGTGTCAACCGCGTCATCGCCTTCATGGATCAGTTCCGTGCGGAGCGAGACGCCGATCATATCGCGTCGCTTAACGGCGCGGATGAGGCGCTGTCTCCCGATACATCGATCGATTCTATCGGAGCAGCGGCATGACTGCGATTCCCGAGTTGAGCCGAGCGCTCGCGTCAGTCGCGGCGCGCTCTATCAACCCTGCCCGGCACCTTCGGATCGACGCACCGGCTGAGCTTCTGCAGCCCGTCAATCAGGCCCTCAAGCTGCGCCGGACTCAGCTCGATCGCAAAGGGGGCACCTCGAACGGAGAACATCACCCGGAACGCAGTCTCGAGCTCGGGGCCGACCAGGCCGACGTCGAAGCTGACCGCCTCCGGACGGATCACCAGCGTGTCGTCGAGCTCGGCAACGGTGCCGATCATGCGGAGCGCGGTCTCGAGGGCGGTCGGGGGCGGCAGCATCAAGCCGTGCGGATCTGCGCCGTCATCGTTCACCCAGACGGCGACGCCCAGCGCGTCGATCTCCACCTTCGGGCTGCCCTCGTCGACATACGCAATCATTCGCTTCGGCCCCTCGATTCTCCAGGCGCTCTTCATGCGAAGGTCGTCGGTGAGCCGCAAGCGCTGAACGTCAGGCAGGGAGCCTGGGAATGAGCCCCGAGCTACAGTCAGCTCGCCTCGTCACCGTCGTGGGCGAGCCCGGGCCGATCATGGTCCGGGAGTTCCGGGCCGATCCGGCGGCGGAGTTCGCGAAGGCTGTTCGTCAGATCGTCCAACTGGGCTGGACTGAGTTCAAGCGCCAATGGCGAGCCGCGAACGCCAATCTTCAATCGCGTGGCAACGAACAGCATATCGATGGCGGCCGAGATAGCGGTGTCGGGCGGCAGGTGAAACCCATGCGCCCCGTTCTCAAGCGGCACCCATACGGCTACGCCGCCGGTGTGCTCCTCCACTCTCGGTTTTCGATCGTCGAGGTTCGCTATCATCACCTCAGCCCTTCGTGGTTGTGGAAAGCGCTCATGGTCGCGGCCCGTTCCGCTCGCAAGCAGGAGGGCGTGCGATGACCAGCGCCGGGGTGAAGGTCGGCCGCATCCATGTCGAACTGGACGCGGCAGACGTTCAGGCCGCTGTAGAGATGGCCTGCTCGTCATTTACGACGATACTTGATGCGCTTTGTGCGTCGCGTGATCTTCGAGAGCTGGCCGCCGAAGAACTTCCGGACCTGTTTCGTGCGGAAGGCTTCGACGCGACCCTGGAGCTGATCGTTGATCCGGCCGACCTGATCCGCATCGAGGTGACTGATCGCGCCGCAGGCGGGGCAAACCAGATCGGTCTGATCGTCCAGCCCAACGAACGATATCTCGAACTGGTGGCCGCAATCACCCGTGATGGCCACGTGGCCGCTAGTTTTGATGCCCATGGCTGGCCGCCCCTCCGTCTGATCGAGAGTGACTCCACGGCGGACGCGACGCAAGCCGGAGCGCAGCCGTGACCACCGCGCGCGATCGCCGGCTGCCGCCCGAGCAGCTCGACCTGAAGATCGCCACGGCCGCGGCGATGAAGGCCGCCGGCGGGCAGGTCTACCTGACCGAGATCACCCGGCGCGCGCAGTCGAGCTTTTCGGACTGGGGCTCGAAGAACACGAGCTGCTTCGCGCCGATCGACCTGGTCGCAACCATCGAAGAGCACGGCCACGGCGCGCCGGGTTGGCCGCATGTCACGCGCGCCCTGGCGCGGCGGCAAGGCTTCGACCTGTTCCAGCTGCCGCCCGTCGAGGCGCTCGAGACCGAATGGGGCCGCCAGCTCGCATCGCTGGCCAAGGAAGCCGGCGAGGTCATGGCGCGCCTGGGTGCCGCGCTGTCCGACGACCAGGACGTCGACCGCGCCGAGGCGCTTGGGGTGATCCCCGACGCGCGCGAACTGGTCAGCGTCGCGGTCGCGCTGCTGACAGCCATCGAGACCCGCGCGGGCGTGCGGAGCGACACGAGCTGAGGACAAGGCGCCGCGGTTGGGCACCGCATGTGAGGCGTAGCGAGAGCGGAGGGACATATGGTTTTCGATGGTACATTTCACCTGCCGAGCTGGTGCGTGGGCAACGGCCCCGAGCACCTCATCCGGCATTGTCAGCTCGAGATCGGGGCAGCCTCCGAGCCGAGCGTCGCGGCGATCGCGCTCGCGACCTGGATCACCGATGATCCGGAACGGGCGAAGCGCGAAGCAGCGCGGCCGGGTTCACCGCTCTCCATGGGCGGCGTGATCACGCGGCTGCTCGCCGGCGAGATCGAGCCCAGCGGTCCGCTCGCGGAGAGCCTCGGACAGATGACGGCGGGCGCGGTGCGGTTCGAGGATTTCGGGCGCACGGGTCGCGGAGTCGCGCTCGAGGCGGTTGCGGTGCCCGAGCCTTCCGCGCCGCCGCGCGCGACGACCGCCGGCGTGCTCGGCGAAACGCCGCCCGGTCCTCTGTTCAGCGCCGGCAGGGCGCAGGACGGCGCAATCGAGGTCCGTGGCCTGGGGCTGACCTTCCGCCTGGGCCGCTCCGGCGCGCTCGCGCTTCGCGACCAGCTCGGCCGCGCTCTCGGCATGGGGGTATAGATGCTCGACACCCTTCCCACGCTGACCAGCCCGGCACCTGTCGCCGCGCCGGACCTGCTCGGCCCCGATCGGGGCATCTTCGTCGCGGCGCCGGCGGCACTTATCCGCTGGGCCCAGCGCGCGATCGCCGGCGAGACCTGCACCTACGCCCGCGTGTCGCGCATGCCGCGGACCGACGCGTGCGCGGCGGCCGCCCGCATGCTGTCGGACGGTGGGTCGGTCCAGCTCTGGCAGGCGCGAAGCTCGCTGCCGGGGCTGTTCGAGTACCGCGCGCGGCGGACGCTTAAGCCGCTGGTAACCATGGTCCGCCCGCTCGAGCTGCCTCGCGCCCAGCGCCTGGTGCTCCAGATCCTGACGGAGGCGGCCGAGGAGGGCCAGCCCTGCCCGACCAACTCGGAGATCGCGCTGCAGGCCGGGCTGGGCTACCGGCAGCGCGCGGCCGCGATCGTCGTCCAGCTCCGCAACATGGGGCTGATCAAGGTGGATTCTATGCGGGCGCCGATCGGGCGCCGCGTCACGATCTGCGACACCGGCGCGACCACGTCCGCCAAGGCGAGCATCTTCCTGTGACAAGATCGAGCAGCGCGTCGACACCCCTTCGCGCGGGGCTCGAGCCGGAGGCGGAGCTGGTGCCCGCCTCCGGCACCCTCTTCACGCCGCTCGACGCGCGCCTGCCCGCGGCGCCGTCGGGTCAGCAGCTCGTCAACGAGTTGCGCAAGTTCGCCCGCATCAACGGGCTGAGCCTGGTCGAGACGCTGGCTCTCGTCGGCAAGGGCATCGAGTGGATCCGCTCGCTCGAGGACTCGCGCAAGCCCACGGCCGCGACGATCGCGCGGGTGCGAGGATTGGTCCTGCAGCTGCAGGACGATGAGAAACGGGTTCCGGCGGTTTACGTCCCTGCCGCCGGGCCCGGGCCGGGAGAGGCCTCCGTTCCCTCTCCCGGCCAGCCTTCTTGCAGCGATGCTGTCGAGGCGGGGCCCACGCCCGGACAAGCGCTGGCTGCGGAGATCCGCGCCTTTTGCGACAGCAAGGGCATCAGCTACGTGGCGTTCCTCGCGCGCGCCGGCGTCGCCCCGAACACGCTGACCAAGCTGCAGAAGACGGTCCAGCCCCGCCAGGCGACCCTGGCACGCGTGCGCGCGGCCATGTCGTCGTCGGCCGAGCCGGAGGCGAGCCAGGCCGCCACGATCCCCGACGAAGAGAGCCACACCTCGTCCGAGGTCGCGTCGCAGCTGCCCGCGCCGCCGGCGGCCGCCGCGGAGCCGGTTCCGACGCCCTCCCGTGTCGCCGACGAGGTCGCGCGCGAAGCCGAGGCCGCGGTGCGGCGCAAGACCGTCGCGCGGCAGATCGGGCATGGCTCGGACCATCTGCTGATGCCGGCGCCCGCGGCGCTCCAGGCCGCGCTGATCGACGATCCGCAGTCCGCGATGCGCGCGATCGCGCGGGCCTGGCCGGAGCTCTGGCGCCAGCTGATCGACAATGCCCGCGCGCGTGACGAGCTGCCCGGCGCCTTCTTCTTCGACGTCGTGCGAGCCGGCCTCCGCCAGCTCGGGAACCGCATCGAGATCGCATGATGGCGAAGAGCACGCGCACGATCGAGGCCGAGGAAGGCCGCCGCTGGGCGCGGGAATGGCGCGAGCGGCGTAAGCCCTATTTCGACGCACTCTACGGGCCCGGGCCGAGCCGGTGCCCGTGCTGCGGACGGCTGGACACATGAGCCGGCGCAGGCACGTCTGCCCAGGCCCGGCCTGCGGCCGTGAGCTGCAGAGCTGGGAGCGACTCTGCGTCCGCTGCTGGCGACTGCTGCCGGCGGATCAGCGGCACGCGATCATGACCGCCCGGGCGCAGCGCAACGCGCTGGCGCTCTCCGGCGAGGTGCGCGCGGCGGTCCGCTGGCTGGCCGAGCACGCGCCGGCGGTGACGACCGCGCGGATCCTCGGCGAAGCGCCGCCCTAAGGCCTGGTCGGGGCCAGACAGACAAGAACATACCCGTAGGGGGGCAAGATTTTCGTGAGCAGTGATCCGCGCCACGCCTCTGTTCCAGAGGCCGATCTCGTGCGCTCTGGCGCCGGAGAGCGGCTGTGAGCACGCGCGCCGACCTGCCGTCGCCGATGGCCTCGGCCGCGCTGCAATATGCGCGGCGCGGCTGGCCGGTCTTCCCGTGCCGCGAGTGCGACGGCGAGCCCTACCAGATCCGCACCGGCAAGCGTGCCGGCGAGATGGTCACGCCCAAGGCCAAGCAGCCCTATGTCGCCACTGGCCTGAAAGCCGCGACCACGGACGAGGCGCAGATCCTGCGCTGGTGGCGCCAGTGGCCGAACGCGATGATCGGCCTTCCGCTCGGCGCGGTCACGCGCGACGGCGACGGCTTCTTCGCCCTAGACTTCGATCCCAGGCACGATCCGGCCACCGGCGAGGATTTCACGCTCGAGCTGCTGAAAGAGCGGCTCGAGGTGCAGATGGGCTGCCCGGTGCCGGCGTCGCTCGCGGTCCGCACGCCATCGGGCGGCGTCCACATCTACCTGCGGCAGCCGCGCGACGGCGGGGACGAGATCCGCAATCGCGGCAACCTGCCCGAGCATGTCGATGTGCGCGGCCGCGGCGGCTACGTGATCGCGCCGCCATCGGTGATCGTCGAGCCATGTGCCGATGCGACAGCCGGCAGGTATCGCTGGCTGCACGGCCGCGTCGACGCGGCCGTGGCGGAGGCGCCCATAGAGCTGATCGAGATCCTGCGCGATCGCGGCGGGCGGCGCGCGGCAGAGCGAGCAACGGCGGATCCGGCCGCGTCGGTCGAGACGCAACGGCACGCCGCGCCTGGCACTTCGCTCGACGTCGACGATCGCGTGCGCGACGCGATCCGCAAATACGGCCTGGCGGCGCTCGACGCCGAGCTCGACCGGGTGCGCCGCGCGGGGTCGGGGAAGCGAAACGCGCAGCTGAACGAGAGCGCACTCAAGATCGCGGCACTCACGGTGTCGACGCCGATCGCCGCAATCGACGGCCACCTCGCGCGCTCGCTGCTCGAGGCGGCCGCGCGCGAGAACCCCGGCCGGGACAGCGACGGGCAGCTGCTCGCCACGCTCGAGAGCGGCTGGTCAGCCGGCCTCAACAACCCTCGCGACCTCGCGGAGGTCGCGGCCGCATCGATCGCTCGCGCTCAGCGCCAGGGCGGGTCGACCAGGCGCCGCGGGCCACCTCCGCCGGCAAACGACGGCCACGCCGGCGCGCCACCCCCGCGCGCGCAGCAGGCGCAATCAACGGCACCCTTCCGCTTCGGAACCATGGAAGGCCTGCCAAGGGATGCCGGAGGCGAGGCACCACCGCTCGAATCAGCAGAGCTCGAGCAGGCCAAGCGGATAGCGCAACGCTGGCTCGAGCGCCGCCTCGATCTCGTCGCCCGGGACGCGAAGGCGATGACCGCGATCCTCTGGGGTATCGGCCGCCGCCTCTCGGCTGGCCTGTTCGACGAAGCGGCGGTGCGCGAGCTCATCGCACACAAGTGCGAGGCAATCCCGGATCTGCAGCTCGCCGACATCGATCGCGCATTCGATGACGGGTTCAACAAGGGTTATGATCCGCACCGCGACCTGTTCGAGCTCCGGCTCGCGCGGTACCCACTCACCGACTTCGGAATCGGCGAGCGCTTCCGCGACCGCTTCGGCGCGGACTATCGCTTCACGACGGGCAAGGGCTGGTTCGGCTGGGATGGTCGGCGCTGGAAGCTGCTTGATCAGGATGAGAAGACGCCGCCAGCCGAGGTCGTGGCCGCCGTATTCGAGACGATCCGGCTCATCCAGCGCGAGGCGGACCGCGTCGCTGCGACAGGCGTGAAGCGCATCCTCGTGGAGCGGGAGAAGACGAGCTTTCTCGAAGAGGAGGTCGACGCGGCCGCCTGCGATCACTGGGTGCCCAAAGGTCGGGGCTGGGAGCTGTTCTCGACGAAGCTCCGGACGTTCGGCCGCCAGTCCGAGACGGCAGGCAAGCCCGCCTCGATCGCGCTGCTGGCGCGGCGGTGGCTGACCATTCCGATCGAGGCATTCGACAGCGATCCGCTCTCCGTGAACGTGCTGAACGGGACGTTGCGCTTCAGGCGGGTCCAGTTGGCCGACGGGATGCGCGCCGAGGTGGAGCTCGCCCCGCACAGGCGCGATGATCTGAACACGAAGCTGGCGCCGTTCGAGTACGATCCCGCTGCGGAGTGCCCTCTCTACGACGGCATGCTCGAGTGGGCCCAGCCCGACCCAGCGATGCGCCGCTACCTCCACCAGGTCGGCGGCTATGCACTCACCGGCGACACCGGCGAGCACAAGCTCTGGTTCTGGTACGGGCGCGGGCGCAACGGCAAGTCCACGACGATCGATGCCTGGTGTCACGTCGCCGGCGACTATTCGGGCTCGACGCTCGTTGAGACGTTCCTCGACCAGGGCGTGAAGAAGCGCGGCGATGCGGCCACGCCGGATCTCGCGCGGCTGGGCGGCGTCCGCATGCTGCGCGCGTCCGAGCCGGAGCGGGGCGCGAAGCTGAACTCGGCTCTCATCAAGTTCGTGACCGGCGGTGAACCGGTCCCCGTTCGAGCGCTGCACCGCGGCTTCTTCGACCTGCACCCTCGGTTCAAGCTCCTGATTAGCGGCAACATCAAGCCGGACATCCCGGATACCGACGACGGGATCTGGGGCCGCATGAAGCTGGTCGAATGGGGCCGCAACATCGACAAGCCGGAATCCGGCGTCGCGAACTGGCCGAAAAAGGATCCCGAGCTGCTCGGGAAGATCAAGGCCCGTGAGGGCTCGGGTGTGCTCAACCGGCTCGTCGCCGGGCTGCTGGACTGGCTTGCGAACGGGCTGGTCGAGCCGTCGGCGGTGACCGAGGCCACTCAGGCCTATCGCGACGACAGTGATCCGCTCGCTCGCTTCCTGCGGCTCTGCACCGAGGCCGATCCGGTCGGCAAGGTCCAGTCGTCGCACCTGCACGAGGTGTTCTGCGCCTGGGCAAAGGCCGCCGGCGAGCGCGAGTGGTCACAGAAGGGCTTCAGCCGCGCGATGGCCGAGAAGGGATTTCAGAAGAAGGCCAGCGACGGGATGCAGTGGCTTGGCTTGCGCCTGATCAAACAGGTTCACGACTTCGTCGACGGGGACGGCCGCGTGCGCGCGATCGCCGACGATCCGCCACATGCGCCGCCGCCGACAGATGGATGGGACGAGCTTCCGCCATGACCTGATGCTTCCGGATCGGAAGGTTGGCGGAACCATCTTGGAAGGGAAAAAGCGCGGATTTCTGCGGCTTTGGAAGGGTTGGAAGGATTGCGCCGACATTCAGACACACACACGCATGCGCGCATGCGCATGAAGCGAAATACACAATTATCCTTCCAATCCTTCCAATCCTTCCAACAGTAAAAAAGGTGTAATAATGTCAGAGAGTTGTGGGCAGGCCATGGCCGGAAGGGTTGATTTCGATCCTTCCGACAGTCGGAAGGGTGATTGCGATCCTCGGCTCGTGGCGACCGCTGGTCGGCTCTGGACACTCGACCGGCTCCAGGACCGCCTGGTCGACACCGTCCACCTCTGGCGCCGCATGCCGAGCGGCGGGCCCAGCCCGATCGCGAAGGATGGGCCGTGGCACCTGATCCGTGCGGAGTGGGGCGACTATGCCGACCCGGACGCCGCGCCGCGCAAGCTGCCGCTGACCCGGGCCGAGTATGCGCAGATGATGGAGGCGAGCGAGTGGCTCGGCCTCGTGCCCGAGCGCGATCGCCGGCTGGTGGTGCTCGCCGTCACCGAGCTCGCGCGTGGCGCCGCCCAAGTGCCGTGGCTGGATCTGCGCGCCCGGATGGGCGTCCGGTTCGGCGCCGATGGTCTTCGGAAGCGCTACAGCCGGGCTCTCACGCGCATCTGCAATGTCCTGAACCGCGGAAATCTGCGCGGAAATCCGTCAAGGTCAGAAAAGTGACGGCTGCGAAATATTGGGTGTCCACATTGGCGGCAATTCTGTGCCAACTCTGATCAGGCTCGGGGAGCTGTATGGCACAGCGATCGGGGCATCCTCTCCTGAACTCTCGCGGGCGGTCCACTTCGGTGTGCCGCCCGCTCTCGTTGGAGCGCATGTGGGCCGCCTGGTGACGCTGCCGCCCAGGGTGGGGCGCCTCGGGGGCGGCCGGGTCAAGATGGCGGAGACCCCGCGCGAGGTCGACCGCAACCGCAACGCCCAGCCGTGGCGGCGGTGGTACTCGACTGCCAGGTGGAAGGCGCTCCGGTGGCGCGTGCTCGTCCGGGATCGGTTCACCTGCCAGTGGGCAGGCTGCGGCCGCATCGAGCCGGACACGTCGAAGCTGGTGGCGGACCACAAGGTCCCGCACCGCGGCGACGAGCGGCTGTTCTGGGACGACGGCAACCTCTGGACGCTATGCGCCAGTTGCCACTCGTCGGCCAAGCAGCGCGAGGAAGCGATCGAACTCTAGGGACCGGCGAGAGCCGGGCGGCGGGTGCGAGCCCCGCGACCAGTCGGAACAGAGGGGGGGTGGTTCAATCTCTGGGAGGCCTTCGGCCCCCACACCGCCACCTCCCGCACTTGGAGATTTTTTTCTTGTGAGCGAGGAATTCGGGGCCGCCGTCGACCTGTTCGGCAATCCGATCCGGCTCAGCCGCCGCGGCCGCGGTCGGCCGGCCCACGAGGCAACCGCAGAAAACCGCCAAAAAGTGCTGCTGTGGCTGGCGCTCGGCTATGACGAAGAGCGGATCGCCGAGGCGTTCGGGATCACGACCCGCACCTTGCAGAAGCATTATTTTCATGAGCTCGCCTATCGGCGGACGGTGCGGATGGAGCTCGAGGCGAAGAACCTGACGGCGATCGTCGACCAGGTGGAGCGCGGGAATGCCGCGGCGATGTCGCTGCTCGAGAAGAAGCTCGAGCGGTGGCGGATCGGCGCGGGCGCGCCGAAGGCCGACAAGGGCCCGAAGGCGCCCAAACTCGGCAAGAAGGAACAGGCGCTTGTCGACGCGGTCGACGCAGGCAAGGGCACGTCGTGGGGCCAGCTGCTGAACTGACCGCCCTGGCGGGCGGGTCGGACGATTGGAGCTTCGCTGTTCCGGACTGGAAGGAACGGCTGCGCACCGGCGCATCGATCATGCCGCAGCTGCCGCTCGACAAGGTCGCAGCGGCGCGCGCGGTTGGGATCTTCAACAAGCTCCGGCTGCCCGACGTGCCCGGGCAGCCGGAGCTGCTCGAGGCGGCCGGGGACTGGTTCCGGGACGCGGTCGCCGCGCTGCACGGGTCGATCGACCACACGGGCCGGCGGCGCGTGCGCGAGCTCTTCGTGCTCGTGCCCAAGAAGAACTCGAAGACGACGAACGCGGCCGGGCTGATGCTCGGCTCGCTCCTCGTCGACGACGAGCCGAACCAGTTCTACGGCCTCTACGGGCCGACGCAGGCGATCGCCGATCGCGGGTTCGCCCAGGCGAAGGGCATGATCGCGGCCGACCGGGAGGGCGTGCTGCAGTCGCGATTTCACATCCGCGACCAGCTGAAGGAGATCGAGGACCTCAAGACCAAGACGATCCTGAAGGTCGCAACCTTCGACGAGAAGATCGCGACGGGCACGATCCCGAAGGGCTACCTGGTCGACGAGATCCACGTGCTCGGCAAGATGGCCTATGCGCAGCGCGTCATGCGGCAGCTGCGGGGGGGCCTGCTCGCCCGGCCAGGCGGCTTTGGCGTGATGATTACGACGCAGTCGGATCAGCCGCCGGCGGGCGAGTTCAAGATGACGCTCGAGCTGGCCCGGGCGATCAGAGATGGCAAGGTGACCGGGCCGGCGGCGCAGATGCTGCCGCTCCTCTACGAGTTTCCGGAGGAGCTGCAGAAAGATCGGAACCGGCCCTGGCTGGATCCGAACTGGTGGCCGATGGTGCTGCCGAACCTCGGGCGGTCGCTACGCCTTGACATGCTCGTCGCCGACTTCGAGGCGGAGCGGACGAAGGGCGAGGAGGCGGTCAGGATCTGGTGCTCGCAGCACCTGAACATCCAGATCGGCCTAGCCCTCCAGGGCGATCGCTGGGGTGGCGCCGACTATTGGGAACGGGCGGCGCAGCCGCTCACCCTCGACGAGCTGATCGCGCGGTCGGAGGTGGCCGTGGTCGGGATCGACGGCGGCGGGCATGACGACCTGCTCGGCGTCTATGTGATCGGGCGCGAGCGCGAGACCCGCCGGTGGCTCGGTTGGGGGCATGCGTTCGCGTTCCGCGGCGTGCTCGAGATCCGGGAGGCGATCGCGTCGCGGCTGTTCGATTTCGAGCGGGATGGTGACCTGACCTTCTGCGACAGCCCGACCGATGACCTGGCGGGCGTCGCCGCGATCGTGAAGAGCCTGATGGACGCCGGCCTGTTGCCGGAGGACGCGGCGATCGGGCTCGATTCGGCGCATGTCGCCGACCTGGTCGACGCGCTGGTCGAGATCGGGATCAGCGACGCGCAGATGAAGGCGATCGCGCAGGGCTGGCGGCTCATGCCGGCGACCAAGGGCGCGGTTCGCAAGCTTATGGACGGCACGTTCAGCCCGGCGCAGCAGGCGCTGATGGCCTGGTGCGTGTCAAACGCGAAGGCGCTGCAGCGCGGCAACGCGGTGCTGATCGAGAAGCAGGCCGCCGGCGTGGCCAAGATCGATCCGCTGATCGCGCTGTTCAATGCGTTCATGCTGATGGCCCGCAATCCGGCGGCGGCAGGCAGTTTCGAGTATACGGGGATCTGAGACTTGGGCCTTTGGAGCAACCTCTCGCGCTGGCTTGGTGGCAGCGCCGGGGGAGCCGTGCCCGGCCCGATCGCCAGCGCCAACCAGCTGACCGGGCCGGAAGCCGGCATGGGCGGCAATGCCTGGATCGCGCTCACCGGGGGCAGCGGCGGGGTGTTCGGCCGCGTCGGGGTCCGCGACGCGCTGACCCTGCCGGCAGTGCTGCGCGCGGCGGAGATCCTCTGTGGCGTCTTCGCGATGACGCCGATGATCTACTATCGGCGCACGCCGGATGGCCCGGAGCGGGCTGAGAGCAGCTTGCTCTACGGCCTGTTCCACGATCGCCCGAACGGGATCCAGTCGCCGTTCCTGTTCAAGGAGGTGATGCTCGGCGACATGCTGTTCGCCGGTAAGTTCGCGGCCTTCGTGCATCGCGACCAGATGTTCCAGCCCGACCAGCTCACCCGGCTGGATCCGTACGGCGTCGGCATGTCGACGAGCTGGGACAAGAACGACGGCTACGAGGTGTTCTACGACTGCACGCTGCCGAGCGGCGGCCGCGAGCGGCTGACGCGCGCCAGCTGCTGGTACGTGCCGGGCTTCAGCCGCAACGGCCTGACCGGCTTTGATCGGATCAACCTGATGGACACCGCGCTCCGCGGCGCCCGAAACACCGCCGAATACGCCGCCCGGTTCTGGCAGAACAACTCGCAGCCGCCGATCGCGCTGCAGCTCAAGGGCAAGGTCGACCGGGACGTGAAGCGGCAGATCCGGGAGGATTGGAAGGCGCTCTACGGTGGCCCGGCGAATGCCGGCGAGCCCGCGGTGCTCGACCAGGACACCGACGTGAAGTCGCTGGGCACGCCGAACAAGGAGAGCCAGTTCCTCGAGGCGCGGCAGTTCGGCGTTGTCGAGGTCGCGCGTGCGTTCGGCGTTCCGCCGCATCTGCTGTTCGAGCTGAGCCGTGCGACCTTCTCGAACATCGAGCAGCAGAGCCTCGAGTTCGTGATCTACAACATGGGCCCGCACTATGAGCGGGTCGCGAGCGCCGCGACGTTCTTCTTTGCCGAGCCCGGCCACTATTTCGAGTTCCTGCCCGATGCGCTCCTGAAGGGCGACATCAAGAGCCGGTTCGAGGCCTACGGCATGGCGATCGACAAGGGGATCATGAACCCCGACGAGGCGCGCCGGCGCGAGAACATGCGCGCGCGGCCCGGCGGCGATCGGTTCCGGATGGGCTCGGGGAGCCAGCTCGAAGGCGCCGGCGCGCCGCCGCCCGTCGAACCCTGACGAAAGGCACACGATCATGTCGAGACTGGTTGCAGCGATCCGCGCGCAGCCCTGGGCGATCCTGCCCGAGTGGCTGGCCGCGATCGAGGAGATCGCCCTTCGCCTCGAAGGGGGCGACGCGGTCGCGCGTATCGCGTTCGACGGGCATGCCGAGCGCCTCGCGGCGTTCGAGGCGGCCACCGGCGAGCGCGTGCCGGGCACCCGGTCCGCGGTCATGGTCGCCGACGGCGTCGCCATGGTTCCGCTGATCGGGCCGATCATGCCCCGGGCGACGCTCATGAGCGAGATCAGCGGCGGCTTGTCGGCCGAGGGGCTCGGCGCGGACCTGGCGGCGCTGGATGCGTCGCGTGACGTGCGACGGATCCTGGCCGTGGTCGACAGCGGCGGCGGCGCGGTGGCCGGCATTAGTCGGCTTGCCGCGCAGATCGCCGGCATGCGGACGCCGATCGTCGCGCATGTGGAGGGAACGGCGGCGAGCGCGGCCTATTGGCTGGTTAGCCAGATGCGCGAGATCTCGATCGATCCGACCGCGCAGGTCGGCAACATCGGCGTGATCATGTCGGGGCAGCGGCAGGAGAGCCCGGACGCGAGCGGCCGCCGGACCTACGAGGTGGTCAGCAGCAACGCGGCGGCGAAGCGGCCCGACATGTCGACCGAAGACGGCCAGGCGCTGATCCGCGAGGTGACGGACGCGATCGAGGCCGAGTTCATCGACGCCGTCGCCCAGGGCCGCGGCGTCACGGCGGACGTCGTGAAGCGGGACTTCGCGACCAAGTATCTGAGGGTCGGGCACGATGCGAAGGCGGCCAAGATGGCCGACCGCGTCGAGTTCCGCTCGGCCGCAATCGATCGGCTGGCGAAGCAAATCGCCCCGACCGCGCCAAGGCGGACCATCGCCGAGGCAACCCTGGCGGTCGCGCAGCTGCGCGCCTCGCTTTAACACCAAAGGAGCACACCAATGCGTCTCATTGCATTGAAGAAGCGCCTGGCGGCCGTCACCCAGAACATGGACGGCATCCTGGCGACGGCGTCGGCCCGACCCGAGGGCGAGCAGGATCTGACGGCCGAGGAGCTGGCCGCGTTCGAGGCGTCCGAGCAGGAGGCCAAGCAGCTGCAGGCCTCGATCGCACGCGAGGAGAAAATCCTCGAGCTCAAGGCGTCGGCCGCTCGCCCGGTGCCGGATATGCCCGGCGGCCCTGCCGGCGACCGCACCACCGTGCCGGCTCAGGCGGTCGAGAAGGGCATCACCTTCGCCCGCATGACGCGCGCGCTGGCGGCTGCCAAGGGCATCCCGATCGTCGCGCAACAGATCGCAGAAGGCTGGGGCGACAGCGCCCTGTTCGCCAACCAGAACATGAACTCCGGCGGCGCCGGCGGCTTCCTGGTGCCCGAGGACGTGTCGTCCGAGATCATCGAGCTGCTGCGGCCGCAGTCGGTGATCATGTCGTCAAACCCGATCGTGGTGCCGATGCCGAACGCCAACATGACCATGGGGCGCCAGGCGACGGGCTCGAACGCGAGCTACATCGGCGAGCAACAGAATGCGCCGGCAACCGGCCTGACCTTCGGGCAGGTGAAGCTGTCGGCCAAGAAACTGGCGGCGCTGGTGCCGATCAGCAACGACCTGCTGCGCGCCGCGTCGGTCGCGGCCGACCGCGTCGTCCGCGACGACCTGACGCTCTCGCTCGCGGTCCGCGGCGATCTGGCGTTCATCCGCGGCGCCGGCACCGAGTTCAGCCCGCGGGGCCTGCGCTTCCAGCACACCGGCTTCGCCACCGAGACGACCCACATCCTGACCGCGAACGCGACCGCGAACATGGTCAACGTGCTCTCGGATCTGGGCCGCCTCGAGCTCGCCATCGAGAATGCCGACGTGCCGATGCTGCGGCCGACCTGGCTGTTCGCGCCGCGCACGAAGAAGTACCTCGAGAACTTGCGCGACGGCAACGGCAACCGGGTCTTCCCGGAGATGTCGAACGGCGAGCTACGCGGCAAGCCGTACAAGACGACCACGCAGATCCCGACCAACCTGGGCGGCGGCGGCAACGAGTCGGAGATCTACCTCGTCGACTTCGCCCAGATCGTGGTCGGCGAGCACATGGGCCTCGAGATCGCGATGACGACCGAGGGCGCCTATGTGGACGCGAACGCGCAGATGCAGTCGGCCTTCAGCCGCGACGAGACCGTCATGCGGGCGATCCAGCAGCACGACATCGGCACCCGCCACCTCGCCGCGATCGCGGTGCTGACCGCCGTCATCTGGATCCCCTGATCCGCGGATGATTGACCCGGGCCGGCGCGGTGCCGGCCCGGACAGAATGCCCCTGGGTCGCGCCTGGCGCCGCCCGATCAGGGCTGAAATGGGAGACACGACATGTCGATCACTGGAATGCGCGCGGTCGGCGACGAGATCAGCGTCCGCCGCGCAGCCGCCAACACCTCGCTCACCGCGGGTGGTGCCGGCGACAACACGCTGGTCACCGGCGTCATCATCGATCGCCACGCGCTCGGCCTGCCCGAGAGCGCGGTGCTGGCCCTGCTTTGGGCGGCAACGCTCGCCGCGTCGCAGACGCTCAGCCTCGGCTGGACGCTGCAGCATGGGGACGCCGCCAACCTGTCGGACGCGGCCACGCTGGCCAGCGCCACGCCCGCGGTGGTTGCCACCGGCGCCGGCTCGCCGACGGGCCAGCTCGAGGCGAACGTGTCGCTGCGCGGCGCCAGGCGCTACCTGCGGCTGAACTTCACGCCCGACCTGTCGGCCGCGAACACCGACACCGCCACGGTCGCGGCCGCGATCGTGTTCGGCGGCGCTGCGAGGTTGCCGCAGTGAGCGGCGTGACGGCGGTCCGGTTCGTCCGCCAGTACCGGATCTACAACTCGGGCGAGGTGGCCGGCTTCGACGAGGCGGTGGCAACCGCCCTGATCGCCGCCGGCGTCGCCGAGCTGGCGGACGCGGGCGGCAAGGCCAGGTCGAAGGCCAAGAGCAAGCCGTCCACGGCGGCGCCGGCGGCCGAGGGCGGCGAGCCGCAGGCCGAGGGAGACGGTGAGCAGGCGCCCCCGGGCGAGAGCTGACGACGACCGCTGGCGGGAGCGGGGGCGAGGGGCGGGCCGGAAGGCCTGCCCCTCCTTGATGGACCGGAGAGCTGACGATCATGCCGATCACCCTGGCAGAGGCGAAGCTGCAGCTCCGCGTCGACAGCAGCGACGATGATGTCCTGATCCAGCGCTTCATCGACGCCGCCGGGGCGCATGTCGAGCGCTACACCGGCCAGCTGCTCACCCGCCGGCAAGTGACGTTCGCCTTCGATCAGTTCGACCCCGACGGCCTCGAGGTGCCGGCCTGGCCGGCGCCGGCATTGGGAACGGTCACCTACCTGGATCCGGGTGGCGTCACGCAGACGCTCACCGGAGCGCGCCTGATCGCGCGCCGCTACCGCCCGCGGCTGATGCCGGCGACGGGCACCAGCTGGCCCGCAACCGGCGCCGGCTCCGAGGCGATCCTCGTCCAGGTCACGGCCGGTTACGATGCCGGCCTGGTCGCGGCAGACCTGGTCGCCGCCATCCTCATGCTGGTCGCGCACTGGTATCGAAATCGGGAGGCGGTGAACGTCGGCAATATCGTGAGCGAGATCCCGCTCGGGGTCGATGCCCTGCTGGCACCTCATCGCATGGAGTTCCTGTGAACGCCGGCGACCGCGACAAGCGCGTCGTGTTCGAGCGGGCGACGGTGAGCAAGTCGCCCATGGGCGCCGAGGTGGCGACCTGGACGGCGATCGCCACCCGGTGGGCCGACGTGCGCTACGGCACCGGCAGCGAACGCCGCGCAGCCGCTCAGGAGGGCAGTAGCGCGCCGGCCACCATCCGCGTCTTGAAGGACAGCGTCACCCGGACGTTGACGCCGCGGGATCGTGCGATCCTCGACGGCGCGAGCTGGGACATCGAATCGGTCGTTCCCTTCGAGAGAGCCGGGATCGACATCACCGCAGTCAGGAGAAGCTGATGATCGTTCGAGCCCTGAAGCCGCACGGCAACCGCTACGGACGGAAGTGGCGCAAGCGTGCCGGCGACACCTATGATGCCGGCGACGACGCGGATCTGCTCGTCGGCGCCGGCCTGGTCGAGCTTGTCGAGACGGCCGACGCGGCGGGCGCTGCCGCGCGCAGCTGATGGAAGAGGCGCTGCTCGCTCGCCTGCTGGCCGCGACCAGCGTCGCGGCTCTGGTCGGCGATCGCGGGGCCTGGGACGAGCGGCCCGGCGGGGACCTCTTCCCGTCCCTCATGCTCAGCCTGGTCACGCCGGGGCGGGCCTACACGCACGACGGCGCTCATGGGCTGCAATCGCCGCTGGTGCAGATCGATTGCTTTGCGACCACGCCCGATGCCGCCAAGGCGCTCGCGACCGCGGTCGTCCTGGTGCTCGAGCCAGCGACGACGATCGGCGGCATCATATTCCAGCGCAGCTTTCTCGAAGGCGCGCGCTCGTTCGAACCGGAGGACCTGCCGGGGGGCATCCGCGTCTTCCGCAGGATCTTGGAAATGCGGCTCTGGTGGGCCGCCGCTTAAGGAGGTGACACGATGGCGACCGATGTTCAGATCGGCTACGGCTGCCAGTTCTGGCTGCACAACGGGACGGCCCTGACCAAGCTTGCGGAAGTGATGCAGGTATCGCTGCCGAACGAGCAAGTTGACGAGGTGGAAGCGACCCACATGGAGTCGCCGAACCGCACGCGCGAATATGTGTCGGGCCTGATCGATCCGGGCGAGATCACGCTCGAGCTCAACTATATCGCGGGCTCGACCACCGACACCCTGATCAACGCGGCCAAGGCCTCGGGCGCGCAGCGCGACTGCAAGATCGTGGTACCGGCCAAGACCGCCGCCCAGGCGTTCACCTTCAAGGGCATCGTCAAGGGCTACGAGCGCAACGCGCCGATCGACGATCGTCAGACCGCGACGGTGACGATCCGGATCGCGGGCGCCGTCACCCAGGCGGCGGATAGCTGATATGGCGAACCCGCTGCTCGGCGAGGCCGAGCTCGTCGCGGGCGAGGCGACCTATCGCCTCGTGCTCGACATCAACGCCATCTGCGAGCTCGAGGACCTGACGAACGTCGGCATTGCGGAGTTCGCGGTAAGCTTCGCGAGCGGCACGTCGATCAGACCGGTGCGCGCGATCGTCTGGGCGGCGCTCCAGAAGCATCACCCGTGCTCGCTCGCACAGGCCGGCGAGATCGTCAGCGAGGCTGGACTGGAAGCAACGGCGGAGATCGGCGCCAAGCTGCTCTCCCGGGTGTTCCCGCCGGCAGCTACGGGTCCGAAGGCAAACCCTCGGACGGCCCGAAAGGCTGGGACTGGCTAGACCTGTTCCGCACGTGGTGCGCCGAGGGATTCGACCCTGAGGCGTTCTGGCGGCAGACGCCGCGCACGCTTGCGGCGGCCCTGGACGGTCGGGTCCGCGCCGCGGAGAGCCGGCAGGACGAAGCACTTTATCTGGCCTGGCACACCGCGGTGCTCGGCTTCTACGGCGACAATCCGCGCAAGGTGCCGAAGCTGGCGTCGCTTTTAAAGCGGCGCGAGGCGCCATCACCGGCGCCTCGAGCGCAGACGCCCGAGGAAATGGCAGCTGTGCTGAGCGCGTGGGTCGCGCGGACCGCTGTCGATCCGGCAGGTTCGCCAGAGCCGTGAAGAACGGGCCGACATATGTCGGCTGATCGTCGATCGTCATCAATCTGGAGGTGCGACCATGTCGCGTTCGTTCAAGGTCGTCACAAAGGGGGCGGGTAAGGTCAAGCTCTACGGCGTCGAGGAGCTGAAGCGCGCGCTCGAGGAGGTCGGCACGGAGGTCGCGACCAAGATCGGCGTCAAGGCCGATCGCAAGGCCGCCCAGGCGTTCCGCGACGAGCTCCGCCTGCTGGCGCCCTATGATCCCCGGAACAAGGTTCGCCGCCTCAAGAGCGGGAAGATCGTCGACTACGGGCATCTGCGCGACCAGATCAAGGTTCGCCGCGCGAAAGCGCGGAAGCAGGGTCACATCGTCTTCAACGTCACCGTGGGCACCGCCTTCTGGGGCCGGTTTCACGAGTTCGGCACGGTCAATCAGCCGCCGCGGCCGTGGATGCGCCCCGCCTTCGAGCGGCTGCGGTCGAAGCTCTTGGATGTCCAGCTCGCCGAGCTTCGTGTCGGCCTGAAGAGCGCGGCCGAGCTGGCGGCGCGCCGGAACGGCGTGCGCAAGTTCGGGCGCGTCGATCGCAGCGGAAGGAACGTGTGACGTGACGCAGGTCGCCAGCCTCTACACGACCTTAACGCTCGAAAGCTCGGGCTTCACGGTCGGCCTCAAGCAGGCGCTGAGCGCGACGGAGCGCGCGGCCCAGGGCATCGAGCGTCAGATGAACCGGATCTCCGCCGCCGGAGCAGCGCTGGCCAGCGCCTTCGCTGTCGACGCGATCGTTGCCGCCTCGCGCCGCAGTCTGGAATACGCATCCTCGCTGGGCGAGGTGTCGCAGCAGCTCGGCGTCAGCACCCGCGACCTGCAGGTCTATCGCTACGCCGCATCGCAGGTCGGCATCGAGCAGGGCGAGATGGACGCTGCGCTCAGCCGTCTGACGCGCACGCTCGGCGAAGCGGCCGTGGGCAGCAAGGCGCAGGCCGCGACGTTCCGGGAGCTCGGCGTGTCCGTGCGCGATGCGAGCGGTCGCGTGCTGACGGCAGGCGAGGCGATCCCGAAACTCGCCGATGCGCTGTCCAGGATCAAGGATCCAGCGCTGCGCGCGCGCCTTGAGGTCGACCTTTTCGGCAAGGCTGGTCAGAAGCTCGACACGCTGCTTGCTGGGGGAAGCACGGCCGTGAACGAGCTCCGCGACGCCGCGAGCAAGCTCGGCCTGGTGCTCGAGGATAGCGTCATCGCGCAGGCCGACGAGGCGGCCGACAAGCTGACTGCGGTGAAGTCTGTCCTCGAGGCGAAGCTCTCGGCCGTCGTGGCCGAGAATGCCGGGGTCATCATCAAGCTCGCCGATGCGTTCATGACGGTGGCGAGCGCCGCTGCGGAAGGTGGGCGACAGGTCCGCGCGTTCTTCGACCAGAAGTCGCTCAGCAGCATCGACGCGCGGATTCGACAAAACCAGGAAGATCGTGCGAGCGGCCGCGGCGCCCGCACCTCATACCTCGGCGGGCTCTTCGAGACCACCCGCCCAGCGACGGCACAGGACAATGCGCGTCTCGACGCAGAGTTCAAGGCGCTGATCAAGCAGAGGAACGACATCCTCGCGGGCCGCCGAAGCAGCCCAGCCGCTCCGCCTGTTCCGCCGCGACTCGGAAGTCTACCTGGCGGGTCGGGCCGCTCGGCTGCGCGGTCGCGCGCCGGCGCCGGCAGCGGATCGACGGGGCCCTCATGGGAGCAGTCCACGCTCGAGGCGACCCGCGCCCTGATGGGCGACCTCGCGGCCTCGGCGAGCGTCAACGCTGACGCCGCGCTCGCCGAGAGCTCGCGTCGCTTTTACGACGTGCAGGGGATCGAGACCTCGGCCGACTGGCAGAAGGCGATCACCGACCGGATCGACTTCGAGCGCGACCTCCGGCTCGCGGCGGCGGACGAGGAATCCCAGCGGCGTGCGGACGGCATCCAGCGCAATGCCGTGCTGTTCGAGGACTTGCTCGCCGGCGGCGTCGACAACTTCGTCCGCAATCTGCGCAGCAACATGCTGTCGATCGCGGCGCAGTTCGTGGCGCGGCTGATCGCCGGCCAGTCGTTCAAGATCGCCGGCGCCGGCGCGCTGGGCTCGATCCTCCCCGGCTTCGCGAGTGGCGGGTCCATGACGATCGGCGGCCGATCCGGCATCGATCGGAACGTGCTGCAGCTGAACGGCATGCCGATCGCGCGGGTCAGCCGCGGCGAGACCATCGATGTGCGCAACGGCTCCGGCGCGCCGCAAGGGCGCGGCGGCCTGGTGGTCGCGGTCGAGGCGAGCTCCTACTTCGATGCGCGCGTTCGCGAGGTGTCGGCGCCGGTGGCGGCGACCTTCGCGCAGGGCGCGGTTATGGGCGGCGCCGCGCTCGCCCAGCGCAAGGCCGGCAAGGCCGCCAGTCGCAGGATGGGCCGCGGCTGACATGTCGATTCTGTTGCCGACCACACCGGGGATTACTGCCTCGGCGCCGCAGCTGCTCGACTTCGGGACGGTGCAGCAAGGCGCCCTGGGCGGAGCGGCGCAACGGCTCAATCGGCTGGGCAATCGCTTCGCGTTGACCGTCGAGTGCGCGCCGGCGCCCGGTGACGCTGGCCGGATCTTCTTCGCGCGCCTGGCCAAGGCCGTCACCGCCGGCGCGATCATGGCGTTCCGCCAGCCCTGGCTGACGATCGGCGCGCCTGGCGCGCCGGTGGTGAACGGAAGCGGCCAGAGCGGATCCGTGCTCAACCTCCGCGGCTTCACGGCCGGCTACCAGGCGCGGGAGGGGCAGTTCTTCAGCCTCATCCATGGTGGACGGCGGTACCTTCACCAATGGGCGGCTGACGCCACCGCGAACGGCGCGGGCGTGCTGTCGGCCGCGATCACGCCGATGCTCCGCGTGAGCCCTGCGGACGGTGCCGTCGTCGAGGTGGCCCAGCCCTATATCGAGGGCCTGATCTCGGCGGAGGCCGCACGGGCGCGGATCTCCGTCGAGCTGCTCTTCGAGCCGTTCTCGTTCACGATCAGCGAAGCCCAATGAGCGCGTTCACGCCGCAGATGCAGACGGCGCTCGCCGCGCCGACCGTCGCGATCTTCGGCGCCGTCGAGATCCTGCTGCCGGGCTACACGCTGCGCCTCCTGGACGGCGCCGGCGCGGTCACCTTTGGCGGCCGCACGTTCGTCGGACTGGACCCGACCTTCGGCGCGATTGACTCGATCGAGGAGATCAGCGACGGCGGCGGCGACGAGGCGCCCGCGGTCACGCTGACGCTTAACCCGTCGGGCGATGCCGCCGCGGCGACGCTCGCCGCGTCCAACATGCAGGGCAGCCAGGTCTCGATGTGGATCGGCGCTGTAGATCCTGCCACGGGCTTGGTGGTGCCGGATCCGCTGCTCGTCTTCCTCGGCAGCGTCGACGTGCCGACGATCAAGAGCGCGTCGGATGGGCGCCAGATCGAGTTCGAGATCGTGTCGGCGTTCGAGCAGTTCTTCTTCGACGACGAGGGATCACGGCTGTCCGACACCTTCCACCAGACGATCTGGCCTGGTGAGACGGGCCTCGCCGGCGTCACCGGCGTCGACAAGCAGATCTACTGGGGCGTCGAGTCGCCGCGGCCGTCCGTCACCTACTATGGCGGCGGTGGTGGCGGCGTGTTCCTCGAGGGGCTGAACTTTGCCTTCCGGTGAGCTGTGAGCCTGCTCGCGCGCGCAGAGATCGCCCAGGCGACGCTGGATCGGTTCAAGGGCCAGCCGCTCGCCTATGGGCGTCACGACTGCGTCCAGATGGCAGCGTTCCACCTGCGGGCCTGCGGCTACCGGGTGCTGCTGTCCAAGGGCGGTCGCTACCGGTCCGCGACGGGCGCTCTGCGTGCGCTCCGGCGCGCCGGCTATGACGACCTGTTCGTCGCGCTGGATGATCTCGGTCTCGTTCGGGTGCCGCCCGCTGCGGCCCTGGTCGGCGACCTGCTGGCGCTGCCCTCGGAGGAGGCCGCGCTGCCGGCATTGACCGTCGCACTCGGCAATGGTCGCGTGCTCGGCTGGCATCCGGACGCCGAGGGCGCCGCCGTTCTGCAACCGCTCGCGTATGAGGCGGCGTGGAGAGTTGAATGTCGAAAGTCGTGAAGATCGCGGCCGCCGTCGTGGCGGTGGTCGCGATCACTGTCGCCACCGCAGGCATCGGCACGGCGCCGGCGATCGGCGCGACGGTCACCACCGGCACGCTCGCGACGGGCGCGACCCTGACGGTCGGCACGGCCGCGGTTGCCGCCACCGGTGCCAGCCTGTTCGGGATCTCCGCCGGCACGCTGCTGCTCGCCTCGAGCGCGCTCAGCATGGCTTCCGGCCTTCTGGCCAAAAAGCCGGCGGTGACCACGGGCAGCCAGACCATCTTCAAGGCCGACCCAAGCGCCGGCATTCCCTATGCCATCGGCCGCACCGGGACCGCCGGCAACATCGTCTGGCGCTCGAACAGCGACGGCTGGTCGAACAAGACGCCGAACGACCTGAGCGACTTCGTCGTCGTGCACTCGCTGGGGCCGATCCAGGCCTATGAGAGCTTCGAGTCCGATGACGTCGTGACGACGTTCGACGGCGCCGGCAACGCGGTGGGCGCGAACTATCGCGACTACATGTTCCAGCGCAATCAGCTGGGCGCGCTCCCGGAGGCAAGCGCGCTCGCGGTCCAGGCCGGGATCTCGCCCAGGCCGAGCGGCTGGGGCACGAGCGCGAAGCTGTCCGGCCTGGCGGCTTCCATGTGGCGCCTGCGCTTCGATGCCAAGGGCGAGAAGTTCGGCAATGGCACGCCGAAACCGCTCTGGGTCGTCCAGGGCGTCAAGGTCTATGACCCGCGCCTCGACAGCACCTATCCTGGCGGGTCGGGCGCATGTCGCGCGAACGACGAGGCGAGCTGGGTCTTTTCGGAAAACCCCTATCTTCATGCACTGACCTGGCTGCTCGGTCGCACGCGCAACGGCGTCCGCGTCATGGGGGTCGGCGTGCCGATCGTCGCGATCGACGTGCCCGCCTTCGTCGAGGGCGCGAACGTCTCCGATGCGAACGGCTGGAAGGTGGGCGGCGTCGTCTACTCGGTCGACAGCAAGTGGGAGGTATTCAAGGCGATCCTTCAGGCGGGCGCCGGCGAGCCGCTGCGCCTTGGTGCGAAGATCAGCTGCCTCGTGCAGACGCCGCGTGTCTCCCTCGCGACGATCGGCATCGACGACCTGGCGCCGGGTGAGGTGAGCGTCCAGACGACGCAGCGCCAGCGCGACCGCATCAATGGCGTGATCGCCCGCTACCGCTCCGAGGCGCATGGCTGGGACATGGTGCCCTCGGCGCCGATCCGTGTCGCGAGCTATGTGACGGCCGACGGCGGGCAGCGGACCCGCGAGCTCGAGTTCCCGCTCGTCCAGCTCGCGGCGCAGGCCGGCAACCTTGCCGCATACGAAATCCAGAACGCGCGCGAGTTCGGCCCGATCTCCATGCCGCTCAAGCTCCGCTGGATGGGCTACAAACCCGGCGACTGCGTCACGGTCAACCTGCCCGAGAGCGGTCTGAGCAATCAGCTCATGCTCATCCTCAGCCGCTCGCTCGAGCCTGGCGGCGGGGTCGTGACGCTCAGTGGCCGTTCCGAAACCACGGCGAAGCATGCTTTCGCGCTCGGCCAGACCGCGACGCCGCCGCCGACGCCCGGCGTGTCGGGGCCGCCGCTGGTGCCAACGCCGGCCTCGGGCGACTGGACGATCGCCGCCAGCTCGGTAACCTCGGGCGGTGTGACCGTCCCCGCGCTAGACGTGCGCGGATCCGCGCCGAGCTCGGTCGAGGAAGTCGTCTTCGAGTACCGGGTCTATACCGGGGCGGGGATGGATCCGGACGCCGGCTGGCTGGCAGGCGGAGCTGAGCCGCCGTCCGCGACCGCCAAGGTGCTGACCTCGGTCGCAAGCGGCGCGCAATACCAGGTGTCGGTTCGCTATCGCGCGCGCGGCGCGAGCGGCGGCCGATTGATCCTGGGTCCGGTCACGACGGCTGCCTGGGCGGGCGTCGAGGGCCCGGCAGGTGCGTCGGCGTACAGCACCACGCTCGCCGCCATGGCGCGCAGCGGCAGCACGTTCACGGCGCTCGCCGCCGGGGGTGTCGCGCAAGCGCGGAGCATCGAGCTGTTCCCGCAAGCACGGGTCAGCTGCGTCTATCGGGGCGGCGACCTGCACTTCGGCTTGCGCAACCCTGCGCTGGGCGACACCGACCCCGATAACTTCGTCAGCCTGTCCACGCCCGGAATCTGGAGCACCACTGGTGGATGGCAGCGGCATCGATCCTATGTGAGCTTCGCGCCGACGGGCGTCGCGCCGGCAACGGGACAGGTCCTCGAAATCGCGCATATCGGCACCGAGATCCGGGCATTCGTGAACGGTGTCGATGTGGGCCAGCCGCTTCTCTCGAGCGTGCCCGCCGACCGCGCGCACCAGCTGCTCCTCATATTGTTCGGGACCGGCCAGTTCGTCGAGAGCATGACGCTGTCGCGCGGCGGCTTGCCCGGTGCGGGCACGTTCACGATCGTCGCCCAGAACAATGTGGTCGTTCAGGGCAACTCGATCCGGCGATCAGCGGCAACGGATAATTGGGACGGCAAGGCCCGGACCGGGAACGCCTATGTCGCCGGCGCCGCGGTCAGCGCCACGGTCCGCACGCACGGCGGCATCGGTCTCACCACCGACCCGGCGGTCGACAACAGCTACTCGTCCGTCGACTATTGGCTGCACTGGTCGACCTCGAGCGGGCTGACCGCGTTCAACAGCTTCTACGTCTTTCGCAATGGGGTCACCGTCGGCGCGATCCCGGGCATCACTCCCTTGGCGGGAGATCGGGTTGCAGTTGTCAGCGACAACATCACGGTGCGCTACTTGCTCTCGCGCGGTGGCACGACGACGCTGCTCGACAGCCATCCGGTGAACGCGCCCAACGAAGCGCTCTTCGGCGTCGCGGATCTCTATTTCGCCGGAAGCTATATCGAGGATTTCAGCTTCGCTGACGCGGGCTCTCGCGGATCGGATGGTGCACCAGGATCAAACGGGGCGGATGGCTTCACCGTCGCGCCGGCCTCGGCCGCTTTCTCGATCGCCTGCACGTCCGATGGCACGCCCAAGGCCGGCGAGTTCAACAAGGTGATCACCTTCTCCCTGCGGCAGGGAAGCGGGGCAGATCTGGCCGGCGACGCTACGACGTCATTCTCCGCACCGACGATCGTCGGCTGCACGGCCGCCCTGAGCGGCACGCGCGGGCAGACGCTGACGATAAGTGCGATCTCGGCGGACAGCGCCTATGTGGACGTGGTCGCGTCTCGTTCCGGCACGCCGGTGGGAACGGTACGGGTGACGCTCACCAAGGCGAGAGATGGCGTCTCGCCCGGTCCGTCTTATCCTGCGATCCAGATCACCGCGGGGACCACCACCTACCCGGACCGGGTGGTGCTCGCGAGTGGGCAGTCGGTGGGGGTCGAAGCGCGCTACCGGACCCTCGGCGACACTGTCACCGGCACGGGCAACAGCCTGCAGGTCCAGATCCGCCCCGCCGGCGGCGCCTGGGTGGTGATGACCGGCGGGAGCAACACCCAGAGCAACGGTCCCGGGGATCCGGTGACGCTCGGGGTGGGTGCCGCCACCTTCACCAATGCGAGCGGCGTCACCCAGTCGTACGAGGTCCGGACCGTGATCGTGAACAACGGCGGCGGGACCGAGCGGCCCGAGCTCTGCTTCCTGAAGATCGGCTGACCATGGCCTTTGCCCTCATACGCAACAGCGACAACGCTTGGCTTGCCGGGCCGCTCGAGCAGCAGCCCAGCCCCGGCGCCGGCGAGCGCGCGATCGAAGTCGCGCTCGGCTATCCCGAGCGCGTCGCCTGGTCGCCTGCGAAGGGCGGGTTCGTCGATATCGTGACCGCCAGCCCTTTGCTGACGGTCGGCCGCTTCAAGCTGCTCTTCACCTACCAGGAGCGCGCGGCGCTCCGGGCGGCCGCGCAGAGCAGCGACCTGATCGCGGACTTCCTGGATCTGCTGAACGGGTTCACGGACGGCGTTGCGCTCGACGATCCGGTGCTGGTCGCCAGCATCCAGGCGCTCGTGCCCGCAGGGCTTCTGACGGCCGCGCGAGCGGAACAGGTTCTCGCGGGCATCTCACCCGCCTGACGCATGCCGGCGCGCAGCCGGTCACAACTAGGAGCTCAACATGAAGTGGATCATGCCTCTGCTCGGGGCGGTGGTGCTGTGCGCCATCGCCCTGCCCATCACCGCCCTCGACCAGGCGCCGGCCTCGGCCGCGCTGCTGGCGATTGCCGCGATCACCGCGCCCGTGCTGGCTCGCCAACTCGGCGTCATCCAGGCGCCGCAACCTGGTCGACGAACGGCCGCGCTGCTGGCCGCCGGAGTCGGCCTGGTGTCGCTGGCCGCGTGCGACGGCAAGCCGCGGGTCGAACCGACACAGCCGGTGCCGATCGAGCCCTGCAAGCCGGGCCACCCGGACTGCACCTGGCCCGACGGCCAGCCGAAGTAACCGCTCACCTCGACGGGGGACGATCGCCATGACCAACCGCGAAGCGGCGGTTCTCTGGGTGCTCGCCTATGGCGCCGCCCTCTCCGCCTTCGTGGCGCGCATCGTCTACCTGTTGGGGGTCGTCACGATCGAGCCGCCGCCGGATCCGCAGGCGGTGAAGCTCTGGCAGCGCAAGCGCCGGTGGCTGGTCGCCTCCGAGTTCGCCGCCCTGCCGATGTTCGCGACCTTGTCCGTGCTCGCGGTCGCGCAAGGGTGGCTGTCGCCTGTGGCCGCGGTGATCGCGGCGCTCGCGAGCGGCGCGCTCGGCTTCGCCTTCTTCGTGCACGCGCTCGAGACCGTCGTGCGGAACCGGATAAACCTCAAGGGAGCGCAACATGCTGAGCAATGACGCGCAGCTCGTCCTGACCGGAGTGGCAACCCTGTCGCTGGCCGCCTCGGTCGGCCTCGCGGTCAATGGCGTCCGCAAACCCCGCGCGGTCCGGGACGCGTTCGAGGCGACCGCAGAGGCGCTCTCGTCGATCGCGACGCCGCCCGAGGACCCGAAGATCTCCGCGCTGCTCGAGCTGATCGACGCGCCTGCAAAGGACACATCGCGATGACCGTCACCTGGGCTGATGTGCAGCAACGTGTGGGGGTCACGCCCGACGGCGTGCCCGGCGCGAAGACGCTCGCCGCGATCGCGCGCGAGCTGGGGATCGCGGTCGCTCCGCTCGCATGGGGCGCGAGGGTCAGCCCGGCCTTCCGCGACCAGGTGCGCGCGATCGCTGCGGATCTCGGCTGTGAGCCTGACGACCTGATGACGTGCATGGCGTGGGAGAGCGGGCGCACGTTTAGCCCGAGCGTCCGCAACATGGCGGGGAGCGGCGCAACCGGCCTCATCCAGTTCATGCCTGCCACCGCGCGAGCGCTCGGCACGACGACGGATCGCCTGGCCGCGCTCACCGCCGAGCAGCAGCTCGACTACGTCGCCGACTATTTCCGGCCTTATCGGGGTCGGCTCCGGAGCCTGGGCGACGTCTACATGGCGATCCTCTGGCCCGCCGGCGTCGGCAAGCCGGACAGCTTCGTGCTCTGGGACCGGGCGACGCGGCCGACCACCTACCGCCAGAATATCGGCCTCGACGTGAACCGCGACGGCGCGATCACTCGCGCCGAGTGCCTGGTGAAGCTGAACGCGATCAAGGCCGAGGGGCTTCGCCCGGAGAATTTCGCTTGAGCCAGGATGATGAGCGGCGCGTGATCGGTCGCGCCCTGCTGGCGTGCGGGCTTGGGATCATGACCGTGCTCGCGATCGGCGCCGGCCTCGTCCTCGCTGCATCTCGGCTGATGGAGATCTGACCCATGCCTCGCGTGCCGAACCTGCGCGTGATCCTCGCCGTCTGCGCTGTCGCGCTCGGCGGATACGGCGCCTTCTCCGGCTGGGTCGTCTTGGTGTCCCGGGATCCCGCGATGATCGGCGACGTGATCGGCACCTGGAAAAGTTTCGCCGTTGCAGCTGTCAGCTTCTGGCTCGGCTCCTCGAGCGGCGGGAAAGCCACCATCGACAAGGGAGACCAGCCATGAAGCACCTGATCCTCGCTGCCTGCGCGGCGGCGCTGAGCAGCTGCGCCACGACCGGCGCCATGATTGGCCCGCGCCCGGGCGAAAGCCCGTGCGCCTACGGCCGCCGCATCCTCGATGAGGCCCAGCACCGGCTCGACCAGGCGCAGGCCGCGGCCGCGACCGTGTGCGCCGTCGCGGGCCAGTAAGTCCCGCTCCTGCCACCTGACCTTTGGAGACTGACTATGCCTGACATTGTGATCGAGCGGATGACGGGGATGCCGACGCGCTTCCGGGACATGGGAGATGGCACCTTCGCCGAGGTGGTCACCGGACCGCCGGGCTCGGCGATCGTCGCCTCGGACGCGAGCCTGCCAGAGCTGCAGCCCGGGCTGCAGACCACCGCCTACGCGACTGGCCAAGTGCTTTTCACGGCCGTCGAGGTGGTCAACGCTGCCTATGTTGGCCGGGTCTCTCTGCTCGCATCCGTCACGCTGATCGATGCTGACGATCAGGGGCAGCCGCTCGATCTCTACTTCTTCTCGGGCACAGCGAGCATGGGGGCCCGAGGAGCCGCAGCCACCGCCATCACCGATGCCGATGCGAACAAGTTCCTCGGCAAGGTCTCTGTCGCGTCCGGCGACTGGGAAGATCTCGGTGGCGCTCGTGTCGCTCACGTGGCGGTCCCATCGAACAGGCCTCTTCCGATCAAGGGGGACGCCCAGGCTGCCTCTCTGGCAGGATACATGTCCGCTTTCGTCGTCGGTGTCACGCGAGGTACGCCGACGCACAGTGCGACGGGGCTCCTCATCAAGCCCTTCCTGGTGCGCTGAACATGTACGGCTCGCCGATCAGCGATCTCGTGCTGCGACCGCGCGGCACCCCAACCCCCACCCCGGCGCCTGCGCCGGCGTTCGACTGGACGGGCTATGAAGCGCCCTTCGACCTGTCGATCATCTCGACACTGTTCCAGAACATCGCTGGCACCACTGTCGTGTCTGCGGATGGGCAGGACATCGCGTGCATCCGGCACCCGGTCTCGCCGAACGGCATCCTGTGGGTCGCGCCGAGCCTCACTGACTGCTTCGTCTACGTCGCCGATGGCGGCAAGCCATACATGCGGCCCAAGACCGTCAACGCGTTCCTGTCGTTGGCCGCGGCCAGCTCGAGCGTGATGCACATGTTTGTCGCCATGCGACAGCCGAGCGTCATCGACAATGGCCGGATCGTATCGCCCAACTTCAACGTCGGCACCGGGGACGTGAACCCCTATCTGTCGACCAAGGCGGCCCGCATCATCGAGTTCTACCAGGGCGGGAACGTCATGAACACCACGAGCGCGCCCGCCGCCGGTGTCGACTTCCTGATCGAGGCGCTGACGACCGGGAGCGGCTTTTCGACCCCGCCCTGGGGCGCCCTGTTCGTAAACGGGGTGTCGGAAGGCGGTGCCGGCTCCAACACCACGCCAGGCGCCGCGGCGATTGCCAACGGCGTGCGGCTTGGTCCAGGCGGCGGATTCGGCGGCACGACACTGACGGACCTGCGCTTCTACGCCGGTCTGTTCAGTCGGACCCAGATTGTCGGGACGCCGCTGCTCGACCTGCGCGCCTATCTGCAGAGCCGCTACTGATGAGCGCGACAATCCAGCTGCTGCTCGGCCAGCGCGCCACTGGCGCTGCCCTGTCCAGCCCCGCCCCGACACCGGCGCCGAGCCCGACCCTTGGCGTGCTGTCGCTGTCACAAACATCCTTCACGATCGGGACCCCTGCAGCAGGGGCCATCTTCGGCGCCCTTGCGGGATCGAGCATCGTCGGAACCAGCCTGCCGCCCGGCTTCACCGTGAACGGCGCGGCGCGGACCTGGACATATGACGGGACGGGCTCGGCCGGGACCCCAAGCCTCATCCTGACCGAGGCGGACGCGCGGGCGACGAACAGCCCGAACGCGACCGTCATCCCGCTCTCCTTCGCAAATGCCGCGTCAGTCCAGACCATCACCCCGAGCGGCAGCTACGTCAACGACACCGAAGGCTCGGGCGGCGCGGCGCCGACTGCGTCGGCCAGCACCTTCGGCAGCGGCTCCGACGCGCAGCCGAGCCTCCACTTCTCCGTCTTCCGGGGCGAGGACGTCACGCAGGACATGACGATCCTCGCCTATGCCGGCACCGCCGACGATGGGGGTATCAGCTATGTCGAGTTCAGCCTCGAGGGCGGCACGCCCGTCCAGGTGACGCAGATGATTCGGCACCCGAACAACCCGCGCATGTTCGGCTATCCGATCAAGGTGAACGTGAACGGCCGCGCCTTCCTTTATGCCCGCGCGCGGCCGGTGAACGGGCGCGAGGTGGTCGAGCGCATCGCGATACGCGGCTGCGGCAGCGCGATCCCGACGCCGGTGCAGGAATATTGGGTCGATCGCACCAACGGCAACGACGCCTGGGACGGCAAGGCGGCCGCCTTTGTCAGCGGCTCGCGCGGACCTTGGAAGACCGTCACGCGCGCCCTCAACTCGAACGGCATCGCCGACGACTATGACGGCACGGTGGCCAGCCCGCCGTTCCGCCGCGTGCTCACCGGCCGCCGCGTGCTCAACCTCGTCCGCAGCGGCGCGCACGAGTATGACATCGGCTCGAACGGTGCCAGCGCCTTCGGCGGCGCCTCGGTTGAGAATCGCGACAAGATCATCATCCGCCGCGCGACCGGCAACACCGGCGAGACCTGGATCAGCAAGGTCAACCGCGGCTCGCTCGATTTCATCTATAGCTGGCTCGAGTTCCAGGGCGTCGGCCTCTCGGTCCAGAACGTCTATGCCGGCGGCATCGGCATCGGCGGCCTGTCCTCGAGCAACGCCTTCTCGGGGTGCGCCTTCACGCAGGGCTCGAAAATCTTCCACCCGGACGGCGCGGCCGGCGCTCTCTCCTACGGCTATCCGATCGGAGGCGTGGCGGGCGATCCGGGCTACAATCCGGGTTACTTCAGCAAGGGCAACTATTTTGCGATCGCCGAGAGCGACGTTGACATGCCGGACCCGTGCGGCGGGCTGAAGTTCCGGCGCGCCTCGCGCGGGCGCTACACCGGATTCGCCAACCACTTCACGAACGGCGACCAGAACGGCCATTGCGAATGGGATGTGCGCTGGCGGCAGTTCGGTGTGGGCGAGGGCCGCCAGCACGCCGAGACCGAGCTCACCGTCGCGAGCGCGAGCTACAACTCCGGCACTGGCAAGACGACCCTGACCCTGTCGGGATCGCCGACACTCTACGGCATGAACGCCGGCGGCAACTTCTCGCAGTCCGAGGTCTATATGCGCGCGCTGACCGGCCCGAAGGTCGGCGGCGGCGGCATGAACGACGGCGCGAACCTGAGCTTCACCAACGAGGCGGGCGACGCGGCGAGCTATCCGATCAACGCGGGCGGCTCGACCGATTTCGACACGATCGGGTGGAAGGTCGATATCCTCGACAACACCGCGAAGACGATCACCGTGTGGGGCAATGCGAGCGGGATCCTCGCCGGCAACTTGGTCCGCTGCTTCTATCTCGGCCACCCCGACTGCCTTGCCATCTACGGCTGCGACAATGACGGGACAACGGGCAAGCAGCACGAGAACATCCTGCTCCAGAACGTGATGTATCTTGGCCACAACCAGACCACGCCTTGGCTCTGTCAAAGCTATGCGGCACCGTTCGCCGCCAACGGCGACGCGGCCGTCGTCATCACGGCGACGGGTGGCGGCAACACCTTCAGCTATTCGGGGGTGCAGGGCAGCGCGCAGCTCCGCCCGAACGATTTCATCCGAAACCGGGCGACCGGCGAGTATCGCCGGATCAGGTCGATCACCAGCGGCGACGGCACCTCCTCGGGCACCGGCACGATCTACGATACGTTCAGCACGACCTGGGCGTCGCAGGCCAGCACGTTCAGCCGCGCGCCCTGCCGGGTGTCTCTGGTCAACTATGTGTCGCACAAGGCGACCGTCGATTACACGCCGGGCTACTGGAATTACTCGGGTGGCGACTGGTCTGTCCGCTGCCCGACATTCGTCGGCCGCAGCCCGCAGAACCTGCTCGTCCTGTTCGACAACGACAATGGAACGTTCGACAATCGATCGTGCTTCGGCCTGCGCAACATCACGATCTCCGGCGGCATCATTCACTCGATGCTGCGCGCCAGCGGCACCGGCGCGATCACCGGGCTGAACTATGACCCGGCCCGGAACCACACGATCTCCCTGGGCCTGTCGAACTCGATCGTCGCCTCGGCTGACGGCGAAGCGGGCTTCCCGCTCCGCTACTCGAGCTACCTCGCCACAACCGCGAAAAAGGTGAACGCGGCCGACGTGCTTCAGGCGCCGTGGGACATCGACGGCAACCCTCGTACCGCCGGAGTGAGCGTGCTGGGAGCGAAGATCGCCTGACCTGGATAGAGCGGTCGATCAGCTCTGGAAGAACAGTATCGCCATGAGGAGGAGGAGAGTCGAGCCGGGGACGAGGAGGCCGGCAATGCTATTCATGCCCTGAACGTAGCCGGCGAGACCACTCACGAGCGACAGTAGACTTTTTGGATCGTCCATCGCGCGGCGATAGAACAAACGATTTACCAAATCCACCTGCGCCGGGCGTAGATAGCCTAGGGAAATTTACGGAGGGGACGGTAACCCCTTGATCATGACGTCGCGGATGGCCTTGGCCGGCGAGAGGCTCTGTTCGCGGGGTAACGCCGACTTGGCCCGGACGTCACCGCCAGGCCGAGGCGAAGCGCCCGGTTCTGCACTGCCTGCTGAGACCGTCCGAGCTGGCGGGCGATGTCGGGGAGATATGCGCCACCGGCAGCCAAGTTTCTGAGAAGGTCCTCGTCCTCGAGGGTCCAGGGCTGCGGCCTGGAACCAAAAATGCTGCGCACTGCCAACCTCCCATGGATGCGCAAGCGTAACGGTCTCCGGTCAATGTGGTTCCGCGAAACGCGAGCACAGGTTAACGGCTCTCCTGCAGCGCCGCCACGCCACCACGTGAGCAGAGTCCGAGAACGGCACGTGTGCCATATCGGGCGTCGCGGAAAAGACGTAGAGGTGGTTCTTCAAGGTTAAAACATTCTATTGACTCGAATCGAGGCGATGAGTCTACGAAGGCGCAGCTGTTATCGATTCCACCTGAGTGGGGGAGGATGGGCGATGGGCGAGTATCGGATCTATCAGCTAACCCGCACTGGCATGATCGACACGGTGCACGAGGTTGCGGCGGTGGACGACGCGGACGCGTTCTCGCGGGCGATGGAGCTTCGAGAACAATATGGTTGCGAGATTTGGGAGGGGAGGCGTCTGGTTGGTCGCGTTCCCGGTCTTCAGCATCGACCGCATCAAAGCCTCGACTTATCTTCGAACCGTTCGGCCTAGGCGAACTTAAAGGTCGTTCCAGAGTTGGGGCGGCATGGCTCGCTATTTTTTCCATTCCGAAGACGGCAGTACGCACGTCGATCGCGAGGGTATCGAACTTGGCAGCCTTGAAGAGGCGCGTCACCAAGCCGTTCGAACGATCGGGGAGATGCTCCGAGATGCGCCAGATGAACTCTGGGCTGACGGGCAGCTCAAGTTATGCGCGGAAAGCGAAAGCGGGTTGGCTCTTTTCACGATTACGGTGTTCGTAATGGACACGGCGGCAGGGATGCGATCGCGTTCGAACTCGAACGGGTGAGAGCCCTAAATCCCCGCCTCGACCGCTGCTCGGCTGCCGCGGGATGGACGAGGGCGGTGCGGGCGGCACAGGGATGAACTGCTCCGAGGCCGCCCTCGTCCCCCATGGCTCGCGCCACAGGCCACCGATGATCATCGGCGGAGGCGCGTCCTCGCGCAAAGTCGTCGCGCAGGCAAGAGGAAGAACGGCTACGCGATTCTCCGAGGTGAAAATGTCTGCGAGATCTGATCTATTTCCCTGATGATCTCCGGTCCTCTCTGCGCTGCCGAAATCGATTTGATGCGCGCTCGCCTGGCGCAAAGCCACCATGAGTTCATCCTGGCGGCGGAAGACGTACGATCGTCCAGTCAGCTGCCCAGCAACAGTGGCGGGATCGCGACGGCGCGAGCTCAGCTGAGTTTCGCCCTGCACCGACGGCGGACGATGATCGTCGGGAGCGTCATGCCTTTTCTCAGAGCGACGGGCTTGGGCGATTACGCGGCGATGGCAGAGGTGGCCCGCATGCGGCTGCAGGACCTTGCGCTCTTGCCTCTCGGCGCCTGGCCGACGGCGCGCGCGATCCGCGACAAGGCGGGATATGAAGCTGCTGTTCGGGACCACATCGGGCCGATCTTGGCAGCTGCGCAGGCTGAGGCCGAGGCGCTGCTCGCAGGTCTGACCGTCGCGCGCGAGCGGGCCCGGGTCGCGGAACGTCAAAGTGATCGCGCAGGCGAGCTCGTGATGGGCGGCGACGCTGTCGTGGGTCATGGCAGCCTGACGCAGCGCATCGTTCGCTAGCTGCTGGCCGCTTTCAACTCGGACGCGAGGCAGAGCCACCAAGCGCGCTGGACGGCGGCCGCGCTCGCCAGGCCCGTAGGCGGAACCGTTTCGCCACTGTCATGTTTGTCTGATGCTCGCATTCCGCGAGCTGCAACCCAAAGCTTAGACTTGCCTTCCGCCGGCTTCACCGGTGGAAGGTCTTTTCGTCGCCGTGAGGCTGTGCTGCTTGATGCCATCGCGAGATTGAAAACGAGGGCGGCCTGACACCGAAAGGGGTCTTTTTTCGCGATCGAGACCGCCCTCTAGGAGGAGGCGGCGAGGAAGTCTGGAGCTCGCCTCCGGTTCTTTAAATCTTCTTCGAACGTTTCGTTCCAGAAGCGACTCAATCGACAGCTTCCACAACTGCACATGTGGCGCAGCGACTCGACTCTGCCACTCCCGTCTGCAAGTCTGCTTCCGGCAACAGCAGGGGCTTAGATGCAGCAATCCAAACAGCGCGAGGTGGTTCGCTTCGACCTCGCCTTCGATACCAATCCAGCTGGCGAGACGGTCCCGATGGAAGAGATCGCTAGGTATCTTCTTGAGCGGGTGAAGGACGGCCTTGCCGTAAATCGGATCGAGTCAGAGCGTTTTCTGATGCAGATCACCGATGGTCGTATTGTACGCCTGCCCTCTGGCGCGAAAGCCCTGGCACTCCTCTTTCAGTTCGGCGACCCGGATGCATCCGATGCGTCGCTGATCCACTTACAAACGCGGAAGGTGCGCCATTTTGGGAAGGGCGATGATGAGGCACGAGCTGTATCCGCGCATCTTCTGTTCAACCTCGAGCCCGCCAGTCCACGAGGCCGGGTCTACCGAGCACTCCTCGAGAAAGTCACCGGCCTCGGCCAGAGCAGGATCCGCCCAGAGCTGCAGCGGCAGCTTCGAACCGTTTTCCGCGACAAAGAGATTCCGGTCATAGATATAGACGGGAACGAGAGAAAAGCGCTTCCACGGGTCGAGCTGAGCGTGGTCGCAAACGAACGTCTCAAAGCGGAACTGGATGAGGGGAGCCAGCTTGGCTCCGTGCGGCTTGTCCAGGCTCGGATAGCTGAGAACCGGTTCGACCCGCCGCCATTCGCCCAGATCAAGCGCCGCGAGATGCGTCTGAAGGTGAGCGTTCCGATCGGCCAAAGAGCGACCGACGTCATACGGGCAGTGCAGACGTTCGCGCGGCAGCACGAGTTCGAGGAGATGTATGTGGAGTGGCACCGACCCAAGTCGGCCGAGCTCACCAGCCGAGAGGTGCCGAACCGGGCGAAGATCGACGTGATGAACGACGATATCGGCGAGACGCTTTTCGCCAAGCGGTACATTATCGAGCTCGGATCGGTGATGAACGATTGTGTCGAGCAGCTCCGGGACGATATGATAACGGAGATGGGAAGCCTGCTCGCTCCATCCTGAGTGCTCTCAACGGAAGGGAATCTGTGACGCTGCTTGCCCCGCTGCGGTTTTTGGCGATTCGCCACCGCTTCTGGTGGCGATACAACATCGTCCTGCCAGCACTTGGCGCCTCCGCGACCGTCGCTCTGTCACTACTGTGGCCCGATTTCGGGGCCGCGTTCGGGAAAGAAGGGCTCTTGGCGCAGCTGCAGAACCCACTTGCCATCCTCGGAGGATTTTTCGTCGCGGCCTTGACGCTGATAACCACCGATCGCTCCAACACTCTTTCAAACAAGGTGGGCGGTCAGTCTCCGCCCCGGATGACGGGTGAGGTCGAAGGCCTCAGCCGCCGCAGGTTTCTGGCTTACTTGTTCGGATATCTGTCGTTCTCGTCGTTCGCGCTGGTGATCCTAGTGATGATCGGGAACGCTCTTGCTCCCGGCGCCAAATCGCTTTTGCGCGGCGACCTGCTGCCTTATGTGCGCAGTGCGATCCTGTTCGGGGTGACGTTCTGGGTAGCTCATGTGATAGTCGCTACCATGCTGGGGCTGTACTATTTCACCGAGCGGCTGCAGCTCTCGGAAGGCGCACCTAAGGCTGGGTCTCCAAACTCCCGTCCCACGCCGGCGGAGTGATAAGCTTCACGGCGCACGCCATCACGAGGGAGCTCCGCCGCGGGACGGGTAGTTACCCCAGCAATAGCAGGGCCGCCCCAAACAGCGCCATCGTGACCGCGACGGCCTTCTTCCACCGCTGTTCCGCAGAAGTCTCTCCAGGCGTTCCGTCGTTGATGAGGGTGGCAGCGCTCACGGCGCCGATAAGAAGGATGCCGCCGGCGATCCGGGCACCGATGTAGAGGAGGACGGTCATAGCGCGTTCCAAAGCGTCGCTGCGGCGACGGCGAGGCCGCGCAGCTCGTTGATGATGAAGAGAATGAGCGCGATCCGGGCAGGATCTGTGCGGACGCCACTCGCGCGCCGAGCGTTGAGGGGTCTCATCCGAACGTTCGGCATCAGACTTTCGCCTTGACGATGCCGGTCAGCAGCGGATCGCGCCTACCCGCTCCAGCCAGTCGCCGGGGGCGATGGCCTCCGGCTCCGGTCGAGGGATTGGACGGTTGCTTGTTCCTCGCGAGCGCGTCGCGCGGTCGCGGCGACATCGCTCCTGGCTCCGGTGACAAACCCAGGATCGCGTCGGCTCCGGTCAGAGCCCGATCGTGACGCGGATGCCGTCGAGCTCCTCGCCGAAGGGAAGCTGGCACGACAGGCGGGACCGCGGACTCCGGTCGTCCGCCGCTTCGAGAAGATCGTCCTCCTCCGAACCGATCGGCGGCAGGGCGGCCGCGAAGCGGTCGTCGACATGGACGTGGCAGGTCGCACACGAGCAGCAGCCCCCGCACAATGCGAGCAGCTCGTCGATGCCGCCGTCGCGGATGACCTCCATGATCGTCATTCCGGCCTGCCCCTGGAGGGCATGCTCAGCGCCATCGCGGGTGACCACGATCAAGCTCGGCATAGCAGATGTCCTTCGATGTTCGACGCGTCGTGCAGGTCGATCGTCCCGAATCCTCAGCGTTCCGGGTCGATCACGGCCTTGACGACGTCCCCCTTCTTCACGGCGACGAGCGCGTCGGCCGCATCCTTGATGGCGAACCGATGCGTGATCAGCGAGGCGAGCGCGAAGCGATCCTGCAGCCGCGCCGCCAGATGCATGGCGCCATGATAGTTCTTCGGCTTCGGGAAGCTGGCGCCGCCGATCGTGAGGTTGCGCGTGGAAAAGTCGCGGGGGCTGATCGGCTGCGTCCCGATCGCACCCCACAGCCCGAGGATGATGTACCGGCCATGATGGCCCGTCAGGTCGACTCCTTCCGGAAAGGCGGGGAGGAAGCCCGCCGCCTCGATCACCACGTCGGGGCCATTCGGGCCCGAAAGCTCCCTGACGGCGCGGAGTCGCTCGTCCGGGCTTTGGGACAGCGAGATGGTCGCGGTCGCGCCGAGCTGCCGGGCGACCTGCAGGCGCCGTTCCACGCCATCGATCACGATCACTTCGCGCGCGCCGGCCGCCGCCGCGACCAGCGCCGCCGAGAGCCCGACCGGGCCGGCGCCCTGCACGACGACGGTGTCGCCGACCCTGACCGGCCCGCAGCGGTCGAAGCCGCGCAGGACCGTCGGAAGCGCGCAGCCCAAGGCAGCGACCGCCGCCGGGTCGGCGCCGTCGGGAAGCCGGAAGAAGGCAAGGCCGCTCGGGAGCCAGGCAAAGTCCGAATAGCTGCCCCAATTGGGCTTTTCGGCATGCTCGAAATATTGCGAGTTCTCGCACGGCGTCTCCTCGAGGATCGTGCAGGAAAAGCAGCGATGGCACAGCGCGATCGGCGCCCAGCAGACGAGATCGCCGACCTTCACCGGCACGCCGGCATAGTCGGTCTGCGTGCCCGGCCCCAGCTTCTCGATCCGGCCCACGCCTTCGTGGCCGAGGATGATCGGAAAGGGCATCTCGCCCACCTCGCCGGTCGCGATGTGCACGTCGCTGCCGCAGACGCCACCCAGCACCACCCGGACCAGTGCGCCACCGGGTTCGGGGTCGACGATCGGCACGTCCCAGGTCTCGATCTGGTTCGGTTTGACGAGAACCGTGGCTCTACCGGTGGCCATAGACATCCTCTTCGACATTTTCAGCTTTGGACGCGGTGGGTTTGCGATCCGGCAGGCGCAAGGCGCCAAGCCGTCACGCGACCGAGCGGAGTGAAGGCTCAAGCGGGGCGGCGCTGGTGTCGATATCCTTCAACGACGGGAGGACACGCCGGGCGAAAAGCTCATAATTCGCCCTGCCCACGTCCTGCGGCATGTCGCCATATTGCGTATAGACGATGAAGCTCCCGATATCGAAGCGGTCGACCATCTCGGCGAGCCGGGCCGACACCTCCTCGGGCGTTCCCCAGACCTGCAGGTCCGCGAGGAAGCCGTTGAACCTCTGGATGCCGTGCCGCTCGATGTTGCGGGCCAGGGCACCGTAATATTCATAGCCCTCGATCGTCGCGAACTCGGGGTTTCCGAACTGGTAGAAGTCCGACGTCGATCGCGCATAGGACTGGAGATAGGTCTCGCGCATCTCCTGCGCGCGCGCCCGATCCTCGTCGACAGCCACGAAGACGGCAAACACCGGCTTGGGTGCGGGCCGGCCGTTCGCCTGCCGGAAGAGCCGCCGATAGCCCTCCAGATCCTCGGCGACCTTGTCCCAGGGCTTTTGCGCAATGACCATGAGCCCGACATCGAGCTTCGCCATCAGGTTCACGGATTCCGGCGAGATGGCGGACGCGAAGACGCGGCCCTGGAAGCTCGCATAGGGTCGGGGCCTGAGCTCGACGCGCGGCTGCCGGAGATACTTGCCGTCATATTCCATCACCCCGGTTTCGAGGGCCGTGACGACCGCCTCGGCATATTCGGCGAAGCGCGCCCGCGACTCGCCCATCGGCACGCGAAAGCCCTCGAACTCCGTTGCGCCGAGCCCGCGCCCTATGCCCAGCACGGCGCGTCCTTCCGAGAAATAGTCGAGCAGGATGAAGCTCTCGGCGGTCCTGACCGGATCCTGCCACGGCAGCACGCACACCGTCGTGCCGAGCTTGATGCGCTTCGTCTGGCCGGCGACGAACGACAGGAACTGCGGCACGTTGGGGGTCATGATGTAATTGGTGAAATGGTGCTCCGGCGTCCAGACGGAGTCGAACCCCATGGGCTCGGCGTCGACCGCGAGCCTGAGCTCGTGGCGATAGACCTCCTTGTCGGTGAGCTGGTCGCGGAGGTTCTGAAATGTGAGACCCAGTCCGACTTCCATAACGCGACACCTTCTGCTGACGGCATCTACCTAATCCGGATTAGGTATTCAGCACAAGGTATTTCTTCCCCTGGAAGCCAAATGTGTCGGGTTGTCATAAGGGCTCGGAGTCGGACTAAACCCGCCGTTGTCGAAGCGCGATTAGGCGAGGCTTGCGTTGCGCGTGTCTATCCGCGCCGAACGAGCAGAACGCCGAGCCCGACCAGCACCGCGCCCGCGACGCGGGCGACGTTGATCGGCTCGCGGGCCAGCCCGAAGGCACCGACATGGTCGAGCCAGAGCGCCATCACGATCTGTCCCGCAATCCCGATCGTGAGAAGCGAGGCGAGCCCGATGCGCGGGGCCGCGAAGACGGCGACCGTCACGTAGACCGCGCCATAGGCGCCGCCGATCCAGGCATACCAGGGCAACCCGGTCAGGGTGGCGGCGAACGGGCGCGGGGCGGTGAGCAACCAGAGAACCAGCAGCGCCAGGGTACCGACGCCGAAGGAGATCAGCGCCGCCAGCACAGGCGAACCACCGGCCCTGGCGAGCAGCGCGTTGGTGGGCGCCTGCACGGCGACCAGGGCGCCCGCGAGAAACGCGAGCAAGCTCGGCAGGAGGATCGCCGCCTTCATCGAGGATAGCGAAGCTGGCGGCTGGGCACGACGTTCGTTCCTTCAGGGCCGGGCGGGGGGCGCCGCTCCGAACGAGGTGAAAATCTCCTGCGAACTCGGCCCCGCAAAGTCCGCGATCGTCGCCTTCAGACCGTCCCTGGACAGACGTGACCTGATGGCCGCGACGTCCGGTTCGAGGTGCAGGATCGCGTCGCTTTCGGCAATCGCGTTCACCGATGCGGCGAAGCCCGCCGCCTCCATCGCGCGATTGATCGACCGCTTCTTGAGGGCGAGAACCCCGGCCGGCACCTTCGCCATGCGCTCCGCCAGGCGCTCGGCGCACGCGACGAGCTGATCGGCCGGGAGAGCGCAGTTCGCCCAGCCCCAGGCCACCGCCGTCTCGCCGGTTATCCAATTGCCGGGCAGGAACGAGAGCTCCTTGGCGCGACGCGCCCCGGTTTCACTGACCCAAGTCGGCGCGATGAAGCCGCCACCGATCGGCAGCGTCGGCTCGGAGATCCTGGCATCGTCGGCGACCAGCAGAATGTCCGCGAAGGACGCCATCTGCGCCGCCACCCCGATGCAATAGCCATGAACGACCATGATCACCGGCTTCGGGTGGCGCCAGATCGCCATCCAGCGGTCGACATAGGACGACAGCCGCAGAACGTCGTCGACGGGCGTGGCGTTCGCCTGATATTCGCCCAGGTCGACGCCCGCGCTGAACCCCTTCGCGCCCGATCGGATGCCGACGATCGGCGCGCCCTTTCCCCGCCGGCTCGCCAGCATGTCGGAGAATTGATCGAGCATCGCGGCGGACAAGGCATTGGCCGCGTCGGGGCGGTCGAGCACGATCCAGTCGATATCCCGACCTTCCTCGAGCCGCACGAGCGGGCGTTCGATGTCACTCATTGCACGTCCTTCCAGGCGGGCGCGAGCCAGCGCGATCAGGCCGCCCCGCCATTTCCGACGAACCCGTTCAGGAACAGGTCCGCAGCCTGTTGGGCGATCTGCTCGGGACTGAGCCGGCCGGTGCGGTACCAGGCCGGTGTCGATCCCAGCATCGCGATCAGATATTTGCGCGCGAGCGTCGCGTTGATCTTGCCCTTGGGGGGCGCCGCGGCGAGGATCAGATCGCGCCAGTAATTGTCGAACGAGGCATAGGCGGCCAGCACGCGCTGGCGCATGTCTTCGGGCAATTCCTCGAACACCCGCGCGACCGCCGACGAGAAATCGTCGTCGGAGAGCAGGAACTCGACATGCGCGACGATCGCGGCGCGCAGCCGCTCGACGGGCGCGTGGTCCGGCCCGAGCACCTCGACCCGGGCCATGATCCGGTGCGTGTTGATGTAGATGCCGTCGAGCATGACCTGTTCGACGATCGCATCCTTCGACTTGAAGTGATGATAGATGCTCGGGGCGAGCATCCCGGCACGCTCGGCGATATCGCTCAGCCGGGTGGCGTTATAGCCCTTGGTCCGCAGGATATAGGCAGCCGACTGAAGTATTCGTGTCTTGCCCGTTACCTTCATGAATGACCGCCGATATGTTGCCACGGACGCACGAGAACCGCGTTCGGCCCTAACCGGCATAAGGTGTCGTTGGCAACCCGGGGGCAGGCAGGTCGAGGATCTCGAACAGGCCACCGGCAAGCGGCTCGGACGCGAACCGCTCGGCGTCATAGCCTTGCGATCCCGTGATCAGGAACAGGCGTGAGAAGTCCGGACCGCCAAAGGCCGGCCTGAGCCCGCGGCGCACCGGCAGCCGGCGCTCGTCCGACAAGGAGCCGTCCGGCGCGAAGCGGCGCAAACTCCAGCTTTCGTAAAAGGCCATCCAGATATGCCCCTCGACGTCGACGGCCATGCCGTCGGGATAGCCGTCCTCGGGCGCGAACGTCAGGAAGTCGCGTCGGTTGGAGAGATTGCCGTCGGCATCGACGTCGTAAGCCCAGCTGACGAGCGGCATCGAGTCGTTGACATAGGCGGTCTTGCCGTCGGGGCTGAACGCCGGCCCGTTCTGCGTGACGATGTTGCGTTCCTGCGTGGAGAAGCTGCCATCCGCATCGATGCGATACAGCTCCCCTGTGCTGCGCTTGTCGAGCTGGCCGAGAGTCGCTTCCTTGTCGTCGGCGGTCGTCGTCTCGTCCCATTGCGCGGAGTCGCACGACCCGGTCCAGTACCGACCCTTGCCGTCGACCACGCCGTCGTTCAGGCGCGCCTTTCGCGGATCGGGGATCGGGTGGAACAGCGGCTGGTAGAGCTCGCGCCGGGGATCGACGGCGGCGATCCCGTCGGCACAGGAGGCGATGAACCCTCCAGACTGACGCGGCGCGATCGCGCTGATCCATCGGGGGGACTTCCAGCAGCCGGTCTGGCCGCTCGCCAATTCAAACCAGCGCACGCCCGGATCCTCGATGTCGACCCAGTAGATGCACCCGTCGCGCGGGTCCCAGATGGTGCTCTCGCCCAGGATCGCCTTGGCGTCCCACAAGCAGCGCCAGCCCTGGCCGTCTTTGTCCACGAGACTCTCCTCTCCAACCATCGCCGGCTGCGCTTCGACCGAGCGCCATGCACCAACTAGCCTAACGGACATTAGCCGCGTAAGGCAATAGCCTGTTCCCGACCCACGCGCGTTCGCCGTCGACAGCGACGATCACGGATGGGATCGCGAGGCCCGAACACACCGAAAAACCGCAGATTTGTACCAAGTTCATGCAGCGTCCGCCATCATCGCAGATGATCCCGAACGCTCGACCCTTGCCCTTCCCGGCCGAGATTGACTAATGAACACACATTAGGGAGGGCTTCCATCGATGCTGGATCCGCATGAGGTTCAACGCCGTCGCGACGCCATCGAGCGGCGCCACGGTGCATGGCGCCTCCAGACGCTCCCTGCCTATCTCGACTGGTCGCTCGCCGACTTCGGCGATCGTGATCTGGTCATCACCGATGCGGAAACGCTCACCTACCGGGATGTCGCCGACCTCTCCCGACGGCTGAGTGCCGGACTTGCCGCGCGCGGGATCCGAGCCGGCGACCGGGTCGGCCTGCTCATGGCCAACGACCCGATCACGGTGCCGCTGCTGTTCGCGATCTGGCGCGCCGGGGCGATCGCGGTGCCGATCAACACGCTCTATCGGGCCGAGGAACTGATGTTCGCGCTGAAGGAGGCGGGCTGCGCCATCCTGATCACGATGACGCGTTTCGGCAGCAAGGATTTCGTCGCGATGCTGGCGGAGGTCGCCCCGGGTTGGCAGGAAGGCACCTGCGCGCTCCTGCCCGACCTGAAGACGGGCCTGATCTTCGACCGGTCGGCACCCGAAGCACTGGTGGCCGAACTCGCAATATCCGCCGAGGCGGCTCCGGCCGGGCCGTCCGCCGATAGTGGGAGCGCGAACGACGACATCGCCGTCATCATGTTCACCTCGGGGACCACCGGCAATCCCAAGGGCGTTGCGATCACGCACGACAATTTCCTGCGCGCGGCCTATGCCGGGGCGTATCATCAGGCTTTCGAGGACGGCAGGCGGGCGGTGTTCTCGCTGCCGCTTTATCACGGCTTCGGGCTCGTCGTCGGGCTTCTCTCGGGCATGGTCGTCGGCGGGGCGATCATCCCCTTGCTCCGGTTCGAGCCGGCCGCGCTGCTCGAGGCGATCGGGCGGCACCGCGCGACCTATCTGATGGGCGTGCCCACGATGACGATCGCGATGATGGAGGAAGCGTCGAAGCGCAGCTACGACCTGTCCTCGCTGAACGCCGTCCACAGCGCGGCCGCGCCGACGCCGGCCTGGGTCTGGCGCAAGATCCAGGACGTCTTCGGCTGCGACCTGATCGTCACGAGCTATGGGCAGACAGAGGTCACCGCGACGGTGGTCTGCACCCAGCCGGGCGACGACATCGACATCGTCGCGGAGACGCAGGGTTGCATCGTGGCGGCGGGGATCGCCGGGATGCCTGACCAGGATGGCCGGATCGCCGAGTTCAAGACGATCGATCCCGAAACCGGGGTGGACCTGCCCTGGGGCGTCGCCGGCGAGCTGTGCTGCCGCAGCCCGCTGAACAGCAAGGGCTATTTCAACAACGAAGAGGCGACACGCGAGCTCTTCCTGCCCGGCGGCTGGGTCCGGATGGGGGATCTCGGCCAGTTCCGGCCGGACGGCAACCTGTTCCTGACCGGGCGGCTGAAGGAGGTCTACAAGAGCCGCGGCGAGCTTGTCTCGCCAAAGGAGCTCGAGCAGTTGCTGACCCGGCACCCGGGCGTGTCGCAGGCCTTTTTCATCGGCATGCCGGACGATCAGTTCGGCGAGTGCGGCTGCGCATGGGTGGTCCGGACCGAGGGCAGCACGATCGGCGCGGACGAGGTCCGGGACTATCTCGCCGCGCTTGTCCCGCCCTATAAGCTGCCCCGGGACGTGTGGTTCACGACGGACGACGAGCTGCCCAAGACCGGCACGGGCAAGGTCCAGAAGGCCAAGCTGCGGGACCGGGCGCTCGCGCTGGTCGCGCAGGCCTGAACGTCGCACGCAACGCGCCGAAGGAAGATCGATGCCCGACCGCAGAGTTTCGTCCATCGAGGAGATCATCGAGGAGGCGCGCGAAGGCCGGCCCTACATCCTCGTCGATGCCGACGACCGCGAGAACGAGGGCGACGTCATCATCCCGGCCCAGTTCGCGACGCCGGCGCAGATCAACTTCATGGCGAAGCATGCGCGCGGGCTGATCTGCCTCGCCATCACGCAGGAGCGCGCGACCCAGTTGAAGCTGGCGCCGATGTCGCGCAACAACCAGTCGGGTCACGGCACGGCATTCACCGTCTCGATCGAGGCGCGCGAGGGCGTGACGACGGGGATTTCCGCGCAGGATCGCGCCCATACGATCGCGGTCGCCGTCGACCCGACCAAGGGCGCGTCCGACCTGGTGTCGCCGGGGCACGTCTTCCCGCTGACCGCGCGCGACGGCGGCGTGCTGGTCCGCGCCGGCCACACCGAAGCGGCCGTCGACGTGTCGCGGCTGGCAGGGCTGGTCCCGGCCGGGGTGATCTGCGAAGTGATGAGTCCCGACGGTTCGATGGCGCGCCTTCCCGAATTGCTCGAGTTCGCGGACGAGCATGGGATGAAGGTCGGGACGATCGCCGACCTGATCGCCTATCGGCGCAAATCCGAGAAGCTGGTCGAGCGGGTGGCGAGCGCGCCGTTCGAAAGTCATTATTGCGGGGCCGCGCTCACGATCCACGTCTATCGCAACCTCGTCGACGGCGGCGAGCATATCGCGCTGGTGAAGGGGCGCGTGAGGCCGAACGAAGAGACTCTCGTCCGCGTCCACCAGGTCGACCTGACCACCGATCTGCTGGGCTGGACCAGTGCGCATCGGGACTATGTTCCGCGCGCGCTCCGGGCGATGTCGGAAACGCATGGCCCGGCCGTCGCCGTCTTCGTGCAGGATCCGGATCCGCTGTCGATCTCGCAGCGGGTCCTGGGCGGGCGCAGGACCTATCACGAGACGAACGCCACGCGTGATTACGGGATCGGCGCGCAGATCCTGCTGGACCTGGGCGTCGGCAAGATGACGCTGCTCACGTCGAGCAAGAACAAGCTCGCCGCGCTCGAAGGCTTCGGACTCCAGGTGACCGGGCGGCTGGGGTTCCGCGAGGTCGCCTCGGCAAGCTCGTTGCGCAGCGCCGATTTCGACGGCTGATCGGGCCGGCGATCAGGCGCAGGGGCTGACGGTGGCGTAGCGCCCTTTGTGGAAGATCATCGGTTCGCCCGCGTGGTGCGCGTCGAGATCGTGCACGTGGCCGAGCGCGATGAAGTGATCGCCCGCTTCGTGCACGGCGTGCAGCTCGCAATCGATCCAGGCAAGCACCCCGTCGATGATCGGCGCTCCCAGCGCTGACAGCGTGAACCCGATGCCGGCGAACTTCGCGTCGCCCTTGGCCGCCAGCGCCCGGCAGATCTCGCCCTGACCATCGGCCAGGACATTGACGCAGAAGCGCCCGGCCGCCGCGATCTGCGGCCATGTCGTCGACGAGCGGTCCGGGAAGAAGCCGACCAGCGGCGGGTCGAGCGACACGGACGTGAAGGACCCGACGACCATCCCCACGGGCTGGCCGTCGCGCATCGCGGTGATCGCGCACACGCCGGTCGGGTAATGCCCAAGGATGCGCCGAAAGTCGGCGCCGTCCTTGCTCATCGCACGTCCCACTCCAGCTCGACATTCTTCACCGTGCCGATGATACCGGCCAGGAAGACGGGATTCGATCCTTCCGCGGGGCGGAACTCCGGGATCCGCTTCAGCCACTCCTCGAGCGTGACGATCACTTCCATGCGCGCCAGGTGCATGCCGGCGCACCGGTGCGGCCCCTGACCGAATGTCGAATGGTTCATGCGCCCGCGGGTCAGATCGAGATCCCAGGGGCAGGCATTCTCGCGATCGTCGAGCCCATGGAGCACGGTCGGCAGCAGGATGAGCTCGCCCTTCTTCATCTGCACGCCCCGGAACTCGATGTCCCGTGCAATGGTGCGCGCGTCAGAGACGACCGGAAAGCGTCGGAAAACCTCCTCCGCCGAGCGCTTCAGCCGCACCGGATCGTCGCGCATCTCGGCCACCTTGGCCGGGTTGGTCGAAAGGAAGTGCATCATGAAGCCGAGCAGGTTGACGACCGTGTCCAGCCCGCCGAGCAGCAGCAGCGAAACGAGGCCGAGCAGCTTGTCGCGCGCCATCGGCCCGCCATTGATCTCGCCATTCACCATCAGGGTGATCAGATCGGTCCGTTCGGTCCCGCGTCGCGCCTCGATGATCGGCTCGACATATTCGAAAAAGCCCTGGTTGGCGGCGTCGAGCGCGGCCGCCTGCTCGGCGGGCGTGTTCCCCGGCGGCCGCAGCATCACGGCGGCCAGCGCCGCCAAATGCGGGACGTCTTCAAGCGGAAGGTCGCACAAACCCATGAAGACGTGGACCGGGAAGACGGTGGCATATTGATCGGTGAAGTTGCAGCGGCCGTCTTTCGCGAAGCTTTCGATCAGCTCGATCGCGCTGGCCCGCACGAACGGTTCGAACTTGCGGACGGCGGACGGGTTGAGCGCGGTATCGAGCAGCTTGCGGTAGGGCGTGTGCTCGGGCGGGTCCAGCTTGGTCGGCACCATGGCGTATTTCTCGCCCGCCTCCTTGGGCACCCAGATGTTCTCGCTCGAGAAGCGGGTCGGGTCGCTATAGGCCTCGCGGATCACGTCGCCGCTGAGCGCGATCCAGTGGCCGCCGGTCAGCGGCGTATAGATGATGTCCGGCATGTCCGGCCGCTGCAGGCTTTTCCAGGCCTCGTGGAAGCCGTTCTCGATACCGTCCAGCCCGTACATGTCGACGTCGAAGACGCGATCGGCGGGCACATGCGCCGGGACGGGGGAACGATGTTTTTCGGGCGCAGCAGTGGCCATGGCTTTCCTCTCGACAGATGGTGTCGATGTTCTCGACGCGGCTTCCCGTGCGCACACGGCCGACCGTTCTGCGGATTAGCCTAATTCTCGTTAGCTCGATGTCAAGTGGCCTTTCGAGGGCTGGAAGGGCCAAGCCTCTTCCAGATTTCATGGAATATGACTGCTTCACAGTCGTCTAGGGCCAGCTTCCGGCGCAATGACCGAACGACGGTTAGGCTTTTGGTTGACACCGCCGAATGGAGAATAGACAAACGGGATCACATATCAGGACAAGGACAGGCTGATGGGGCGGTTGGACGGCAAGGTGGCGATCATCACCGGGGCGGCGCGCGGCATGGGCGCTTCGCATGCGCGGCTGTTCGTCGAGGAAGGCGCGCGCGTGCTGATGACCGATCGGACCGAGGATGCGGGCGCGGCGCTTGCCCGCGAACTGGGCGACGCGGCGGTGTTTCGTCGTCACGACGTGACGAGGCTGGACGAATGGTGGGGCGTGGTCGAAGCCGCCAAGTCCGCGTTCGGCGGCGTCGACATCCTCGTCAACAATGCCGGGGTGCTCGGCCCGATCGCCACGACCGAAAGCCTTGCCGAAAAGGATTATCTCAAGGTCTGCGAGATCAACCAGCATTCCGTCTTCTACGGCATGAAGGCGGTGCTTCCCGCCATGCTGGAGCGGGGCAAGGGATCGATCGTCAACATCTCGTCGATCGCGGGGATCGCCGCGAATTACGGCTTCCCCAGCCTCGCCTATGTCGCCAGCAAGTTCGCCGTGCGCGGGATGACCAAGGCGACGGCGATGGAATATGGCAGGCACAACATCCGGGTGAACTCGGTCCATCCGGGCTTCATCCAGACCCCGATGATGGTCGAGGCGACCGACGAGGTCGGCGGCGATGCGCTCGCCCAGATTCCGCTCGGCCGCATCGCCGACCCCAAGGAAGTCTCGAATCTCGTGCTGTTCCTCGCGTCGGACGAGTCGTCCTACATCACGGCGTCCGAGCACCTGGTCGATGCCGGCATGCTGGCCCACTGACACGCACGCGAGGCGGCCCGATGCCTGATGTGGAGTTCTCGATTTCGGGCCATGTCGCGCGGGTTCACCTGAACCGGCCGGCGGCGCTGAATGCGATCACGCCCGCGATGGACGCGATGCTCGCGGACGCCTGGGCCCGGGTCAATGCCGACGACGACATAAGGGTGGCCTTGCTGACCGCCGAGGGGATGCGGGCCTTCTGCGCGGGCGCGGACATCACGGCGAACTTCGCGGCCGCGCCGCCGATCGCCTTCGGCGGCGGGCTGACCGGCATCGGCGGGCCGTTGCTCACGCTGCGCAAGCCACTCGTCGCGGCGGTCGCCGGACACGCGGTCGGCGGCGGCTTCGAACTCGCGATGTGCGCCGACGTCCTGCTGATCGACGCGACGGCGCGCTTCAAGCTTCCCGAGGTTCCCCGCGGCCTGATCGACCATAGCGGCGTGCTCCACCGGATCGTCCGGCGGCTGCCCATTGCCGTGGCGATGGACCTGATCCTGACGGGCCGCACGATGGATGCCGGGGAGGCGCACCGGCTGGGCCTGAGCAGCAGGCTGGTCCCGGCAGGCGAGCTGCTGCCCGCGGCGCTGGCCGTGTGCGGAACGATCGCGCAAGGCCCGCCTTTGGCGATGCAGGCCGCCAAGGAAGCGGTGGACCTCGGCCTCGCGGGCCCGCTCGCGGATGCGCTGGGCCGGAGCTATCCCGGAATCCGGGCCTTCAGGGAATCAGACGATGCGCAGGAGGCCGCGCGTGCCGCGGTCGAACGTCGGCCGCCCGTCTGGACGGGGCGTTAAGCGGCCTTGATCACCGGACCCGTGTCAGCCGGCGGCGACCGCCTCCCGCGTGAACGCGACCGGCGATGCGGCCTGGCTGGGGACCGGCAGGAACAGCGCCGCGATGATCTGGCGCATGGTATCCTCGAGCGCGACGTCGAACTCCTCATTGGCCCAGCCGCTTTCGAGGTCGCGCGTGTAGACCGCCAGCAGGTTCAGGAACATGAAGCTGGCCGTCACCAGCCGGCGCTGCGCGGCGCCGTCGGACAGGAAATGAAGGCTCTGGCGAAGCAGTCTTATCACCGTGGCGAGCCCCGGCGGCGAATTGCCGCCGAACCGCCCGAACTCGGCCTCCGAATAGCGCAGCAGATACTGGCTGAGAAAACCCGCATAGCTGAAATCGCTATACTGGCTGATCACCGCGAGCTGGGGCACGAAGATGATGTCGGCCAGCGTTCGGGGGTCGGCAAGCCGGCCCTCCTTTCCGGCGCGGTCGAGCATTTCGAGGCGGTGCCGGTCCATCTGCTCCATGCGATAATCGAAAATGGCCTGGACCAGCCCCTCGCGCGTGCCGAAATGATATTGCACGGCATGGTGGTTCTTCTGCCCGGCCAGCGCGGCGATCCGGCGCAGCGAAACGCCGCTGATCCCGTGGCTGGCAAACAGAGCCTCCCCGACCAGGATCAGCCGCGTTCTGCTGTCGAGACCGTCAAGATCCAGTTTCAGCGACTTGGGCAAGGAGCTCTCCTGTGATCGCGCCCATTCCTATGGGGCACGCGGACCGTCTTCAAGCGGAGGAAGCAACGTCCCGGAACCCAGCCTAACGGCCGTTAGATTCTATATTGACTCCGACCCGGCCTCCACACATTATACGCCAAATGGCTTAAAAGGCGAGGAGAGCCCAAATGGCAATGGACACCGGCATCATCTTCCACCCCTATATGCGTCCGGGCCGGACGGCGCGGCAGACGTTCGAATGGGGTGTGCAGAGTGCCAAGCAGGCCGACCGGGCCGGCATCGCGACGATGATGATCTCCGAGCATGCGTCGCAGATCTGGGAAAACATACCGAACCCCGAACTGATCATGGCGGCGGCCGCGCTCGAGACGAAGAACATCAAGTTCGCGCCGATGGCGCACATCCTGCCGCACCATAACCCGACCAAGCTGGCCATGACGGTCGGCTGGCTCTCGCAGATCCTCGAAGGCCGCTACTTCATGGGGATCGGCGCCGGTGCCTATCCCCTCGCCACCTATATGCACGGCATCAAGACGGGCGACGCCTCGCGGTCCGACGAGCTCAACGACATGGTCCGCGAGTCGCTCGAGATCATGGAGAAGATCTGGAAGCGCGAGCCGTTCTGGTATGAAGGCAAGTATTGGAACGCCGGCTTTCCCAGGGAGGAAGTCGCGCTGACCGAAGAGGACGAGCAGCACAAGCTTGCCGACTATTCGCCCTATGGCGGGGAGTTTCCCGAGTTCGCCGTCACCGGCTTCAGCTACAACTCGCCGTCGATGAAGCTGGCCGGCGAGCGCAACTTCAAGCCGGTGTCGATCTTCTCCGGCCTCGACGCGCTGAAGCGGCACTGGGAGGTCTATTCGGAAGCGAACATCAAGGCGGGCTACACGCCCGATCGTTCGCGCCACGCCGTCTCGCAGACCGTGTTCGTCGCCGACACCGACGAGGAAGCACGGCGCGAAGTGATCAACGGCCCGATCGGCTATTGCTTCAACCGCTACCTAATCCCGATTTGGCGGCGCTTCGGCATGATGGACGGGTTCGCGAAGGACGCGGGCATCGACCCGCTGCAGGCCGACCTCGAGTTCCTGGTCGACAATGTGTTCATCGTCGGCTCCCCGGACACCGTCGTCGAGAAGATCAACGCGCTGTTCGAGAAGTGCGGCGGCTGGGGCACGCTGCAGATCGAGACCCACGATTATTACGACGATCCGTCGCCCTGGTTCTACTCGCTGGAACTGGCCGCGAAGGAAGTCGCGCCGCGCATCAAGCTCCCCGAATACGCGTAAATCGGTCGTCCGCCGGTCGGCAGCGCAGCTGCCCCGGCGGACCGCGCCGTGAGCTTCACCGTCGCCATCAACCCCTCGCGCATCGCTGCCGAGAAGGGCTCGACCGCCTGTGGCAACTGCCGGACCGGAGTATCTAAATGCCCGACCCAAGATCCAACCCCGATTTCGACGCGCTGGTGATCGGCGCCGGGGTGACCGGGATCTATCAGACGTACCTGCTCGACAAGGCGGGATTGTCGGTGCTCGGGATCGAGTCCGCGCCGGACGTCGGCGGCACCTGGTACTGGAACCGCTACCCGGGCTGCCGGCTCGATACCGAAAGCTATGCCTACGGCTATTTCGCCCTGAACGGCATCCTGCCGGACTGGAGCTGGAGCGAGCATTTCGCGGGCCAGCCTGAAATGCTCCGCTACGTGAACGCCGCCGCCGACCGGATGGACGTGCGCCGGCACTTCCGCTTCAACACCAAGGTCAGCACCGCGCAATTCGAGGACGACGCGCAGCTCTGGCGCGTCACGCTGAGCGACGGCACGACGGTCCATTGCCGCTTCCTGATCTCGGCCACGGGCCCCCTGTCGGCCACGCTGATGCCGGACATCGCCGGGATCGAGGATTTCGAGGGGACGTCGTTCCACTCGTCGCGATGGCCGACGGACGCGAACGGCCGTCCGGTCGAGACCGACTTCCAGGGCAAGCGGGTCGGCATCATCGGGACGGGCGCCACCGGCGTCCAGATCATCCCGATCGCGGCGGAAACGGCGTCGCATCTGTCGGTGTTCCAGCGGACCCCCAACTGGTGCACGCCGCTCGGCAACACCCCGCTCACGCCGGACGAGATGGAGCTGATCCGGGCGCGCTTCCCGTCGATCCTCGACTATGTGAAGACGACCGACACCGCATTTCCGTATCACCGGGACCGCCGCAAGGCCTCCGAGGTGTCGGCGGAGGAGCGGCAGGCCTTTTTCGAGATGCTCTACAGTCGCCCCGGCTACGGGATCTGGCTCAGCGGCTTTCGCGACCTGCTGATGAGCAAGGAATCGAACCGATACCTGGCCGATTTCGTCGCGAGCAAGATCCGCCAGCGCGTCCACGATCAGGACGTCGCCGAAAAGCTCATACCGAAGGATCACCCGTTCGGCGCCAAGCGGGTGCCGATGGAGACCGGCTATTACGAGACCTATAATCGGGACAATGTCGAGCTGGTCGACCTGCTCGACACCCCGATCGAGCGCGTGACCCCGCGCGGCATCCTCACCTCGGCCGGCGAGCACGAGCTGGACGTCATCATCTATGCCACCGGCTTCGACGGCGTGACCGGCTCGCTCGACCGCATCGACATCCGCGGCAGGAACGGCCTGAAGCTGAAGGATGCCTGGAGCGACGGTCCGTCGACCTATCTGGGCATCCAGGCGCGCGGCTTCCCGAATTTCTACACGCTGGTCGGGCCGCACAACGGATCGGCTTTCTGCAACGTCGGCGTGTGCGGCGCGCTCCAGGCCGAGTGGGTGACCAACATGATCGCCTATATGCGCCAGCGCGGCTTCTCCGTTTCCGAGCCGAGCCAAGCCGCCGAGGAGGTCTGGACCCAGGCGGTCTACGCCGACTTCGCCCGGACCCTCATGGCGGACACGAACGCCTGGTGGATCAAGACCAGCGTCAAGCCCGACGGAACAGTGGTCAAGCGCACGCTGGTCTATGTCGGCGGAGGTCCTGAGTACCGCAAGAAGTGCGCTGAAGTCGCTTACGCTGGCTATCAGGGTTTCGAGTTGTCGTAATCGAAGCAGTACATCTCAATACATTATAAATGTAGGAGGGGAGGTCAAAATGACTAATCATTCCAAGGATGAATTCGAACAGCCATCAAAAGGCCGGACCGCGCGCAGCGCGGCAAGTGCGTTGGCGATCGCGGTCTGCCTGGCGGCGTCGCCCGCCGCCGCGCAAGAGACCGCTGCGGCCGGAACCGAGGACGCGTCCGACGGCGCGACGGCGGACATCGTCGTCACCGCCCAGCGGCGCGAGGAGAAGCTGTCCCGGGTGCCCGTCTCGGTGGTCGCTTATGGTTCGGAAGCGCTCCAGACCCGCAACATCACGAGCGAGCAGGACGTCGGCACGCTCGTGCCCGGTCTTCAGGTCAAGAACGGGCAGAACTCCAACCAGCTCAGCTACAGCCTGCGCGGCCAGTCGCTCGACCCGTTCTCGGGCACGAGTCCGGCCGTGCTGCCGTATCTGAACGAAGCGCCGTACAATCCCGGCAACACCTCGACCGCCTTCTTCGACCTCGGGTCGATCCAGGTCCTGAAGGGCCCGCAAGGAACCCTTTTCGGGCGCAATGCGACCGGCGGCGCGGTCCTCTACACGACGCCGATGCCCGGCGACGTCTTCTCGGGCTACCTGATCGCGCGCGGCGCATCGCGCGACTATGTGCAGATCCAGGGCGCCGTCGATCTTCCGATCGTCTCCGACAAGCTGGCGATCCGCATCGCCTTCGACGGGACGCGCGGCGACGGCTATGTCCGGAACATCAACACCAACAACACGCTCGGCGACAAGAATAGTCGCTCCGGCCGCCTCACCGTGCTGCTCAAGCCGAGCGAGGCCATCACCAACACGACTATCCTGCAATATGATCGCGTGCGTGGCACCGAAGGCGTCGGCGGCATCTACACCTACTATTCGGCGACGACGCCGCAGTTCGTGAGCGACGGGACGACGCGCACGCCCGCCAGCGGCCTCACCAACACGCTCGCCGCGATCTACGGCAACAATGACGGGCCTGCCGCGCCGGGCTTCTTCCCCGGCGCCGTCGAGGGCTACACGCGCTTTACCCGCGACAATCCTCGCAAGGTCTGGCTCCAGTACGACCTGCCGCACCGCGCTCGCAACATCTTCACCTCGAACACGACGGAGTTCGAGATCGGAGACAATGCGCGGATCAAGAACATCTTCAGCTACATGAATGGTCGCGCGCGAACGCCGGGCAATCTGGGTGGCGGTCCCTTCGGCTCGCTCTGGCTGTTCAAGCTCGCCGGCATCAACGCGACCGGCGTGCCGGGAGGCCAGACCTTCCGATCCAAGACGTTCAGCGAAGAACTGCAGCTCCAGGGCTCCACGCTGGACGACCGGCTCAATTACACCGCCGGCCTGTTCTACTCGAACCAGAAGCGCTTCGAGATCATCCCGATCAACATCGGCGCCGACGTGGTCCCGGGCGGCATCGCCGACATCTCTTACGCCTATCGCAACCGCCAGACCTCGAAGGCCGTCTACGCCCAGGTCGATTACAAGATCACCGACCAGCTGACGGCGACTTTGGGAGGCCGCTACACCTGGGAGAAGGTCAGCATCCGACAGGCGCCCGGGAACGTGTTCGGGGTGGACCCGAACTCCGCGGCGGCTCGCCAGAGCAAGAACCTCTCGGCGCCCGCCTGGACGGCGAGCCTGCAGTACCAGATCGATCCGAACAACATGGTGTATATCAGCCAGCGCGGCAGCTTCCGATCCGGCAACCTGAACGGCACGGTCGCGCCCTTCATCGATCCGCTGACCGGCAATCCGGCCAACCAGTTCAAGAACGAGAAGGTTCGCGACTTCGAGCTCGGCTACAAGTTCAACGGGCGGCTCGGCGACATGCCGGTGCAGTTCAACGTGGCCGGCTATCACGTGATCGTGAAGGACGCCCAGCGCGCGCTCTATGCGCTGGTCGGCGGCGCGCCTGCCGGCTTCACCGTCAACGTGCCGGAAGCGAAGACGACGGGCGTCGAGATCGACGGCGCCATCGGGCTGGCGTCATGGCTCAACGTCGGCTTCAACGTCGCCTATACCGACGCCCGCTATACGAAGCGCTCGGTGCCGATCCCGTTCGTGGGCAATCTCCTGGTGGACTCCTACCCGGATGCGCCGAAATGGGCCGGCGGCGTGAATGCGGAAGTCACCTTCCCGGTGCCGGAGAATGTCGGGAAGGTCAGCCTGCGCGGCGACTATTACGGCCAGACCAGCTTCTTCTTCTCGAACACCAACGGCACGTCGACGCCAGGCACCAAGCTTCCCGGCTATTACCGCCTCGATGCGCGCCTGAACTGGAAGGAGATCATGGACACCGACGTCTCCGCCGCCCTGTTCGTCCGCAACCTCACCGACAACACCTACTATATCTCGGGCTACGCGCTCGGTGCATCGAACGGCGTCAACACCGCCTATGCCGGCGAGCCCCGCACCTATGGCGTGGAGCTCTCGGTCCGGTTCTGATCCACAAGGAGAGCGTTTTCTGACCCGGTCTCTCGTCCATGCGGGCGAGAGGCCGGGTCAATCGCGAGTCGCTCCGCTCGCGACACGCTGGCGCGCCCGGAGTCTCATGACCGGTTCGCAAAAAGCCGCTGTCGCGCTCCCCCGCGCCGGACCCTGACTAGGCAATATTTTCCTACCTGCCCCGAGGGCGCGGGGCCGCGCCGTCTATAACGGGGGCAATGCGGGTGCTCTTCTATCTGCCGGCGGTGACGCCGTGGTGGTTCGACAATGTGGTCGAGCCGCTGGTCCGGCGCCTCGTCCCGGCCTGCGCGGTGCACATCGTCGCGCCGGAGCCCTGGCGCGGGACCGGCATCGGCCCGCGCGAGCTCGACCGTTGTGCCGACCTGCCCGAGCTCTGCTGGACGATCATCGGCGGCGCGGAGCACCCGTCGCTGCGCACCGCGCCGAGCGATCCGGACCGGCTGGTCGAGGCCGTCTCGGCGCTGGCGCCGGACCATGTCCTGTGCCGCAGCGCGGACCTGACGACGCCGCAGCGCTTTCCGGGGCGGCTGCACTTTCTGATGGAAGCCGGGGTGCCGCCGGTGCCGCTGCCCGCGCACTGGATCTGGTTCGCCGACGCGCCCTTCGACCACGGCCTGACACCCGAACTCGATGCCGCGGCCCAGGAACGGCTGCGCGCCTGGATCGGCCCGGCCTGGGCGCGACTGCGCGATCGCGTGCCCGCCGCGCGCGACGGCGCCGGACCCCGCCGGCTCTGCATCCCGCTCGACTATGAGCATGAGGAAAACGCCTTCCTGACGCATCGCCGCGGCCCGGCCACCAACGCCGATTATCTGCGGGAATTGGCGGACCGGCTCGCCCCCGGCTTCGTGCTCGATGCGACCAACCACCCGCTCAACGAGCTGCATGTGGACCGCACCGCGCTCGACGCGGCCGTGGCCTCGCTCGCCCCCCGCGTGACGCTTGGCACCGAGACCGCCGCGGCGATCGCCGGCTCCGACGGCGTGATCGTCACCGACAGCAAGGCTTTCGCCCTGGCCGCGCTGTTCGAACGGCCGCTCTGCCGGATGTCGGCGTTCCGCTCGGCCGACTGGCTGCGCGCGCACGACGATCCGAGCCGGTTCCAGGCCGCGATCCTGGCGGGCACCGCGGAGGCGCCGGACGTTTCCGCCGCGCAGCTCTGGAGCGCCTGGCATCTCGCCGCCAATGTCGTCGACCCGCAGGACCCGGCGCTGACCGGCGACGCGCTGCTCGACCGCCTCGACACGCCGCACGATCCGTCGCGCTGGGCCGCGGGCATGGCGCGCGTCGCCGCCCACGCGCCCGAGCTGTTCGGATGAGCGTCGTGCCGCTCCCGCGCGCCGCGCCGACGCCCTCCGACTGGGTGGCCGAGGCGGTCGCGGTCACCCGCGCCGCGCTCGACGCTTTCCTTGCCGGACCGATCGCGCTCGACCCCGTCGTCGCGCTGCTCGCCCGCCAGGAACGGCCGATCGCGATCTGCGGCGTCGGCAAGTCCGGGCTGGTCGGCGCCAAGCTTGCGGCCACCTTTTCGAGCCTCGGCACGCCGGCTCTGTTCGTCAACGCCGCCGAAGCGGCGCATGGCGACCTCGGCGCGATCCCGCCCGGCACTGTCGTGCTGCTGCTCTCGAACAGCGGCAGCACGGCCGAGATCCTGCGCATCCTGCCGCTCCTGAAGGCGCGCGCCTGCCCGCTTGTCGGCCTTGTCGGCCGCGCCGACTCGCCGCTCGGCCGCGGGGTCGACCATCTCGTCGCGCTGCCGGTCGCGCGCGAGTCCGATCATCTCGATCTCGCGCCGACCGCGAGCACCAGCCTGCAGATGGCGGTCGGCGACGCGCTCGCCGTCGCGGCGGCGCGGGCGCGCGGCTTCGATCGCGCCGATTTCCTGCGCCACCACCCGGCGGGCCTGCTCGGGCGGCAGCAGCTTCCGGTCGAGACGCTGATGCGGCGCGGCGACGACCTGCCGGCGGTCGGGCCCGACGCCGCCATGCCGACGGTGCTCGCGGCGATGTCGGCCGGCCGGATCGGCGCGGCCGCGATCGTCGATCCGGCCGGGCGACTGCTCGGGCTGGTGTGCGACGGCGACATCCGGCGGCTGCTGCTGGCGGACGGCGGGCTCGATGGACTGCGCGCGCGCGACGCGATGCGCCCCGACCCGGTGACCGTTCCGCTCGCCGCCAGCCTGGGCGACGTGCTCGCCCTCCAGCGCGGCCGCGGCGGCGCCCGCCTCGTCTTCCCCGTCGTCGACACCGACGGCCGGCTCGCGGGCATGGTGCCGGCGAGCGACCTGCTTCTGTCTTGAGGACTCGTCCATGAACATCGTCGCCTTCGTGCCGGCCAAGGGCCAGAGCGAGCGCATCCCCGCAAAGAATCTGGCGGTCCTCGACGGCGAGCATCTGTTCCGGCGCAAGCTTCGCCAGCTTCTCGCCTGCCCTGCCATCGGCGAGATCTGCCTCGACACCGATTGCGACGCGATCGCCGCGGCGGCGACCGACCTGCCGGTCGAGCGGCTCGTCCGCCCTGCTTCGCTCGCGACCAACGCGACCGATGGGCACGCGCTGTTCGCCTGGGAATGCGCGCAGCGACCCGACGCCGACATCTGGATCCAGGCGCTCGCCACCGCGCCGTTCGTCGATGCCGACACGATCGGCCGCGCGCTGACGCGGCTGCTCGCCGATCCGGAGGCGGACAGCCTGGTCGGCGTGTCCCGCGCGCGGCACTATCGCTGGGTCGACGGCGCGCCGCTCTATGGCGACGGACGCGTCCCCAACGGGGTCGAGCTGCCCGAGACGGTGATCGAGGCGATGAGCCTCTACATCGTCCGCCGGCCCGCGACGGGGGCGCTCCCGACCCGCCGGTTCGGCGGCACGCCGATCCTGTTCGACCTGGATCCGGCCGAGCAGATCGACATCGACACGCCCGAGGATCTCGCCTTTGCCGAGACCGTCGCCGCGGGTCGCCGCGCGGCCGAGGCGACGCGCTTCCGGGCGATGCGCAGCCACCTCTCGTCGACCGTGCTGGCCGACATCATGAAGGAGCGCGGGCACCGCGCGGTGCTCGCCGCCGGGCTGCGCGCCGCGCCGGGACAGGCCGTGTTCGGCCGCGCCAAGACGCTGCAGCTGAAGGCGCTCGACGGCGACGGGCGCGCCGGCTGGGAGGGCATCTACCGGGCGCTCGACAGCTATCGCTTCGTGCGGCCGGGAGACGTGATCATGGTCGCGACCGACCGGCCCGACCGCGCCTATTTCGGCGACCTGAACGCCAATCTCGCCATCCGCGCCGGCGCGGTCGGCGCGGTGATCGACGGGGCGACGCGCGACACCCGCGACGTGCGCGCGCTGGGGCTGCCGGTGTTCGCGCGCGACCGGCATTGCGACGACATCAAATATGAAGGGACGCTCCAGGCGATGAACCGCCCCGTCGAGATCGGCGGCGTCAGCGTCGCCAACGACGACATCGTCTTCGGCGACGAGGACGGGGTGGTCGTCGTTCCCGCCGCGCTCTGGCCCGGAGTCGAGGCCGAGGCGTGGCATGTGCTCGAGAGGGAAGCGCGCATCCGCCACCTCGCCGCGCGCGGGCACCCGGCGGAGTCGATCCTCGCCGAATGCGGGACCTTCTGATGGCCCCGCGCACCGTTCCGATCGGTCCCGTGACCATGGCCAACGACCGGCCGTTCGTGCTCGTCGCCGGCCCCTGCGCGATGGAAAGCCGCGACCATGCGCTCGAGATGGCGGCCGCGCTGGTCGAGATCTGCGCGGCGCGCCAGATCCCGCTCGTCTACAAATCCTCGTTCGACAAGGGAAACCGCACCGCGCTCGCGGCGCCGCGCGGGATCGGGCTTGCGCAGGCGCTGCCGATCCTCGCCGAGATCCGCGACCGCTTCGGCTGCCCGGTGCTGACCGACGTGCACGAGGCCGCGCAATGCGCGCCGGTGGCCGAAGCCGTCGACGTGCTGCAGATCCCCGCTTTCCTGTGCCGCCAGACCGACCTGCTCTGCGCGGCGGCGGCGACCGGTCGCGCGGTCAACGTCAAGAAGGGCCAGTTCCTGGCGCCCTGGGACATGGCGCAGGTCGCCGCCAAGCTGGCCGGCGCCGGCGCGGACCGGATCATCCTTTGCGAACGCGGGGCGAGCTTCGGCTACAACATGCTGGTCAGCGACATGCGCGCCCTGCCGATCATGGCCGGGACCGGCTGGCCGGTGATGTTCGACGCCACCCACTCGGTGCAGCAGCCGGGCGGCCTGGGCGACCGATCGGGCGGCGAGCGCCGCTTCGTCCCGACGCTCGCGCGCGCCGCGGTCGCGGTCGGCGTCGCGGCCGTGTTCATCGAGACGCACCAGGACCCCGATTCCGCCCCGAGCGACGGGCCCAACATGGTGCCGCTGGGTGACCTGCCGGCGCTCCTCGACCAGCTCGTCGCGCTCGACCGGGTGGTCAAGCCCGGAGCCGCCTGACCGGCGCTGCGGCCGACCGGCTCACCGCGCCTCGCCGGTCAGCCCGGTGATGATCGTCAGCAGCCGCGCGATCCGGATCCGGCGGTCGATTTCGTCCTCGCATGTCGAGGCCGCCGCGATCGCGCGGTCGACGAAGAAGGACCGTCCGTCATAGACCACGCGCCAGCCGGGCAGGCGCGCGTCGATCAGGTCGTCGCGGCTGAGGACGTGCATCGCGGGATGGCCGCCGTCTTCGGCCAGCGCGGCGAGCAGCGGCTCGATCACGCCGGCCACGCCCTCGACGAGCAGCGCGAAACGCCGGTCGGCGGTGACGAGCGCGCCGGACAGGGCGTGGCGGGCCACCTGGGGGGCGATCATCTCCTGCAGCACGTCGAGCCGGCTCCGGTCCTCGCCGTCGAGGCAGTGCAGCCCGGAGAGCAGCACCGACGCGACCAGGCCGGAGGCGGCCGGGGCGATCGCGCCCGAGCAAGACGAGTGCGGGGGCGCCCGATCCCCGCCGTGCGATCGCGGAGGATCTCCCTGCCCGCCCCTGGTCACCGCCTGCTTGCCCTGAAAATGCGCTAGCCGGAGAACCTAAGGTACCGGTCAAAACGAATGAATATAGTGGTATTACTGATGCGCATCGTGCGCAAAAAGACGGCATGGGAGCGGGTAGGCTGCGAATGATTTGCCTGTTTGACGTGGATGCGCGCAGACGGGCGGAGAAGGGATGAAAATGGCCGATCCGACCGCTGAATTCGTCCTGCGGGGGGGCATCAAAGTCGAGCCGGCATTCATCGTCGCGGCGCGGGCGATGCTGGATGCGGTGCCCGACCCGATGCTCGTCGTCGACCAGCTCGGCCTCATCCGCAACTTCAACCATGCCGGCCAGAAGGTGTTCGGCTATTCCGGCGACGAGGTGATGGGGGAGAGCATTGCGATGCTGATCCCGCGCGAGCTGACGGGAGCGAGCGACCAGGCGTTCGGCCGCTTCATCCGCCTTGCCGGCCCGGTCGGCACCGCCCCGCCCCTGCGCACCCGCGGCCGCCGCGCCGACGGCGTCGAGATCCCGGTCGAGCTTCGCATCCACATGATCTCGGTCGGCGAGCAGCCGCTGTTCGCGATCACCCTGCGCGACATCAGCGACCGGCTCGACACCGAAGAGCGGCTGCGCACGCTGGGCGACGAGCTTGCCCATGCGATGCGGGTCAATGCGATGGGCGAGATGGCCGCGGACATCGCGCATGAGCTCAACCAGCCGCTCGCCGCGCTCGCCAACTATCTGGAAGCCGCCAAGCTGCTGCTGGGCGAGCTCGACGTCGACGATCCGCGCCCGGCCGAGATGCTCGACTCCGCCACGCGCCAGGCGATCCGGGCGGGGTCGATCATCCGCCGCATCCGCAAGTTCGTCACGCGCGGCGAGATCGACATCGGCATCGAGCCGGTGGAGGAGACGGTGCGCGATGCGCTCAACCTGATCTTCGTCGGCCGGTCGCGCTTCGACGTGCGCGTGCACTTCGCGTTCGACCGCCAGGCGCACCAGATGCTCGCCGACCGCGTCCAGGTGCAGCAGGTGCTGGTGAACCTGCTGCGCAACTCGATCGAGGCGCTGCAGCAGGTCGAGCCCGAAAACCGCAACATCATGGTCAAGGCGCAGAAGTGCGACGACATGGTCGAGATCAGCGTGATGGACACCGGCCCGGGCATCCCGGCCAATGTCCTCGACCAGCTCTACGAGCCGTTCCGCTCGACCAAGGGCCCGGGCGGCATGGGGGTGGGATTGACGATCTGCCGGCGCATCGTCGAAGCGCATGGCGGGCATATCTGGGCGGAGAACCGGCGCGACGGCGGTGCCTGTTTCCGGTTCACGATCCCGGCCCTGCAGGATGAGCACAAGGAGGAACTGCAGCTGTGACGCGCTCGATCTACATCGTCGACGATGACGAGGAATTGCGGATCTCGCTGCACCGGCTGCTCAGCCTTCGATCGGACCTGCTGATCCGCAGCTTCCCCTCGGGCGACACGTTCCTCGGGCAGATGCCCGAGCTCGATCCGGGCGTGCTGCTGCTCGACATGAACATGCCCGGCTCGTCCGGGCTCGACGTGCTGCGCGCGATCAAGAACAACACGCGCTTCCTGGCGATCATACTCACCGGCCAGGGCAATATCGAGGTCGCCACCAAGGCGATGAAGGCGGGCGCGTTCGACTTTCTGGAAAAGCCGTACAACTACCAGGCCCTGACCGAAGTGATGGAAGACGCGTTCCAGAAGCTCGAGCAGGAAAGCGCGGCCGCGGCGCGGGTGCAGGCCGCCAAGCATCGCGTCTCGCAGCTCTCCGCGCGCGAGACCGACGTGCTGAAGGGCCTGATCGAGGGCCATGCCAACAAGGTGATCGCGCACGAGCTCGCGATCAGCCCGCGCACCGTCGAGATCTACCGCGCCAATCTGATGGCCAAGCTCAAGGTGCGCAGCCTGCCCGAAGCGCTCAAGATCGCCTTCGCCGCCGGCCTGTTCCCGGACGACTAGCGGAAGATGACGGCCAGCACCGCGGCGATGTCGGCCGGGTCGCGCGCGTCGAGCGGGATGTCGAGATCAGGGTTGAGGCTGATCCCGCGCATCGCGCCGTTGCGGTCGAAGCCGATCGACACCAGCCGGTAGCCCTCCGCCTCGCGCAGCACGGCCAGACCGCCGGCCGCGGGCCAGACGTCAGGATCGGCGACGACGACGCCATGGCCCGGAAGCCCCGGCCCGAGCGTCGGACGGCAGACCCGCAGCGCGAAGGCGCGGGGACCGGCATGGGCCGGCGCCTCGACGCCCGGTCCGGATTGCGGCGCGGGATCGATGAGCCCGCCCGGCGCCGGTGCGCCGAGCACGGGAAGGAGCCGCGCTGCAACCGTTTCGTCGGCGGGCGCGGGGGGCGGCGCCTGATCGCGCTTCGCGGTTTCCGCGGCCGGCGCGCCGCCCAGCTCGGCGCGAAGGGCGGCGATCCGCGCACGCGTCTTGGCCATGCGCGCCGCCGGATCGGCGATCGTGCCGACCACGCCGTCGAGCGCGCCGGTCCTGAACCGCGCCTCGACCTCGGCGCGAAGGGCACGCGGGCCGTCCACGCCCAGCAGCCGGCACAGCGACTGCACGGTCGCGGCGTTCCAGCGGTCGAGCGGCTTCTGCGCATTCTCGAGGCGCGAGAGGATCACCGGCGGGATGCCATAATCGCGCTCGAGCGCCGCGACGGTGAGCGCGCGGTCGCCGGCCCGACGAAGCTTGAGCGCAGCGGCGAGCTTGATCGCGAACCGCATCTCGCCGGGGTCGACCGACTGGTCGCGAAAGGGCTCGGCCCAGCGGGCGATGTCGAAACCGGGCGCGTCGACGTCGAGCAGCAGCGCCTCGGGCGCGACTCCGAGCGACGCGGCGATGGCGCGCAGCTCGCCGGCCCGCGCGAAGACCTCGCCCCGCTCGATCTTGGAGAGCCGGATATAGGGGATCTCGGACAGCCGCTCGGACAGGCCGAGCAGCGTCGGCAGGCCCGCGCGCCGGCGCAGCTCGCGGACGCGATTGGGGAAGACGAACTCGCGGTGCGTGTCGACTGCGACCGCCGCGTCATGCGGGCGTGCCTCGGCGCGCACCTCGCTCGTTCTCATCCCCATTCGTTAAATATAGGGTAAGTTCGTAAAAAGGTCCATAATCGCGCGACCGCCGGCCGACCGGGGACGAACCCCGGCCGACCGGCGGTGGCAACGCCTTAGGAACAGGCGTCAGGCGGCGAGATCCTGCTGCGCGGCAGCCGGGCGGAGCGGGGCAAGGCCCTGCGGCGTGGCCGGCGCCAGCGCCGCGCCATGGCTCGGCTGGACCGCGACGACGCGCAAGGCGCGGTTCTGGGCGGCGGCGGGATCGGGCAGCAGCGCGACCGGTGCGACCGCCGCACGCGAGGCGCGCTTGGCCGCGCTGGCGACGGCGCCATAATCGGCCATGACGCGGAAGCGCGGCTGGGCGGCCGCCAGCTCGGCCATCGTCCGCGCGGCGCGCTTGCTGATCTGGCGGATGCGCTCCTTCGTGATACCGGCCTCGACGTCGAGATCGTCGCCGCCCTCGCCGAACACGCGCCGTTCGAGGATCTCGCGGTCGCGGGCGAGCTTCTGGTCGAGCGCGGCCACGGCATCGGGATCGATGCCGACCAGCGCACTCTTGAGCCGCGGCCCTTCGACCCGCGCCTTGGCGAGCGCCCGCTTCGGCTGCTGGCGGCGCAGCGCCTCGATGCCCGCCGCGCGGCCGGTGCGGACGAACTCGTCGAGCAACGAGCGGGTGGCGCGCGTGGCAAGATAGTCGGCGGCGCCCGCCTCGGTCAGGCCAAGCGCCTCCTCGTCGACGATCGTCGCTTCGAGCGTCGCTTCCTCGCCCTCGGGGCCGGTCGCGACCGAATGGAGCGACACCGTCGTCGCCTCGACCTTCTTCGCCGAGGGCCGCTGGTCGGTCATCAGCCGGAACCGCAGCGACTGAAGCTCGCCGCGGATCTGCCAGTTCACGAAGGTCGTGAATTGCGCCTTTTCGGGCTCATAGGCCTGGATGGCACGATGGACGGCGATCGCGCAGCACTGCTCGGCATCGTCCCAATGCGCGGTCAGCCCATATTGACGGATGAAGTGCCGGATGCGCGGCGCGATCAGCCGCATGATCTGCATGAAAGCCCGGTCGACGTTCGCACGCTGGCGCGCGCTCCCCCGTTCGTCGCCCTTGGGCATATTCTCGAGAACCGAAGCGACGGCCGCCTCGAGCGCGATGGTCGTTTTCGACATGATTCAGGAACCCCACCTGTTTCCCGCCCGGTCCCTCCCGGCGGCGTGACGGTCCCTTGATCCCATCTATCCTTTAACAATCTCCTTTAGTCCGCGCTCCGGGGGAATACTTATCCTATATCATGCCGCCTGGCGGACGTTCGCGATGAAATCGCTCACCTCGCGGGTCAGCGCCTCGGCCTGTTCGGTCAGGCTCGATGCCGAGGCGAACACCTCGCGCGCCGCGGCGCCGGTGCCCTCGGTCGCCTGGCTCACGCCGACGATGTTGATCGAGACCTGGTGGGCGGCCTCGGCGGTCTGCTGGACGTTCCGGCTGATCTCGACGGTCGCGCTGCTCTGTTGCTCGACGGCGCTCGAGATGTTGGACGAGATCGCGGCCACCGCGTCGATCACGCCGGAGATGCTGCGGATCGCCTCGACGGCCTCCTGCACGGTCTCCTGGATCTCGCGGATCTTGCCGCTGATGCCCTCGGTCGCCTTGCCGGTCTGGGTCGCGAGTTCCTTCACCTGTCCGGCGACCACCTCGAACGTCTTGCCCGCTTCGCCCGCGCGCGCGGCCTCGACCGACGCGTTCAGCGCCAGCATGTTGGTCTTGGTCGCGAGCTGGCTGATCACGTCGGTAACGTCGCCGATCGTGTCGGCCGCCTTGGCGAGCGTGCGCACGACCTCGCTCGTCTTCTTGGCGTCGATCACCGCCTGCTCGGTCTTGCGGGCCGAATCGAGCACCTGCTCGTTGATCATCCGGATCGAGGCGCTGAGCTGCTCGGTGGCCGAGGCGACCGTCTGCACGCCCGCGCTCGCCTGCTCGGCGGCGGCTGCCACGGCCATCGTGCGCTCGTTATTTTCGTTGGTCGACGTGGTCATCGTCTCGGCAGTCGCCTCGAGCTCGGTCGCGGCGGAGGCGAGGACATCGGTCATCTTGCCGATCCGGCCCTCGAAGTCGTTCGCGACTTCGGTCAGCCGGCGCTCGAAGGTCAGCTTGTTCTCCTCGAGATAGACCGTCACGACCAGCTCCATGTCGAGCAGCGCCGCCTGCTGCATGGCGTTCATCACGCGCCCGACCCGCGCGCTGCCGCCGCCGAAGATCCCGCCGCCGAAGCGCTGCGAGATCACCGGAAACAACTTCGAGAGCACGTAGGAATAGCCGCCCAGATACCAGCGCGGATCGAGACCGATCCGCGAATGGACGAGACCGATCTTGCGGACCGAGTGCATGTAATCTTCGTCGAACCGCCCGGAGAACAGCCGCAGCCAGTGCTTCAGCTGCATGCTGGAGGCGTGGTTCATCGAGCTCGGCGTCTTGAACATCGCCATCTGCTCGGGCCAGTTCCGCAGGTTCGTGTAGAACTGGTCGATGACCGCGGGCAGTTCCTTTTCGAGCACGGGCAGCGCTTCGGCGAGAGCCGCACGGGATTGATCGTCGATGCCGACGAACCTCAGCCGCTCGTTCAGTTCGCTGGCCATGGTCGATGCAACTCCTTCGAGGACGGTAACGTTATGGAGATTATAGGAGAAGGAGCGACCCGACCTGCCAAGGCCGTTGACTTTCTTGAAAAGGCCGTTCCGGTCGTGTTTCGATTCTCGCCGGCGGCGAAGGTTGGCGGGCCGGGCGGCGCATGATGCGGGGCGGCCGAAGGGCCCGGTCAAGCTCAGCCGGCGATCGTCGAGAAGCGGTCGGGCCGGACCCGATTGTCCATGAAGCCGAGCAGCCAGGCGCGATGCGCGGCCGTCGGCGACGGCGCGGCGGCGATGCGGCGGGACGCCTCGGCAGACCCGACCTGCGCCGCGAGCAGGACGCGCGCCCGCGCCGGATCGAGGCCGTTGGTGCCGAGGAAGCGAACGGCGTCGCCCGGGCCGAGATGGTGGCCGAGATACGCGGCGCGGGCGATCTCGCGCGCGCCGTCCCCGATCCGGACGCCGGCATCCTGCAGCCGGTCGAGATTGCGCCGCGCATAATCGGCCGTCGCCTCGATCGAGGCGGTCGCGTCGTAGCGCAGCGCCAGCAGCGCGCCGCGGGCGGCCGACGAAACCTTCCCGTCCCGGCCGAGCCAGCCACGCTCGTGCGCGACGCGGTTGAGCCACGTGCCGGGGCGCTCGGCCTCGCCGCTCCAGGTCCCGCTGAGGAACTGGCCCAGCCCGGCGGCGCTCGATCTCGGGTTGCGGCTGTGCGTGTTCCAGCTTCCGTCGCGGCCATGCGCGGCCTCGGCATCAACGATCGCCGCGAGCGCGGCCGGGGGCAGGCCGGTCCGCGCCGCTGCGGCGGCGAGCGCCGGCCCGTGCCGCGCATTGGCGCCAAGCCCCTCCGGCGCGCTGACCGGCGCGACGGGCGCGGCGAAGCCGTCCGGGAGCAGGGGCTCGGGCGCGCGCGGCCGGACCGCCGCGGCCGGGGAAGGCAGCGCGGCGACAGGCGGCGGGTCGAGCGCCCGCACGAGCGCGTCCAGGTCGAGGCCCGGGGCCGCGCCCGACAGCCCCGCCGCTTCGGCGCGGTCGCCCGCCGTGCGCCCCAGGGCCGCTTGCCACAGCCGGGCGCCCAGCGCACTTTTCGCCTCGGCATAGATGAGTTCCGCCCGGGCCGCCGGGGCGAGACGGGTGAGTTCGGTCCGGTCGATCATCCGGTGCGCCCGCCGCTTGCGCGCAGCCGCCGCAGCGCCGCGATGGTGTCGATCGCGGCGCGATCGTCGGCCGACGCCTGCTCGGCCGCACCGAGCCGGCGCGCTTCGCCGTCGCGGAACGTCTCGGCGGCGCTCTCGACCGCCTTCATCGCGCCATAGCTGTCGCGCGCCTTGTCGCGGAGCTGGTCGAGCCGCGCGTCGGCAAGCGCCTTGTCGCGCGCGACCCGGCCCCGTTCGGCCTTCATGCGCGCGAAATAGGCGTTCTCGGGCAACAGCCCGTCGGCGGCGGCATGCGCGTGTTCGGCCGCGACGCGCCGGGCGAGCTCGACCGCGTGGCGGTCGAGCCGGTCGGTCTCGTCGATGGCGACGCTGATCGCGATCCGGATGCGATCCACCTCGCGCCGCTGGATTCGGAGCGCCGTGCAATAGGGTGTCTTCACGCGGCGAGCTCGTCGTGACGGGCGTCGACCCCGAGGATCGCATCGAGTGCGGCGAAGGTCGCGGCGGCATCGCCCCGGTCGTGCTTGCGCTGGTTGATCAGCGCCTCGATCGCGGGCGCGAGGTCGATCGCGCGGTCGACGTCCGGACTCGAGCCGTGCTTGTAGGCGCCGAGCCGCACCATTTCCTCCATGTCGGCGTAGAGCGACAGCAGCCGCCGCGCCTCGATCCGCGTGGCATTCTCGGCCTCGCTGTGCGCCTGCGGCAGCGTCCGGCTGACCGATTTCAGCACGTCGATCGCGGGATAGCGCCCGCGCTCCGCGATGCGCCGGCTCATCACCACATGGCCGTCGAGAATGCCGCGCACCGCGTCGGCGACCGGCTCGTTATGGTCGTCGCCGTCGACCAGCACGGTGAACAGCCCGCTGATCGCCCCTTCGCCGGCACGGCCGGGCCCGGCGCGCTCCAGCAGCCGCGGCAGCTCGGCGAAGACGGTCGGCGTGTAGCCCTTGGTCGCAGGCGGCTCGCCGCTCGCCAGCCCGATCTCGCGCTGCGCCATGGCAAAGCGCGTGACCGAATCCATCATGCACAGGACGTGGCGCCCCTGATCGCGGAAATGCTCGGCGACGGCGAGCGTCGTCCATGCCGCCTGCCGCCGCATCAGCGCCGGCTCGTCCGACGTTGCGACGACGACGACGCTGCGCGCAAGCCCCTCGGGCCCGAGATCGTCCTCGACGAACTCCTGAACTTCGCGGCCGCGTTCGCCGATCAGGCCGATCACCGCGACATCGGCCGCCGTCCAGCGCGCGAGCATCGACAGCAGCACCGACTTGCCGACGCCCGAGCCCGCGAACAGGCCGAGCCGCTGGCCCGCGCACAGGGGCGCGAACACGTCGAGCGCCCGGACGCCGGTCTCGATCTTCGCCCCGACGCGGGTGCGGGCGGCGGCGGCGGGCGGCGCCGCCTTGATCGGGCGCGTGACGCGCCCCTGGCCGATCGGGCCGCGCCCGTCGATCGGGCGGCCGAGCCCGTCGACCATCCGGCCAAGCCAGGCATCGGCGGGCCGCAGCACGAACTGGCCGGCGACCAGCTCGACGCGCGTGCCCGAGGCGATCCCCTGCGGGTCGCGGAAGCACAGGCATTGCGCGCGGTCGTGCTCGAGGCCGGTGACCTCGGCGTCGACCAGCCCGTCGCCGGTGCGGATCGCGACGCGCGACCCGATGCGCGCGGCGCCGGTCAGCCCCGCGACTTCGATCAGCGCGCCGCGCACCGCGACGACCGTGCCGAAGCGCTGGTCGGGGTCGAGCGCGCGCACGGCGTCGCGCAGCGCGCCGAGTCCGTCCATGCGGGTCAGGCCGCGGCGGCGGCGGCCAGCGCCGCGTCTTCGAGACGGATCAGGGTGCGGCAGTCGGCAAGGGCGCGGTAATAGCGCATCATCGCGACATTGCCCGCAAAGGCGATGGCGGCCGCGCGCCCCTCCTCCGACGGGAGGAGCGTCGACACTTGCTGCAGGCTGGCGACGATCCGATCCTGGTGGGCCTCGCCATTCTCCGGATCGATATACGCCATCATGGTGTGGAAGTAGAGCGCACGGGCGGGCGTATCGGCCTCGGCCGGATCCATGATCTCGCGCGCGCGGAGCACCGAGGCGGAGCTTTCGACGGCGATGTCGGTCCGCCCGATCGCGCGCAGCACCGCGCCGTTCACCACCATCTTCTCGCCGTCCTTGAGGCTGATCCTGAGCGTCATCCGGTCCTCCGTGCTTCTTGCCGACTTATAGGAAGAAGTTGCTGGGTCGCCGGACGGGTGCGGCAATATTTGCCTAGCTTTGGTCGGCCGCATGCCTCTCCTATAATGAGCCCGAGTGGTCGCGCGTGACGAGCGGCCGCGTCCGGGAGATCGAAGTTGAGCCTTTATTCAGCCCTTTACGCCGGCGTGTCGGGTCTTGGCGCGCAGTCGAGCGCGATGGCGACCGTCGCCGACAACATCACCAACATCAACACGGTCGGCTACAAGGGCGTCAGCACCGAGTTCCGTACCCTGGTGACCGACGGCCGCCTGCGCAGTTCCTATTCCGCCGGCGGCGTCGCGGCCGCCCCGCAGGCGATGATCTCCAAGCAGGGCCTGCTCCAGGCCTCGTCGAACCAGACCGATCTCGGCATCGACGGCGCCGGCTTCTTCGTCGTCCGCACGTCCGAGGACACCGCCGGCGACGTGGCCTTCACCCGGGCCGGCTCGTTCAAGCCCGACCTGCAGGGCTTTCTGCGCAACACCAGCGGCTTCTATCTCCAGGGCTGGCGCCTCGACGCGACCGGCAACTTCGTCAACACCGGCAACCTCGCCGCGCTCGAGCCGGTGCGCCTGAGCGAGCTGACCGGTTCGGCCGCAGCGACGACCAAGCTGCAGATGCGCGCCAATCTCCAGTCCGACCAGGTGCCGTTCGCCGGCACCTATGCGGCGGGCGACCTGGCCTCGGGCGCCGTCGCCCCGCATTTCCGCCGCTCGTTCGACATTTACGACGCGCAGGGCAGCGCTCACCGCGTGACCCTTTCTTATCTGAAGACCGGCGCGAACACCTGGGCGAGCGAGGTCTATGCCGAGCCGGCGAGCGACGTCACCGCGCCCGGCGGGCTGCTCGCCTCGGGCAACGTCGTCTTCAACGGCGACGGCAGCCTCAACCGCACCGCATCGAGCCCGGCGCTGTTCGGCACGCTGACCCCCGGCTGGACGAACGGCGCGACCGCGCAGCCGATCACGCTGGCGCTCGGGTCGGACGGCGCGCTCGACGGGCTTACCCAGTTCGGCGGCGACTCGTCGCTGATCTCGTCCTCGGTCGATGGCGGGCTGCTCGGCAACATCGCCTCGATCGAGGTGTCGAAGGAAGGCGTGGTCAGCGCGATCTTCGACGACGGCACCGCCCGCCCGGTCTTCCAGCTTCCGGTCGCGACCTTCCAGAACCCGGACGGGCTGACCCGGCTCTCGGGCAATGCCTTCTCGGTCTCGTCCTCGTCGGGCAGCGTGGCGATCAACCGGCCCGGCGCGCTCGGCTCGGGCACGATCTCGAGCTCGACGCTCGAGGCCTCGAACGTCGACCTGGCGCAGGAGTTCACCAACATGATCCGCTTCCAGCGCGCCTACAGCGCGTCGTCGAAGATCATCACGACGGTCGACGACATGCTCCAGGAACTCAGCAACCTGAAGCGCTGAGCGCGCCGTGTCGCTGAACGACATCCTCGGCTCCGCGCTGTCGGGCCTCGCCGCCGCCCAGGCCGGCCTGCGCAGCGCGTCCAACAACATCGCGAACGTCTCGACCCCGGGCTATGCGCGCGAGCGGGTCGGCCTGTCGACCGCGGTCACCGCGGGCCAGGTCACCGGCGTGCGGGTGAGCGAGCCCGAGCGCGTCGCCGACCGCTTCCTCGAGGCGAACGTCTATCGACGCCAGAGCGATTTCGGCCGCACCGACGTGCTGTCCAATTATCTGGGCCGGTTGCAGTCGCTGCTCGGGACGCCGGGCGACGAGGCCGGGCTGCCCGCGCGGCTGAACGCGATCGGCGCCGCCGCGGTGGCGATGACCGGCTCGGCCGCGACCGAGCAGACCGTCCGCGCCTTCACCAGCAACGTCGAGGACGCGCTGGTCTCGATGCAGCAGATCAACCGCGACGCGACGGTGCTGCGGACCGATGCCGAGGCCGAGGTCAGCTACACGGTCGACAAGATCAACGAGCTGCTCCGCCGCATCGACGACCTGAACGGCGCCGTCTCGCGCCAGGCCGCGCTCGGCCGCGCGACCGGCGGCGCCACCGACCTGCGCATGTCGGCGGTCGAGGAATTGTCGGGCCTGCTCAAGGTGAATGTGCGCGAGCAGGCCGACGGGCGCCTGTTCATCGAGACGGTGGGCGGCGTGCCGCTGGTCGACAAACGATTGCGCATGCTGTCCTACCCGTCCTCGACCGGCGTCGACCAGCCGACCTATCCGCCGATCGAGATGCGCTTCGTGGAGGACGACGGCAGCGTCGGCGCGGCGACGGGCGAGAAGCTCGAAGGGCCGTCGATCGGCGGCAAGCTGGGCGGCCTGCTCGAGCTGCGCGATCGCGCCCTCCCCGCCTTCGCCGAGCAGATCGGCACGCTGTTCACCGGGCTTGCCGAGACGCTGAACACGGTCTCGAACGCCGGCACGATCGTGCCCGCGCCGCGCAGCCTTGACGGCCAGCAGACCGGCCTCGTCGCCGCCGACCGGCTCGGCTTCACCGGCAGAGCGAGCTTTGCCGTGCTGCAGGCGAACGGCACGCTGCTCGCCCGCGCCGACATCGACTTCGACGCGCTGGGCCCGACCGCGACGATCGCGGACGCGGTGACGGCGATCAACGCCGGGCTCGGCGGCGCCGCGACGGCGAGCTTCGCGGGCGGGCGCTTCAGCCTGGTCGCCGCCGCGCCCGGCACCGGCGTCGCCGTGGCACAGGACGCCGCGCGCCCGAGCAGCCGCGCCGGCATCGGCTACTCGCACTTCTTCGGCCTCAACGACATCGTCGTCGGCCCCCGGGGAACGCTCGTGCCGATGGGCTTCGAGGCGAGCGACCCGCACGGCTTCGGCACCGGCGAGACCGCCGAGTTCGCGCTCAGCGACCCCAATGGTCGCACGATCGCGCGGCAGACGCTGAACGTGACGTCGGGCGAGAGCTTCGGCGACATCGTCGACGATCTGAACGCCGGCCCGCTCGCCGGCTTCGGCAGCTTCGCGCTGGATGGCCGCGGCCGGCTCCAGTTCACGCCCAACCCGGCGATCCCGACCGCGAGCGTGTCGATCACCTCGGACTCGACCAACCGCCTCGGCAGCGGGCGTTCGCTCAGCTCGCTGCTCAACCTGTCGGGCGCGTCGAGCGAGCTGGCCGCGAGCGAGGTGCGCCCCGACGTGCTGGCGAGCGCGCAGCGGCTGGCACTTGCGCGGCTCAACCCCAATGCGGCGATCGGCACGATCGCGGTCGGCGCCGGCGACAATCGCGGCGCGACCGCCTTTGTCGACGGGCTCGCCAGGCCGATCGACCTGGGCGGCGGCCGGGTGGTCGCGATCGAACGCTTCGCGACCCTCGTCCTCGGCCGGGCCGGTATGGACGCGGCGCAGGCGCGGGATTCGTTCACCGACGCCAGCGCCCGGCGCGAGGACGCCGTCAATCGCCGCGACAATTTCGCAGGCGTGAACATCGACGAGGAGCTGTCGCAGCTCGTCGTCCTTCAGAACAGCTACTCCGCGGCCGCGCGCGTGATCAGCACCGCCAGCCAGATGTACGACACGCTGATCGGCATGGTCGGCTGAAAGGACGCGTCATGACCCGTATCGCCACCATCCCCGGCCAGCGCACCTTGTTCTCCGCCATCAACAAGTCCCAGCAGAAGCTCGCGCAAAGCCAGGTGCAGATGGCGACCGGAAAGAAGGCGCAGGATCTCGCCTCGCTGGGGTCGGAGACGATCCGCAACCTGTCGTCGCGCACGCTCGTCGCGCGTCAGGAGGCGCACGGCGCGGTCGCCAACCGCCTGCAGACGACGCTCGCCATCTACGACGCCAATCTGAGCGGCGTGGAAGACTCGATGTCCAAGCTGCGCGGCGAAATGCTGAAGGCCGTCGGCACCGGCCAGACCGCCGGGCTGCAGGGCGCGATCGAGGAAGCCTTCCAGCGCTTCCGCTACGGCATGAACGCCGACGAAGGCGGCCTGCCGCTGTTCGCCGGTTCGCAGACCGAGACCGCGCCGTTCAAGCCGTCGACGCTCGCCGAGACCGCCGGGCTCGCGACCGCCGACGCCTTCGCGAACGACAAGGTGAAGGCTTCGGCGCGGGTCGCCGACGGGCTGAACGTGCAATATGGGATCGTCGCGGACGAGGTCGGCGGCACGCTGTTCGAGGCCTTCCGCACCCTCGCCGAAGCCGGCACCATCGGCGACACGCCCAGCGCGTCCCAGCTTGCCGCGCTCAACGACGCCGTTGGCAGGATCAACGACGGCCTGCGCACCCTGCGCACCGTCAATGCCGAGAATGGCCGCCGCCAGGCCCAGGTCGAGACGCTCGGCACCCGCGCCGAGGAACGCTCGCTGATCCTGAAGGAGCTGATCAGCAAGAACGAGGATGCCGACCTGGCCCAGGTCGCGTCCGAGCTCACCCAGCGCCGCACCGCGCTCGAGGCGAGCTACACCGTCTTCGCCCAGCTCTCGAGCCTGAGCCTGGTCAAGTATCTCGGCTGAGTCCGGGCCGCAGCGTCGCCGACAAAGAAGCGGGATCCCGGGTCGAGCCCGGGATGACGGGGCGTGCGCGGCGGCGCGTGAACCTCCCTCTTCGTCGTCCCGGCCTTGAGCCGGGATCCAGCGGCGCCGAAGAAGGAGCGGGATCCCGGGTCGAGCCCGGGATGACGGGGCGTGGGCGGCGGCGCTTGAACCTCCCTCCTCGTCATCCCGGCCGTGAGCCGGGATCCAGTGGCGCCGAGGAAGAAGCGGGATCCCGGGTCGAGCCCGGGATGACGGGGCGTGGGCGGCGGCGCGTGCCCCCCCTCGTCATCGGCCCTGAGCCGGGATCCAGCGGCGCCGAGGAAGGAGCGGGATCCCGGGTCGAGCCCGGGATGACGGGACGTGGGCGGCCGCGTGTGAACCACCCTCTTCGTCGTCCCGGCCTTGAGCCGGAATCCAGTGGCGCCGAATAAGGAGCGGGATCCCGGGTCGAGCCCGGGATGACAGGGTGTGCGCGGCCGCGCGTGAACCACCCTCTTCTCGTCCCGGCCTTGAGCCGGGATCCAGCGGCGCCGAAGGAGCGGGATCCCGGGTCGAGCCCGGGATGACAGGGTGTGGGCGGCGGCGCGTGCCCCCCTTCGTCATCCCGGCCTTGAGCCGGGATCCAGTGGCGCCGGAGAAAAAAAGCGGGATCCCGGGTCGAGCCCGGGATGACGGGGTGTGCGCGGCGGCGCGTGACCACTCTCTTCGTCATCCCGGCCTTGAGCCGGGATCCAGTGGCGCCGAGGAAGGAGCGGGATCCCGGGTCGGGCCCGGGATGACGGGGCGTGGGCGGCGGCGCGTGAACCTCCCTCTTCGTCATTCCGGCCTTGAGCCGGGATCCAGTGGCGCCGGAGAAAAAGCGGGGTCCCGGGTCGGGCCCGGGATGACGGGGTGTGAGCGGCGGCGCGTGAACCTCCCTCTTCGTCGTCCCGGCCTTGAGCCGGGATCCAGTGGCGCCGAAGGAGCGGGATCCCGGGTCTGGCCCGGGATGACGGGGCGTGGGTGGCGGCGCGTGAACCTTCCTCTTGGTCATCCCGGCCTCGAGCCGGGATCCAGCGGCGCCGAGGAAGAAGCGGGATCCTGGGTCGAGCCCGGGATGACGGGGCGTGGGTGGCGGCGCGTGAACCACCCTCCTCGTCATCCCGGCCTTGAGCCGGGATCCAGCGGCGCCGAGGAAGGAGCGGGATCCCGGGTCGAGCCCGGGATGACGGGGCGAAGAGGTGCGGCGCGTTACCCGCGTGGCGGGACGGCCTTCGCCGCGCTTGCGATGCCCGGCGCCGCGTCGATCAGGTCCGCCAGCGCACCCGCGGGGCTGGCCGAGGGGATCGCGCCCATGGCGCGGGTGAAGGCGTCGGGATCGCCGGGACCGCCCGGCTGGGTGATCAGATCGAACGCCGCGGACGAGGGCAGGCCCGCAAATCCCGGGGTGAAGCGGGCGCGCAGCGCGGCGATCTCGGCCTCGCGGCCGAGCATGGCGAGCGCGATCGCCCGGCGCAGCACGCGCGTCTGGTCGACCGGGCTCAGCCGTTCGCTTCCGCCGGGCGGAACCCCCGCCGCGGCGAGCGCCTCCCAATTGCGCTGCTTCCAGAGCAATTCGGCACGCAACCCCTCGGCCCCGGGCACGTCCTGCAGCACCGCGACCGCTTCGGCGCCGCGGCCAAGCTGCTGCAACGCGATCGCCTCGATGCGATGACGGTCCCACAGCATCGCGTCGGGAAACAATGTCGCGGACGTCGCGCGCAGCTCGGCGAGCGCGCGATCCGGATGGCCGGACAGGATGTGGAGCTTTGCGACCCGCACGGACAGCGGGCCCTGCGCCAGGTCGCGCGTGCGGTTGAGCAGTTGATGCTCGAGCAGCTCGGCGCTGCGCGCATAAAGGCCCTCGGCCTGCAGCCGGTCGGCGAGGCGAGTGACCAGCAGGTCGCCCGCGACGCCGTTCGGGCTCAGGTCGCGATAATCCCAGTAAAGCCCCGCCGCCTTGTCGATCGGAAGCTTGTTGCCCGGATCGAGGAGCGTCGCGAGCAGCGCCTGCAGGTCCGCGAGAAGCGGCGGCAGCGTCGTCCCGAGCGGATGATAGCGCACCAGCGCCGCGCCCGCGGCCAGCGCGGCGCGATCGTCGTGCAGCTCGCGCGCGAGCTTGTAGCCGAGCCAGAGCGCCCGGCGCTCGATGCGATCGCCGCGCCACCGCAGCCGCACCGTGTCGAGCTGCGCGAGCGCGGCTTTGGCGGGGATCGCGCCCCGCATCACGCCGATCTCGATGCGGGCGACCTCGGCCTCGATCTGGTCGGGCTTGGCCGGGCTGCGTCCGCCGGCGGCGAAGGCCAGCCCCGCCTCCGGCAGCCGGCGCGCCGCGAGCAGGGCGCGGCCGCGCGCCAAGGCGACCTCGGGCCGATCGGGAAGATAGCCGAGGAAGCGCAGCGCAGCGGCGTGGTCGCCCACCGCAAGCGCCGAGTCCGCCGCAGGGATCAGGAAGCCGATCCGCGCCGCGCCGCTGCGCGTCGCCAGCGCCGGCTTGGCACACGGAAGCTGGCGCAACGCCAGGCTGTCGGACCCGATCGCGGAAAAGGAGCGCCCACGCCACGCACAGGCCTCGGCATTGTTGCCGAGCCCGGGCCGGTCGAGCGCGGCGAGCGCCTCGTCGGCGCGGCCCAGTTCGGCAAGCACGCGGCCGCGGGCGAGCTGAAAATTCTCGACCAGTCCCAGATCGGGGTCGTCCTGCAGCATGACGTCGAGCACGCCCATCGCGTCGGCGCTGCGGCCGAGCGCGATCAGGCTGAGCGCATAGGTCCAGCGCGCGGCCTGGCGGCGCCCGGGCTGCGTGGCGGCGAGCGCGGCAAGCGCGTCGGCGACGGGAACCGAGGTCCAGTCGCCCGGGCCGGAGATGCGCGGCTCGGCGGCAAGGTCCGGGGCGAAGCCCGGCAGCCGCGCAGGCGGCGCGGCCTGCGGCACGAGACCCGGCTCGGCGACTGCGGTGACTGCCGTCGGGGGCGCGGCGGCGGGCGGCGCTTCGGCGGGCGGCGGCGCTTGCGGAGCTGCCGCGCCGAGCGCAAGGCCGCTCACTGCAACGAGGAGAGTCCGCCTCACGCCAGGCGCAGCAGCACGACGGCGCTGCCGCCGATCGCGCAGGCGATCAGGAAGAGGATGACGGGCAGCAACAGCGAGATCGCCGGCTCGGCCGCGACGGCCGCGTCCGACGTCGGCGCGCCGGGCGACCCATCGCCCTCCGCGCCGGGGGCGGCGACGGCCGCGGCATTGCCGCCGACCACGCGCATGCGACCGGGTTTCTGATCCCTGCTCATCTTCCGTCCGTTAAGGATAAGGCCGTTCTATATTATAGGAGACGATCGCGCCGTCCGGGGCGATCGCCTGTCTTGTTGCGGGGAAAGTGACGAAATGCTGAAGCGGAGCGGGGCCGCACTGGCCATCGGCGTGGCCTCGACCAGCGCCGGCGGCGCGGTCGAACAACCGGCGGCCGAGCCGATGGTGGTCGACATGACGACCGTCGAAGTGCCGATCGTCGACGGCGACAAGGTCCAGGGCTCGCTCAGGGTCAAGCTGGCGATGAACGCGATCGACCCGGCGGGGATGGACATGGTGACCGCGGGCCTGCCGCGCCTGCGCGCGACCGCGCTCGTCACCATCGTCGAGTTCGCGCGGCTTTATGCCTCGCCCTTTCGCGCGGTCGACAATGAGCGGCTCAGCCGCTCGCTGAACGACGCGCTGCGCCGCGAGGAGCCGAAGATCGGCAACGTGCTGCTGCTCGAGGTCGCCGCCCGGTCGAGCTGACCGGCGTTCAGCGCCCCGCGGTCTGGGCGGACGCGCCGGGAGGCGGCGTCGCCTGCCGCCGCGCGATCGCCATCGTCAGCGCCGCCGCGCCCTTGGGCGACATCGCGGCGAGGATCCCGGCGGTCGCCCGCTCGCGCATGCGCTGCGCGACTTCGACCTGGACGTCCATCGCGAGCTGCTCGAACACCACGGCGGCCGCCTTGGGCTTCATCGCCTGGTAGATGCGGGCCAGCTCGTCGAAGCGATTCTCCTCGGCCGCCGGAGCACCGCCCCGCCCGCCCCCGGCAGCGGCGGCGGCCGGCGCGGGCGTCGCGGCCTGCTTCAGCCGCTGCTCCGCAGCGCGTGCCGCCTGCTCGCGCATGTCGAGCGCGCGCGCCCGCTGGGCCGCGCTGCGGTCGCGCGTGGTCATGTCTTCCTGGATCGAGGTGCCGAGCCGCGTGGCGGCCGTGGTGTCCGCAGGCGGCGGCGCCGCGGCGGTGATCGCGTTCGCGACCGCCGAGACGCCCGCGGCCGCCGCGGTCAGCATGAGCAGCGAGGGGCGAAGCTTCACGCCGCCACCTCGTCCGGGGCCGGCGTGGTGCGCGCGGCGGCGGAACTTTCGAGCAGCCGGTCGGCGGTGGCGTTGGCGATGCCGACCATCATGCCCAGCTCGTCGCGGATCGCGCCGGCCTCGGCCAGCGCGCGCATGCTCGGCTCGCTCTCGCGCACCAGAAGGTCGCGCAACTCGGACATGACGCGGCGCGCCTGCCCGGTGGCGACGTCGAGCGCGGCGACCATCGCGGGCAGGTCCGCGGCCTTCAGCGCCTCGAGGCTGCGCATCATGCGCGCGCTCTGCACCAGCACGGCCAGGCACAGGATGATGGTGACGATGTTGATCGTGGTGGCGAACGTCATGGGTCAGTTCCTGGCGAAGTCGTCGATCAGCCGGACGGCAATGCGGTTGTTGCGCTGGCCGAGCTGGGCGGTGCCGAGGCGCATGCCGCGGCAGTGGAGCGAAAGCGGGTCGTCGGGGTGTCGCTCGAGCGCGATCGTCTGGCCGATCCGAAGGTCGCTGATGTCGGCAAGCGGCACCATGCGCTCGGCGAGGACCGCGTCGAGGCGCAGCTCGGTCTTGCGGAGCTCCTCCTCCATATGGGTTTCCCAAATGTTGTCGCGCCCGGCCTTCTCGCCCATGAAGCGCTGCAGCAGCTTCTCGCGGACCGGCTCCAGCGTGGTGTAGGGAAGCAGCAGCGTGAACTTGCCGCCGCGCCCCTCCATGTCGACGCGGAAGGTGCAGATCGCGGTGACGTTGCTGGGGCCGGCGATCGCGGCGAAGCGCGGGCTGGTCTCGATCCGCTCGAGCTTCAGCCCGATCGGCGCCACTTCCTCGAACGCATGCGCGAAGTCGGTCAGCGCCAGCTCCATCATGCGCGAGACGAGCGCCGTCTCGATGGTGGTGAAGGCGCGGCCTTCGACGCGGACCGAGCTGCCGCCCTTGCGGCCGCCGAGCAGGGCGTCGACGACCGAGTAGATCAGCCCGGGCTCGACCACCATCACGCCGTGGCTGCCCCATTCCTCGACCCGGAAGACGCCGAACATTGCCGGCAGCGCGACGCGGTTCATCACCTCGCCGAAGCGGCCCGATGTCGTCTCCTCGATGCTGACGTCGATTGCGTCCGAGGTCAGGTGGCGCATGTTGGTGGCGAAGGTGCGGATCACGCGGTCGCACACGACCTCGAGCATCGGCAACCGCTCCTGGTTGACGATGTCGCTTTCGACCAGCGCCTTGACGCCGCTCTTGGGCGCGACGGGCGCGTCGAAGTCGCCGAACAGCGCGTCGATGTCGGCCTGGTCGAGCGCGCCGGTCTCGCCCATCGCCATCGGCTTGGGCTCGGGCAGCTCGAAATCCTCGAAATCGTCGCTCATTGCTGCAGCAGGTCCTGGATCAGCACGTCGCGCACCGAACCGGCGCCGAGCGTCGCGTTCGCACGAACGAGCAGTTCCTCCTTGATCCGGAAGGTCGCCGCGGCGCCCGACAAGTCCTCGGGGCGAAGCTCGCGCAGGAAGGGCTGGTAGCTGTCGAGGACGAGCGGCAGCTTCTTCGTGATCGCCTCGCCGGCCAGTTTTCCGGGCACCAGCATCAGCCGGATCTTCAGATAGCGCTGGACGCCGTCGGCGGTGCGCAGATTGACCGTCATCGGCGGCACCTCGACGAACGTCTCTTCGGCCTCGCCTTCGCCCTCTGCTTCGGGCGCCTCGGCCTCCGCTTCGGCGTGCGGCGTCTCGCCGCCGCCCGCGAGCAACATATAGGCGCCGCCTCCGCCGCCCAGCGCGAGCAGCGCGGCGGCGCCGATCAGGATCAGCCGCTTGCGCTTGTTGGGCGGGGCCGACCCGCCATCCTCCGCCGCCGCGTCGGTCAGCCCCTCGGGCAAACTCTCCTGCTTCTCCGCCACGCTCGTCCCCTGCTCGTGTGCCGGACCGGGGGACGCGCGCGATTTCCGCCCGTCGAACCCCGCCGCCCCGCTTCTCTCCTATTATAGGATGGAGGTCGGCAAAACTTGCCTAGTGCGCGCCGACCGGATGCTTTTTTCGCGAGGACGGTCCGATGGACATCTCATCCTACGTCTTGTTGAGCCACGAGCAGGCGCTCCGCCGCAGGCTGGACGTCGTCGCCAACAACATGGCGAACGTCAGCACCACCGGCTTTCGCCGCGAGCAGCCGGTCTTCCACGAAGTGCTGAAGCGCGGCGCCGACGCGATGTCGCGCGACGCGAAGGAAGCGCATTTCGTGCTCGACTTCGGCGCGGTCCACGACACGCGCGCCGGCGGCTTCCAGTCGACCGGCAATGCGCTCGACGTCGCGATCGAGGGTCCGGGCTATCTGTCGGTCGCGCTGCCCGACGGCGGCACCGCCTATACGCGCGCGGGCAATCTGAAAGTGCTCGACTCCGGCCAGCTCGCGACCAGCGGCGGCGTGCCGGTGCGCGGCGAGAACGGCCAGCCGATCACCATCCCGCCCGAGCAGCTCGGCCGCGTCCAGATCGCGCCCGACGGCAGCGTCGTCGGCACCGACGGCCCGCTCGGCCGCATCGCGGTCACCGTGTTCGACGACGAAGCCGGGGTCGACCCGCGCGGCGACGGGCTGATGGACGCCGCGAACGGCCGCCTGCTCGCGGCGGGCGAGACCAAGCTGCGGGTGGGGGGCCTCGAGGGCTCGAACGTGCAGCCGATCGCCGAGACCACCGACATGATCGAGATCCTGCGCGCCTACCAGACCAGCCAACGCATGTCGGACGCGCTGAGCGACATGCGCAAGCGCGCCATCGAACGGCTCAGCCGCCCCGGCAACTGAGCCACCTTTCCCCGATTTCCAAGGAGACAGACCCATGCGTTCCCTGTCGATCGCCGGCACCGGCATGCTTGCCCAGCAGACCAATGTCGACGTGATCTCGAACAACATCGCCAACATGAACACGACCGCGTTCAAGCGGCAGCGCGCCGAGTTCCAGGACCTGCTCTACGAGCAGGTCCAGCGGCCGGGCGCGGCGACCGGCGGCCCCGAGGCGCGCTCGCCGTCGGGCATCCAGATCGGCGCCGGCGTGCGCACCGGCGGCGTCTACCGCATCGCCGAGCAGGGTGCGATGACCACGACCGACAACCGCTACGACGTGGCGATCGAGGGCAAGGGCTATTTCCAGGTCCTCATGCCCTCGGGCGAGACCTCCTATACCCGCGCCGGATCGTTCCAGTTGTCGGACCAGGGCGAGCTGGTGACCGCGGACGGCTACCCCGTCCAGCCGGGCATCACCATCCCGCCCGAGGCGGTCGACGTCAGCATCTCGCGCACCGGCAATGTCCAGGTGAAGCTCGCCGGCCAGGCCGAGATGCAGGATGTCGGCCAGCTCCAGCTCGCGACCTTCGTCAACGAGGCCGGCCTCGAGGCGCAGGGCGGCAATCTCTTCCTCGCCACCGCCGCGTCGGGCCAGCCGAACGTCGCCTCGCCCGGCGATCCCGGCTTCGGGACGCTGCGCCAGGGCTTCATCGAGGCCTCCAACGTCAATCCGGTCGCCGAGATCACCGCGCTCATCACCGCGCAGCGCGCCTACGAGATGAACAGCCGCGTCGTGAAGACCGCCGACGAGATGCTCGCCACCTCCAGCCAGCTCCGGTGATGGCGCTGCTGGCCTTGCTGCTGGCGGCCGCCGCCGTGCCGACGACCAGCGCCACGCCGGTGCTCGCCCGCCCGGTCGAGCGCGGCGAGATCCTGTCGCCCGACGACTTCGTGTCGGAGGACCGGCCGGCCGCCGCGGCGCTCGGGGCGCTCGCCCCCAAGGCGGCGCGGGGCATGGAGGCGGTCCGCCGCCTCGCGCCGGGCAGCATCGTGCGCACCAGCGACGTCATGGCGCCGCGCCTCGTCCGCCGCGGCGAGCCCGTGACGCTGACCGTCCGCAGCGGCGCGCTGACCATCACCGCGCAGGGCCGTGCGCTGGCCGACGGCCGGCGCGGCGATTTCGTCCGCGTGGTGACCCTGACCGGCAGCCGCACGCTCGAAGGCGCGGTCGACGGCCCGGCCACCGTCCGCATCGCCGCCAACTGACAAGAAGGGACCGCTCGCCCATGAAGAAGATCGCCCCCCTGCTCCTGCTCGCCCCCGCGCTCGCCTCGTGCGGCGCCGCCGGCCGCCTCGCCGCCGTCGGCAAGCCGCCGCGCATGACGGCGCCGGACGACGTTCCCGCCCCGCCCTGGGAGCGCTCGATCGCGAGCTCGGGCGCAGCGGCCCGCCGCGCGGCCGCCGAGGATCCGTCCCTGCCGCCGGCCCCGCCCCCGCCCGCTCCGGCCCAAAGCGCCTCGCTGTTCCGGGCGGGCGCCGGCAGCCTGTTCCGCGACCAGCGCGCCAGCGCGGCGGGCGACATCCTGACCATCCGCATCAACGTCGCCGACAAGGCCACGGTCGACAATTCGACCGAACGCAGCCGCTCCGGCTCCGAGAAGGCCGGCATCGCATCGCTGCTGGGCGTCGAGAAGCTCATCCAGGACGTGCTGCCGGGCCAGCCCGACATGGGCGCCGTCGTCGACGGCCAGTCGACCTCGCGCTCGGCGGGCAATGGCAACACCAGCCGCAGCGAGACGATCAGCCTGACCATGTCGGCCGTCGTCACCAACGTGCTGCCCAACGGCAACCTGGTCATCCGCGGCCGCCAGGAGATCCGCGTCAACTTCGAGCTGCGCGAGCTGGTCCTGACCGGAATCATCCGCCCGCAGGACATCGGCCGCGACAACAGCATCCGCCACACCCAGATCGCCGAGGCGCGGATCAGCTATGGCGGCCGCGGCCAGCTCACCGACGTCCAGCAGGCGCGCTGGGCGCAGCAGGTCTACGACGCGCTGTTCCCGTTCTGACCGCTGGCTGCAGGAAATCGCGTGTAGTCCGAAAGTTTTAGCGGCGCGCGCGCGGGACGCTCGCCCCCGCCCCTATAATGTCCTTAGGACTTTGGTGAGGTTTCCCTTGTTCCCGCGCATTCGTGAAATCGTTGATGATGTCGGCACCCGGCTACGCGTCAGCATCGACGCCTGTCCCGGCGGCGCGCTGACCGTCATCGAGGATCCCGGCCGGCCCGGCGCAGCGCGGGTGCTGCTCGATGCCTGCGGGACCGAGCTGCTCGGCGGCTACATCATGTCGGCGCGGCTCGCGCTCGCGTCCGGCCTGCCCGACGAGTTCACCGCCGGCGCCTTCGCCGCCAGCTTCCATCTTGCCCGCGAGCCCGAACCCGCGATCGTGATCCGGCAGCCCGAAGGTGGCCGCTTCGCCATCCCCGCGGCCTTCTGGGACAAGCTTTATGCCGAGCTCTGCATGGTGATCGCCCATGGTCGGCGCTTCGATCGGGAGCCGGCGGTGCGGCTACATTGAGATACGTTTCAACCCGTTAAGGGAAAGACCTGAGTGGGAAGCGAGCGCTCGCGGGCGGAAAGTTGGTAAACAAGATCGGTGGGTTTCCAGCCTGCCCCAGGAGCTTTGGATGGACCCCCGCGAATTCAATCATGGCGCCCGCACCGTCGCCACGACGGCCCCGGGCGACTGCTATCGGCTGGAGCTGAGCATCAACGTTCGCGATGCGCGCTCGCTGTGGGCGGCGGCGGCGGCGAAGGCGCTCGCGATCGGGCTGATGACGATGGAAGATGTCGAGGACACGCTCGGCCCCGTCGAGGACCCGTCGATCGCCGATTGCCTGGCCATGCTGGGCGAACCCGCGCCGATGCCCGGGTGCAGCTTCGTCGGCTTTTCGGTGACCGCGGTCTCGCCCGCCATCGGCCTCGACGTCGCCGCCTGAGCGGCGGCCCGGCTGTCGCCCGGGGCGACGCGACCGACCCCGCATCGCGCATCCCGCCCGGCCTCGCCATGCGCCGAAGCTCCCGCCGCCTTCTCACGATCCCGAACGCAAGAACGGCAGGCTGTTGTGGGGCAGCCTGCCGTTCCGTCTATCTGGGCCGTTTCGAGGTCCGGGGATGGGTCCGGCCCGATTTACTATGTGGGGGGGCTGTCACGCTGCTTGTCCCTCACTCACTCATTATAGGACGCGGCCCGCGACCCGGGTGCGATCGCCCGGATTTTTATGACGCTGCCGAAACGCGGACGACCTTGTCGGCCGGGTAGGTGATTCCGCCGATGCCGACGGCGAGCGCATTGTCGGCTCGGGTCACCGTGTCGACGCGGCCGACGCTGCGGACCTCCATCGGAACGCTCGTGCCGGACGCGTCGGCCCCGCTCAGGCGCAGCGTGTAACGCCCGGCCGGGGCGCGGGCGCCGCTCGCGAGCATGCCGTCCCAGGACATCGTTCCGCTCGCCCCGCCGGCCAGCGTCGGCGTGGCGACCGTGCGGCCGCTCGCATCGACGATTTCGGCGGTGACCGTGCCGACGGTGCGGTCCGCGGTCCACGCCCAGCGCGCGCTGCCGTCGGTGCCGAGCCCGGCGATCGGGCTCGCCACCTCGACCTCGCGGCCGATCAGCCCCGACGTCTGCGACATGTCCTGCACCGAAAGCCGCGCCAGGATGTCCTTGAGCACGCCGGTCTGCTGGACCGACTGCTCGACCTGCGAATATTGGACGAGCTGCTGGGTATATTGCGACGTGTCCATCGGATCGAGCGGATCCTGGTTCTGCATCTGCGTGGTCAGCAGCTTCAGGAACATGTTGAAGTCGGCGCCGCCCAGCAGCGAGCTCTTGGCCGCGGTGCCGGCGGCGTCGGCAGCGGCCGTCGGGGAAATCGTCATCGGGGTCTCCTTCAGGCCATCAGGTCGAGCCGGCCGCTCCTGCGGACCGGTCGGTAGGGGGTCGTATCCTGGCTTTCCGCGCCGTCGGGGCGGGTGGCCGCATTGCTGCCCTGCTGGCCTTGCCAGCGCGCCCATGCCGCCTGGCCCTGCTCGCCCGAGGCGCCTCCATTGCCCCGGTCGAAGCGGAAGCTCTGCGCATCGGTGCGCACGCCGGCATCGCCGAGCGCGCGGGCGAGGTCGCCCGTGTCGCGGCGCAATGCTTCGATGACCGCCGGGCTTTCGGCGGCAAGCACGGCGCGCAGGCTGCCCTGCTCGTCGAAGCTCAGCCGGACATGGATCCGACCAAGTTCGGCCGGCTCCATGCGCACGACGAGCTCGTCGCCGCCCCGGCCGACGCGATGGGCGATGGCGAGGCCGATCCGGCTGCCGAAATCATCGTCGAGCGGCACGCGCGGCGCGCGCTCCTCCGGCCGGGTCGCGGCACCATGCGGCGCGGCGCTCGGCGCGGCGCTCGGCGCGGCCGACGTCGCGGGAAGCGGCGGACCGGGATCGCTCTCGACCATCGCCGCCTCGGCGCGAGGCGCCGGCGTTTCGATCGGCGCGGACGGACCCGGATCGATGTGGCGCACCGCCGCCGCGATCCTGGCCGGGCGATCGCCGGCATCCGTCGGCAGATCGTCATCGGGCTCGCCGTCGGTCGCCTGGCGGCCGGCGCCGCCGCCATGGCCGACGACCGGCTGCGGGAGCGGCGGCGGCGTCGGGGTGACGATGGTCATCGCCAGCGCCGGCGGGGCGGCCGCCTCGTCCGGCTCGCGGCTTTCGGCGCGCGCCGGGGTGGCGGGATCGGGCCCGGCATCCGCCGCGGCCGGCGCAACCAAGGGCGTCGCGGCGATCGGCAGCGGGACAGCCGGCGCCGCGGGGCGCACGCTCGTCTCGACGAGGGCCGCCATCTCCAGTGTCGGGGTCGCCGGCGCGGCGGCGCGCTTCGGCGCGGGCGCGGGCGAGGGCGCATCGGCCGGCTCGGGCACGGGCGCGTCGACGAGCGCCGGCGCATCGATGGCGGGCGCTTGCGGGGCCGGGGTCGGCAGGTTGCTCGCGACCGGCTGGCCGGCGAGCAGAAGCGCGGCCGCGAAGGGCGGGGCACCCCCGGCGAGGAGTTCGCCGGCCGGCATCGCCTGTCCGGGGATTGCCGGCAGCGCCGCCGGCACGCTCGAGATGACGTCCATTCCCGCCCTTCGTTCGCGGGACGAACGCCGCCCCGCCTTTCATTATAGGTGCAAAATCAGCCGATCGTGCCGAGCGAGCGGATGCGCGCGCGGGCGTGAATCTCGTTCTGGGAGAGCACGACCGTGGCCGGGCGGACCCGCTCGATGATCGAGCGGACGAACGGCCGGATCGACGGATTGGTCAGGATGCACGGGATTTCGCCCACCGCCGCCAGCCGGTCGTAGGTGTCGCGCACGGCGGCGATGAACGACTGGAGCGCCGAGGGCGCCATTGCGAGCTGGCGCTCGTCGCCCTGGCCGACGATGCTCTCGGCAAAGGCCTGGTCCCATTCGGCCGACAGCGTGACGATCGGGATCGCCCCCTCGCGCGCCTGCTGCGCCGAGATCTGGCGGGCCAGGCGCCCGCGCACATGCTCGGTGATCTGCGCGAGATTGTTGGTCAGCGGCACCGATTCCGCGATCCCCTCGAGGATCGTCGGCACGTCGCGGATCGAGATTCCCTCGTTAAGCAGATTCTGGAGCACGCGCTGCACGCCCGAGATGGTGATCTTGGACGGGATCAGGTCGGACACCAGCTTCTCGGCCTCCTTGTGCACCTCGTTGAGCAGCTTCTGCGTCTCGAGATAGGAGAGCATGTCGGCGATATTGTCCTTGACCAGCTCGGTCAGGTGCGTGGCGATGATCGTGCCGCAATCGACGACGGTCAGGCCGCGAAAGCCGGCCTCGTCGCGCAGCTCGCGGTCGATCCACAGCGCCGGCAGGCCGAACACCGGCTCGCGCGTCTCGTCGCCGGCCAGGCCGACAGGGCCGCCGGCCGGGTTGATCACCATCAGCCGGTCGAGCCGCAGCTCGCCGCGCGCGGCCTCGGTTTCCTTGATGAAGACGACATATTCGCTCGCTTTCAACGCCATGTTGTCGACGATGCGCACCGCCGGCAGCACGAAACCGAAGTCGGTTGCCATCTGTCGCCGCAGCGCGCGCACCTGGTCGTCGAGCCGCGGCTCGGTCGTGCCCTCGTTGATGATCGGCAGCAGCCCGTAGCCGAGCTCGATGCGCACGGCGTCGAGCGCGAGCGTGCGCGCGATCGGCTCCTCGGCCTGGGTGCGCTCGGCCTCGGCGTGCGCGGCCTCCAGCCGGGCGCGCGCGAGATCCCCGGCGTTGCGCTTGGCGGTCGTCCAGGCCAGCCACCCCGACAAAGCGGCGAAGCTGGCGAACGGCACGAACGGCAGGCCCGGCATCAGCGCGAGGCCCGTCATCAGGACCGACACCATGCCGAAGGCGCGCGGGTAGCGGCCGAGCTGGGTGGTCAGCGCGGCGCCGGTCCGCCCGTCGATCCCGCCCTTGGAGACGAGCAGGCCGGCCGCGGTCGACACGATCAGCGCCGGGATCTGGCTGACCAGCCCGTCGCCGACGGTCAGGATCGTGTAGGTCCGGAACGCCTCGGCGACGTCGACGCCGTGGACGAGCACGCCGATCACCAGGCCGACAAGGACGTTGATCCCGGTGATCAGGAGGCCCGCGACCGCATCGCCCTTCACGAACTTCGAGGCGCCGTCCATCGCGCCGTAAAAGCCGCTCTCGGCCTCGATCTCGGTGCGCCGCGCGCGCGCCTGCGCCTCGTCGATCATCCCCGCCGACAGGTCGGCGTCGATCGCCATCTGCTTGCCGGGCATGGAATCGAGGCTGAACCGGGCGGCGACCTCGGCGATGCGGCCCGCGCCCTTGGTGATGACGACGAAGTTGATGACGATCAGGATCAGGTAGATCGTCAGCCCGATCACCACGTCGCCGCCGATCA
>JAESGM010000141.1_pt1 | contig 162719 bp, 134 predicted proteins | sample 9269721 | NCBI WGS metagenome assembly JAESGM01 (sample SAMN15720920, study PRJNA650825) | algae metagenome | isolation source: Komarekiella atlantica HA4396-MV6 and co-occurring heterotrophs from... | place: USA: Theobald House, Kauai, HI | collected 2009-07-29 | reverse complement strand
TCAGGTTGGCGCTGGTCGCTGCATAGTCCAGCGTGTCGATGCCGTCTTCGCCGTAGTAGACGTCATTGCCGTCATTCAGGGTCGCGATGACGGTGTCGTCGCCGCTTCCCGCCCAGACACGGTCGTCGCCTGCTCCGCCCTCGATCACGTCATTGCCGGCATCGCCGAAGATCAGATCGGCACCGGCCCCGCCGAAGACGATGTCGTTGCCACCGCCGGCATGCACCTCGTCGTCGCCGAGCCCGGCATTGATGACGTCATTGCCATCACCGCCCGACACCACGTCGTCGCCGTCCTCGCCACGCAGAATGTCAGAACCACCCTGGCCGACCAGAACATCCGTACCAGCACCACCCAGGATCGTGTCGTCTCCACCAGCGCCAAGCAACGCATCCGCAGAAGAAGTGCCGATGAGCGTCAGGGCTGCAATCGGAACCGGCGTTGGTGTCGTTCCACCACCCGTTCCGGAGCCACCTCCTGTGCCGCCACCAGTGCCAGAGCCACCACCTGTGCCAGCGCCGGCGCCATCGTCGTCCCCTTCGCCTTCCGAGGCGCCGTCGTCGTCCTCATCCTCACCGTCGTCACCATCGTCGATGCCGTCGTCGTTGTCGGTCTGGCCATCATCGTTGCCATCACCGTCGTCATCATCATCGTCTTCGCCGCCATCGCCAGGGCCATCCTCGAGATCCGAGGAGAAGATGTCTTCCGGCAGGCCGGTGAGACCGGTATTGCGAGCGACGATGTCCGAGAAGCCCTGACCATCGATGAAGTTTTCATAGAGGTCGAAGTTGTCGAAGCGCTCCAGATAGTAGAAGCGGTCGGCTTCCTGCAGGCGATCGAACTGTTCGTGCAGAACCACCCAGAAGGTGTCGCCGGCCATGCCGCCGTTGAAGTGCTTCTCGGCAAGGCCGCCGACCCAGAGATCGACCCGATCAATGCCCTTGACCAGACCGGTACCATCCTGCTGGACCGCGACGATATTGCCGTTGATTGCCTTGAAGGCGGCAATCTGGTCGGCCTGCAACACGAGATCCGGATAGGCTGCCATGAACTGTGCGAGCACGACATTGCTGATCCCGTTCCGCTGCTGGAAGTCCTGCCAGCTGGAATAGGGGTTCATCGAACCGCCATTTGCCTCGAGGAATTCTACAGCGAACTTGATATAGGGATCGGTCGAGGCCTTCAGATCGGCCTTCACTTGGTTGAGGGTACCGAGACCCACGTCGCGTCCACGCGCCACGTTGAAGGCGAAGAGATCGGCCCGGATACGAACGAGGTCGTTGCGCACCGCATCGACGACGTTGAAATCGACGTCTTCCGCCGGCTGCTCGACGATGCCGGCAAGGATCGCACCGGTGCCAAGCTGCTCATAGCCGGGCTTAGGATCATATCCTCTGGCCCTTAGTGCCGCCAGTTCGCTCTCCGTGAACACGTCGTTGGTCGGGTTCAGGAAGGCATCGAACAGATTGACCGAGACGTTTTGCCCATCCGGCCCCTTGACCGTAATCGTGTCGCCGATCAGCGAGTGGCCGATACGGTAGACGGCAGCGGCAAATTCGTGGCTGATGCCGGCGTCTGCCGTGTCGTTGTATCCTTCGAAGCCGTGGCTGCCGTTGCCCTGGATGCCGCCGATGAGCGCATCGGCGAATTCCGTGAAGACGACGCGCTGATACTCGGCTTCATTGACCATCTTGGCGGCCTGGAAGAGTTCTTCCGGGGTGCCCTCAAACCCGGCCGCCTGCAGCTTCTCGACATGGAAGTTGTGGTTGCGGGCCCAGATGGTGTGCATCGAGGTCAGCGTGAAGTTCTCATTCGCGCGCCCGTCGCCGCCGATATAATGGTCGAGCGGGCTGATTACCGGATTGGCGTCGAGCAGAAGCGCATGGGTAGACCCCATGAAGTCTCCGGCAAGCTGGCGGACGACGGTCATGTTGTATCCACCGGCCTCAGTCCATAGCGTCGGATAGTATTCCATGAGGGTCTTGCCGGTGCCAAGGCCCGGGCCCTCGAAGACGGTTCCGGCCGCCCGGTGATGGTCGAGCAGTTCGCGCAGCGTCGACATCAGTTGGAAACCTGGGGCCGAGGGATCTTCCGGACCCATCAGGATATGTGAGCCCACCCCCTTGTTGCCATCGCTCTCGCGCAGGAACTGGCCAACAATGATGTTGGAACCATAGACCTGGTTCTGGTCGACGAAAGGTGAGGTCTTGTTGATATGCTGGGGCGTATTACTCGCCGACTGCAGCGGGCTCGCCAAAGAACCACGGGTCAGATCGGTGAAGTTGGCCGCCGTCGGTCCGGGGATGTCCGCACCGTCGATGATCACCTTGCCGGCGCCACCCTTTGGCAGGAAGTCGAGACCGTGGTCGAAATACTGACCGAAGGCCATGAAGAAGATGTTGGCCTCGTTCGGTGCCTTCGGCAGGTTTGCCTCCTGAGCGCCGATGGCATTGGAGATCGCCCGCGGGTCGAGCCCGTCGAAGATCGGATTGAGGGCCCGGTTGATGATGTTGCCCTGTGCATCCAGCTCGACACCGGCGCCATAGCGGGCTTCGGTCAGGCGGAGGAAGGGCTGGTCGGCGGATCCGAACGTCGGAGTGCCGATGTTGTTGCCGTTGCCCGAGAGATCACGGACGCCGCCAGCACCTGCCGTATCATCATCTCCCTCGAAGGCGGGGAGCCCCTTGAGGAGGTTCGTGATGCCCTGAATATCACGCGCCGTGTATTCGAAGGCGCCTGCGGGGCCGGGAAGCGGGTCGGGGTTGGCACTACCGTGATCGCTCGGGGGCTGAAGCTGCGGTGCCTCGCCCGAGAACGTGATCGAATGCGTACCGTTCGACAACGTCTTCGTCCCGTTGCCGTTCTCCGTCAGCGTATAATCTGCCGGACTCGTGCCTTCGGGGATCTCAACGACATCCTGTGCACGCAAGTTGCCGATGATCGTGTCTTGGCCCCCGGCACCTCGGAATAGAATACGATGCGCGGACTCCAGATCAGAAATGTTGACCGTGTCGTTTCCTTCGGAGCCTTCGATCGTGATCGTATTAAAGTTCAGGCTGGTGGGGTTGAAGTTACCGATCGGGATGACAAGATCGTTCCCCGGACCAGTGTTGATGATGATTTCCTCGATATTGTCGAGCTCGGCGATCACGTTGTTGTTGGCCGTACCATTGCGAGTGATAACGATCTCGGTGTTGGCATTGAGGGGCGCGCCAGGATTTTGCAGGAGCCAATCGGCTCGGGCATAGATCCGATAGGTTTCCGCCGTGTTGTTGCCGTTGACGATGAAGGTGTCATTCGTGCCGGCGCCACCATCGATGAAGTCGCGACCATCTGTGATCGTACCGAAGAAGAAAATCGGGTTGCGGGCCGTCCAGCTGATCACGTCATCACCCGCCGTGCCTACGATCGTGTCGTTCAAGACAGGAGTGCTGGCTATGACATTGCCTACGGTACCAGTCGGAACGGAATTCAACGTTGTCAGCGCACCGCTGCCGTCCGTATAGGTCACTTGCACGCGCACAAGGTTACCGACCTGCGCCTGCACAGGCGTAAAGACGGGTTGAGTTGCTGCAGGGATATTGGTCCAGCTTGCGCCATTGTTTGCCGAAACCTGCCACTGGTAGCTGAACGCCCCCAGACCGTCAGGATCCGCGATGCTTGCCGTGTTCACGGAAAGCTGCTGTGTACGTGTGGGCGTCAGATCCGATATGACCGGAGCCCCGCTCTGACCTTCCTGCGCGTTGGTGACTGTGACAGCGAGAGCCTGGGTGTCGACTGCAATTCCGTCCGAGACCTGGACCACGACGTCATAGACGTTGTTGCCGCCGGCATCCGTCGGTGCTTCGAAGTTCGGCGCAGAAATGAACGACAGAACACCAGTGTTCTCGTCAATCGAGAACAATCCGGCATCTGCCCCACCGCTGATCGAATAGGTCAGTACCTGACCGGCATCAAGCTCAGTTGCTGTAACCGTGGTAACGACGGTCGAGTTTTCGGGGCGAGAGACTGCGGCCGTATCACCGCCGCCGTTTGACGTGATGACGGGTGGCCGGTTCAGTAGATCTTCGAGCAAGACCGTCGAACCGTCTCCGAAGCGCAAGGCTTCGATGTTCGACAGGCGGTCCGTTCCGTCAGACGTAACAAGCCCAAGCGTACCGTCCGGATCGACCGATACATGCGTGACAGTGACGCTACCGTCCGCGTTGCGTGTGAACGAGTAATTTTCGCGAACGTCGGAATAGACTGCAACGTCGACATCGCCCGATTTGCCGCCATCGACGATTTCGCGAACGATCTTCATCTGGCCTGGCGTGATCGTACGCTCGAGCAGAAGGTCTGACAGCGCCTTGCCGCTGAAAGCCGGTGCCGTATTCGCCGGGATTTCACCGTTGACGAGCTGCGACTGCAGATAGACGGGACCTGCGAGGCTGTCGGCCGTGTAGATGGGGCCATCCGGCGTTGGCGAGATCCTGATCCGCACATTCAGCCAAGCGTCGCCGTCGATGACATCGTCGCCGCCACGGCCCTCGATCACGTCGCTGCCACCGCCGCCGAGCAGGATATTGCCGTCGTCGAAGGCGATTTCAGCCTCGCGGGCGGCTTCACCCACGGTCGTTGTGTTCTGAACGAGATCTCCAAGCAGTTCGCGCAACCCGGCAATACGATCAATCCCGGCCTGACTCAGGTGATGCTTGACCATGGTGTTTTCGGCACCCGCGAGGTTTGCATCGGGTTCCGCCTCAGGGTCGGCCTCCGTCGGGAAGGCTGTCGAGCGGTTATCACCCTTCAATAGGTCATTCTGGTCGTAGCCTGAAAGACCTTCGACGGCATCGAAGCGATTGCGCAGGATATCCTGCTGATCGGTCGTGAAAATCGGACGCAGAAGGTCGGCATCTGCAGACTTGGTGCTGCCTTTGTAGATCGCCCAGTCGTAGCCCCACATGCCCTCATTGCGCATGACGCTTTCGCCCTGCACCATGATGTCGTCACCGGATTCGGCGTCGAAGTCGTTCTCGTTCTCACCCGCGAACATGACGTCGTGGCCGAGAATGGTCGAATTGAAGAAGAGTTCGGAATTGTCGCCGGCAATCACATCGAAGCCATTGCCGCCCTCGATCCAGTCGTCGCCTTCATTGCCGAGCAGGAAGTCGCCGCCTTCGCCGCCGAGCATGAAATCGTCGCCTTCGCCGCCGAACATTTCCTTGCCATCAGGGCCTGCGATCAGAACGTCAGACCCCTGGTTGCCGAAAACGAGTGCCAGACCCGACCCCGCATGGATGACGTCGTCTCCTTCCTCACCCATGAGGAAGTCGGTTTCGCCGATGTCTGTGCCGGAATTGGTGATGATATCGTCGCCCTCACCACCATGGATCTTGTCGACACCATAGCCGGCTTCAATGCGGTCATTGCCGCCGCGACCCCAGACAGAATCGTCACCGCCGCCGGAGATGATGGTGTCGTTGCCGTTCGTTCCCTGGATGAGGACGTGGTCGAGACCATTGTATTTGATGAAGTTGGTCCCACGTTCGACGAGCGGAGCAAGCGCGTTCTGGAACGGATCTGTACCGACCGGATCGGTATAGCCCCACTTGGTCTGTTCGGCGCGGTCGACATAGAGGACATGGTCCGGGACGGAGAAGATGTCGCCCGGCACGGCATAGCCTGTCTGACCGATATCGGTGTTACGGATGACCATTTCGGCGAAGGAATTGGCTTCCAGCTCGTTGAGCAGGTTGAGGCCCTGGGTACGCGACAGATAGTAGAAGCGGTCGCCGTTCTGCAGGTTTTCAAGCTGCAGTTCGAAGACGAAGGAGAAGGTGGAGCCCAGCATGCCGCCGAAGGCCATCTTCTTTTCGGCCAGACCGCCAATCCAGAGATCGACGTCGTTCAGGCCGCCGAGATCGGCGTAGTCACCAGTGCCGTTGAGGAAGTCCAGACGGTCGGCCGGTGCTCCCGTGCCACCGAAGACCAGCTTCATTGCCGCGTCGCGCTTTTCTTCAAGAGTCGTTGCCCGGGTACCATTGGGATTGGTGGCAGTTATCAGTGAAGGGTCGTCGATGGTCGTGATGGATTCATGCGTGCCGTAGGCAGCGATGAAGTTAACGATCGAGGCCGGGTTCTTCAGGTTCATGCCGAAATCGACCCAGTTCTTGTAGGGGTCGAGCTGTGTGTCGCCGTTGGCAATTTCCTTGAACTGGGCGCGCGCAGCGTTCAGGCTGGGAATGCCTGTCTCGCGGCCACGAGCGATGTTCAGCGCGGCCAGATCGAGCGGGATGCCGACCAGGTGGTTGCGCAGAACGTCCGTGACGAATTCGTCGATCTCGTTGCCGACCTGGCCGGTCATGCCGCGAATGACGGCACCGGCCCCTTGATCCGCCGTGATCTCACCTGGTGCGTACGCTATTGGATTGAGGAACGCGGTGAAGAGATCCATCGAGGTCGACTTCCCCGTCGCATCGATGCTGTCCACCGTCTCGTTTAGCATCGAATGGCCGAAGCGATAGACCACATGCGCGAACTCGGCAAAGATTGCCGGGTTGATGTCCATCGACGGGTTGAACACGAAGGCATCGACGTCCGGCTGGATTTTGCGGGCAAACTCTTCGAAGACCAGGTGTTGGTACTGCATTTCCGTGGTGAAGCGAGCAGCCTGGAAAAGGCGCTCACCGTCCCAGTTCAGCGCGCTCTTGATGGCTGCGAGATTGCCACCTGGCAGCGACTGGATATCTGTCGCAAGCCATTCGTTCAGGAAGGCGAAATCACCGTTCTGAGCCGCCGCAATCGCCTGTTCCTTGACCTGTTCGACAATGCGGTTGTGCTCGGAATGGAAGATGTGATGGACAGCGGTCAGGCCGATGTTTTCGTTGCCACGCCCGTCGCCGGTGACGAAATGCGCATCGAGGAGCTCGTTGTCATAGACGGAGTATTGTCCTCGGCCGTTCGGGATTGGCGATGTGCCGTCCGCATTCTTCAGCCCGATGCCATCAACTGGTTTCCTATCCTGATCGAGGACTAGCTCTCCAGTGACAGGGTCCCGCTTGGCAACGTCGCCATCCGGAGCAAGTGCTCCGTTCACCACGACGGGCACTGCGAGGTGCGCGATATCGTCGAGGAAGGCGTGGTTTGTCAGAACGGCATTTGCAAGGCTGATTGCAGCCGGACCGGGTCTGCCTTCGACGAGGCCTGACGAGGTTTCAAGCAATGGGAAGCCGTTCGGGCCGCGAACGAATTCGCCGTACGCATCCATCCGGAACAGCGGCACGGAACCCACATACTCGTCAGTCAGGTTGATCCCGAGAATGTCGCGAGCTTGCGCCTTGACCTCCGCCCAGGTTGCGATCCCCTTTGCTCCCTCAAGCAGGTGACCCGTCGCCATCGGCTTGCCGTCCACCAGCTTGTATTCACGCAGGAAAAGCTGCTTGGAGGCGATCGAGGAGTAAGTCTGGTTCTGATCGACGAACGGTGTTGTCAGGTTGAGCGGCTGCAGTGGTGCGCGCGTCAGCACCATGTAGTTCGTCAAGCTGCCGGGCACGTAAAGCGGATCGTCCGGTGCCAGCGGAATGTAGATTTTCTCGTTGCCGCCCTTCTGAACCAGGTCAAGGCCGTGGTCGAAGAACTGGCCAAACAGAGTGAACCAGGAATTGTAGGGCGCCGAGAGGCCCTCGTCCGGCGCGACATTTTCGATGAGGATCGAGGGACCATCGAACTTGATCCCGTATTCGCTCTCGATTACCGGAGCGACCAACTTTGTGGCCTTGGCGATCAAAACCGCATCGGTTTCAAACGGAGCGTCGCTTGCAGGCGTGACTTGTTGCAAGGCATCGGCGAAGTCCGCTCTGATCGCATCAACCGCAGCCATCAGGTCGCCCGTGAAGCCTGCCTGCACGAGGGCTGTGTAAATCGCGGCCGGATTTGACAGTGTCTGGTCGACGATCAGATTGGAAATGATGCGTGGATCAGCATCCACAACCGCACCGGAAGGTGAGTACGTGCTGTTGGTCAGCGTAGTGAAGGTCGGTCCGTTGGGGCCAAACCCGGTCACCAGGTTGATCTTATCATCCGTCTCAATACGCCACCCCTGCTCCAACAGACGTTCGAACGGCTGATCGACAGCACCCCAGTATTCGCGGCCGGCACCCAGATTGTTGAAGCTGCCGTCAACGGTGCGCAGACCATAAGGAACGTGCTCGGCGCTGATGGCGAGCGTCGCGCCGGGCGCGCCTTCCGATACAACATTGCCGAGTTCATCGACCCAAATATTGGTCAAAGCCCTCGCGTTGTTGCCCGAGTGAGCGACCGAGTTCGCCTCGGCGATCTTGATCTGGCGCAAGATGAATTCGAGATCGTGCTGGTTGACCTGGACCATGATTTTATCCGGGGAAGCCCCCGCCTCCGGTGTTCGTCCCTGTACGTCCTGTCAGGGTTTTGTCAGGCAAGCAGGGTCTCACAGCCACGCGGAATGGTAAGGGTACTTGGTCCCGCGAAAACATGGATCAAAGTCCAAATTTAGTTCGGACCTTGGTCTGAACTTTTGTCGAACTTGATCGACAAGAAGACAGAAGCGTGCATCAATCCAAACTCAAGTGTAGGCAGGAAAAAGCATTAGAGTGAGTGCGTGTGAAAGCGCGGGGGGGGAGGAGAACCGATGCTGAAATTCTGGACAGAACTCGGCCCGGTGTAATGAACACCAAGTGGAATGCGTCTTTACCTGAACCTGCGCCGCCATCCCTGGTCCAGGGCGCGTGGCTCAGGCTGAAATCCCTGTCGCTCTCGGCACAGTTCCTGATTGCTGCATCGCTGATCGTCTTTGGCCTGATGACGGGCGTGAGCCTGTTTGTCGCCGCGCAGGTCGAGAAGGCGGCTCTGAATGCTGCGGGCTCTGCAGGAGCCGTCAGATTGCAGACCCTCGTCGCCCCCCTGCTGGAGCGCGCTGAGGACGGGGAGTTTCGCTTCGACGAGCAATTTCAAGCCCGTGTTTCCAGCCTGATCGGGACCGGGCCTCCGGGGCAGCGTGTCATCAACATCAAGATCTGGTCTGCCGATGGCCGACAGGTCTATCCCCTTGCGCCCGCGGACGGGCCAGAGCTTTTCGAGGAGCTCGAACGAGCCCTGGCCGGAAGGACGATCGTCTCCCGGACCACGGTTGCCAAGCACAGCTATACGGACGAAGAGGAAGCCCAGTCTCTTCTGGAGGTTTACAGTCCTCTCGTCAGGTCGCCCGAGGGCGAGGTTCTGCTGGCGGGCGAGGTTTACGAAGAATCCGAAGTGCTCGAACGGCAGATTGCCGAAACCCGGCAAACGTCGATGGCTGGCGTCCTTCTTCTGTCTGTCCCGATGCTGTCACTGCTCTATCTGGTGGTCCGGCGAGGCGCGCAACTTATCGAACAGCAGCGCAGAACTCTGAAGGAAAGTCTCCGCAACGCCATCGAGTTGTCGGTCGAAAACAATCGCCTGCGCCTCCTTGCCGACAATGCGCGGACAGAAGCCGGCAAGCTGAACGAGCGCATCCTGGATCAGATCGGTGCGGACCTGCATGACGGATCGGTGCAGCTTCTCACGCTCCTGAAACTGCGCTTGAGCGATCTGGTCACGCCGAGGCCGGATGTCTCCCCAGAGATGCGGGATGCCCTTGCCAAGATCCTGGATCTCGTGGGCAGTGTTCTCGATGAGGTACGCAACCTGTCGGCAGGGTTGGTGCTTCCCGAGCTTGAGGACGCCTCCATCGACGAAGCCCTTCAGTTAGCAACCAAGCGTTATCTCGAGATCACGGGACGTGAAACGGTTTTGACTGGATGCGCCGGCACGGACCTGCGCATTCCCGATCTGTCGATCTGCCTTTACCGGTTCGTTCTCGAAGGGCTGATGAACAGCTATCGTCACGCCAACAGCAATTCTCAGATGGTGCGTTGCAGCTACAAAAGCGGACGCCTGTTCGTTGCTGTGGTGGATATTGGTCAGCGCCCGGTCTTATCGTCGAAACGTGAGGTGCAGCGGGCTCGATTGGGCAAGGTCAGCCAGAAGCGGCGCGTTCGCACATTTGGTGGTCGGGTCCGCTACTTCCCGCGCCGAAACGGTTCATTCGTGGTTGCGAGCCTGCCGATTGGAAATGCCGACTGAATTATCAGTTTGCGACCCGGTCCCGTGGTGATGTCCGGTTCCTGACGGCGATCACGAGTTCTACGCGATTGCGGACGTTGAGTTTGCTCATCAGTGAAGTCATGTAGTGTTTGACCGTCTTTTCGCTGATGTTCAGACTGACGCCGATTTCCCTGTTCGTCATGCCCTTGAGCAGGCCACTGACGATCTGCTCTTCACGATGGTGTAGCCGCTCACGCGGCTGTGCTTTGCGACGCATCTCCGACGTTTTCATCGACACGATCACCTTGGTCGCAAAGCCGGGTGTGATGTAGGTCTCGCCGCTATGCGCACTGATGATGGCGTGATGCAAATCCGAAGACGATGCGCCCTTTAGGACATAACCGCTGATACCAGCTTCGATGAGTTCCACGGCAGGCTGGATCGAGCTGGAAGCCGTGAAAACGATCACCTTGGTGGCAGGATAGGACGCGAGCATGACATCGATCGCGGCGAAGGAATCTCCCGGCATGCTCAGATCCATGACGATCACGTCCGGGTGGTGGTCCTCGACGATATTCAAGGCATCTACGGTGGTGTGACCCATGGCCACAACATCTAGATCAGCCTTGGTCCTGTACAGGCTGACCAGGCCCTCCAACAGTATCGGGTGATCGTCTACAAACGCGACACGTACAAGCATTACCCCTACCCCTCTAGGGATAAACTTACCATGGCCAGTACCTTTCAGGAAGGTCTTGTTTAAGATTCGGTTAATACTGGCGTGGCCTTTTCTGGGGGAGTCGGTGGGCTGGCGTCCCGACCGCAGTTGCTGGTCAGCGCTGGGCCACGTCTATTGCCGCAGAGATTTGATGCTCAAAGCGATTTTAGGTGAGCCCAGTTATATTTCAATCTTTATATTTTTATTATCTAATGTTTCTTTCCCGGTGCCACCATTTGGCGAGTGCGACGCTTGGCGGTCTCGATCTTTACCGGGTTGGTCGGACAAGCAGGGAGGCAGCTCATCGGAATTATGCGCCTTAGCGCGCAATTGCCAAAGGTTTTCCAGTTGGTTCATGGGCGATGACGTCCATTGGCACACCGTAGATTCGCTGCAATGTTTCAGACGTCATGATCGTCTCCGGTGCTCCCTCTATGATTATGCGGCCAGAATGGAGAGCGGTGATGGTATCGCAGAAGCGGGACGCCATGTTGATATCGTGCAGCACGATCATGATACCGAGACCTTTCTCCTGAGACAGTTTGCGGATCAGTGATAGCACCTCGATCTGGTGGGCAATGTCGAGGGCCGAGATTGGTTCGTCAAGCAGCAGGCATTCCGTATCCTGAGCCACCAGCATGGCGAGCCATGCGCGCTGTCGTTCGCCGCCGGAGAGGGTGTCGACGAGGCGGTCGGCGAGCAGGGCGACACCGGTCAACTCGATTGCCTCTTCTGTCTTTTGTCTGTCCACTTCGCCAAATCGACCGAGCGCGCCATGCCAGGGATAGCGTCCCAGCGACACAAGTTCGCGGACGGTCATTCCGGCCGCAGAGGGTAGGTGCTGCGCCAGATAGGCGACCTTGCGCGCCAATGCCCGGTCGCCCCAAGCGTTGAGCGGCTTTCCGTCCAGGTTGATGCTTCCGCTCGTTGGCGCTTGCTGACGTGCCAGAAGCTTCAGCAGCGTCGATTTGCCGGAGCCGTTGTGCCCGATCAGTCCGTGAACCTGGCCGTCCATAGGAATGTCGAGCGTCAACGGTGCAAGAATGGGCCGCTCGGCCACGTCGAACGCGACGTCGCAGAGTGAGAAGGTCGATCTCTGTCTGTTCAAGATTTGATCCTTTTTACTCGATCTGGGCAAAGGGTGCCGCAATCCTCGACGCCCGGAATGCGATCCCTCAGACAGCAGACTTTCCGGCGACGCACGCGCAGTCCGTCTTCCTCGACATAGCGGATGGCGTCCGTCATCGGGGCGGGGAGGGCAAAGCCCGACATTTTCTCAGGAAGTTGCCGGATAATCCACTCGAGATAATGCGCCGCATTGCCCCAGAAGACCTTTCTCGACAGGCCGCTGCGCCCTGCCAAGGCCTCAATGATTGGGGTCAGGTGCGTGGTGACCAACAGGGAGGCTGCCTGATCTGCCTCTTCTGTCGTGAAATCGGAAGGGAGGCGCAATCCGACCGGCTCGCCGTCGTCATCGACGACGAACGCTGTGCTCTCGATGCCAGCACTCACGGCTTTTCCCCCGATCATCGATAGGGCCATGACGGGGATGATGACCGTCGCCATATATTTCTGCGACCACAGGGAAACCAGATAGCCGTCCGGCGATACGCCAAAGCGACCTGCATAGCATTGTATGAGATAGGCAAAGACATCGGCTTCCAGGACCTGAGCGGATGGCACCATCCTGCGGAATTCCGGTCCATAGGACAGTCTGTCCCTGATTGGCGCCAGCGGGCCGCTCAATCGCGAGAGCAGTTCCTCCGGGCTACTGAGGCCGTTCATGGGTGCCTCCGGTACAGCAGCCAGAGGAAGTAAGGCCCACCGACGAAGGCCGCGAGGACGCCTGCCGGGATCTCGTAAGGAAAATGAATGCTGCGACCGAGCCAGTCAGCCGCGGTCATCAAGGCCGCCCCGATGGCTGCCGCACACAAGGTTCGGTTCAGTGGTTTTGGAGGCGTGGTCAACGCCGCGATATGGGGGGCGATCAGTCCGACAAAGCTCAAGGGGCCGACTATCAAGGTCGCACTGGCTGTCAGGACGGCCGACAGGGACAGGAGCGCGGTCCGGGACCGTCTTGGGGCAAGACCCAGTTCGCGCGCTGCTTGGTCTCCGAGTGGCAGGATTTGCAGCCAGCGTCGAACAAGAGGGACCAGAGCAAGAGCGACCACCAACACGGCCAGTCCCGCCAAGCCGGTGATTGCGGTTGCGCGGTAGGTCGGCCCCATGGACCAGGCCAGCACATAGACCGCACGCGGATCGCCGCTTGCCAACACAACAGTGATGAGCGTGGCGGCAAAGGTGCCGATGGCGGCACCTGCGAGCAGGACCTGCCCGGGCGCGTGGGCGGATTTAGCGGTGATGGCCATCATCACGAGAAATGTCGCAAGCGCCCCACCAATGCCGGCCAGCAACATGACCAGCGGAGAGAAGGTGCCGGCCAGCAGGAGGGTCGCGACAATGCCAAGCGCTGCCCCAGAACTCACGCCGAGGCCTTCGGGGCTCGCCAGCGGATTGGCCGTGACCGACTGCATGATCGTGCCGGCGAGCGCCAGCATGGCCCCAGCCGAGGCCGCCGAAAGAATGCGCGGCCATCGACCCGAAAACAGTTCCGCCGATGGAAGGTTATCGATGAAAAACTGCTCTGTCAGAGAGAAGGCGGCGACCAGGCTCATCATCACGATCGCGATGAGCAGGGCGAAGTGCGGGCGGTGGCGCGGGCTGGAGATGTGGCTTCGGGCTTCAACCTGCAGCGCCGTCACGGGCATGTTCTTCAAAAGCATGAGCAGCAGGAAGGCACCGAAAAATGCGGTTGCCGTGCCGGTGGGTACTTCGGCGATGTAGCGCGCCATGACCAGGACCGAGCCATCGGCGAGAAGCAGGAGCGCCCCGCCCAGAAGCGGCGACCATAACAAGCGCTCCGAGAAGGTTCGGGCGCCTGCCACTCTCGCCAGGTGCGGCGCGGCGAGGCCGATGAAGGCAATGACGCCGACCCTTGCCACAACGAAGGCGGCCAGAACCGATGCGATGAACAAGGCGGCGAGCCTCAATGTCCGGACGGGTACGCCGAGGCTGCGGCCGCTTGCATCGTCGAGCCCGGCAATCGCCAGCGGACGGGCGAGAAGCACGAGCATCGGAATGCAGATCGCCAAGCGCCAGGACAGTGCCACGCCATTCGAATAATCGTTCTGAACGAGCGAGCCGCTGGCCCAGATGAAGACAGAGCGCAGATATTCATGGTTGAAGAGCGCAAGGACGACCGAGGCAGTTCCCGCAAAGAAACTGACGATCATGCCGGCAAGGAGCATGGTGACGGGGGAAAAGCCATCTCTCGACGCGAGCAGCATGACAAGCCCAAGCGTGGCCAGGGCTCCGGTGACGGCGGATAGTTCGATAAACCATGCCGCCATGCCCGGTGCTGCGAGTGCCGCGAGCGTGATGGCAAGTTGCGCTCCGGACAGAAGCCCCAGCGTGCTGGGTTCCGCCAGAGGGTTCTTCAGGACCTGTTGGAAGACCACTCCGGACAGTGAGAGGGCAGCTCCAGCAAACAGCGCCACAAAAATGCGTGGGAGAAGGGCGTAGTGCAGATAGATTTCGCCGAAGCTGTCTGGCGCGGGATCGAGGATCGCCGCCATGATCCGGGGCAGGGGAACATGGCTGCTATAGCCCAGAATGGTCAGCGCAAGTGCAGACAAAAGCAGCAGTATGAACAGAAGGAGGGGACGGTGCTTCATACCGGTTGCAGCGCCTTTCCGAGGATGGTCGCAAAGCGCAGGGCAGACGGCAGGGCGCCGAAGACCCAGGTCGGCGGGATGGTCGTGACACGGTTTGCCCTCACGGAGGGAATGGCCCTCCACAAGGCGCTCTCGAAAAGTTCTTCGGGTGGGCCTGGCTCGATAATCACAAGCCTTGCCTTCGGATTTCGTGCAACCGCATCTAGCCCCGAGGTCGAGAAACCCCAGTGATTGCCAGCTTCTGTCCAGGCGTTTTCAAGGCCGAGTCGACCAAGCACGTCATGAAACAGGCTGCCGGGGCCGTAGATGTCGAGAATGCGCTCGTCGGCGAATTTGACGAGCAGCAGGGGGCGTCCGTCATAGGAGCGCAGACTGGTTCGGATTTCTGAGAGCTTCTGCTCGAATTCGACCTTGTATTGGAGGGCCTGCTGCTCGCGCTGTATTCGCGCCGCGATAGCATCTAGGCCGGCTTCGGCGAGTTGCAGCGGGCGGCGTTCGGCTGTGAAAAGTGGCAGGGCCAGTGTCGGCGCGATCGGCTCAAGCGATTCCGCCTGCATGCCATAGCCGGCCTGGGTGAGGATAAGATCTGGTCGCAGCGATTTGAGTAGCTCCATGTTGGGCCAGGAGCGCAAGCCGAGGTCGATGACGTCACGTGGCAGCTCGGGCATCACCACACGTTCCCGGTAGAGTTCGGCTTCCGCAATCGCATAGGGGCGAGCACCAAGCGCTAGCAGGGTTTCGGCCCAGGCCCAGTCGAGCGCGGCTAAGCGCGGCTCTGGCTGTTGCGCGCGGACGTACTGCGGCTTGGCCAGAATCGCCAGCATCGCGGCGGAAAAGCTCCGCCGCGACAAGGCATGATTTGCAATGGTTCTCACGGAGGCCGTCACCAGCTGTATTTCAGCGTTCCGTAGATCGTGCGTCCTTCGCCCCAATAGCATCCGGTGGCGCCGATGCAGGAGGAGACATACTTCTTGTCGAAGAGGTTGCTGACGTTGAGAGACGCCTTGAGGCCTTCCAGCTTGGGATCCGCCTTGCCGAAGTCATATCGGATGGCTGCATCGAACAGGGTATAGCCGGGCACATCATAGACATTGGCATTGTCGCCGTAGGTCTGGCCGACATAACGCGCGCCGCCGCCGAAGCTCAGGCCGCCCCAGGCATCATCGGACTGGACGCTGTAATCCAGCCAGAGGGCTGCCTGTTGTTGCGGCACGAATGCGAGGCGTTTGCCCTGGTTGCTCACGCCTGAGCTGTTCGGATTGTCGCGAGTGATTTCGCTGTCGGTATAGGCATAGGAGGCAATCACCGAGAATGCGTCATTCAGTTCCGCCTTGCCCTCAAGCTCAAGACCGCGCATCCGCACCTCGCCAGTCTGCACACGGTAGCTGGTGTTGACCGGGTCGGGTGTCAGCACGTTCTGCTGCGTCAGTTGGTAGGCAGACAGCGAGAGGAAGCTGTTCATGCCTTCGGGCTGGTACCTCAGGCCGACTTCGAACTGCTCGCCGGTGGTTGGATCGAACGGGACGGCCAGCCTGCTCGTGCCGCTTGCTGGATTGAACGAGGTCGAATAGCTTGCGTAAGGAGAGAAGCCGTTGTCGAAATTGTAGACGAGACCGGTTCTCCAGGTGAACTTGCCATCCTTCTGCTCGACGGTCGCGTCTTTGCTGCTGGTGCGCTCGCGCGTTTCCGTGTTGGCCCAGTCATAACGACCGCCCAACGAAAAGACCGCATTGCCCCATTCGATCTGGTCCTGCGCGTAAATCCCTGCCTGCGAACGATCCTGGTCGATGCGGAGCGATGTTGCAGGTCGCGTGATGCTGGTTGCACCGTAAACTGGATCGTAGACGTTGATTGGGGTGGCTATGCCAGCAAGCGCCGATTCTTCGAAGCGACTATCCTCGAAGGAATAGTCCAGGCCGAAGATCGCCGTATGGGACATGTCCCCGGTCGAGAAGCGAGCAATTGCCTGATTGTCGACGGTGAAGAGGCGCGAAGTTTCCGGGAAGGCCCATGCGTAGCGGTAGAGAGCCGACGGGTTGCACGAGGCAGCCGAGGCGCAATAAGCCTGAACGCGCTGGGTGTCGGTATCGACATAGCCGTAACGTAGATTCTGCTTGAAGGTCCATGTCTCGTCGAAGTCGTGGCTGAACTCGTAGCCCACGAAGGCCTGTTCGTTCCTGAAGCGGTCGTAGCTGGGTTCTCCGAGAAAGGCGTCGCGCGGAAGTGCTGCGTAGATGTTGGTGTAGAGCGTGCCGTTCGCGGTCAGCGCGGGAGCGCCACCGCCACCGGGAGAATCGATGTTCTGGTATTCGCTCAGCAGGGTGAGAGAGGTTCCTTCATCGGGCTGGAAGGTGAAGGACGGCGCGATATAGCTTTTACGCTCTTCGACATAGTTGTATTGCGTATCGCTCAGCCGGCCGACGCCGACCATGCGATAGAGCGACGTTCCTTCTTCATCGAGCTTTCCGCCGACATCGAAGGCTGCCTGGAAGCGATCGTGACTGCCATATTGCAGTTCGACTTCCCGGATTTCCTCGTTTCGAGGACGTTTGCTCAACATGTTGAGCATGCCGCCGGGCAGACCCTGACCGTAAAGCACCGAAGCCGGGCCCTTCAGGATCTCGGTACGCTCTAGACCATAGGGCTCTATCTTCGGCTGGGAGTATCCGCGCGCGCCGAAGGGAAGCCGCAATCCGTCACGGTATCGGCCCGGCACGAAGCCGCGAACGGTCAACCAGTCATGTCTGACATCGGTATCCGAATACTGGGCCACGACGCCCGGCGTATAGCGCAGGACCTGGGTGACGGTCGCGGCACCCTGTGCTTCCATCTGGTCGCGGGTGACCACGTTTACGGCCTGCGGCGTGTTCTTTAGCGGGGTGCCGGTCTTCGTGCCGGTCGCACTTTGAGTTGCCACTATGCCATCGACCGGCCCCCAGGCGTTTTCGCCCTGGACCTCGATCGTGTTCAGCTGTGTCGAGCCGTCAGCAGCAATGTTGCCAGTACCCGACGCCGGTGCCGAAATTGCCACCGTACCGGCACTCGGGAAGGAATAGATGAGGCCGGAGCCAGCAAGGATTTCGGCAAGCGCCTGTTCGCGCGTTGCTGCGCCGGAAAAACCGGGAGACGTTTTCCCGTTCGCTGCAGCCGACAGATAGGTAACCTGCACGCCGGCCTGCCGACCGAAGACGGTCAAGGCGCGGTGTAGCGGACCGGCTGGTACAGAAAAAGATGCCTCCGGGCTGCTTTGCGCGAAGGCCTGATTGGCCGGGGCGGTCAGACCTGCACCGAGTGCGGTCGAAACCAGAAGCGCGGTCGCCAGCGCCCTGACCTTACCTTTGAAAAATTGACGACGAATCCCGTGCCCCATAGCCTTTAGACCTCTCCAACTCTGCAACGCGTGTGCAGGGACAGGCCGTGCCTGAGCATCTTCCGATTTCTGTCCCTAAGACTGTTACAGTCGGGATCCGGAAATTTTCACTCTTTTTCTCAAGTTTTTTCGGATGGCGTCACAGTGGCGAGACCACCGTGACAAAAGACGTGACCTGACGGACGCGAGAGCCCGTCGGATGCACCACTGCTTCCAGCGTGCGAAGCGGGTCGGTGAGATCGAAAATGCCGCTGACGCGTTGGGCGCCGACAGAGGGATCGGCGATGACAACGCGTCCCGGTATCCAGCGGCCGATGCGCGAGACGAGCGCGTCCACCCTTTCTTCATCTGCGATGATCAAACTATCGCGCCATGTGGCGATCTGACTGCTTTCCTTCTGGCCACGATCAATCCGACCCGAGCCGGCATCCATGGTCAGCCATTGCCCGTCTTCGAGCTGGACACCGGCCTGAAGCAGCGCATTCGAGGCGTGCACATCCACGAGTCCATGATCCACTGTAACCGTCACGCTGTCATCGTCATTCGAGACGTCGAAGGCAGTCCCGAGAGCCGTGGCGCGCAAATCTGCGCAGACGACCGAAAACGGTCGGTTCAACTCACTCGCCACCTCAAAAAAGCACATGCCGGCCAAGAGTTCGATCTCGCGCCGCTCCATGCCAAAGTTCACGGCGATGGCGCTTTCGGGACCGAGTGTCGCAATGCTGCCGTCGGGAAGTGTGACGCGGCGGATTTCTCCCTTGTCGCTCCTGTGGTCCGCACGGGCTTCCATCAGCATGCCGGGGGCGAAGGAATAGGCGGCCGATCCGAGCCCCAGGATGGTCAGGCCGCCAACCATGAAATTGCGGCGCGTCAGGCCGAGGCTCTCGCTGCGCTCGATGCGCCGCTTCTCATTCAGAAGTGTGCCTGATGCACCGTGGACCCGGGACACACGCGCCCAGATATCCTGATGGTGCTGGCTGCGGCTCCGCCAAGCCCGGATCAACTCCTCGGAAACGCGATTGTCCGGATCGTTTTGCTGGCGGATCATCAGATCGATCGCTTCATCCAGCAATCGTTGCTGATCGGGTATGGTTTCGGTCATCTGATCTCTTCCGACGGGCGTGGCTGTCTCAACCGCCTCTGATACTCAATACAATCGAGCATTGCGAATTTTCCGCCCTTTGGTCGAGAAATCAGAGCACGTCCACGCGCAGGACCAGATGACGGTAGGCGTCGCGGATCAGGGACCAGGCTCTTGTGGTTGATATGCCGAGTTCTTCTGCCACTTCGGCGATCGTCCTTTCGCCAAGCCGGTGCATCTCGAAGGCCTGTCGGGTCCGTTCCGGCAGTTCGGACAGGGCTTGGTGCGTTTGCACGAGGCATTGACGAGAATAGACTATTCTCTCCGGGGAAGGTGTCGGATCGGCAACGTTGACCGCCTCCTCGTCATCAAGCGGCACCGTCTGGATCAGCGCTTCGCGGCGCTTGTGATTGATCCCGAGATTGCGGGCCGCTCGGTAAAGATAGGCGCCCGGATTGTGGTTCTCTGCGGCTTGCCCGGGTGGCTTTGCGATCACGCGCACGAAGGCATCTTGCGTCAGATCGGCCGCGACATCGGGATTGAACCCGCTGCGCTGCAGTGATCTCGCCATTCCCGGCGCGTGGCGCCGAAACAGATTGTGGATGTCCCAAGTCAATTGCTGCCTGCCTTTCGCAACGACGCATTTCGACAGAGGCGGGACACCTCATCATGGCAGCTATGCACCCGCCCTTTATTTTTGTGCGGGTTCAACATCAGTCGGTTGAAAAGCGAGGTGGTTGCTGGATGCACGGGGGAAAACTCACGGCGATGCTAATGGCAAAAAACATGTCTTTGATACTCATGTTAAGCTCTAGTGGGCGCTGCTTGCAAGCACAAAGCCCAAGCTGAGAGCCGGTATCGCCCAAAGGGGGTTGGCGTGCCCACGGCGATCCTCTCGCGAGCAGACAGCTCACGCCCAGCAGGATCTGATATCTGTTGGAACAAAGTCGGGATCGGCGGCTTTTGCAAACTTGGCGTGGGCCACAGCTGGTCGAATGTTGGTCGCATTCCGGCGGACAGGCTGGAACCGGTCCTTTGGGTACTCGATGACGAGGTAAGTTGATGAATGAGACTAGCATGGTTCGCCTGACGGTGAACCGGACATCCTGCGAGATCGACGTCGACAACCGAACCACGTTGCTCGACCTCTTGCGAGAACACCTGCAGCTCACGGGTACGAAGAAGGGCTGTGATCATGGTCAGTGCGGTGCCTGCACCGTCATCGTCGACGGACGTCGGGTCAATTCATGTCTGACACTTGCCGTCATGAACGAGGGCGCCGAGGTCACCACGATCGAGGGGCTGGGCGCGCCCGGCGACCTGCACCCGATGCAGGCCGCTTTTGTGAAGCATGACGGCTTCCAGTGTGGTTATTGCACGCCCGGCCAGATCTGTTCCTCGGTCGCGATGCTCGAAGAGATCGCGGCCGACATCCCCAGCCACGTCACCGATGATCTGATGAACAAGGCTCGTTCGACTGCCGAGGAGATTCGCGAGCGGATGAGCGGAAACATCTGTCGCTGCGGTGCCTATTCCAACATCGTCGATGCCATTATTGAGGTTGCGGAAACACGCTCATGAAAGCTTTCACTTACGAACGCGCGGCCTCGGCCGAAGCGGCAGCGCAAATTGCCGCCTCCAATCCTGGCGCGAAGTTCATCGCGGGCGGTACCAATCTTCTGGATCTGATGAAGCTCGAAATCGAGACGCCGACCCATCTGATCGATGTCAACGGACTTGGGTTTAACGAGATCGAACCGACTGCCGAAGGAGGTCTGCGGATCGGCGCCATGGTGCGCAATACCGATCTGGCCGCGCATGAGATTGTCCGTCGAGACTATCCGCTACTGGCACGAGCTCTGCTTTCCGGTGCGTCAGGACAATTGCGCAATCGCGCCACGACCGGCGGAAACCTCCTGCAGCGGACCCGTTGCCCTTACTTCTACGACACCAATCAACCCTGCAACAAGCGGCAGCCGGGCAGTGGCTGTTCGGCCATCGGCGGTTTCAGTCGGCAGCATGCGGTCCTCGGGGTGAGCGACGCCTGCATCGCGACCCATCCGAGCGACATGGCGGTTGCCATGCGAGCGCTCGATGCCGTCGTCGAGACGGTGAAGACCGATGGCAGCCGTCGCGCCATTCCGCTCGCCGATTTCCACCGTCTGCCAGAAGACACGCCGCATATCGAAACGGTGCTGGAGCAAGGCGAGATCATCACGGCAGTCTGTCTGCCGCCGCCGATCGGCGGCACCCAGATCTATCGCAAGGTTCGCGACCGCGCATCCTATGCCTTCGCGCTCGTGTCTGTCGCAGCCGTGATCCAGCCGGATGGTACTGGCCGGATTGCTGTGGGGGGCGTCGCACACAAGCCGTGGCGGATCGAGGACGCGGAGGCGCAACTGCCGAACGGAGCTCAAGCGACGGCGGCAGTCTTGCTGGCTGACGCCCGACCGACGGATCAGAACCGTTTCAAGCTCGCTCTCTTGGAGCGCTTGCTGAGCGCCGTCATTGCGCAAGCCAAGGATTAAAGCTCATGAAGTTCGACAGGCCAGAAACCACCAATCCCATCGACAATCTGAAGGTGATCGGCCGCCCGACGCACCGGATCGACGGTGAGCTCAAGACGACGGGTCGCGCCACCTATGCCTATGAGCATCGCGATCTCGGTCTCAAGATCGCCTATGGCTATCCCGTGGCTGCCGGCATTGCCAAGGGGCGCATTATCAAGATCGACAGCGAGAGCGCCCAGCAGGCACCCGGCGTTCTCGCAGTGGTCACCACACTCGATACCGGGGAGTGCGAGAAAGGCGAGTACAATACGGCGACGCTCTTCGGCGGCGACGTCGTGCAACACTATCATCAGGCAATCGCCCTTGTCGTTGCAGAGACATTCGAACAGGCGCGGGCGGCGGCTTCGCTGATCGACGTTTCCTACGAGCGCGAGGAAGGGGCATTCGACCTGTCGGAGGCCATGAAAACGGCAGAAAAGCCTTCGGAAGATGAGAATCCGGACACGGTCTTTGGCGACTTCGATGATGCCTACGCTCGCGCGTCTATGACGCTCGATGCCGAGTACAGCACACCGGACCAGTCGCATGCGGCGATGGAGCCGCATGCCTCGATGGCGGTCTGGGACGGCGATGAACTGAAGATCTGGACCTCGAGCCAGATGATCGACTGGTGGCGAACGGATCTTGCGACCTTCCTTGGCATGGACAAGGAGAAGATCCGGCTGATGTCACCCTTCATCGGTGGAGGCTTCGGCGGCAAGCTGTTTCTCAGGGCGGATGCGGTGCTTGCCGCGCTGGGTGCCAAGGCTGCTCGATGTGCGGTCAAGGTCTCCTTGCCGAGGCCGGTGATCATGAACAATACGACCCATCGGCCGGCGACGATCCAGCGTGTCCGGATCGGTGCCGATACAGATGGCAAGATCGAGGCGATCGCACATGAGAGCTGGTCTGGCAACTTGCCGGAGGGAAGCCTCGAAACGGCGGTCAACCAGACGCGTCTTCTCTACGCGGGCGAAAACCGCATGACCGCCATGCGCCTGGCCATGCTCGACCTGCCCGAGGGCAATGCGATGCGCGCGCCGGGCGAAGCGCCGGGCCTTATGGCACTCGAAATTGCCATGGACGAGATGGCCGAAAAGCTCGGCATCGATCCCGTCGACTTCAGGATCATCAACGACACGCAGGTTGATCCGGAGAACCCGGATCGCCCGTTCTCGAAACGCGACCTGATCGGTTGTCTACGGCTCGGTGCGGAACGCTTCGGATGGAGCGACCGCGGACAGCCGGGAGCCCGACGTGACGGCAACTGGCTTGTCGGAACCGGTGTGGCCGCAGCCTATCGCGACAACTTGCTGGTTGAGTCCGGTGCCCGGGTTCGGCTCGAAAGCGATGGCCGGATTACCGTCGAGACCGACATGACCGACATCGGCACGGGCAGTTACACCATTATCGCGCAGACCGCTGCCGAAATGATGGGGGTAACGTTGGAGGACGTCGATGTCCGGCTCGGCGATTCCAGTTTTCCGGTTTCTGCCGGCTCCGGCGGTCAGTTCGGTGCCAATTGTTCGACAGCGGGCGTCTATGCCGCCTGCGTCAAGCTGCGCGAGGCCGTTATCCAGAAACTCGGCTTCAATGCGCAGGATGTGACATTTGAAGGCGGTCAGGTTCGCTCGGGCAATCATGCGATCCCGCTATCGGATGCCGTCGGTGCTGATGCTCTGGCTGGCGAGGACACGATCGAATGGGGTGATCTCTCCAAGACCCATCAGCAATCGACCTTCGGCGCGCATTTCGTCGAAGTCGGAGTGGATATCGTCACCGGGGAATGTCGCATTCGGCGCATGTTGGCAGTATGTGCCGCCGGGCGCATTCTCAACCCGATCACCGCGCGGAGCCAGGTTATCGGTGCGATGACGATGGGCATTGGCGCTGCTCTTTCCGAGGAGCTTTTCGTCGATACGAAGAAGGGCTTTTTCGTCAATCACGATCTCGCCGGGTATGAAGTGCCCGTGCATGCGGACATTCCGAGTCAAGAGGTGATCTTCCTCGACGAAACCGACCCAATGTCGTCACCGATGAAGGCCAAGGGGGTCGGCGAACTGGGCCTGTGTGGCGTATCGGCGGCGATTGCGAACGCCATTTACAACGCTACGGGTGCTCGCGTCCGCGACTACCCGGTCACGCTGGACAAGCTGATCGGACATCTGCCCGCTGATTTCTGATCTTGGGCCATAAAGGGACGCGTCGGGCATCGATGCCGGCCACGTATTTTCGGGCGTGCCTGTTGAGGCGCCATTCACCAAGTCGGAAGGCCTGGTGAATGGCGTTGCTGCACGATGACGTTGCGGCCACCTCACCCGATTGCTGCCTCCTCAGCGCCATTCTCGAAACCACAAACATGCTCATCACGCTTCCGTGAGAAAACGTCGTTTTATAGCCACGTCCGGCCAGCTTAAGGCTTGCCGGAAATGCGGCTCTGAAAGGGGCGCACCCTAAACCCAGTGCGGGGAGGCTTCGCGCGCGGCGTGTTATCTCGCCATCGCCAGATCGTCCGCAGACAAGGACCGAAAAATAGATGAGATACAGTGACGTGATGCCGGCAGTCCGGATCCTGAAAAGCGTGTGTGCGGCAGCCGGCCTCGCATTGCTGCTGACCGCCTGCTCGCAAACCTCGGGTGTGCAGCGCCAGTCGGCTGCGCCGCCGGTCGACCCCGCGCTGCAGGCGATGTATGCCGAAGTGCAGGACGGAGGACAGATCATTCCTGCGGTTGATGTGTCGAAGATGGATCCCCGCAATGTTCGTCAGGTCGTCAATTATCGTACATCCTATCTGCCCGGCACGATCGTGGTCGATCCGCATGCTCGCTTCCTCTATCTTGTCATGGAGGGTGACAAGGCGATGCGCTACGGCATCGGTGTCGCCAAGGCCGGTCTCGAATTCCAGGGTGTGGGCGATATCATGCGCAAGGCGCGCTGGCCGGGTTGGGTGCCGACGCAGAACATGATTGCTCGCGAGCCTGATCGTTACGGCCCGCTCGCTCAGGGCCTGCCGGGCGGCATTGACAATCCGCTCGGTGCGCGCGCGCTCTATCTCTACCAGAACGGACGGGACACCCTCTATCGGATCCATGGGACCAACGAGGCTTGGTCGATCGGTCAATCCGTCTCGTCGGGATGCATTCGCCTGCTCAACCAGGACATCATCGATCTCCACGCTCGTGTTCCCGTCGGATCCCAGATGGTGGTCCTGCCTCTCGAAGAATCCGGTAGAGGCGAGTTCTGATCTAGCAAGATCTTCTCCGTCTTGTGGCGTGGTCTGTGACAGACGGAGCGTTGCGACAAGACGGAGTTTGACGGTAGCATCCAGCCACAGGTCCGGCATGCCTAGCGGTACGCTGGCAACCGCCGATGTCGACGTGGCGGGATCGCTGTGTCGGGAAAGGCTTCGAGAGGGCCAAATGCATGATCGAAAGACCAGAGCTTTTCCTCCGCCAGCTGTTCGACCGTGCCGTTGAGGTGGCGGACCCGATGCGGTCGCTCAAGGATTTTCTACCTGAAAAGCCGAAGGGTCGGGTGATCGTCGTCGGTGCCGGCAAGGCGAGCGCCCGGATGGCGGAAGCGGTCGAGGCGGTCTGGGGTCCTTGCGAAGGTCTCGTCATCACGCGCTATGGCTATGGCCGGCCGTGTCGCGGCATCGAGATCGTCGAGGCGGCCCATCCGGTTCCAGACGAGGCGGGCCTCGATGCGACGGCGCGTTTGCTGGCTCTTGTTGAAAGTGCCGGAGAAGGCGATTTCGTGCTGGCGCTGATCTCGGGCGGTGCCTCGGCGCTCTTGGTTCAGCCGGTGCCGGGCGTTTCGCTTGCCGAAAAGCAGGCGGTCAATCAGGCGCTGCTTTCATCAGGCGCGCCGATCGACCGGATCAACACGGTCCGCAAACATCTCAGCCGAGTGAAGGGTGGGCAATTGGCGGCCGCTGCCTGGCCGGCTCAGGTCCTCGCCTTGATGATCTCGGATGTGCCGGGAGACGATCCGGCCTTTATCGGCTCCGGTCCGACGGTTGGCGATCCGTCGAGCCCGGACGACGCTCTGGCCGTGATCGATCAATGGAAGATCGCGCTTCCTGGTGGGGTTCGCGAGGCATTGGCACGGGGCTCCGGGGTCGTCAGACCCGGCGACCCGCGCCTCGCCCGCGTGCGCAACGTCATCTACGCTGCACCCCGGCAATCGCTAGAGGCGGCTGCGGCGCTGGCCCGAGAGGCCGGTTGTGACGTGCGCGTTCTTGGTGATGCCCTGGAAGGCGAGGCGAGGGCTGTCGCCGAAGCCCAGGCAAGGGAGGCGCTTGCCGTGCAGCATTCCCTGCGCGCCGGGGATCCGCCAATCCTGCTGCTCTCCGGCGGCGAGTTGACGGTTACCCGACGCGGCGATGGCATCGGCGGACCCAATGCCGAATTCTGTCTGGCGCTTGCAGTGGCTCTGGATGGAGCTGCAGGTATCCATGTGCTCGCTTGCGACACGGATGGCGTCGATGGTGCCGCCGAAGTCGCCGGCGCCGTCATCGGTCCCGAACTTCTGAAGAAGGCTGCCGAACTGCGTTGCGACCCAGAGGTCGCTCTGCAACGAAACGACGCCCATTCGTTCTTCGCAGCGTTGGACGCGCAGGTTGTCACCGGCCCCACCCTGACCAACGTCAACGATTTCCGCGCGATCCTCGTGCAGCCGCGGCCGACCGCATAAAGGCTTTAGCCGAAAATCCCGACCACTGACGAAATCCGACGCGTGATGAGTGCCGGTGCTCGCTGCATTGGCACGCCGCGAGAAAGCCTGGGGTTGTTATCTATCATGATAAATTATTGCATTCGAGTTATCGATGTGAATTAATAGCGCGCATACAGGATGCCAAATCGAAAGGATTTCCCCATGAAGAGGCTGTTCCGGAGCGCATTTGCCGCTGCCGCCTTGAGTGCCGCCATGATTGCCGCCCAGCCGGCGAGCGCGCAGACCCCGCCCAATGTCCTCGTCGTCGGGCAGATTGCCGAGCCGAAATCTCTAGATCCGCATACGGTGACCGCCACCAATGATTTCCGGATCTTGGTCAACATCTACGACGGTCTTGTGCGCTTCAAGGACGGCACATTGGAGGTCGAGCCGGCGCTCGCGGAGAGCTGGGACATCTCAGAAGATGGCAAGACCTATACGTTCAAGCTGCGTCAGGGCGTGAAGTTTCACGACGGTTCCGACTTTACCGCCGATGCGGTCAAGTTCAACTTCGACCGGATGCTGAAAGAGGAGCATCCCTTCTACAACACCGGTCCATTTCCCCTTTCGTTCAACTTTGCCTCCGTCGAGTCCGTCAACGTGATCGACGGCCAGACGGTCGAATTCAAGCTGAGTGAAGCCTTTGCACCCTTCCTGTCCAATCTCGCCTATCCCACGGGGCTGATCGTTTCTCCGGCGGCGGTCGAGCAGCATGGCGCCGACTATGGCCGGAACCCGTCGGGCACCGGACCCTTCAAATTTGCCGAATGGCTGTCGAACCAGCGTGTCGTCGTCGAGCGCAATCCGGAATACTGGGGCGAGGCTGCGGCCCTCGAAGCCGTCGTCTTTCGGCCCGTGACGGATGCAAACACGCGTGTGGCGGAAATGCTTGCCGGAGGCATCGACGTGATGGTCGAGGTGCCGCCGGACAATCTCACCACCTTCCAGCAGGATCCCGCGTTCTCCGTTGCCGAGCAGGCGGGGCCGCATGTCTGGTTCGGCATCCTGAACACGAAGAGTGGTCCGTTCGCCGACAAACGTGTTCGTCAGGCCGCCAACTACGCCGTCAACAAAGAGACGCTGGTCAACGATGTGCTCCAGGGCACGGCAACCGTGGCCGCTGGTCCCATCCCGCCTGCCTTCAACTGGGTGGAAAGCACAGTGGAGCCCTACGCCTATGACCCCGAAAAGGCCAAGGCCTTGCTGGCCGAGGCAGGTGTCGAGACGCCGGAACTGACATTCTACGTCACTGAAGGCGGCTCTGGCATGCTCGACCCGGTGACGATGGGCGCGGCCATCCAGGCCGACCTTCAGGCCGTCGGGTTTAACGTGAAGATCGAGACCTATGAGTGGAATACCTTTCTCGGCCGCGTCAACCAGGGTCTCGACGGTCAGGCTGACATGGCTGAAATGGCGTGGATGACAAATGATCCCGACACCGTTCCCTATCTCACGCTGCGCAGCGATGCGATGCCGGACAAGGGTGGCTTCAACTCGGGCTATTATTCCAATCCTGACGTCGACGCATTGCTGGAGAAGGCGCGTACATCGACGGATCAGGCGGAACGCGGCAAGCTTTACGCCCAGGTCCAGGAGATCGTGCATGACGATGCCCCCTGGCTGTTTGTCGCCAACTGGAAGCAGAACGCGGTCACGACCGCCGCTGTCCAGGGTTTCAAGCTTCAGCCCTCCTTCCTTCTCAACCTGCACGGTGTGACGAAGCAGTAATCCTCCTGCGGCTGATGCCGGCGGGCATGTCGCTCGCCGGCGTCATCCTGGGACACTCCCGGAGGTTGCCATGCCGGCCTACATTCTCAAGCGTCTGATCGCAGTCGTGCCCGTCCTGTTCGGCCTGTCGATCATTGTCTTCCTAGTGATGGCCCTCATTCCCGGGGATACGGCGACGGCCATTCTCGGCGCCTATGCAACGCCTGAAAACGTCGAGCGCATCAATCGCGACCTCGGGCTCGACAAGCCCCTAGTCCAGCAATACCTGGTCTGGATCGGCAATGTGCTGCAGGGTGACTTCGGCCGCTCCTATGCCCTGAACCGGCCCGTTCTCGACGAAGTCCTCGAGCGTTTCGGCGCGACCCTCATCCTTGCCGGCGTCTCTCTCCTACTGTGCACGGTCATCGGCCTTCTCGCCGGCGTCGTTTCGGCTGTCCGACAGTTCGGATGGGCGGACCGTGCGATCACCTTTTTCGTGCTGGCCGGGATCTCCATGCCCTCCTTCTGGCTGGGTCTGCTTCTCATCTACCTCTTCGCGGTCAAGTGGCGAATGCTGCCGGCCTCGGGCATGTATGCCGTCTATGGGGGAGGGGACCTCAAGGACCTTCTGCTCCATCTGGTGCTGCCCGCCGTCACGCTGTCGGTCGTCGCGGCAGGCGTGATCGCACGCCTTACGCGGGGCGCCATGCTCGAAGTGCTTCGGCAGGACTTTGTCCGCACGGCCCGTGCCAAGGGACTTTCGGAACGGCGGGTCATCTATGGTCACGCGTTTCGCTCGGCACTGGTCAGCATCATTCCGGTGATCGGCATCCAGTCCGGCTTCGTGCTCGGCGGCGCCGTCTATATCGAGACCGTGTTCCAGTGGCCGGGCGTCGGGGCCATGCTGGTCAAGGCCATCTCCAGCCGCGACATCCTGCTGGTCCAAGGTGGAGTGCTCGTGGTTGCCGCGAGCTACGTGCTCTTCAACCTCGTCGCCGATGTTCTCCAATCCATGCTCGATCCGAGGATCCGCACGTGAGTACCGTTTCTGCTGTTACCCCGCCCAAGGTCGCTTCGGGACGGATCACGTCCTGGCGGCTGCTGCTCAACAACCGTCTCGCGGCAGCAGGTCTCGTGCTCATCGGCTTGATCGCTCTCTTGATCCTGCTCGTGCCGATCCTGCCTCTGCCCGATCCGGATGCCACCGCGCCGGCAGAGCGGCTGAAGCCGGTTCTGACGGCCGGACATCTTCTCGGTACGGATCAACTTGGCCGCGATATCCTGAGCCGGCTTTTGTGGGGCGCGCGTCTGTCCGTTGCGGTCGGCTTCACGGCGACGCTGATCGCCGCGCTGATCGGGTCGGTGATCGGCATTGTCGCGGGCTATGTGGGTGGACGCACGGACAATGCCATCATGCGTGGCATCGACATGCTGATGGCCTTTCCCTACATCCTTTTGGCGCTGGCTATCGTCGCTGCCCTGGGGCCGGGCCTGATGAACGCGCTCTATGCCATTGCCATCGTGAACATCCCCTTTTTCGCGCGTAATGTGCGCGGCGTGACGCTCGGATACGCCCATCGCGAATTCGTCGATGCTGCGCGCCTTTCCGGCAAGGGGCACCTGTCCGTCATGTTCACCGAGGTTTTGCCGAACGTGGCGCCGGTCATCGTCATCACGATGTCGACCACCGCCGGGTGGATGATCCTGGAAACGGCGGGCCTCAGCTTCCTCGGTCTCGGCGCACAGCCACCGCAAGCCGATCTCGGATCGATGCTAGGCGAGGGACGGGCGCAGCTCTTCACCGCTCCGCATGTCTCGATCGTGCCGGGCGTGATGATCTTTCTGATCGTCATCAGCCTGAATGTTCTGGGTGACGGCATACGCGACGTTCTCGATCCGCGGCTGCGCTCGGGCGCGCTCGCGCGTCCGGGGCCTGTCACGGAAATTGCCACCGATCGAAACGCTCCGGAAAACTCTGCCCGGGACGCCGCTCTTTCCATCGAAGGTCTGGAGACCGGTTTCCGTAGCGGAGACGACGTCATTCCGGCCGTGCGTGGGGTTTCCCTGCATGTCAAGCGCGGCGAATGCCTCGGGCTGATCGGTGAAAGCGGGTCGGGGAAGAGCGTTACGGCGTTGTCGGTGATGGGGCTGGTGGCGTCCCCACCAGGCATCATCCAGAGCGGTGCCATCTATGTAGGCAATGAAGACGTGCTGGCGATGTCGCAGACACGGCTGATCTCCCTGCGTGGCAGCCGCGTCTCCTATGTGTTTCAGGATCCGCTGACCACCCTGCACCCCATGTATCCGGTCGGACGGCAAGTCGAGGAAGCGATCGCCGCGCATCAGTCGCTCGGTGCAATTGAGCGCCGTGAACGGGCGATTGCGCTGCTCGAAAAGGTTGGCATACCCGACGCCCGAGAAAGGGCGAAGCACTATCCACATCAGCTTTCGGGCGGCCAGCGCCAGCGCATCGGCATTGCCATGGCGCTTGCCAACGATCCCGATGTGATCATCGCCGACGAGCCGACAACCGCTCTCGACGTCACCGTACAGGCCCGAATTCTGGAGCTCTTGCGCGATCTGCAGCGCGAGCGCGGGATGGCGCTTCTCTTCATCACACACGATTTCGGCGTCGTGTCGGAGATCTGTGACCGCGTCGCGGTGATGAAGGACGGCGAGATCGTCGAGACCGGAGAAACGCGCGCTGTTCTCGCCAATCCGCAGCATGATTACACGAAGCGGCTGATCGCCTGCGTGCCGGAACTCGGGACTGGCGCGCAATTCCTCAAGCGCGTCGCCGGGCTCTTCCCGAAGCAGCAAACGGAGGCGTCATGACGAAGTCTGCGATCCAGGTTCGTGAGCTGACCAAGTCCTTCGGTGGAGGGCGCAGCCTGTTCGGCAAGGAACGGCACGAGGTCAAGGCCGTCAAAGCGGTGTCGCTAGATTTGATGCGCGGTGAAACGCTTGCCGTCGTTGGGGAAAGCGGATCGGGAAAGAGCACGCTTGCCCGCATGCTGGTCGGGCTCGAGACGCCGACCTCCGGGAGCATGCTGATCGGGGGCAAGGATGCGGAGGCGCTGCGGCGCGAGGGGCCGCGGGCCTTTGGTAAGACGATCCAGTATGTCTTTCAGGACCCGGTTGCCTCGCTGAACCCGCGCAAGACGATCAGGAGCATCCTCGACACGCCGCTCAAGCTGCTCTGCGGATACGAGGCGCCCCGGCGCCGCGAACGGATGAAGGAATTGCTGGACGCGGTCCAGATGCCGGAAAACACGCTCGCGCGCTATCCGCATGAATTTTCCGGTGGTCAGGCGCAGCGGATCGCGATCGCTCGCGCTCTTGCAGCGGAAGCGGAGATCCTGGTGTTCGATGAGCCTGTGAGCGCGCTCGACGTCGGCGTGCAGGCGCAGGTCCTCTTGCTTCTCAGCGATCTGAAAACGCGTTTCGACCTGTCCTATCTGTTCATCAGTCACGACCTTGCCGTTGTCGAGGCAATCTGTGACCGGGTGGCCGTCATGTATTTTGGTGAGATTGTCGAGTTGGCACCCGCTGCAAGGCTTTTTGCCGATCCTGAACACGCCTATACAAGGCGGCTCGTGGCCAGTGCGCCTCGTATCAGGAGAGAATGACGCGTGATGACAGATACCGAGGAGAGGGCGAAGACGAGCAGCGAAGACGGCCAGCGCTTGTTCACTCCGGCGGGAAAGCCGAAGCGCCGACCTGATGCCATCGCCGATCTAATGAAGGACTTCATCCGTTCGCAGGATCTCCAGCCGGGCGATCGGCTTCCGCAGGAGCGCGAGTTGATGGATCGCTTCAAGGCCGCCAAGGGGACCGTACGAGAAGCGATGAAGGCGCTGGAAACACAGGGTCTGATCTTTACGAGGAGCGGCCCCGGTGGTGGAGCTTTCGTCGCCGCCCCCTCCGCTCGGCACGCAATGGAGTTGTTGTCCACCCACTTCTTCTTCGAAACGCCGTCCCTCTCCGACATCTATGCAATACGCAAGGCGCTGGAGCCTGAAATCGCGGCTTTACTCGCAGGCAGGGTTTCAGACCAGCAACTGGCGCTGCTTGAACGGACGATCCGCCTCTACGATCACCCCCCGGTCGATCCTGACGAGCAGTATCGCCAACGCGTTGCTGAACTCGATTTTCACTCGCAGCTCGCTCAGTTCTGTCCAAATCCGCTGCTCGGGTTCCTTTGTGGCCTGATGCATAACCTGCTGCGCGAACTGCCACTGGCAAGGCAGATCTATGCCGACCCCGCGCCGAGTTCACGGGAAGAAGGGCTTACCTACCAGTACCGCCTAATGGCGGCCATGAAGGATGGCCGGTCAGAAGATGCGCGCGCGATCGCGGCCGAACACATGGCATTCGCCGAGGCCTACATGCTCGCACGAGCAAAGACAATCGGATGATCGAGGCGGTAAAGCCGCGTTTTCCTATTGCTAGAGACATTCCGGCGCGTGGCATTCCTGCCGCACAGCAGGTAAGTTGTGGCTCGATATCAAGGGCCCTATGCGGAGCGTGTCGAGAGTGAGCTTCCTCTCCTTCGATATTTTTGCGAGCCGGTGGAGCCAGATCGCATATCGCGCGTTAAATCACGCAGTCAGTGGGGGCTTTACGGAAAAAAATGATGCAATTCTTCTCGGGCTACGAGGCGCAGATTTCTCTGGGCCTGGTGATCTTGCTGTTTGGCATGTTCGTCTGGGAGAAGTATCCAGCCGAAGTAACGGCGTCTGCTGGCGCCGCGCTGTTCATCGTGCTCGGCTTCGTGCCGACCGATAAGGCCATGAGCGTGTTTTCCAACTCCGCGCCGCTGACGATCGGAGCGATGTTCGTGCTCACTGGCGCCCTCGTTCGTACGGGTGTATTGGAACGCGTGGCGGCGGTGGTGTTGGAACGCTCCAAGAAACGCCCCCAGCTTGCGCTCGCGGTATTCCTGCTGACGGCGCTTGTCGCCTCGGCTTTCATGAACAATACGCCGGTCGTGCTTGTCCTGATCCCGATTGTGATCCGGCTTGCCGCCTCGCTCGACATTGCAGCGACTCGGCTCCTGATCCCCGTATCCTATTTCGCTATTCTGGGTGGCACCTTGACGCTGATCGGCACGTCTACAAACCTGCTCGTCGATGGCGTCGCGCGGGGGCAGGGGCTCGAGCCTTTCTCGTTGTTCGAGATCACACCGATTGGTCTGGCTGCTGCAATCACTGGGGGGCTCACCATGCTCGTGCTCGGCAAATTTCTTCTGCCTGATCGCCGCGAGGAAGGTGGCGAGCTGGATGACCAGGACGACGCCGAGTTTCTCTCTGAAATCACCGTGCTCGCGGATGGTCCCTTCACGGAAAAGCCCATCGGCGACATCTCGGAATTCAAGCAGCCGGGGCTGCGCATTGTCGGTCTGCACGTCAATGGCGAGGTCATCCGCAAGGACATCGACACCATGACCCTGAAGAAGGGTGACGGTCTCATAATTCTTGCAACATCCGCCGAACTTTTGACCTTGAATGCACTGGAGGGGCTGCGGATCGGTCAAAGACGCGGCGCTCCTGCTAAGGGAGAGCTTATCGTCGTAGAGGCCGTCGTTGCCCCCGGCCGCTACAGCAATCGGACGCGTCTTTCCAGTCTGACGCTCGGACGACGCTTCGGCGTGCGCATCATTGGTGCCCATCGACACCGGCATGTGCCAGGTCCTGACCTCGCCAATGTCCGTCTTCGGCCGGCAGACAAGCTGCTCATTGAGGGTACTGCAGAAGCGCTGGACGAACTCTCGCAGCAGAACGAACTGATATCCGTTACCCGTTCGTCTGCCCGCGCCTTCCGACCAACCAAGGCGCCTCTGGCATTGCTTGCCCTCGGCCTCGTGGTCGTGCTTGCCGCATTTAATGTGATGGACATCGGCATCCTGGCGATGATCGCTGTTCCCGCCATTCTCATCTTGCGCTGCATCGACGCCGACGAAGCCTGGGGTTCGATCGAAGGCGGGATTCTGATCCTGATCTTCGCGATGCTGATTGTGGGGCAGGGGCTGCAGGAGACGGGAGCCGTAGCACTTGTCGTGGACACGGCCATGCCCTTGATGTCTACAGTCTCGCCCTTTGTTCTGCTGATCCTGGTCTACACCCTGTCGTCGACGCTCACCGAATGCGTGACCAACAATGCGGTGGCAGTCATCCTGACGCCAATCGTCATCGGCCTCGGCCAGCAGCTGGGTATCGAGCCCAGGGCGCTTGTGGTCGCGGTGATGTTCGGTGCAAGCGCAAGCTTTGCAACGCCGATCGGCTATCAGACGAACACGCTGGTTTATGGCGCCGGCAACTATCGTTTCAGTGATTTCGTCAAGATCGGCTTGCCGATGAACATCATAGTGGGCTTGGCGTCCTGCTACGCTATCTATCTGTATTATGGTCTTTGAGGAGTAGACGCATGGATATCATCACCGGCTTTTTCGGACTGGTCGAGGATCTCACATGGGGATGGGCTTTGATACCCATGCTCGTCGTCTTCGGCGTGTTCATCACGGTGATGACCGGGTTCGTGCAGATCAGGTTCTTTAAGCGAATGTTTCGCGTTCTCTTCGCCAAGAACCAGACCGGCGACCCTAATGCGATCAGCGCGCGCGAAGCCTTGCTCGTGTCCGTCGGTGGGCGCGTCGGTGGCGGTAACATCGCAGGTGTTGCGGTCGCGATCACGCTCGGTGGGCCGGGCGCCGTCTTCTGGATGTGGGCGATTGCGATCATCGGCATGGCGACGAGCCTCGTCGAATCGACGCTCGCTCAGCTTTACAAGCGTTCCAACGGGGACGGCACCTATCAGGGCGGGCCTGCCGGCTACATCATCTACGGGCTCGGGGTGAAACACAAATGGCTGGCCGTAGTCTACGCCGTCTGCCTGATGCTGGCCTTCGCTTTTGGTTTCAACGCCTTCCAGGGTAATACCTTTGCCGGTGCCGTCTATGACAGCCTCGGCGTCGAGCGTGTCTGGAGCGGCATCGGTCTTGCGATCATCACCGGCTTTATCGTCTATGGTGGTATCCGCCGTATCGCGAAGGTCGCTGATGTGATCATTCCGGTCATGGCCTTCATCTATATCGGTCTGGCACTGCTGGTCATCTTGTCCAACATCACCGCGCTCCCGGGTGTGATCTGGTCTATCATTGCCAATGCCTTCGGCCTTGAAGAGGTCGTCGGCGGCGGCTTCGGCGCTGCCCTGGCGCAAGGCCTTCGCCGCGGATTGTTCTCCAACGAGGCCGGCCTCGGATCCACCCCGAACGTGGCGGCGACGGCCGATGTCCGCCATCCGATCAGCCAGGGTATCACTCAGTCCTTCTCGGTGTTCATCGATACCATCGTCATCTGCACCTGCACGGCCTTCATCATCCTGCTCAGCCCCGTGTATCAGCCGGGCGTGGAAGGCATCGACGGCATCGTGCTTACCCAGCAATCGCTGGTCAGCCAGGTCGGCGAGTGGTCGCAGTATTTCCTGACTTTCGCCATTCTGCTTTTTGCCTTCAGTTCCATCATCTACAACTACTATCTCGGTGAAACGGCGCTGAAGGTCATGACCGGACGTCCGGGCGCCTTGCATGTGCTGCGGTTTGCCATCGTCATCGTCGTCTTCTTAGGCGCAACGGCTCCGGGTGCGACTGCGGTCTTCTTCTTCTCCGATCCGCTGATGGGCGTGCTTGCGGTGGTCAACCTCACGGTAATCCTGATGCTCTTCCCCGTCGCCTTGCGGATCCTCGACGATTTCCGCTCGCAGCTAAAGGCCGGTGTGGAGCGGCCAGTGTTTGAGCCCACAGCATTTCCCGATCTCGATCTCGATCATTCGGCCTGGCCGCATGCGCAGAGAGTGGTGGCACCGAACGGGGGCGATCTCGCCAAGGTGTGAGCATGTCATGGGGGCGGCGATAACGCAGCCCCGCACGTCTCGTGGCGATTGATGGCATTGTCGACTGACTGATGCCGCCTCGGTTTTCCGGGGCGGCATTTTCTTGCTCGCCTCACTTGCGGGGGCCGTCCTCATCATTTCCGTTGACACCTGTGGGGCGCGCTACTAGCGTATGTGGAAACGTTACCACATTGGGAGGAGATAACGATGAAACAGGCGCGTTTGAACCGCCTCTTTGGCACGTCTGGAAACTGCTTCGACGTGGCCATCGATCACGGCATGTTCAATGAATGTACGTTTCTCGCCGGTATCGAGAACATGCGCCAAGCCATCGAGGTCATAGCGGCGGCAGGCCCTGACGCCATCCAGCTGCCGCCTGGCACGGCTCCCATGCTGCAGTCGATCCCGGGCAAGGCTCGTCCGGCCCTCGTGCTGCGAACCGACATCGCCAACATCTATGGCAACCCGTTGCCGAGCGCGCTGTTCTCCGAAGTGATCGATCGTCCGGTCGAGCAGGCGATCGCGCTCGATGCCGCCTGCGTCGTGGTCAATCTGCTGATGCTGCCGAACCAGCCCGAGGTCTACCGGGCCTGCGTGCGCAACGTGAACAGCCTGAAGCGCGAATGCGAGATCTACGGCATGCCGCTGATGGTGGAGCCGCTGGTTATGCAGGACAATTCCAAGGGCGCCTATATGGTTGACGGCGCAATCGACAAGATCCTGCCGCTGGTCCGCCAAGCCGCCGAACTCGGCGCCGATATCATCAAGGCCGATCCTTGCGACGACGTCTCCGAATATCATCGGGTGATCAAGATCGCTCAAGGGCTGCCCGTCCTCGTGCGTGGCGGCGGCCGGGTCTCCGATCAGGAAATTCTATCGCGCACTAAAGTGCTGATGGAACAGGGTGCGCGCGGCATCGTCTATGGCCGCAATGTCATCCAGCATGCCAATCCGGGCGGCATGACGCGGGCACTGATGGCGATCGTGCATGACGGCGCAACGGCGGAGCAAGCGTCGCGCCATCTTGCCTGAGATTGCGTGACGGGAGGAGGACCCCATGAAGACCTTTCGTTTCGGCGTCATCGGCTGCGGCCTGATGGGTCGCGAATTTGCCAGCGCCGCAGCCCGGTGGATGCATCTGACCGATGCCAAGGCGCGACCGGATATCGTCGCCGTCTGCGATACTAATACGGAGCTGATGGCGTGGTTTCAGACCCAGGTTCCCTCGGTTCGACAGGCCACCACTGACTACCGCGAACTTCTCGCCAATCCTGAGGTCGACGCCGTCTACTGCGCCGTACCTCATGTGCTGCATGCCGAGTTCTACACGGACATTATCAAGGCCGGAAAACATCTGCTCGGCGAAAAGCCCTTCGGCATGGACCGTGAGCAGAACCGGGCGATCATGGCTGTTCTTGCCGAGCATCCGGACCTGATCGTCCGCTGCTCGTCGGAAATGCCTTTCTTCCCCGGCGCGCAGAAGGTCATTGCCATGGCGGCAAGCGGTGAGATGGGCGACATTCTCGAAGTCGAAGCCGGCTTTCTGCATTCTTCCGACATCGATCCCAACAAGCCGATCAACTGGAAGCGCATGGAGCATATCAACGGCGCCTATGGCTGCATGGGGGATCTGGGCATGCATGTGCTGCATGTTCCCTTACGGCTTGGCTGGCGGCCGGAAACGTTGCATGCGAACCTCGTCAAGCGGATCACCGAGCGGCCGGATGGCAAGGGCAACAGAGTGCCTTGCACGACCTGGGACAATGCGACGATCAGCAGCCGTGTGCGCACTGCCGGCCAGGACTTCCCCCTGGTCCTCAAGACGTGGCGCATCGCACCGGGCGAATCCAACACCTGGTACATCCGCATTCTCGGCATGAAGAAGAGCGCCTTCTTCTCGACCAAGCAGCCGCGCCAGTGGCGGTGGATGGATTATCAGGGCGGCACGCAGTCCTGGAACACGGAAGACCTCGGCTATGGCTCGGTTTTCCCCGCCATCACCGGCAAGATCTTCGAATTCGGTTTCGCCGATGCGATCCAGCAGATGTGGGCGGCCTTTGTCGATGAGCTGGCAGGTGGCACGGCGAACGGCTTCCCCTGTGCAAGCCCTGCGGAAGCGGCAGCCCACCACTCGGTCCTGACGGCGGCACTTCAATCCGGTCTGGAAAACCGGGTCGTCTTTGTCGATTACTCTTGAGGCCGGACCATGAGACGCTCCGAGATCAACCAAGCCCTGCGGTTCGCCATCGGGATGCTTGCGACCTGGCGCTGGTCCTTGCCCGTCTGGGGGCAGTGGAGTGCCACCGATTTCGCTGCCCATCCTGAGACCTCACGCTATCTGGCCAGTCGGCAGCTCGGCTGGGACGTCACCGACTTTGGCTCCGGCCGTTTTGCCGAACAGGGGCTCGTGCTCTTTTGTCTGCGCAACGGCATCCTCGGCATGGAAGGCGAGCGCAGCTATGCGGAAAAACTGCTCTTCATCCAGGAAGGCCAGTTGACCCCGGCCCATCTGCACAAGGCGAAGCAGGAAGACATCATCAACCGGGCGGGCGGGGCTCTCGTTATCGAATTCTGTGCGGCTGATGCGACGGGCAAGATCACCGGCTCCGACGTCTCTGTCCTTGTCGACGGCATCGAGCAGCGTCTCCAGACCTGGGAGCCCCTGATTCTTGGTCCTGGCCAGAGCGTCACCATCCCCACCGGTCTCTATCACCGCTTCTACGGCGCAAAGGGCAAGGGCCCGGTGCTGGTCGGCGAGGTCAGCCAGGTCAACGACGACAGGACCGACAACTATTTCCTCGAACCCATCGGCCGTTTCGCCGAGATCGAGGAGGATGAGCCGCCGCTTAGACCTCTCTGGAACGAGGGGACTGTCTGATGAGAGCCGGGGAGGAGGTTCGAACCAGACAAGAGGCTGGAACGGCAGGTGGTATCGTCTGCGTCGGCAACTTCATCGTCGATCGCATCCACACCCTGTCCTACTGGCCGGAACAGGGTAGCCTCGCGCATATCCTGCATCAGGACATGGGCGTCGGCGGCGGTGCGGCCAATGTGGTGACGGACCTTGCCTCGCTTGGGTTCAAAGGCCAGCTATCGGTGGCTGGTGCCGTGGGGGATGATCGGGACGGCGGCTATGTGCGAGATCGTCACGCGGCCCTCGGCATTGATGTCTCAGGCCTTCGCGTTCTTGAAGATCAGGCGACGGCGCATACCCATGTCATGAACGTGCCAGGCCGAAGCCGCACCTTCTTCTATCACGGCGGGTCGAACGACCTGCTGACGGACGATTTGATCGACCCTGCCGACTTTGCAGCCAGCGGACACAGGATCTTCTATCTCGGCTATCTCATGCTCTTGCCGGGTCTCGACCGGAAGGATGCAAGCGGCACTTCCGGGGCGGCGCGTCTTCTGAAGGCGGCACGCGAGGCGGGGCTGACGACCTGTGTCGACTTCGTCTCCAGCGAGGATCCCGCCTTTGCCGACCAAGTCGCCGTTGCACTGCCCCATTGTGATTATGTGATCGTCAACGAGACAGAAGCCGGACGCGCAACGGGTGTGGCCGTCCGCGACAAGGCGGGTGCTCTGTTGCTCTCGGCTGTGGAAGAGGCCGGTCAGCGGCTTTTGGACGGCGGCGTGGCGCAAGGCGTTGTCATTCATGCGCCGGAGCTCTCCATCTGGCTTTTGCCCGACAAGGACCCGGTTGTCACGCCTGCACTTGCCGTCGATCCGTCGGCCATCGTCAGCCCCGTCGGGGCCGGAGATGCTTTCTGCGCGGCGGTGCTTTACGGTCTACACGAGGGCTGGCCGATCAAGACTATTTCGGCTGTCGCCCATCGCGCGGCCGTCTATTGTCTCGGCGGCGCGACGGCCACTGACGGCATACCCGACATGTCGGTTCTGCTCTCCGAAATCTGAACGCCTGCAATCAGCTATCTGCGGGGGCTGGCCCGGTCGATTCCCGGATGATGAGGTCAACGGGCATGCGCGTAACCGAGGCTGGCCGGCGTTCCAGATCCTGCCTGTGATCCTGCAAACGTTCTTCGAGCCTGCGGGTTGCCTCGAGCGCGACTGCGCGGATCGGCTGGGCCACTGTTGTCAGCCGCGGCAGGACATAGGCTGCCTCCGGCAGGTCGTCGAAGCCGATGACGGAGCAATCATCTGGTACCTTCCGGCCGCTATCACGCACGGCGTGGATCGCTGCGATTGCCGCAATATCCGTGGTTCCTATGATTGCGGTGATGTCGGCGTGATCTAGCAGAACGGATTGCGCCAGCGCGTAGGTGGCGGCGAAGCTGTGATCCTCGCCGATTGCTTCGATGGCCGGTGCGAGTCCATGTTCGCGCAGCACGGCCCTGATGCCTTCCATGCGAAGCCGGATCGGCTGGCTGTGTCCCGGCGCCCCGACAACGGCGATCCTCTGATGGCCGAGATCCACAAGGTGCCGGGTCATCAAGCGTCCGCCTTCGACATGGTCGGCCATCACGGTATCGTCCGATATGCCGACGAGTTCGCGGTCGATCGCGATGACAGGGATCCCGGAACCAACCAGCGGCTTGAGATGCGCGGTGCCGCCATAGGCGCTGGCGACAATGACGCCCTCCACCCTTTGCGCGCGCAGCATCGCTACATAGCGGGCCTCGTGCTCTTCGTTTTCAGCCGAACTGCAGATCAGGGTGTGGTAGCCGCGTTCGAATAGTTCGCGCTCGATGGTGTTTGCAAGGATACCGAAGAAGGGGACATCGATGGAGGGCAGCATGAGGCCGATCATCCGGCTTGCTTCACCGCGTAGCATGCGAGCGCCCTTACTGGGCGCATAATTGAGGTCCCTGATCGCGGCTTCGACGCGCTGGCGCACCTCTGGCGAGACATAGCCACTGTTGTTCAGGACGCGCGACACCGACGACACCGACGTTTCGGCAACCTTGGCGATTGTCCTGATACTGGCAGCCATTCCGGTATTCCCGCATCCGTTCTGGTGATCGGAGTACGCAGAATTGTTGGCCTCGGCAAGTCGCGATTGGGTTTTGTTGGCCGAGCATTAGGAGATAAGTCCGCATCGTCTTCGGACAATGATGTGTGTGCAGATGCCGCTGACGTTCGCAGCAATGTCTGCAAGAGCGTGTGCCTGATCATCCTCTCGCGTCGCATCTTTTCACGGTCTATCGTCCCGCTTTTTGCCAAAGAGCAGCGCATTTTACTTAAGATTCACGATAATCCCGAACGCTTGCCTGTCGTTAATCTGCCTTTCGTGGCTGTTTGGTAGGGATCGGTGCATGGTTATTGCAAGCGATCCACGTCTGACTGAGGCAGGCCACGCCGATGCGGGGACAGAAACGTCGTTCGTTGTGGAGGCCGTGAAGGAAGCCTTCTTCCAGTCGGCCGACTATGCGGCGCTGCATGCGCGTTCGAATTCGTCGGCTTTCCAGCATCCGCTCTGGCTCCAGAGTTTCCATCGTCATCTTGCCCCGTCGCGGGGCGCGCAAGGCGTGACGCTCGTCGGACGGTCGGGCCCCGGCGAGCCTACCTGTTTCGTTCTGCCGATGATTGCCCGGAAGCTCTCCGGCGTGACGATACTTGAAAGTGCGGATCTCGGCGTCAGTGACTATGCGGCGCCGGTGGTCGATCCTGACTGGTGGGAGCGACAGCATGATCATGCTGCGCTCCGCGCAAGTGTTGCCGCTGCCTTGCCATCACATGACATCTTGCGGGTGAAACCGATCCGCGATGAGTATCTGGCCCTCTGGCAGGCGTTCCTGCCGGGGAGCACGAAGACACTCGGCTTTTCGGCGCATGCCGCGTCGCTCGTTGGTCCAGTGGAGCATTGGCGAGAGCAGGCACTGACCGACAGTTTCGCGCGGTATCTCGCTCGCAAACGTAAGCGCTTCTTCAAGACGGAAGGGGCAAGGCTGGTTGTTGTTCAGGGAGAGAACGCGATCGCCCGCGCGATGGAGCGGCTGGCTCAGCTGCGCGAAGGCCGTTTCGAGCAGGACGTGATTGCCGCGCCCGCAGCGCAAGCCTTCTACAGCGCCGTTGCGCAATCCGGGGAGCAGGCGGGTTTTGCCCGCGTCTATGCGCTTGAACTCGGTGGCGAGGCGATCGGTTATACCTTCTGTCTCGCGTTTGGCGGACGGCTCCATTACCTGCTGATCGGCTGCGATTACCAGGCCCATGGGCGTCATTCGCCGGGTCTTCTGCTCTATGATGGGATGATCGGCGACTGGATCGACGCCGGTGGCGAGATCTTCGACTTCACCATTGGGGATGAGCCTTTCAAGGCAGATTTCGGCACGGTTGCCACCCCCCTTCATGTGTTGACGCATACGCCGACCGTGCGCGGCGCATTGGCGCTGGCCGCGATGCGTTGGCGCGAGCGGTGGCGCGAGGCTTCTGCCACCACGACCACGACGCCTTTTGCCCGTCATCAGCCATCCGGGGAGGACAATGGATGAACGCGCGCCCAGTATTCCTCGAAAATTCGGTCATCGTTGCGGCGCATCCGGACGATGAACTGCTGTGGTTCAATGCCATCCTACATGAGGTCGACGAGGTAATCGTCGTCTACAGGGACTTCTGGGCCCAGCCGGGACTCGGCGAAAAGCGAGCTGCCGCTCTTGCCGATTTTCCCCGCGCGGGTGTCAGTTGCCTCAATATCGCAGAATCCGGTGCTGCCGGCTGTGCAAACTGGGATGACCCGCGAGAAAGCCCTGACGGTCTCGTCCTCAGCTTCGAAAGCCAGCGGCGGGAACTGACGCGCATGTCGCGCCTTGCGCTTGGCAAGGTCGGCATGGGTGAGCGGCGCGTGGCCGAACACAGTGTGCTGACGGCCTATCAGAACAATTTCGTGAAAATACAAACCTTGCTGCGTGAGCGCCTGCGTCCGGGCATGAACGTCTTCACACACAATCCCTGGGGCGAATATGGACATGAAGAACATGTCCAGCTCTTCCGCGTGCTCCAAGGGCTGAGAGACGAGATCGGCTTCCATCTCTGGATGTCGAATTATTGCACCAATCGGTCGCTGCCTCTGGCGATGCGATACTTCCAGACAACTCCCGGAAAGCCGATCCGTCTGCCGACCAACAAGGCATTCGCGGAAGAGGTGGCCTCTGTCTACAAGCGGCATGATTGCTGGACCTGGGCGGATGATTGGCAATGGTTCGATGACGAGTGGTATCTCCCGGCACCCCGTCAGGGCGCGACGCCACAGCCACATCAGCACCTGTTTCCGCTCAATCTTTTCACTATTGATGTGGCGCAGAAGCGACCCTGGCTCTCGATGGCCGTCGGCTCGGCTGCGGCGGCCTCGGCGCTCATGGTTGCCGCCGACTTCTAGCTGTCAGCGGACGTGTAACGATCAACGCCGGCAGAACAACAAACGTCAGTGACACGGGCTTAATCTTGAACGGTGTTCCAGTGCAAACAACGCATGAAAACTTCAACATCGCCGCTCCCTTCTGGCAATGCGCACATGCTCATCCCGGTGCGATTGCCCTGGTCGTTGCGCGGCGCGAGTTTACCTATGAGGCCCTCGCACAAAAGGTTGCGCGCCTCGCCGGCCAACTGGCGCCGCGGTTGAAGCAACGGCGCGTCGGGATTTTCGCCACCCGAAGCCTGGAGGGGTATGTCGGTATTCTCGGCGCCTGCATGGCGGGTGCGACCTATGTGCCGCTTAACCAGAAATGGCCGCCGGAGAGGCTGGTCACGCTGCTGCGCCTGCTTCAGCTCGATGCGCTGATCGTTGATCGCAACGGGATTGAGCTTCTGACGCCGGAGGTCCTGGCTGCCGCGCCCGCCATCATCATCGGACCGGAGCAGGCCGATATGCCGGCAACGGCGGATGCCGCGATCACGCCGCTCGACGCCTTGACCGATCCGCCGCTTGGCGAACCCGCGATGGTGGGGCCGGATCATGAGGCCTATATCATCTTTACCTCCGGCACGACGGGGCTTCCCAAGGGTGTCGTAATCTCGGCCGCTTCTCTTGCGTCCTATCTGGTGCAGGCGCGCCCGTGGACGACACTCGGGAAAGAAGACCGGGTCGCCGAAGCGCATGACCTCACTTTCGACCTCAGTGTCCACAATCTGTTCCTGACACTCGAATCGGGCGCCGCACTGCATGTGATGTCGGCGCTTGAGCTATCGGCACCGCAGCATTTCATTCGTAGCCATGGCATCACGGCCTGGATGTCGGTGCCGACAATCGTCAACATGATGCGTACGGCAGGTTCGCTGAAGCCCGGACTGTTCGAGACGATTCGCCTCTCGGTCTTTTGCGGCGAGCCGCTGCCGGGCGTGACGGTCGAGGCCTGGAAGGTTGCCGCGCCGAACAGCGCCATCGAGAATATCTATGGGCCAACGGAATGTACCGTCGTCATGCTCAGGCAAAGCGTGGGTTCCGAGATGCCGCTGACGCCAGGGCGTGGGGTGGTGGCGATTGGCACACCTTTCAGCGACGGCAAGATCGCCATCCTCGACCCCGACCTACGCCCTGTGGCTCCGGGTGTGCCGGGAGAAATCGCGCTGGGCGGGCCGCAAGTCGGCATTGGCTATTTTGCGTCGCCGGAACAGACGGCGGACCGTTTCCGCGACATGAATGGTGAGCGCTGGTACCTGACGGGGGACCTCGGCCTATGCGATGCCGAGGGCATCTACCACCATCTTGGCCGGACGGATAACCAGGTCAAGGTGAAGGGTAACCGGATCGAGCTGGAAGAGGTCGAGGCGCATCTGCGGCTGGCGGCGGACAGCACGGTCGTTGCGGTCGTGGCCTGGCCCCATGTCGATGGCGCTGCCACCGGGCTGGTCGGCTTCGTCGCCGGCAGTGATGAAACGGCTGCATCGATCCAAGCGAAGATGCTGCGGTCGCTGCCGCGCTACATGGTTCCGGAAGCCATTCATCTCCAGGATACGCTACCCGTCAACATCAACGGCAAGGTGGATCGGCGCGCATTGCGTGACATCCTTGAAGGGGGTGCGTCTTGAGCATCGTTTTCGAGCAGGAGCCACTCCGCCCGTTCAGCCGCCTCATGCAGTGGCGGCGTGCCTGGTTGACGATCGACGTCAATCCGGCAGCGCGCAGCTTTGCCGGGACCATCCGCGGGCTGGTTCTTATCCATGCACTCTTCCTTGCGGCTCTTGCCGTGAGCCTGCAGATCAGTCTGTCGGCACTTGCACTGATCGGATTGACCCTTCTTGCTGCCGCGCGCTGGCCCGAGCGCCGGCTCACCATTCTGATCACGTCGAGCCTGGTCTTCCTGTTGCTGCGGCCTTTCCGAACGGCCGACATGAACACGCTGGTCGTTGACTTGGCGGCAGCGGTCGGTAACGGCGTGTCCGTGCCTCCGCTCGCCCTCCAGGTGGCCGGTGTTGTCCTTTTCCTCGGTTTTGCGCAGCTGATGATCGCAGGCCAGCGGAAGAGCCGCGGCATCTGGTCCCGCCGTCCTGTGTTGGTGCAGCTTGTCGGCTTCCTCGCGGTGCTTGCTGTTGCCGCCTTTGTGCCGCCGGGGGACTACGGGCATGCCATGCTCTGGGCTTTCCTCGCTGTCTGGGCATCCTGCTTCTGGTTTCTCGCCTATGCGGCTGTCGACCTGAAGGCCAAAGCTGCAGCACCCGATAGCGTGCGAGCGCTCTACATGCGTCCGGTCTGGGGCGGTGACGTCGCGCCGTTCGGCAAGGGCCTGTCTTTCCTCAAGCGCTTCGAGGCGAAGGATGATGAAGCCCTGGCGGTGACGCGTCTGAAGGCACTGAAACTCGCCGTCTGGACGGCTATCCTCAGCTGGACCGCGCTTGCGGCCACGACACTGTTTCATGAGATGCTGGGTGTGCCGAAACTCGGCTTCATGATCCTTAATCCCGAAGAGACGGCGGCCATGCCCCTTGGCCTGCAATGGGCAGGTTTGATCGTCAATTACGGTGTGGATCTGCTGATCATTGCCGCCTGGGGCCATGCGATCGTCGCTGTGGCGCGCATGATGGGCTACAACATTCCGCGCAATACGGTGAACCCGCTGGCATCCCGCTCGATCGCCGAGTTCTGGAACCGCTACTACTATTACTTCAAGGAGGTTCTGGTCGATTTCTTCTTCTACCCGGCCTTCATGCGCTGGTTCAAGGCATCGCCACGCCTGCGGATCGCGTTCGCGACCTTCTGTGCGGCCGGGTTCGGCAATTTCCTCTACCATCTGATCTTCGTCTCCCATGTCTTCGCAGATGGGACGCCGTTCGACGAACTCGATCGTTTTGCAACGCTGGCCTTCTATGTTGGTCTGCTCTCGGCGGGTCTCAACATCTCGCAGATCTGGGGCCGCAAGACCTCGTCGGCGGATGGCTTCTGGCGTCACGAGGTTCTGCCCCGGATCAATGTGGCGCTGTTCTTCTGCTTTCTGAAAATCTTCGACAGCGTGTGGCTCGAAGGCCAGCTGTCGGATCGCTTCCACTTTCTGTTTGGCCTGTTTGGAGTTTGACCTGCCATGACCGTCGACAAGATTGCATCCATCCGTGCTCGTGTTCAGGGACTGCTCGAAGAGCGCGGCGACAGGCTGCCGCTTCTGGATACGGATTCGCTCTTCTTCAGCGGACGGCTGGATTCGCTCGCGGCCACACATCTGATGATGCTGCTCGAGGAGACTTTCGGGATCGATCTGGCTGCCGCCGATTTCGACGTGACCCGTCTCGACAGTCTCGCCGAGATCGAAGCCTTTGTCAGCGAGACACAAGGATAAGGCTTCACGGCGGATAAGATTTCCCGGCAATCCACGTCGTCGTGTCTCTTCAGGACGGCGCTCTGCATCAGCCCGGTCCGTCTTCAAGGAAGTGCTTGTATCGATCTCCGCGGTGGCCTAGTAAATATTTTCCTGAGGTTTACTGGTTTCCTTGGGAAGCAGGTGGAGGAGGGACAGGCCGCCGTGGTGACGATCAAGGAAATCGCGAAGGCCGTCGGCGTTTCGTCGGGGACCGTCTCCCGTGTCTTGAATTACGACCAGACGCTGTCGGTCTCCGAGGCCAAGCGGCAGGCGATCATCGAAACGGCCGAAGCGCTGAACTATGCGACGCCACGCGCGCGCAAGAGCGCTCATCTTCCTCCGCTCAATATTCCGATGGCCAGCCATGCGGAGGTGTCGGCGCATGTCGCCATCGTTCACTTCCTGGCGCCGCAGGAGGAGCTGGTCGATCCCTATTATGTCGGTGTGCGGCTCGGCATCGAGGCCCGCTGCCGCGAGTACAAGATCGAGATCGCACGGGTGTTCAATCCCGATGTGCCCGTCGATCTTGCGCTGTTGACCGGTATCTCCGCAGCGATCGTGGTTGGGCATCATCCCAAGGCCGAGATCGAGGCGATGGCCAAGGTCTGTCCGCATCTTATCATGGCCGACTACAATCCTCGTATGCCGCAATTCGACTGCGTTCGCGCCGATCTGGGCGAGGCGACAACAACCATTCTGGACAGTCTGGAACAGGCGGGATATCGCCGGATCGGCTTTGTCGGCGGCTACGAGCTGATGGACAATGATGCGCTGATGCATGGAGAGCAGCGCTGCAAAACCTTCATCGAATGGCACGAGGCGCGCGGGAGCTACCGGCCCGAGCTCATGGCGCTTGGCCAGAGCGAGCGCTTCGGGCAGAACCTTAGGCTTGAGACCGGCTATCAGCAGGCGAAATCGCTGCTCGCACTCAATACGCCCCCCGACGCCATTGTTGCGGCGAACGACAATATGGCGATCGGCACCTACAGGGCCATCCAGGAGGCTGGGATGTCCATTCCGGATGATGTCGCGGTGGTGGCCTTCAACGACATTCCTGTTGCACAGTTTCTCAACCCGCCGCTCTCGACCATGCGCATTCCCGGCGAGCTGATTGGTGAAGTGGCCGTTGATCTCCTGGTCGAGCGGCTGAACGGGCGCGACTATTCCAAGCACGTCACCCTGCCAACCGAAATGGTCTGGCGCGGCAGCGCGCGAAAGCCAGTGCTCACTTAAGTCTTCGTGGAAAGGTTGTGAGATCCTCGTGACTTACCGCGGCGCACAAAATATTTAGTAAAAATTTTCTTGGCTGACTTCCGATTTTCGGGAATAGTGACCGCGAGGCAGGGGATGGAGCTGCCGCGTTCAACGAGATCTTGGGAGGAAAACATGGATTATTCTCGCGCGTTCAAGCGCTCGATTTCGGCCACCGTTGCTGGCGCCGCACTTCTCTGCAGCACCGCTGCCTTTGCCGGTGAAGTCACCATCTGGTGCTGGGACCCGAACTTCAACGTCGCGATCATGAAGGAAGCGGCAGCGCGCTATACCGCGAAGAACCCCGATACGACCTTCAACATCGTCGATTTCGCCAAGGCGGATGTCGAGCAGAAGCTGCAGACGGGTCTGGCTTCCGGCATGACTGACACGCTGCCGGATATCGTGCTGATCGAAGATTATGGCGCGCAGAAATATCTGCAGTCCTTCCCCGGCTCCTTTGCCGCGCTGACTGACAAGATCGACTACTCCGGCTTTGCCAAATACAAGGTAGATCTGATGACCCTTGAAGGCGAAGTCTACGGCGTGCCTTTCGATTCCGGCGTCACCGGCCTCTACTATCGCACTGACTATCTCGAGCAGGCCGGCTTCAAACCCGAGGACATGCAGAACCTCACCTGGGACCGTTTCATCGAAATCGGCAAGGAAGTGAAGGCGAAGACCGGTCACGAGATGATGGCGCTGGATAGCAATGACGGCGGTCTGATCCGCATCATGATGCAGTCCGGTGGTCAGTGGTATTTCAACGAGGACGGCAGCCTCAACATCACCGGCAATGCAGCGCTGAAAGCTGCACTCGAAACTCAGGCCCGCATCGTGAACGAGGGTGTTGCCAAGCCGACCAGTGGCTGGAATGACGGGATCAGCGCGCTGACCTCGGGCGATGTCGCCTCTGTCCTGATGGGCGTGTGGATCACCGGTACTGTCAAGTCGCAAGCCGATCAGGCTGGAAAATGGGCGCTGACGGCGATCCCCAAACTCGATATCGAGGGTGCGACGGCTGCATCGAACCTTGGTGGATCGAGCTGGTATGTACTGGAAGCTTCCGCCGAGAAGGATGAGGCGATCGACTTCCTCAATGAGATCTATGCCAAGGATCTCGACTTCTACCAGAAGATCCTGACCGAGCGCGGCGCCGTGGGCTCGCTGCTCGCAGCCCGCACCGGCGAAGCCTATCAGAAACCGGATGATTTCTTCAGCGGCCAGACAGTCTGGCAGAACTTTGCCGACTGGCTCGAACAGGTGCCGGCTGTGAATTACGGCATCTTCACCAACGAGCTCGATACGGCCGTCACGGCGAACTTCCCGGCACTGCTGAAAGGCACGCCCGTGGATGACGTCCTGAAGGCGATCGAAGATCAGGCCGCCACTCAGATCCAGTAAGCTATCCCGCAGGGGTTTTCTCTCAGGAGCGGACCCCTGTCCTCCCGGAGACGCGCGGCGGAAACGTCGCGCGGCTTCCCTTCGCATAACAAGGTTCAGTGACCACTGATCGGGTTCGGGGATACCGCATGGCCACCACATCCAGATCCAGCTTGAAGCGCTATTACGACGTGAACGGATGGCTGTTCGTGGCACCGGCCATCGCGTTGATCTCGCTATTCATGCTCTACCCAATTGCCCGCTCGCTCATTCTCTCCCTGTATTCGGGACGAGGAATGATGCTGAAGTTCTCAGGCACGGGTAACCTCGTGCGTCTCTGGAACGATCCCGTCTTCTGGCAGGCGCTGCAAAACACGGTCATTTTCTTCGTTGTTCAGGTGCCGATCATGATCACCATGGCGCTGATCCTGGCGGCCATGCTGAACAATCCGAAGCTACGCTATTCCGGCCTCTTCCGGACGATGATCTTCCTGCCCTGCGTGTCTTCGCTGGTCGCCTATTCCATCCTGTTCAAGAGCATGTTCTCGCTCGACGGCGTGGTGAACAATGCGCTGCTTGCGATCGGCATCATCGGCGAGCCGATCGGCTGGCTGACCGATCCCTTCTGGGCCAAGGTGCTGATCATCATCGCCATCACCTGGCGCTGGACCGGCTACAACATGATCTTCTATCTGGCCGCGCTTCAGAATATCGACCGCTCGATCTATGAGGCGGCGAAGATCGACGGCGTGCCGTCCTGGGGCCGCTTTGCGTTTCTCACCGTGCCGATGCTGAAACCGGTGATCCTGTTCACCACCATCACCTCGACGATCGGCACGCTGCAGCTCTTTGATGAGGTCTACAACTTCACCGAAGGCACGGGCGGACCGGCCAATTCGACGCTGACGCTGTCCCTCTACATATACAATCTGACCTTCCGCTTCATGCCGAGCTTCGGTTATGCGGCGACCGTTTCCTATGTCATCGTGCTGATGGTGGCGGTTCTCTCCTTCCTGCAATTCTATGCCGCGAGGGAACGTCGATGATGACAACGCTTCGCCGCCGACTGCCTGACATCGTGCAGTACAGCGTGTTGTCGCTTGCGGCGTTCCTCTCGATCTTCCCCTTCATCTGGATGGTGATCGGGGCGACGAATACGACGAGCCAGATCATTCGCGGAAAGGTCACCTTCGGCACGGCTCTGTTCGACAACATCGCATCCTTTTTCACACAGGTGGATGTGCCGCTGGTCTTCTGGAACTCCGTCAAGATCGCGCTTGTGGGAACGGCGCTGACGCTGCTCGTCTCTTCGCTTGCCGGCTATGGGTTCGAGATGTTCCGCTCGAAGCTCCGCGAGCGCGTCTACACCGTCATCCTGCTGACGTTGATGGTGCCATTTGCGGCGCTGATGATCCCGCTCTTCATGCTGATGGGGCAGGCGGGGCTGCTGAACACGCATATCGCGATCATGCTGCCAATGATCGCGTCGGCCTTCATCATCTTCTATTTCCGTCAGGCCTCGAAGGCCTTTCCGACCGAGCTTCGGGATGCCGCCAAAGTGGATGGGCTGAAGGAGTGGCAGATCTTCTTCTACATCTATGTGCCGGTGATGCGCTCGACCTATGCGGCGGCCTTCGTCATCGTCTTCATGCTGAACTGGAACAACTATCTCTGGCCGCTGATCGTGCTGCAGTCGAACGACATGAAGACGATCACGCTCGTCGTGTCCTCGCTGGCTTCCGCCTATTCGCCCGAATACGGCACTGTGATGATCGGCACGATTCTCGCCACCCTTCCTACTCTCCTCGTCTTCTTCGCCATGCAACGCCAGTTCGTACAGGGCATGCTCGGCTCCGTGAAATAGGACTTTGAAATGCGCATTATCGAGACTTTCAATCGAGACTGGACCTTCCGCGCAGGCTTCGAGCCGGCTTTTGCCTCGGCGTCCCAGCCGGGCGAGGCAGTCCAGCTTCCCCATACGGCGGTCGAGCTGCCCTATAACTATTTCGACGAGAAGAGCTATCAGAAGGCTTTTACCTATCAGAAGGTCATCGCCTGGGATCCGCGTTTCGAAGGACGCGAAGTCTCGCTGGTTTTCGATGCCGCCATGGCAGACAGTGTCGTCTATCTGAACGGTATTGAGATCACTGCGCACAAGGATGGCTATACGCCGTTCGAGGCGCGGCTGACGCCGCATTTGAAGGCCGGCGACAACCTGCTGACGGTGAAGATCGATGGTTCAGAGAACCCAGAGATCCCGCCCTTCGGCGGCGTGATCGACTATCTCACCTATGCCGGCATCTATCGCGACGTCTGGCTGAAGGTGACCGCGCCGGTTTCGATCAAGAACGTGAAGATCGAGACACCCGGTGCGCTCGCCGAGACCAAGCAGGTGACGGCCAAGGTCTGGATTTCCAATCCGGCAGATCAGGCGCTTTCCGGCAAGGTCACGGCTGTTCTGAAAGATGCTGCAGGTCAGGAAATCGCGCGGACCGAGGCGAATGTTTCCGACGCAGAGGTTTCGCTCGGCCTTTCCGGGCTCAAGGGCATCACGCTTTGGGATATCGAAAATCCTGCTCTTTATACCGTCACGGTGACACTCGAGACGGCTTCTGGCACGGATGCCGTGACGAGCCGCTTTGGTTTCCGCTCTGCCGAATACACGATCGAGGGCTTCAAGCTGAATGGTCGCGTCGTGAAGCTGCGCGGCCTTAACCGTCATCAGGCATGGCCGCATCTCGGCTACGCCATGGGTCGGCGTGGTCAGGAGAAGGATGCCGATATCCTGAAATTCGATCTCGCCTGCAACATTGCCCGCACCTCGCATTATCCGCAGTCGAAATATTTCCTCGACCGTTGCGACGAGATCGGTCTGCTGGTCTTCGAAGAGATCCCGGGCTGGCAGCATATCGGCGGCGAAGCCTGGAAGGCGGAGAGCGTAGAGAACGTCCGCCGGATGATCGAGCGCGACTGGAACCACCCCTCGATCATCATCTGGGGTGTCCGCGTCAACGAGAGCCAGGACGATCACGACTTCTATGTCGCGACCAATGCCATGGCGCGTTCGCTCGACACGACCCGCCAGACCGGCGGCGTGCGCTACATCACCGAAAGCGAGCTGCTCGAAGACGTTTACACCATGAACGACTTCATTCTCGGCATGGAGGAATTGCCGGGCCACAATCGCGAGCGGCTGGTGCTGCGCGACCAGCGCGAGGTGACCGGGCTCGACCGCAAGGTGCCCTACATGATCACCGAATATGGCGGTCACATGTATCCGACCAAGCGCTTCGACCAGGAGCAGCGCCAGGCGGAGCATGTCGGCCGGCATCTGGCGATCCTCAATGCGGCCGCCGGCGATCCTTCGATCTCAGGCTCCACCGGCTGGTGCATGTTCGACTACAACACGCACAAGGATTTCGGCTCCGGCGATCGCATCTGCTATCACGGCGTCACCGACATGTATCGCGAGCCGAAATTCGCCGGTTACGCCTATGCCTCGCAGGGCGATCCCAAGGATGGCGTGGTCTTGCAGCCGGTCAGCTTCTGGGCGCGCGGCGAGCGCAATATCGGCGGCGTGCTGCCGCTGATCATTCTCACCAATTGCGACTATGTCGAAATCCGTATGGGCCATATCGTCAAGCGGATTGAGCCCGATACCAAGACCTATCCGCATCTGCCGCATCCGCCCTGCGTTCTCGATCACAGCATGGTGACGCCGGAGGAATTCGGCGAATGGGGCATGACCTGGCGGGATGGCGAACTCGTCGGCTTTATCAACGGCGAGGAAGTGGTTCGCCGCCATCTGCCGGCCGATCCGCTGCCGACGACACTCGAGATTGCGGCCGATGACACAGAACTCAGGGCAGGCGAGAAGGACACGGTTCGCGTCATCCTGCGTGCGCTCGATCAGGGCGGCAATGTCCTGGGCTTCTTCGATGATCCGGTCGAGGTATCGCTCGAAGGCCCGGGCCGGATCGTTGGCCCCACGCTGCTCTCCTTCAAGGGTGGCGCGGTTGGCGTCTATGTCGAAGCCGGAAACGAAGCCGGGCGGTTGACGCTGACGGCCAAGTGCCGTCCCTACGGGACCAAACAGATCACCTTCAACGTCAGCTGAGCGAGGCTTATATGGCAGAGGTCCGGCTCACCGATATCCGCAAGTCCTACGGGCAGCTGGAGGTCATCAAGGGTGTGAATCTCGAGGTTTCCTCGGGCGAATTCGTCGTCTTCGTCGGTCCCTCCGGCTGCGGCAAGTCCACGCTGCTCAGGATGATCGCCGGGCTTGAGGATATTTCCGCGGGCACGCTCGAGATTGGCGGCAGCGTGATGAACGACGTCGATCCCTCGAAGCGCGGGATTGCGATGGTGTTTCAGACCTATGCGCTTTATCCGCATATGACCGTGCGCGAGAACATGGGCTTTGCGCTGCGTTTTGCCGGCATGGCGAAGGACGAGATCGAGCGACGTGTGAACGCTGCCGCGAAGATCCTCGAACTCGATGCGCTGATGGACCGCAAGCCGAAAGCTCTGTCGGGTGGTCAACGCCAGCGTGTCGCTATTGGCCGCGCGATCGTACGCCAGCCGGACGTGTTCCTGTTCGACGAGCCGCTTTCCAACCTGGATGCGGAACTGCGCGTGCATATGCGTGTCGAGATCGCCCGGCTGCACAAGGAGCTGAACGCAACCATCGTCTATGTCACGCATGACCAGGTTGAGGCGATGACACTGGCCGACAAGATCGTCGTCCTGCGTGGCGGGATCGTCGAGCAGGTGGGCGCACCACTGGCACTTTACGATGATCCCGACAATATGTTCGTGGCCGGTTTCATTGGCTCGCCGCGGATGAATTTCTTGCCCGCAGCGGTGGTCGCTCAGGCAGAGGGTGGGCAGATCACTGTCGCGATCAAAGCGCGGCCGGATACGCAGCTGACGGTTGCCTGCGCGACCCCGCCAAAAGTCGGCGATGCTGTAACCATCGGGGTGCGCCCCGAGCATTTCTTGCCAGCAGGCAGTGGTGATACGCAGATGACGGCACATGTCGGTGTCGTCGAGCACCTCGGCAATACAAGCTATGTTTACGCCCATACGGTGCCCGGCGAGCAGATCATCATCGAGCAGGAAGAGCGCCGTAATGCGGGGCGCTATGGCGACGAGATCGCGGTGGGGATTTCTGCGAAGACCAGTTTTCTCTTCGATGCCTCAGGGCGGCGTATTCGCTAGACGAAAGGCCCGGATCGATAATGCCAAAAGGCGTGTGGAGGCACGCTTTTCCCTTTCGTACAGGTCCACGCCGCGCTAGGCTCCAGCCCATGAAAAAGGTCTTCAATCCCCCCTCCGTCCGCCGTCCTTTCGGGTATTACAATCACGGTCTACTGGTGCCGCCGGGCGCAAGCTTGCTCGTGACCTCCGGCCAGCTCGGCATCAGCCCCGACGATACGATCCCGCCTGACGTCACTGGCCAGGCCGAGCTGTGCTTCGAGGCGATCAAAGCGATTCTGGAAGAGGCTGAGATGACGTTTGCGGATGTGATCCGGATCTCTGGCTTCGTGACGCGGCGGGAGGATTTTCCTGACTATATGGCGGTGCGCGATCGCTACACGCTCGATCCGAAGCCGGTCTCGACACTGTTGGTGGTGGGGGGCTTCACGCGGCCGGAATTCCTCGTCGAAGTCGAGGTGACGGCGGCCAAGGTGGTCTGACCGCCGGCCTTTTTCTCAGAAATTCTCCATCTCACGACGGACCTTGGCCATGAAGGCGGCGCGGGTTTCTTCGGTGCAATTGTTCATGTCGTAATGGGCGAGATACTTCACCGGTGCACCGATCTTGATCTGGGCGCGGATGACGCGCTTGACGATCTTCTTTGGCGGATTGCCGGCGAGGAAGGCGCGCATCGGGGTCGCGCCATAGGTCATGACGGCGGCGAGCTTTCTGATGTGACGAAGCGTCGGGGTAAGCTTGCCATCCACCAGATCGAAGGAAACGCCGGGCAGCCAGACGCGGTCGAAATAGCCCTTCAGCATGGCCGGGAAGCCGAAATTCCACACGGGCGTGACGATGACGAGCGCTTCGGCTTGTCTCAGGCGGTCGACATAGGGCTTCACCAGCGTCAGATTGTCCGGGATGTCGTGATAGACGCGGCGGTCATGGGCTGACAGCACGGGGTCGAAGCCCTCTTCATAGAGATTGCAGCCATCGACCTCGTGGCCCGCCTTTTCCAGGCTTTCGCAGGTGAGCTTGTAAAGCGCCCGGCCGAAGCTCTCGTCGAGCGGGTGGGAGTGAAGAACGAGTACGCGCATGTGAAAAGCTCCAAGTCGTTGCCCGCCGCTTGCGCAGTCGGGGTTCAATTCAAAACTTCCGCGCCGTTTGTCCCAGCGTCCCGATCCTTCGCCGCCAGATGCCGAGGGATGGGGGATGCCATGTCAGGTGTTGCATGAGCCGGAGGGGCCGGCCGGGAGTACCTTCGGAATGGAGTGGGTGTGGCGGTTATCCGCTGCGGCTCCGGAACGTGGAGCCGCCACGTATTTCAGCGGTTTCAGGAGGCTTCGGAAAACACCTCCAACCCCGGAAATAGGTAGTTCTTGCCCGCCGAAAAATCGAAGTCCGGGTTCTCCCAGGCGATCATCTTGCCGGGGTTGAGCAGTCCCTTCGGATCGGTTTCCTTCTTGAAGGCGAGCTGGACCTGGTCGGTCTGCTTCATGCCGCCTTCTTCCAGCGTGTAGCGGTGCGGGTTGAAGATCGGGCAGCCGTTTTCTTCGTGGATGCGGATGATCTCTTCGAGCCGCTCCTTCGTCGTGTAGCGCACCAGTGGCAGGCCGGCGCACTGGATTTGGCCGTCGAACTTGATGAATTCGAGATGGCCGATGACCTCGTCGGGGAAGAGCTCCGTCATCACGCGAACCTTCTCGACATGGTCGGGGCCGGGATATTGCACCTGCAGATAGGTGATGTTGGTGTCGAGCTTCAGCGCCCGCAGCGTCGTGTGGTTCCAGGTCAGCTCATAGGCATGCGGGATGCCCTTCATGCTTTCGACCGTGTCGGAGCGGAAGCGAACGTCACCCTTCATCCGCTCGGCGAGCGCCAGGAAGGGCTCCATCGAATGCGGCGCCACCATCAGCACGACCACCGACTGGCCCTCCTTGAGCCACGGCTTATGGCGGGTGAAATAGTCGAAGGGAATGGGGGCTGCGATCGGGGCGACTTCCTTGAGGAGGATGCCGTTCTTGTGAGAGAGTGCATCGGCGAATTTCACTGCGTCCATGAAGTCGTCATAGCCGACGATGACGTCGACCCAGTCATAAGCCGGGGCGAGCGGCATCTCGACTTCGGTGATGATGCCGTTGGTGCCATAGGCGTGGGAGACCTTCTGCAGGTCCCAGGCGGAGAGTTCAAGCACGCGGGGCTCGGCTTCCATGGTGACGACACGCAGGCGCAGGATGTTGCCGAGGTCCCGCAGGCCGCCCCAGGTGATGGAGCCCACGCCACCGGAGCCGCCGGCGATGAAGCCTGCGACCGAGGCGGTCTGGGCGGTCGAGGGGTGGAAGCGCAGTTCCTGACCGGAATGGGCTTTCGTCTGCTTGTCCAGTTCTGAGATGATGATACCAGGCTCGCAGATCACCCGACCGGGCAGGATCTCCTTGATCTTGTTCATGTTGATGAGGTTCAAGACGATGCCCCCGGACAGCGGCATGGCCTGACCGTAATTGCCGGTGCCGCCGCCGCGGGGAGTGACGGGCACGCCATGGGCATAGGCGACCTTCAGAACCCGGATGACCTCTTCTTCCGTCGTCGGGGAGACGACGAGGTCGCCGACGACATTGTCGAGTTCTTCCTTCAGGATCGGCGAATACCAATAGAAGTCGCGGCTTTTCTGTTTGACCAGAGCCGGATTGTCTTCGACGGCGATGCCTTCAAGCTCTTCCTTGATTTTGGCGTAATCAGCCATGGCTAAACTCCAAGCAACGGGTCAAGTTCGCGGTAATCCGGCAGGCTGCGGTCGATGCCCATGCCATTCCGCATCACGATGCGGTCGGCCTGCGGACGGGAAAGGAATTCGCTCCAGCGGCGGGCGCTGAAGAGGACGAGGTCCGCCTTGCCGCCGACGGCGATGCGTCCGTGGTCGGGACGCTTCAGGATGTCGGCGGGCGTGCGGGTGACGACGCGGGCGGCGGTGTCCAGCGGATGGTCGAGATGGATGATACGCACCGCTTCGCGGAAGACCTCGACGGGGTCGAGATCGCCATAGGCATAGAAGGGGTCGCGGGTGTTGTCGGAGGAGACGGCGGTCGCGACGCCTGCTGCCGTGAGTTCATGGAAGAGGGTGACGCCGCGCTGGCGGGGCGTGCGGCCGGGGTGGCGATCCTGCAGGTACATGTTGCACATGGGCAGCGAGACGACGGAAAGGCCAGCCTCGGCCACCAGATCGATGGTGCGTTTTGCCCGATCATCGTCCTGGCGGGCGAGCGAACAGCAATGGCCGACTGTGACTGCTCCTTCGAAGCGGTTCCGGAGCTTGGCTTCCGCAATGGTCTTCAGCGTCAGGGTTTCCTGGTCCTGCGTCTCGTCGACATGCAGGTCGATGTCGAGGCCGTTCTCAGTCGCCGTGCGGAAGAGGATGTCGAGCTTTTCGTCGAGGCCCGGCATCAGATAGGTGACGCCGCCGAGCAGGCCCTTGTTGGCGACGATGACCTTGACCAGATCCTTGAAGAAGGCCTCGTCGGCGATCTGGTCGAAGGGAAAGAGGGCGGCGGCCTGCAGGTCGACCTTGCCGGCCCAGGCCTCGCGGACTTCGGCGAAGACTTCGAAGGAGATGCGATGCTGAGGCGCCAGGCTGTCGAGATGGGTTCTGATGAGGCTGGTGCCGTGGGCGTAAGCCGTGCGCAGGGAGAACTCCATGCGGGCCTTGACGTCTTCAGCCGACCAGCGGGCTTCGCGATCGGTTTTCACGGCTTCGAGCGCGCCTACGAAGTCGCCTGAGGGGTTCGGCCGGCGGTCCCAGATATGGCCCTTGTCGAGATGGGTGTGCATGTCGGTAAAGGTCGGCCAAACCATGCCGTGGCGGAGATCCGTGGAGGGGAGGCCAGCAGGTGCTTCGCCAGGCTTCAGGATCGCCTCGACCTTGTCGTCGGCCACCACGATGTCGGCGCTGAACAGACCCTCGCAGGCGGGTGCTTCGACACCATCGACACAGATCTGCGGCAGGGTTGCGTTGGCAAGGACGAAGCGCTTGGCGGCGGGCAGAGTGGTAACGGCATTCGACATCAGTTTTCTCGTTTCAGGCTGCTCTCGTGCCAGCGATGCAGCGCCAGCCAGGAGATGAAGGAGGTGATGGCGAAGATAACCACGCCGAGGCAGGAGAGCAGGAAGAGGGCAGCAAACAGGCGCGGAATGTTCAGACGGAACTGGGCCTCGAGCAGGCGGAAGGCAAGGCCCGATCCGGCACCGGCAGACCCTGCTGCGAATTCTGCGACGACGGCTGCAATGAGGGCGAGCCCGCCACCGATCCGTAGGCCGGTCATGAAATAGGGGAGGGAAGCGGGGAGCTTCAGATAGAGCAGGGTCTGCCAGCGTGAGGCGCCATAGAGATCGAAGAGGTTCAGGAGATTGTGGTCGACGCTTTTCAGGCCCTGGACCATGTTGGAGAGGATCGGGAAGAAGGCGACGAGGAAGGCGCAGATCAGGAGCGCCACTTGCGTCGAGGGAGAATAGATCAGGATCAGCGGGGCAATCGCGACGATCGGGGTAACCTGCAGGATGACGGTGATCGGGTAGAAGGCGATCTCGATCCATTTGGACTGGACGAGGGCAACGGCGATGCCGACGCCACCGAGAAGCGCCAGCCCTAAGGACATCAGCGTGATCTTGGTGGTGACCCAGAGGGCTGGCGACAACGTGCCCCAGTCCTTGAAGAGAGCGCCGGATACCGCGATCGGGCCGGGCAGGATGTATTGTGGCACACCCGAGACCCAGACGCCGACCTGCCAGAACACGATCAGCAGACAGACGACCAAAATGGGAACGAGGATCTTTGCGATAGTTTCGGTCGGTCCGGTCATCAGTGATGCTCCCCGCCCATGGCTTCGCTCAGTGTCTTGGACACGGTTTCACAGGCTTGGCGATACTCTTCAGAGGTTCGGTAGAAGGTGTCGCGTTCGAGGCTGGTCTGCAGCGGGAAGTCGGCGTGCACGCGACCGGGGCGCGCCTTCATCACGACGATGCGGCTCGAAAGGTAAGCGCTTTCGAAGACCGAATGGGTGACGAAGATGACGGTGATGCCGGTCTCCTTCCACAGGGCCAGCACATCGTCGTTCAGCTTTTGGCGGGTGATTTCGTCCAGCGCCGCGAAGGGCTCGTCCATCAAGAGCAGTTTCGGCTTGGTGACCAGCGCGCGGGCGATCGAGACGCGCATCTTCATGCCTCCGGAGAGCTCCCGCGGATAGGCGTCAACGAAATCCTTGAGGCCGACGCGGTCGAGGGCGGCCACAATGTCATCACGGGCGGCGTGTTTCGAGATGCCGCGGAGTTTAAGCGGCAGGTAGACATTACCGAAGACGGTGGCCCAGGGCATCAGCGTCGGCTCCTGGAAGACGAAGGAGATGTCGCCGTCTGGCAGGCCCTTGGAATTGATGCGGGAACTTGGCCAGTCGATGGAACCGGTCGTGGTGTCCCCCAAGCCGGCGATGATGCGCAGCGCCGTCGATTTGCCGCAGCCGGAGGGGCCGAGGAGGGAGACGAATTCGCCACCGTTGACGGTGAGCGACATGTCCGTCAGCGCCACAGTCCCACTGGAGAAGACCTTGGATACGTCCTTCATCACCACAAGCGCGCGGCGCTGTTCGGGAGGGGGAGCGAGCGTCTGGACTTCGGAAAGGGACATGGATGGCCTTGGACTGTGAACGAAGAGGAGCGCTGCCCCTCACCCTAACCCTCTCCCCGCGAGCAGGGAGAGGGAATGTCATCCCCGGCGCTTGCCCAGTAACTCCTTCTCCCCGCTTGCGGGGAGACGGTGGCGGCAGCCGGATGAGGGGCACACCCTTACTTCTTCAGCGCCATGCCTACGCCCTTGCAGACGAACTGGGTGGTGTAGGCCTTCTTGTAGTCGAGGTCGGCGGGCTGGACGCCGATCTGGACCATGGCGTCGAAGAAGGCCTTGTACTTCTCGTCGGTCATGCAGCCGATGCCCTTGTCCATGGCTTCTGCGGATTCGACGATGCCGTATTCCTTCATCTTGGCGATCGAGTATTCGATCTGACCGTCCGTCATTTCCGGATTGTCCTTCTTGATGAGGTCGTTGGCGGCCTTGTTGTCGCCGTAGAGGTAGTTGTACCATCCCTCGATCGAGGCATCGACGAAACGCTGAACGACATCAGGTTTGCTCTCGACCATGGTCGTCGTGGTGGTGATCATGGTGGAGTAGGGGTTGTAGCCATTGTCGGCGAGAAGGAAAACCTTCGGTGCCCAGCCGGCCTGCTTCTCGATCTCATAGGGCTCCGAGGTCAGGTACCCTTGCTGCGCGGATCTCGGATCGGCGATAAAGGGCGCGGGGTTGAAGGTGTAAGGCTTGTACTTCTCGTCAGTGAAGCCCTCGAAGTTCTTCTTCATCCACTCGTAATATGTGACGTAGCCGTCCTTGCCCATGAAGATGCTATCGAGCTTGGCGAGGTCGGCGAAGGTCTCGATGCCCTGGTCGGGATGGGCGAGCAGGACCTGCGGGTCCTTCTGGAAGATCGCCGCGACGTCGATCAGCGGGATGCCTTCCTTGACGGCGTCCATTTCGCCGAGCGGGCTGCCCATGTAGAAATCGACCCTGCCGGCGATCAACAGCGCGCGGTTGGCTGCCTGCGGGCCGCCCTGTACGACCGTCACCTTTAAGCCGTACTTCTCATATGTGCCGTCGGCCACGGCCTGGTAGAAGCCGCCATGTTCCGCTTGGGCGAGCCAGTTTGTGCCGTAGGTGACCTCGTCGAGGGCGAGGGCGGCGGAGGTGGAAGCCAGCGAAGCTGCAAGGCCCATCAGGGCAAAGAGGCTGGTCTTGGTGAGCGTGTCGCGCATTGATCGTTCCCCTGTTCGTTGCAGGACCCGTTTTCGGGCTCCCTTTCCAGTCATTTGATCGGTCCGATTGCGTCTTGAAAAGCATCAAATTTCGCCCGCATCGATGCTTTTTTTGCACTGCTCCCGAGATTGATGCATAGTGATGCGGCATGACTAATTTTTGCGCAGCGGAGGTCTCGTGCTGCACTCCCGAAAGCTCGTCTACATCAACGAAATCGTCCGTTGCGGCTCGATCCGGAAGGCAGCCCAGCGCCTCAATGTCGCATCCTCGGCGGTCAACCGCCAGATCCTGGCGCTGGAGGAGGAACTGGGGGCGCCCCTCTTCGAGCGTTTGCCGAAAGGGCTCCGTTTGACGGCTGCCGGTGAGCTCTGTGTCGAGCATATCCGCGACGTTTTGAAGAATTACGAGCGCCTCGAAGGCCGGATCCGCGGCTTGAAGACGCCGCAGGCCGGCAAGGTGTCGCTGGTGACGACGGTCGGGCTTGCCTCCGGGCCCCTGCCTGCGATCCTTGCCGGTTTCGTCGCCGAACATCCCCGCATTCAGATCAAGCTGCGAAATGACGGCGGATCGACGACGATCAATCCCGTGCTGACCGGTGAGGTCGATCTAGGGCTTGGCTTCAACATCCCGGCGACCCCTGGCATTCGCACCCTTGCGAATATCGATGTGCCTGTCGGTGTCGTCCTGCCGCCTGGGCATCGGTTGGCGCGCGAGGAGGGGCCGATCGACCTTGTGGAGGTGGTCCAGGAGCCGTTGATCCTGGCGCAATCGGGCACCAGCCTGCGCAATATCATCGATCTGGCGCTGGCGCCGCTGCCGCTGCTTGTTGAGCCAGTTGTGGAGACCAATTCCTCGGAACTGATGAAGCAGTTGGTCAAGGCGGGCACGGGGCTCACCATGCTCAATCCGCTCGATGCGGTTGCCGAATGCCGGCGCGGCGAGCTGATCTTCCGGCCGCTGACCGAGGCCCATATCCGCCATCAGCCGATGAAGCTCTTCGCCCGTGCAAGGGCGCCGCTCGATTCCGCGACCAGCCTCTTCGTCGAATATCTGATGCAGGAGCTTCTGGCGCTGGTTCAGGACCTCAAGGCACGGGGGCATATCCCCGAGACCATTCGCGGTCAGACCTGAGGGGTCGGTATCCGGTCAGCCGGGCGTGTAGAGGTTCGAGAGCGGGTAAGCCACGACGTCGCGCAAAAGTTCGATGAAGCCCGCGACCTGATGGCGGCAGATCGCGGCGCCCTTTTCGGCCGTGCCCTTCGAAGCGTTTCCAACGACACCGTTCGGGTTCAGGTCATGGGCGATCCAGGCCAGCGAATGCGGCGGCAGCGGCGTTAGGAATTTCGAATTCGCCCGCATCTCTTCGGCTGTCGAAACGAAGTTCTGGGCCTTGTCCATCCGCACCAGCTCGGGACGGAAATGTAGCATGAGGGAGGTCTCGACCTCGCCACCATGGATGCCGTAGCGGCTTTCATCCTCGGAGATCATACCCTCCGGGTTGCCAAAGCGGCCCCATTGAGTCGAGACGACGACCATCTGGTGACGGACGCGCAGTTCGCGAGCGACAATGCTCATGACATCGACATTGCCACCATGGGAATTGACGATGACGAGCTTGCGAATACCGGCCTCTGCCACCTTCGTGCCGATGGCCGTCCAGGCCGGAATCAAGATCTCCGGGCCAAAGGATAGGCTGCCAGGCCCATGCACATGCTCGTTGGCCTTGCCGATTTCCTGGGTGGGAAGCACGAGGAAGTCGAGATCATCGGGGCGCTGAACCTTCAGCTCGGCCAGCATACCATTGGCGATGGCGACGTCGGTTGCGATCGGCAGGTGTGGGCCATGCTGTTCGGTCGAGGCGATCGGCAGGATGGCGACCGTTGTTTCGGGCGAAAGCGAGGCGAAATCATAGGTCGTCAGTTCGTTCCAGAAGAATGGTCTGGCCATGTCGGTGCCCCGCTTTTGTGTTCTTTTCCCCTTCGATAAGGCAAAATCGCGGGTTCCGAAAAGCATCATATTCCGCTCGCGCCGATGCCAAATTGCGCTCGCACGGCCTACTGCTCCCGAGTTCCGGGGCAGAGGGGACGGGCGACAATGGTGAGACAGCGGCGCGACGCCGCATTGCCGCAGTGCAGCTTCGGTTCCAGTTATAGGGAGATGAAGCTCTTCCGATGAAAGGCGACCATGTCCCCTCAGGTGACCGTCTGGTTCGACAGCAGCTGTCCTCTCTGCCAGCGAGAGATCGCGTTGATGCGCCGCCTCGACAGCCGCGGTGCGATCAAATTCATCGATGCGCTAGACCCTCAAGGCAGCTGTCCGATCGATCGAGCAGAGCTTCTGGCTCGCTTCCATGCAGAAGAAGGAGGAAAACTTCTGTCGGGTGCGGCGGCATTTGCGGCGATGTGGCGGGCCATTCCCATGTTGCGACCGCTCGGTCTCCTGGCCGGATGGAAGCCGGTGACGCCTGTTTTCGAAGCCGCCTATCGGCGTTTTCTGCGCATTCGCCCACGCCTGCAGCGTCTGGTCCGTTCCTCCTCAACCTCATGATTCCGTTGTGGTAGGTTGTTCCTTGGTGCTGGCTTTTCTCGAGGCTGGCCCGCCTTGTCTGGTGCAATGACGCGGAGGCTCTAGGTCGCCGATCTATTGATGTGTTTCCGTCACAATTCTTGCTGCAATGCAGCAAAGTCTCCGGCAATACAGTGCCTCGTGCGACTAACGGAGAATGTACGATCTCCGGGGGATTCGTTACTCCTAAACAATTGTCTATTCCGCCTTGGGACAAGGATTGGCGGAATCGACGTGGAGGCAAGGGGCGTCCTGGTGACGTCTCATCGAGGAAAGGGAGGAGTACTCGTGACGGAAAATTCTTCGTCTAACGCTTACTGGTCAGCAAACGTTCGCATCATCTACATCTGCTTGGCGATCTGGGCCATCGTATCCTACGGGTTCGGTATCCTGCTTCGTCCGGCTCTCTCCGGTATCGCTGTCGGTGGATCCGATCTCGGCTTCTGGTTCGCCCAGCAAGGCTCGATCGTCGTCTTCATCGCGCTGATTTTCGGCTACTCGGCGTACATGAACAAAATCGACCGCGAATTCGGCGTCGACGAACAGTAAGGCGGACCCACAATGGATCAGTATACACTCAATCTGCTGATCGTAGGCGCATCTTTCGCGCTCTACATCGGCATCGCGGTCTGGGCCCGCGCCGGGACCACGGCCGAGTTCTATGCCGCCAACCGCGGCGTCAACCCGGTCATGAACGGCATGGCAACCGCAGCCGACTGGATGTCGGCAGCTTCCTTCATCTCCATGGCCGGCCTGATCGCTGCTGTCGGCTACGGCAACTCTACCTTCCTGATGGGCTGGACCGGCGGTTATGTTCTGCTGGCCCTTTTGCTTGCTCCTTACCTGCGCAAGTTCGGCAAATACACGGTTCCGCAGTTCATTGGTGACCGCTTCTACAGTCAGGGCGCACGCCTGACAGCTGTGGTTTGCCTCATCATCATCTCCGTGACCTACGTTATCGGTCAGATGACTGGCGCCGGTGTTGCCTTCTCGCGCTTCCTTGAGGTCAACGTTTCGACCGGTCTCTGGATCGCTGCTGCGGTTGTTTTCTGCTACGCAGTTCTCGGCGGCATGAAGGGTATCACCTACACTCAGGTTGCTCAGTACATCGTTCTGATCATCGCCTATACTATCCCGGCGATCTTCATCTCGCTGCAGCTGACCGGCAACCCGATTCCGTGGTTCGGTCTCTTCGGTACGCACACTGAATCGGCTCTGCCGCTCTTGCAGAAGCTCGACCAGGTCGTCACTGATCTTGGCTTCAACGCCTACACCGCTCAGGGCTCCATGCTGAACATGACCCTGTTCACGCTGTCGCTGATGATCGGTACTGCCGGTCTCCCGCACGTCATCATCCGCTTCTTCACCGTTCCGAAGGTGTCTGATGCGCGTTGGTCGGCTGGCTGGGCGCTGGTCTTCATCGCGCTGCTCTATCTGACGGCTCCGGCTGTCGGCGCCATGGCGCGTCTGAACATCATCGACACCATCTTCCCCGGTGGTACGCAGCAGGAAGCCGTTCTCTATGAAGAGCGCCCGGACTGGATGCGCAACTGGGAAGTCACGGGTCTTCTGAAGTTCGAAGACAAGAATGGCGACGGCCGTATCCAGTATTATAACGATGCTGCCGCTGGCTTCACCGAAACCGCAACGCAGCGTGGCTGGGCTGGCAACGAACTGACGATCAACAACGACATCCTCGTTCTCGCCAACCCGGAAATCGCACAGCTGCCGGGCTGGGTTATCGCCCTCATCGCAGCCGGTGGTCTTGCAGCCGCTCTGTCGACTGCGGCCGGTCTGCTTCTCGCGATCTCGTCTGCGATCAGCCACGACCTGATCAAGGACTTCCTGAAGCCTGACATCTCCGAAAAGGGCGAACTTCTGGCTGCCCGTATCGCGATGGCTGGTGCAATTCTGGTCGCAACGCTCCTGGGTCTGAACCCGCCGGGCTTCGCGGCACAGACGGTCGCTCTCGCCTTCGGTCTTGCGGCTGCAACGATCTTCCCAGCTCTGATGATGGGCATCTTCTCGAAGCGCATCAATTCGGTCGGCGCCACGCTCGGCATGATCGTCGGCCTCGTGGTCACCTGCTTGTACCTGTTCACCTATCTGGGCTGGTTCTTCATTGCAGGTACCAACATGATGGAGAACGTTCCGGCCAACTACCTGTTCGGCATCCCGCCGACGGCATTCGGCCCGATCGGTGCGCTGCTGAACTTCGGCACTGCCTATATCGTGTCGATGATGACCCAGGCTCCGCCGAAGCATGTACAGGATCTCGTCGAATCCATCCGCGTTCCGCGCGGTGCTGGTCAGGCGACTGGTCACTGATATCGATCAACCGGGAGGGGCGAGCAGATCGCCCCTCCTGTCCCTCAAACAGCCAGGGCACCATCGTGCCGCATGAGGGCAAAATCCGATGATCCAGACACAATCCGACGTGCTGGCATTTCTCGAGACCGTCCATCCATACGACAGTCTCCCGAGAGACGAGATCGAACGGGTCTCGACACGCTTCCAAGAGTTTTCCTTTTCGGCTGGTGCCGAAATCTACCACCGTGGCTCTCCACTGCCCGGCATCTATCTCATCATGGACGGTGCCGTCGAAATCATGGATGCTGCCAATACGGTGGTTTCCGAGCTCGCGCCTCGCAACTCCTTCGGCGAACGCGGCCTGCTGGCCGATGGCTTCGCGGCGACGACCGCAACGGCTCGCAGCGACTGCACGCTGCTGATGCTGCCCAAGGACGAGTTCCGCCGCCTGATGCAGGAACAGCCGGTATTCGCCCGCTTCTTCACGCGCGGCCGGTTTGCTGACAGCCGGCGCGGCGACATGGCCATCCAGAAGGTCAGCGAGTTGATGTCGCGACCGCCCATTGTCTGCGCCCCCACCGATACCGTACGCTCGGCTGCCGCCCTCATGCGGCAGCGGCATGTCTCGAGCCTGGGCGTCGTCGATGGCGGACGCTTTCTTGGTATCCTTACCACCCGAGACCTCGCTGGGCGCGTGCTAGCTGAAGGGCTTGATCCTGACGCGACCCCGGTGTCTGCCGTGATGACCGCCGATCCGGTCGGATTGCCCGGAGAGGCGCTGGGGTCCGACATCTTACATCTGATGCTCGAGCGGCGTGTCGGGCATCTGCCCGTGGTCGAGGGCGATCGGCTGGTGGGCATGATCACGCAGACCGATCTCATCCGCTTCCACGCGATCAGTTCGGCGCAGCTGATCCGGGACGTCGCGACGGCTGAATCGCCTGAGGCGATGCGTGCGATCACCGCACGCATCCCTCAGCTTCTGGTTCAGCTCGTCGGCAGCAATAACGCCCATGAGGTGGTCACGCGGCTGATTACCGATATTGCCGATAGCGTGACGCGGCGGCTCATCATGCTGGCGGAGCGGGAGCTCGGGCCGCCGCCCGTTCCCTATGTCTGGCTCGCGTGCGGCAGTCAGGGCCGGCAGGAGCAGAGCGGCGTCAGCGATCAGGACAATTGCATCTTCATCGAAGACGGCGTTGAGCCCGAGGAAATGCGGTGGTTCCAGCAGCTGGCCGCCAAGGTCAGCCGCGGTCTCGACATCTGCGGTTACTTCTACTGCCCTGGCGACATGATGGCGACCAATCCGCGCTGGTGCCAGCCGGTGTCGGTCTGGCGGAGCTATTTCCGTGACTGGATCTACAAGCCGGATCCGACCGCCCAGATGCTGGCCAGCGTGATGTTCGATCTGCGGCCTATCTGTGGTGCATCGTCCCTTTTCCAGGATCTTCAGGCGGAAACTCTCGAAGAGGCGAGCCGCAATTCGATCTTTACCGCACACATGATCAGCAACTCGTTGAAGCACGCGCCGCCGCTTGGACTTCTCCGGGGCTTTGCCACGATCCGCAGTGGCGAACATCGCAACCAAATCGACATGAAGCACAACGGGGTGGTGCCTGTTGTCGATCTCGGACGCGTCTATTCGCTGATCGGCAAACTTGCCCCGGTGAACACGCGGGCAAGGCTGCTTGCGGCGGAGGAGACGGGTATCATCTCCGGTGCAGGGGCCCGGGATCTCGTCGCGGCCTATGATCTGATCGCGGACATGCGTCTGCGCAATCAGGTTCGGCAGGTCCGCGACGGTCGCAAGCCCGACAACTTTCTGGCACCCTACGATTTCGGCGATTTCGAGCGCTCGCATCTTCGCGATGCCTTCGTCGTCGTCAGAACCATGCAATCGGCGCTCGCCAATGGCGGACGGGCGCCCGTCTGAAGGAATGAAGAATGCTGTTTGAGTTGATCGCCGCGGTGGTGACCGGTGTTGCTCTGGCCGGTGTGGCGATGCTGCTGCGCTGGATAAGCCGGGGTTTGCTGCCTAAGTGGATCGTCCCGGCCATGGCTGGCCTTGGTATGTTGAGCTATTCGATCTGGAGCGAGTACAGCTGGTTCGATCGTATGAACATCGCCTTGCCCGGCATCGCGGTCTCCTGGAAAAACGAGCAGACGGCCTTCTGGCGCCCCTGGTCCTATATCGAGCCAGTGACAACCCGGTTCACCGCCCTTGATGTGAAGGGAGCAAAGCGGCACCCGAACCAGCCAGGCCTCGTCATGGTCGACGTTCTGCTCGTTGCTCGCTGGCAACCGGTAACGCCGGTCAAGGTTGTCTATGACTGCCAGAATGCACAGCGGGCGGATCTGGTAACTCCGGAAATCACTATTGCCGATGACGGCAGCCTGCAGGGAGCCGAGTGGAGCAAGGTCGAGCCAGATGACGCGGCGTTGAAGATCGCGTGTTCGGCGGGGTGAGGGACCAATGACCAGGATCAGCCTGCGCGGACGTATCCTGCTGTTCTTCGTGGCGCTGGCGGCCGGTGCCGTGGCGGCTTTGGCAATCGGTTTATGGTTCGGCTACCACCGCGAGGGTAGCCCAGACATGCTGAACGCCTTCGTGCAGAGTGCTATCGCTGCCGGCTTTCTGATCCTCGCTCTGATCACCTGGGTCTGGTTTCTCTTCGACACGCATTTGGCCCGTCCCATCGACAAGGTCGCATCGGCCATGCGTGCACGGGCGCATGCCGATGTGGGCAATGACTTTCAGGCAGAGGAAGCGCGCTATCTTGGCGATCTTGCCGATGCAGCCTCCGCAACCGCGGCGACCCTTGCACAGACGCGAGGCGCGCTGGCGGAACAGGTGCAGCGGGAGACCACGCGCCTCTCATCCGACAAGAACAAGCTCGAACAACTGCTCGCCGACGTGCCGCCTGCCGTTCTTCTCTGCACGGGCCGCCATCATCTCGTCTTCTACAACGGTGTGGCGCAACAGTTGCTGTCGGGATCGCAGCGGCCAGTCTGTCTTGATCGCAATATATTCGACTATCTGAGCGAAGGGCCGATCCGTGACGCGCATCACCGACTCCTTGAAAACTCGGATCCGGACGCGGTGGTCGAGTTTATATGTCTCAGCCCTTGCGGCCGGCGCAGGCTTGCCGGGCGCATGAGGCTCGCCAGCGACAATGGCGGCGATCCGGCGGCCTATGTCATGACCCTTCGCGATGTGACCACCGAAGTTGCGGCCTATGCGCGGCGTGACGCTCTCCTCGGTGAAGTGTTCCTGCAGGTCCGGCCCATCGTCTCGGATCTGCGCCATGCACTTGTCTCGCATGGCCCCGGTACGGGAGCCGATGCCCCTGTTTCGGCACAGTTGCAGGCGTTGGATGCGACGCTCGCGGATCTCGAGGCCCGCTTTGAAAGCTGTCGGTCCGATGGTTGGCCGATGGCGCCGACGGATGTGCGGGAGCTTGCCGGCCAGCTGCGCCGCGAACTCGAAGGCCAAAAGCTCATGCTCGACGTCGAGGTCGCCGAAATCGCCGTTCGCTGCAATGCCTTTGATATCGTCAGTCTCCTCGGACACCTCGTTTCCCGTGTTAGCACGGCGACTGCTGCTGCCCATTTTCATCTCACAATCAGTGAAGCCCAAGGGGCTGCCGATCTGACCTTGTCCTGGAAGGGCGGCGCCGTGTCGCCCAAGAGCGTGGATCACTGGCTGGAAGAGCCGGTCTTCGACGGCGGCGTGACTTGCGAGACGATCCTCAAGACCCATGGCATCGTCCTGGTCGTCGGGGCCGATGATGACGCCCCGTCTATCTCGACCCGGCTGCGGCCAATCGAGCGGCTGCGACCGGTTGGAGCGGACATGTCGCGGCATGTCGTTTACGACTTCGATCTGCTGTCGCGCCTGCACTATGAGAAGCTCTCCGACGCGCGTCTCGATGGCCTGACCTATGTGGTCTTCGATACGGAGACGACGGGCTTGCTGCCGGAACAGGGCGATGAAATCGTCCAGATCGCGGCTGTCCGCATCGTCAATGGAAAGCGCGTCAAGAACGAGGTGTTCGACTTGCTCGTCAATCCGGGGCGGCCGATACCGCCGTCCTCATCTGCAATCCATGGCGTGACGGACGCGATGGTCGCAGATGCGGTGAGCGTTCAGGAGGCCGTGCGGCAGTTCCACCGCTTTGCCGAAGGGGCTGTGCTCGTGGCACACAATGCGCCGTTCGACATGGAGTTTCTCACGCGACGGGAGAAGGAAGTCGGGCTGCGCTTCATGAACCCGATCCTGGATACGGTACTGGTGTCAGCCGCTGCCTTCGGCCGCGCTGAAACACATACCCTTGATGCACTCGCTGACAGGCTCGGTGTGCATATCGAAGAGAAAGATCGCCACACGGCACTCGGCGATGCGATTGCGACCGCCGACGTCTTCATCAAGCTGAAGGACATGCTGGTCGGGCGTGGCCTGGTACGGTTCGGTGAAGTGCTGACCGAGTTGCGCACTCATCAGCGGCTCGTTCGCGATCTTAACGATCAGGCCCGCGTGTCATGAGCGTCAGTCAGCTCGGACGCAGTCCCTGCCAATGACCGCCCTCAGTCAGGGGCCATGGCCGTGACAGGTGGGTGACAGGTTTCGCTGCTAGGTCTATTGTCACATCTTCCCGTGGAGGCGGGACAGGTGGCACTGGGAGGAGCAGGCCAAGGCCTGAAGCGGTGTCGTCCGCATGCTGCGCGCTTGCGCTCTCCCCACAGATCATTTGCAAGCGGCAGTGACCGCATTGATGGTGGAGGACTATCTTGAAACATTTTTTCCTGGCTTCGTTCCTTGCAGGCGCTCTCGCCCTTCCGGCAGTCGCTGCGGACTATACGATCATGGCTCCGGCAGCGCCTGGCGGCGGTTGGGACCAGACTGCCCGTTCGCTGCAGCAGGTCATGCAGGCTGAGGGCATTTCCGGCAATGTCCAGGTCGTCAACGTACCAGGCGCCGGTGGTACCATCGGTCTTGCCCAGTTCGCCAGCCAGCAGAAGGGCAACGCGAATGCCTTGATCGTCGGTGGTTACGTCATGGTTGGTGCGATCTTGACCAACCAGTCGCCGGTAACGTTGGCGGATGTTACCCCGATTGCGCGCCTGACCGGCGAATATGAGGCAATCGTCGTTCCCGCCAATTCCGAAATCCAGAACATCGGCCAGCTGGTTGAAAAGCTGAAGGCAGATCCCGGTTCCGTGTCTTGGGCTGGCGGTTCGGCTGGCGGCGTGGACCATATCGGTGCTGGCCTGATCGCCAAGGCTGCCGGCGTCGATCCCACCAAGATCAACTACATCGCTTACTCTGGCGGTGGTGAGGCGCTTGCTGCCATCCTCGGTGGTCAGGTCACCGTTGGCATCTCCAGCTACGGCGAGTTCCAGGCACAGGTCGCTGCAGGCACGCTTCGCCTGCTGGCTGTCTCCAGCGCCGAGCGCATCGAAGGTGCTGACGCTCCGACGCTGAAGGAAAGCGGGCTCGACGTGGTCCTGCAGAACTGGCGCATGGTTGCGGCGGCTCCTGGCCTGACGGACGAGCAGAAGGCTGCCATCCAGGCTGACGTCGAAAAGCTCGCAAAGTCGGCTGGCTGGCAAGAAACGCTGAAGACGAAGAACTGGCAGGACACCTACCTTGCCGGCGCTGCCTTCGAAGAGCAACTCGCCAAGGACATCGCCGCCACTGAGACCATTCTCAAAGACATTGGTCTGGTAAAATGAGCATGGAAGATCGCTCTTCCGGACATCGTTCGCGCCGCCCAGATTGGGCGGCGCTGGTCATCGCCGCCGTGCTTGTCGGCATGGCTGGCCTGATCTTCTACGATGTCGCCCGGCTGCAAGGCGGAAACATCTATTCCGGGATTGGTCCTGCGACAGTGCCGAAGGGCATCGCCATCGGTCTGATCGGCCTTGGTATCTGGACTGTGTTCGCTGCCATGCGTCGCGATTTTCCCGAGCGCGAGCACCAGGAGCTACCGCCTGTACTTTTCATCGTTGCCGGGCTCGCAGCGCAGATGTTGCTGCTGAAAACGCTGGGCTTCTCACTTGCAACAGGTGTGCTGTTTGCTCTCACTGCGGCCGGCTTCGGCAAAAAGCAGTTCTGGATCTCGCTGCCCGCAGGCATAGCTCTCTCGTTCGTCGTGTGGATCCTCTTCGCGCGCTTCCTGCAACTGTCTTTGCCGGCGGGTCCACTCGAACGGCTATTCTTCTGAGGGGAACCCCGTGAATACGTTTGATTTCCTTCTCCAGGGGCTGGCGATCGCCGCTCAGCCCATCAACCTGTTCTACGCCCTGATCGGCGTTACGCTCGGTACGCTCGTGGGCGTCCTGCCGGGTATCGGTCCTGCGCTCACTGTCGCTCTATTGCTGCCGGTGACCTACCAGCTTGATCCGGCGGGTTCACTAATCATGTTTGCCGGCATCTATTATGGCGGCATGTATGGCGGCTCGACGACGTCGATCCTGCTCAATACCCCTGGCGAAAGCGCGTCGATCGTGACCGCGCTCGAAGGCAACAAGATGGCTCGCGCGGGCCGCGGCGGGCCCGCTCTAGCCACCGCTGCCATCGGCTCTTTCGTCGCCGGCCTCCTGGCGACGATATCCCTTGCTTTCATTGCGCCCTATGTCGTCAAGTTCGCACTGTCCTTCGGCCCGCGGGAATACTTCGCACTGATGGTGCTGGCGTTCGTCACCGTGTCGGCCGCTTTCGGAGATTCGACTCTGCGTGGTCTGACCGCGCTCTTTGTAGGCCTCGCCTTCTCGATCGTCGGTATCGATCAGCTGACCGGTCAGACGAGACTGAGTTTCGGCGTGCCGGATCTGCTTGACGGCCTCGAGGTCACCACGCTTGCGGTTGCAATGTTCGCTATTGGCGAAACCCTCTATGTGGCTGCCCAAGGGGCCAGGGCACCTGAAAAGGTCGAAGCCGTGCGCGGCTCGCTCTGGATGAACAAGTCCGATTGGAGCCGATCCTGGAAGCCTTGGCTTCGCGGTACTGCGATTGGTTTCCCGATCGGCGCCATGCCTGCCGGTGGTGCAGACGTGTCGAGCTTCCTCTCCTATTCGGCAGAGAAGCAGTTCTCCAAGCATCCGGAAGAGTTCGGCAAAGGTGCGATCGAGGGTGTTGCGGGGCCGGAAGCGGCCAACAATGCCTCGGCTGCAGGAACACTGGTTCCGCTGTTGACGCTCGGCCTGCCCACCACGGCCACCGCTGCGATCATGCTTGCAGGTTTCCAGCAGTTCGGTCTGCAGCCCGGCCCGCTGTTGTTTGCGACCAATCCGCAGCTCGTGTGGGGTCTGATCGCCTCGCTGTTGATCGCCAACTTCATGCTGCTCGTGCTGAACCTGCCGCTGATCGGGCTTTGGGTGCGGCTCCTAACGGTTCCGAAGCCCTGGCTCTATGCCGGGATTCTGGTGTTTGCCACACTTGGCACGATTGGCGCCAATCCGTCGGTGTTCGAACTCGGTCTGCTTTTGACGTTCGGTGTACTCGGCTATGTCATGCGTGTCTTCGGATATCCGATCGCGCCTGTGATCGTCGGTCTGATCCTGGGTCCGATGGCCGAACAGCAGCTGCGCCGTGCCTTGTCGATTAGCCAGGGCGATCCGACCGTGCTGGTAACGTCTCCGATCGCAGCGATCCTGCTGGCGCTCGCAGCCATTGCGCTGTTTGTCCCGATGATCCTTCGGGCGCGGGGTAGGGGGCAGGTCCTGGCACAAGTCGCTGCCAGCGAGGACTGATGCCTCAATTGCCATGTGTCGATGCAGGATCCGATTAACTCGGCCTGCATCGGCTGCATGGCTGTCGTGATTTTCCGTCCATTGTAATTCGGTCGGTGGAGTATCATCTTCTGCTTGCAAACGAAGAAAGCGAGCAAAGAAATGTCTAGCCTCCGCAAGTCCATCCAGCAGGGTTTCCTCGGTCGTGCCATCGCCGTATTCGGTGCAGCAAGCTCCGCAGCGGCTGCTGTCGAAGGGCATCGTCGTCCGAAGGATCACCACCTGAAGACGCTTGGCATCAACCCCGCCGATTTCCCGCGCTTCTGATCAGCCGCGAGCCGACGGGCGCCGATGAGGCGCCCGGGTGAGGGCGAACAATCCGCACGCATTCTGTTGAGCGCTCCGTTGTGGGCGCTCTTTTTGTTTGAACGATCTCGCAGCGCGTTACTTGCCGAGCCGCTCCCCCGCTGCAGTGAGGGCGATGTTCACGCCACCCGGCAGCCAAGCAAAATCGATGCTTCCGCCGAGTTGATGGATAGCACTGGTTCGTGCCAGTTTGCTGCCGAAGCCTTCTTGGCTTGGAGCCTTGATCTCGGGCTTGGTGACATTTTCTTGCCATTCCAGATGCAGCGCATTCTGGTCCATCCGCCAACGGACATCGAGCCTTCCATCCGCGTCGCGGAAGGGGCCATACTTGGCCGCATTGGTCGCTAGCTCGTGGAAGATCAGGGCAAAGCTCGTAGACGCATGTGGCCCAAGGTAAAGTTCCGGACCTGTCAATGTGACCTGTCGGCCTCGATCCGTAATATGGGGGGACAGGATCTCTTCCAGAAGCGAATGGAACGCTACGGTTTCGGATACCCGAGATCCGGCGATGATGGCCGGTTGAATTAGGTGATGCGCCTTCGCCAAAGCCTGCAGGCGGCCATGCAGTGACTTTGCCATCTCGCCGACCGATGGCGAGGATCGCGCGGTCATGTTGATCATGCCGGCAGTGATGGCGAAGAGGTTCTTGACGCGGTGGTTGAGCTCCCGCAGCAGAAGTTGACGTGCTTCCTCTGCCACCTTGAGATCGTGAATATCCGTGCAGGTTCCATACCAGCGAGTGATTTCGCCGTTTGCATCCCGCACGCATTGAGCACGCCCGATGACCCAGCGAAACTCGCCAGAGCGGTGAAGAAGCCTGTATTCCACATGATACGGTTCGCCTGTGGCGAGGCTGTGTTGCCATTTTGCCCAGGTTTCTGCCCGATCATCGGGGTGAAAGACGTTTACCCAATCGGAACCGTTGGTGAATCCTTCGCTCACGCCGGTGTGTTCGTACCAACGCTGGTTGAAGTAATCGTGGTAACCGTCCGGTTGAGTCGACCAGATCATCTGATCGATCGAGTTGACGATGGCTTCGAAACGTTGTTCGCTTTCCCGAAGCGCAGCCATGGCCGTAGTCGCTTCGGTGACGTCGGAGGCTTGGATGAATATGCCCGCTGGCTGGCCTGCCGTGTCGGTGATCGGCTGGAACACGAAGTCCACATAACGCGCTCGGCGCTCGCCGTCGGGGAGCACAAATTCGACGGGAACTGCCTTGCCCTGATAGGGTTCTTTGCTGGCATAGACCGTATCCAGCAGGCGGATAAAACCCTGATCCTTGACTTCTGGTAGGGCCTCGCCAACTGGACGGCCCAGCAATCCGCTTCTCTGTACGAGATCTTCGTAGGCAGGATTTACGAGCTTGAAGATATGCGAAGGGCCTTCCAGAATCGCGATCGCTGCGGGTGCCTGTGCGAACAGCCGACCCAAGCGAGCGATCTCTTCCTGTGTCTGGCGCCTGGCCAAGACTGCAGCCGTGGTCTCGTTGCCCTGATTGAAAACGCCAACGATGTTGCCATGCTCATCGCGAATGCTGGACAGGCTGTAGTTCCAGTAGCCTTCAGTCGGAACACCGTTGCGCTCCATCATCAACAGCTGGTCGTAGGTCGTCACCCCTTCCCCGGTGGTCATCACCTGGTGGAATTGTGGCCCGACGACATCCCAGATGTCCTCCCAGACTTCAGCTGCTGGTCGGCCCAAGGCCCAGGGATGGCGTTCTGCCGGAATGGGCGCCCAACTATCGTTATAGAGGAGCCGCATTTCCGGGCCCCAATAGATGGCCGTGGGAAAGCTGGAGTTCAGGCAGATGGACAGCGCCGAGCGCAGTGCGGCAGGCCAATCCTCGATGGGACCGAGGCCATCTGTCCAGTCATGTTTCAGGATGAGTTCGGCCATCTGGCCTCCAGTCCTGAGAAAGCCGGGTGTGGCGTTTTGTTGCTCGTCGTTGGACATAAATCCGGCTGCCTTGAGCTTCGCGTTACGGCTTGAATATGTCAGATAGGGCAAACACGTTTACGTGTCCATTACCTACATATGGCCTGCTTCAGGCAGCCTTCGCATTCAAAATTGATGGGGCGAGAAATTTTTCTTCCTGCTGGCGGAACTTTTTCGCACGAGGCCTGTTGTCGATGGCAGCCTGCTTCAGGACAAGGTATGAATGTCTGATCAAAACTCCTCGCGGCGCGACGCACGAGACGCCGGCGACCGCCTTCTTGCCTCCCATCCATCCGAGGATCCGTTTGCGGCCGCCTTCAAGGCTACCCGCATGCCGATGCTGATCACCGATCCGCGGCAGCCCGACAACCCAATCATTTTCTGCAATCAGGCGTTTTCGAACCTCACTGGTTACAGCACCGATGAACTTATCGGGCGCAATTGCCGTCTGCTGCAGGGTCCGGAAACGGACAGCAATGCGGTCGCACGTCTGCGCGAGGCGATTGCGGCAGAGCAGGACCTTGCGATCGACATCCTCAACTACCGCAAGGACGGTAGCCAGTTCTGGAATGCGCTCTTCGTCAGCCCCGTCAGGGATGCCGACGGCGAAGTGGTCTATTTCTTTGCGTCTCAGCTCGATTTCACCACGATCAAGAGCAAGGAGCTCGATCTGGCCGAGGCGCGGCAGTCGGCCGAACGTGAGGTCGCACGGCGAACGCATGATCTGTCTGAAGCGCTCAAGGCTCAGACGCTTCTGGTGCATGAGGTCGACCACCGTGTTAAGAACAACCTCCTGACCATCGCCTCGATCGTCAAGCTGCAGGCGCGGATGTCCGAAAACGATCTGGTGAAACGGACCCTGTTTTCGGTGCTCAATCGTGTTGAGGCGCTCAGCACCGTGCAGCGCAAGCTTTTCACGAGCAGCGACCTTGGGCGTTTTGACGTTTCGGACTTTGCCAAGGATCTGATCGAGGATCTGGTGGGCGCCTTGAAGCGCGACGACATCCGCGTGACGACTGACCTGTCGCCATTGCTGGTTCCGGCGGTGAAGGCTTCACCGCTCGCCCTCATCATCAACGAACTGGTTCTGGACGCCGTGCGCCGGGGATTGAGCGATGGCGGTGGTGACATCTATCTGCAGGTGCGGCGGACCAACGGGCATTTCGTGATCCGGGTCACGGACACAACGAAGCCGGTCTCCGTCAACCCGGAGGAAGAAGCTTTCGGCAAGCTGATGCTGGAGACCTGTGCCAAGCAGTTGGGCGCAAAGATCGCGCGAGAGGTCGAAGGCTACCGGACCGACGTTCAGGTCACAATGCTGGTCGAAGAAGCAAAGGAAACAGAAGCTTGAGGATTATGATCGTTGAGGATGAAGCGCTTCTTGCCCTCGAATTGGAGCTTGAAGTGGAGGCTGCCGGCCATGTCGTCGTGGGAACGGCCGCGTCGCGCAAGGCTGCTTTCGACATTATCGAATCCAGCACGCCCGAATTCGCCTTCGTCGATGTTCACCTCAGCGATGGTCCCTCAGGAATCGAGATCGGGCGCCGCCTTGCGGAACGCGAGGTCCCCTTCGTGTTCGTGACCGGGAATGTGAAACGGATACCAGAAGATTTCGTCGGCGCCATCGGGGCAATCGAGAAGCCCTATACGATGAACGGCCTTCAAAATGCCCTGAGCTATATCAGTGAGAAAGTGGCCGGCGGTCAGACGGTGAGCCCGCCGCCGGGTCTTATTCTGGCCAAGGCCTGTTAGCGTCAGTACGACGCCAGCTGACAGGGTTGGCGCGGGCCACCGCCATAAGGCTGATAGGTGTTGTCGCTCGGACGATAAGAGCGATAGCGTTCCATGCAGGCCATGACATGGGTTTCATTCTTCATGCCAGCAACGGGATTGCTTCCGTCGGCACTCACGGTCGTGAGGTTTGCATCGCCTTCATCGAGTTCCGCCATGATTTCGACCTGATAGGGCGAGTCGCAGGGCCGAATTTCGCCACTGAAGCTGCGATATGCGTTGCGGACAGGATCGTACGAACGATAGCGTGCTTCACACCAAGAGAAATGCTCCGGAGGTAGCGTGTCGGCCCCAAAGCCGGATGTCGATTCGTCGATCGCTGCAGTTACAAGGATGTCGATGTCGGCAACCTCTGAGTCCCGCTCGGCTACTGCGGTCTGCACGCTCCCATCTGATACATCCGTGTCGGGCTCGGTCATCACGACATGGCTTGCATAGCGGGGCGGAAGGCGTTCCAGGTTTTGTGCGGACCTGTCGATGCGGACGGGCTTCATCGTCCAGAGGTCCCTGATGTCGAGGCCGGTGAAGTTGTGGGGGGCTTCTTCCGGTGCGAGCGCCGCTGACGCGAGGACGACGCCACCAATCACCATCCCGGCGGCGAGCGCTGACGCTGAGAGTAGTTTTATCAAGGGCTTCATCGGGAACTCCATTCATCGTCTGTGATAGAAGAATGAAGTTCCCGTCGGAGGGTTCCCGATGGAACGTGTCTTGCCCTTGAATTGTCGACTGTCTCTCCGAAAGGAGGTTAATGGCCGAATAGTACCTCAGTGGTTGTGGCGCGGCGGTGTCTTGGAGATCTGCCGGAAATCCTCCGCGTTTTTGACCGTCGCACCATCGGCAAGCTGGGTTACCGTCTGGCGATAAAGCCGCTGCCATGGAGTTGCGTCTTTCGGCACCGGCGGAATCCCCTCAGCCTTGCGCCTTGCTAGTTCCTCGTCGCCGACCAGCATGTCACAACGCCCCTGGTTCAGATCAATGCGGATGACGTCGCCTGTTCGGACCCAGGCCAAACCGCCGCCGGCTGCGCTTTCAGGCGATGCGTTGAGGATCGACGGGCTGTCGGCTGTGCCTGATTGGCGGCCATCGCCGATGGTCGGAAGGCTGAGGATGCCCCGCTTGATGAGGTGATCCGGCGGCTGCATGTTGACCACTTCGGCCGAACCCGGCCAGCCAAGTGGGCCGGCGCCGCGGATGACAAGAACGCAGTCCTCGTCTATGTCGAGGTCGGGGTCGTTGATGCGCTTGTGGTAGTCTTCCGAGCCGTCGAAGACGATCGCACGGCCCTCAAAGACGCCTTCGCGGCCCTTTTCCTGCAGGTAACGCTGGCGGAAACCTTCGGAGATGACGCTCGTCTTCATGATCGCAAAATCGAAGAGGTTGCCCTTCAACACCACGAAGCCTGCGCGTTCTCGCATCGGCTCGTGATAGGGCTTGATCACCTCCCGATCCGTCGCTTCCCTGCCTTGCAGGTTCTCGGCCATGGTGCGACCGGTCACCGTGCGACAGGTTGCGTCGAGCTTTCCAGCCTGCATCAGCTCCCACATGATTGCCGGTACACCTCCGGCGCGGTGGAACCGTTCGCCGAGATAGGCACCGGCCGGCTGGACGTTGGCGAGCAACGGAATGTCGTAGCCGTGAACCTGCCAGTCCTCGGGCAGGAGTTCGACGCCGGCATGCTTGGCCATGGCCATCAGATGCGGCTGGGCATTGGTCGATCCGCCGATCGCGGAGTTGACCCGGATGGCATTGAGAAAGGCTTCACGGGTGAGAATGTCCGAGGGGCGGACATCCTCCAGAACGAGTTCGACCGCCCGCTTACCCGTCCGATAGGCCATCTGGCCGCGTTCACGATAGGCGGCCGGAATGGCAGCGCAGCCGGTGAGCGACATGCCGAGTGCCTCGGCAATCGCGTTCATGGTCGACGCTGTGCCCATGGTGTTGCAGTGGCCGGGAGAGGGGGCCGAATCGAGGGCGCGCTCGAGGAATTCCTCGCGGCTGATCTCGCCGGCCGCATATTTGCGACGAGAGCGCCAGATTACCGTGCCGGAACCAACCAGTTCGCCATCATGCCAGCCGTCAAGCATGGGGCCGCCGGAAAGCACGATTGCCGGGATGTCCACCGTCGACGCCGCCATCAGGGCAGACGGCGTGGTCTTGTCGCAGCCGGTCGTCAGCACGACGCCATCGAAGGGATAGCCGTAGAGCAACTCGACCAGGCCGAGATAGGCAAGGTTTCGGTCAAGGGCGGCCGTCGGTCGCTTGCAGTTCTCGAACAGCGGATGCGACGGGAATTCGATCGGAATGCCGCCAGCGTCGCGGATGCCGTCGCGGACTCGTTTGGCTAGTTCAAGGTGATGACGGTTGCAGGGATTTATGTCGGAGCCCGATTGGGCGATCCCGATGATCGGCTTGCCGGAGCGCAGTTCCTCCGGCGTCGTGCCGTAGTTCATGAAGCGCTCCAGGTAGAGCGCGGTCATGTCGAGGTGATCGGGATTGTCAAACCAATCCTGCGACCGGAGGCGGCGTTTTGGTTTCTCAGACTCGGTCATCGGCAGCACCTTTGCGGTGGTTGATTTTTTCCAGGTGAAGCAGAAGGGCACTGTGGTCGAGTTCGCCGTGACCTTCTGCAACAAAGGCCTCAAAGGCCTGGCGAACATCCGACGTCAGCGGAAGCTCAAGGCCAAAGGTTTCGGCCATGGCGGCGACGGCGTTCAGGTCCTTCAGTTGCAGGCGTGATGGGCCACCCGGCTCGAAGCGTCGCTCGACCATGCGCTGTCCGTGGAGTTCCAGGATGCGGCTTTCGGCGAAGCCGCCGCGGATGGCTTCGCGGAACTTCTCCCGCGAGGCGCCGCCGGCTTCAACGAGCATCATGGCTTCTGCGACAGCGCCGATGGTGATCGCGACGATCTGCTGGTTGGCGAGCTTGCAGATCTGGCCAGCGCCTGAGGGGCCGACATGGGTCACGCGGCCGAGCGGCGCGAAGACATCCGCAAGGCTCTCGATGACATCGGCATCGCCGCCCGCCATGATCGCCAGCGTGCCGGCTTCCGCACCGACGACTCCACCCGACACGGGTGCATCGACATGGGCGATGTCGCGATCGGCGAGCCGGCTTGCGTGATCCTTGGCGATTGGCGGTGCGATCGAAGATGTGTCGATGACCACCGCACCCTTTTTCAGCGCCTCGGCCGTACCCTTGGTGAAAAGCACGTCCTCGACTGCGGAGCCATCCGATAACATCGTGAAAATCACGCTTGCGCCGGCGACGGCGTCTGCCGGACTCTCTGCAAGCCTCGCACCGGCTGCGGCCACAGGCTCAGCCTTGGCCCTATCGCGGTTCCAGACCGTGACCGGAAATCCCGCCGCGAGCAGGCGCCTTGCCATAGGCGCGCCCATCAGTCCCGTCCCGAGAAAGGCGATCTGCCTGTTTTCAGTTCCCGTCACAGTTTGCCTCCCAGCTCATCCTCGATATGCACCCGAATGATTTCGTCAAAAGAGCTTTCCGCGGTGAAGCCGAGCGCGCGCGCGCGGGTTGCTTCGAAGCCGGGAGCCCAGCCTGCGCAGATCTGCATGATCATCTCGTCGGGCTCGTGGCGGATGAGCTTGACCGCCTTCTCCCCTGCCACGCGGCGCAGCGCTTCGATCTGCTCGCCAACGGTTGCGCTGAGGCCCGGCATTGACAGGTTGCGGCGCGGGCCGACGGTTTCCAGGTCGATGTTTGCGCCGTGGATGAGGAAGCCGACCGCAGATCGGGGGGAGGCGTGCCAGTGGCGGACATCCTCGCCGACCGGCAAGACGGCCTCCTGGCCGACCAGCGGCTCGCGCAGGATGTTGGAGAAGAAGCCCGAGGCTGCCTTGTTCGGCTTGCCGGGACGAATGCAGATCGTCGGCAGGCGGATGCCGATACCGTCGAAATACCCCTTCCGGGAATAGTCGGAGAGCAGTAGCTCGCAAATCGCCTTCTGCGTGCCGTAGCTGGTGAGCGGCGTGGTGTGGAACTCGTCAGGGATTGGATAGGGCAGCGGTGCACCAACGACTGCGATTGACGAGGTGAAGACCAGACGGGGGCAATAGCCGTCAGCCATATGGGCGAGCCGGATTGCCTCGAACAGATAGCGGGTGCCGTCGAGGTTGATCTTGTAACCCTTTTCGAAGTCGAGCTCTGCTTCACCCGAGACGATGGCAGCGAGATGGAAGATGACGTCGGGGCGCGATGCAATCAGACGCTCGGCAGACGCGGGCTCGGACAGATCGATGGCTTCGATCGTCACCTTGCCTTCGAAGCCCGTGGGAGCATCTGCAGCCACGACATCGGCGAGCGACATCGCCGTGATCTGCCGTCCCTGAAGCTCACCATCGCGGGTCAGTCGTTGCGCGAGCTTGCGCCCGACCATGCCGGCCGCGCCAATCACCAGAATATGCATGTGACAGTCTCCTCCCATGTCATTCTTCGACCCCGCACGCTTCAGCACAAGGGCCTTCTTCAAAAACCATTTGTAAGGTTGTCTGATAACCTTATATCATCTCCAGGGAAACCGAATTCTTTGTCCATCTTCAGATGGGCCGACTGGGAGACTGATGATGGCTGTGAAAAGCGCGATCGAAGGCAAGGATTTATCGAGCGGGACAGGCAACCCGGTCGCGGGTCTCATCGAGGCGCTCGGACCTGACATGGTTGTTGTCGGTGCAGAGGTCGAGCATTACTGCCGGGATTGGCATGGGGATATCACGACCGGTGCTGTAGCGGTTGTTCGACCTCGAACGACCGAGGAGGTCTCCCTTGCCGTTCGGGCCATCCGCTCGCTGGGGCTGACGATCGTGCCGCAAGGCGGCAATACGGGGCTGGTTCTCGGAGGCACTCCAGATACACCGGCGAGCCAGGTTGTCGTCAGTCTCGAGCGCATGACGGCGATCCGCCGCATTGATGCAGATGATTTTTCGGCCGTCGTCGAGGCGGGCGTCATCCTGCAGGACTTCAAGGAGAAGGTGGAAGAGGCGGGGCTCTACTTCCCGCTTGCGCTCGGTGCGCAGGGTTCCTGCCGGATCGGTGGCAATGTCTCGACGAATGCAGGCGGAATCAACGTGTTGCGCTACGGCATGACGCGCGACCTCGTTCTTGGTCTCGAAGTGGTGCTGCCGGATGGCTCGATTTTCGAAGGTTTGTCCACGCTGCGCAAAGACAATCGCGGAATCGATCTTAAGCAGTTGTTCATCGGAGCGGAGGGAACGCTTGGTATCGTCACCGCCGCTTCCTTCAAGCTTGCTCCGCCGGCAGAGAAGGTTGCGACGGCTTTGCTGGGACTCGGAGCCTTGTCGGACGCGATCACGCTCTATCGGCGTGCACGACGAGACTGCTGTGATCTGATGTCGGCCTTCGAGTTCATGCCGCCGATAGCTTTCACCCTTGCACAAGAGGCAATTCCTGATCTCGCCATGCCGATGAGCGCCGATTATCCTGCCTATGTTTTGCTCGAGATCTCGGGTTCCGGCCTCGTGGATATCGACGATCTGATGCACCGTTTTCTGGAAGGTGTGCTGGAGGACGGACTGGTGCTGGATGGCGTTATTGCGGCGTCACGGAGCCAGGCCCGGTCGCTCTGGCTCTTCCGCGAGGGCATGAACGAGGGGCAGGCGAAGCGTGGCCCGCATTTGCGGACGGACGTCTCGGTGCCCTTGTCGCGCCTTCCGGAGTTTGTCGAGCAGGCGGAAGCCGCCATTGCAGCACTCCTGCCGGACTGCACCTGCGTTTCCTATGGCCATGTCGGCGACGGGAACGTGCATCTCAACGTGCTGCCGCCTTCTGGTCTTTCCAGGGACGAGGCGGCCGAGCGGATCTACACGGCCAAGCACGTCGTGAATGATGTTCTGGATGGTTTCCACGGTTCGATCAGCGCCGAGCATGGTATTGGTCGGTTGAAGAAACCGGATTTTTTGTCGCGTGTGCCGGCCACGCAGCTGCATCTCCTGACTGCGATCAAGCAGGCCATCGACCCCGCAGGGGTCATGAATCCCGGTTGCCAATTGAATTAAGGTGCGGATTCGTGAAATACCGGAGCGGGTGGCAAGGAGACCAGCAGGCATGTCGATCGACCTCGGGCAATTGAATTTCGGACAGATCAGGCGCAGTGAGCATCTGCCCGCCCGAATTGCCGCGCAATTGGCCGACGAGATCAGCCAGGGGCGCTTGAAGCCGGGCGAGAGATTGCCGACTGAGCATGTTCTGGCCAAGACGCTCGGCGTCAGCCGCTCTGTCGTACGCGAGGCCATTGCGCAGTTGCGGAACGAAGGCATGGTCGAGACGAGGCAGGGAGTAGGCGCATTCGTCAGCGAACCCTCGGCCAGACCGATCCGCATCAAGGATGGCGAGCTCTCCGAACCGCAGAGTTTTCGCGCGCTCTTTCAGCTGCGTGTGCCGCTTGAGATCGAGGCGGCCGGTCTCGCTGCCGTGCACCACACCGCTGAGGATCTCGCGAGGATCGACGAGGCGCTGTCGCGCATGACGGGGGCCGAGAAGTGGACGGAGCAGGGGATCGTCGCCGATCTTGCCTTCCACCGGGCCGTCGCCGAGGCGACGCACAACGAGTATTTCGCGCTGTTCATCGGCTTCATCGCCGAGCGCATCAGCATGGCGATCGATGCGGCACGCTCCCGCGCTGTGCTCGAAGAAATCGTCGAAGTGACCATTGCCGAACACGTCCGACTGAGAGATGCGATCGCCAAGCGGGATGGTGCTGGCGCACGCGAGGCCATGCGCGCCCATCTGCACGGTGCCGCAAGCCGCATCGATCTCAGTCTCGAGCAGTTCTGACACGGGTTCGTGCGGCAGCTTTGTCCACAAGTCCGTCGTTCGGGGTAGACAGGCATCAAATCTGACCCTATGAATTCGGATCAAGAGTTGTCAGACATCCTGACAATATGGCAGGCGACAGGGTCGTTCGTGCCGGAGGACAAGGAGGAGGTCCATCTTGCAGCGCCGTCAAAGTCTCGAATCCGTCTATATTCTGCCGGAAGATTCCTCCCAGGCTGTGCTGGTGGGCAGGGTGTGGTCGAAGGCGGCCGGTGGTCCCTGCCCGGTGGTCGTGCGCAATGGAACCCTCTGCGACCTAACAAGCATTTCCCCTACAGCTTCCGGCCTGTTCGAACTGGAGGATCTCGCCGAGCGCTTGGTGGCTGACGAGAGCTTGCCGGCTTTGGGCACACTCGACCAGTTCCTGTCCGGCGAGGCCGGTCATCTGCTCGCTCCCATCGACCTGCAAGCGGTCAAGGCTGCCGGTGTTACATTCGCCGACAGCATGCTGGAGCGCGTGATCGAGGAGCAGGCGAAGGGCGATGCCGGCCGTGCCCAGGCAATCCGCGAGAAGCTGGCACCTGTGCTCGGCGACAGCCTGCGTGGGCTCGTCGCCGGCTCCGAGCAAGCGGCAAAAGTCAAAGCTCTGCTGCAGGACATGGGTCTCTGGTCTCAGTACCTGGAGGTCGGTATCGGTCCCGATGCCGAGATCTTCACCAAGGCCCAGCCCATGTCGTCGGTGACCTGTGGCGATTCCGTCGGTATTCACCCGATTTCCCAATGGAACAATCCTGAGCCCGAAATCGTTCTTGCCGTTCGTTCCGACGGCAAGATCATCGGCGCGACACTCGGCAATGACGTCAATCTGAGAGATGTCGAAGGGCGGTCGGCTTTGCTCTTGGGGAAGGCGAAGGACAACAATGCATCGTGCTCGATAGGGCCCTTCATCCGGCTTTTCCATGGCAGCTTCACGATGGACGTGCTGCGCAAGGTTCGCGTTTCGCTGATCGTGCGGGGCGAAGACGGCTTTGAAATGACGGGGGAAAGTCCGATGGAAGCGATCAGCCGTGCGCCGGAAAACCTTGTTGCGCAGTTGCGCAACCGCAATCACCAATATCCCGATGGTGCGGTTCTGTTCCTCGGCACCATGTTCGCGCCGGTCAAGGATCGCCGTGGTGCTGGCCTTGGCTTCACGCATGAGGTTGGCGATCGCGTCGAGATCGCGACACCGACGCTTGGTCGCCTGGTCAACTGGGTCGATCGCACGGATGCCTGCCCGGAATGGACCTTCGGAACACGTGCTCTTTTCCGCAACCTGGCCCAGCGCGGCCTGCTAGACAAGGCGTGAGGGCGTATGACCAGAATTGTCGATCTCTTCTACAAGCTCCTCGAACTGCTTCTGATCCTGCTCTTGTCAGGCATGGCGATCATGGTGTTCCTCAACGTCGTCTTGCGCTATGGCTTTAACTCCGGCCTCACGGTCTCGGATGAAATGGCCCGCTATTTCTTCGTTTGGCTGACCTTCATTGGCGCGGTCGTCGGGTTTCGCGAGTATGGCCATATGGGCGTGGAAAGCCTGGTGGCCCTGTTCGGTCGGCGCGGCCGGGTCATCTGCATGATCTTGTCCAATCTCCTCATTCTCGGCGTTTCCGTAATCTTCTTTTGGGGAACCTGGAAGCAGTTGCCGATCAATGCCAGCATGAGTGCACCAGTGACCGGGCTCTCCATGGGCTGGGTCTACGGTATCGGCTTCTTCACGGGCGCCGGCTGCAGTCTTATTGCGCTTGAACGCCTCTTCCGCTTGGTCACCGGGCGTGTCACCGAAAGTGAAATTGCTGCCTTTGCAGGCGAGCACCACGGCATCGAGAAGCTGGTGGAGCGCGCCTGATGACCCTTGTCGTCTTTATCACCTCGCTTCTCGGCGCCATGGCCATTGGCGTCCCCGTCGCCTTCGCGCTGATGTTCTGCGGCGTCACGCTCATGTGGTACATGGGCATGTTCAACAGCCAGATCATCGCGCAGAACATGATCGCGGGCGCCGACACGTTCACGCTGCTCGCCATCCCGTTCTTCGTGCTGGCCGGAGAGCTGATGAATTCCGGCGGCCTGTCGCGGCGCATCATCGAGTTCGCGATTGCCTGTGTTGGCCATATTCGCGGTGGCCTCGGCATCGTTGCCATCATGGCCGCCGTGATCATGGCCAGCATTTCCGGCTCTGCTGCTGCCGATACGGCTGCTCTGGCCGCGATCCTGATCCCAATGATGGCCAAGGCGGGATACAACGTGCCGCGCTCCGCCGGCCTTATTGCATCAGGGGGCATCATCGCACCCGTTATCCCGCCGTCGATGGCATTCATCGTCTTCGGTGTTGCGGCGAATGTGTCGATCACGCAGCTCTTCATGGCGGGGATCGTGCCCGGCATGTTGATGGGGATCGCGCTTATCATTGCCTGGCAGATCGTGGTCCGCAAGGACAACGTAAAGCCCTTGCCAAAAGCGCCAGCGAAAGAGCGTTTGCGAGCCACAGGGCGTGCTGCCTGGGCGCTCGGCATGCCGGTGATCATCCTTGGCGGGATCAAGGCCGGTGTGGTCACTCCTACGGAGGCGGCTGTCATTGCGGCTGCCTATGCCATGTTCGTCGGCATGGTGATCTATCGCGAGCTGAAGCCAAAGGATCTTCCGCGTGTTATCCTGCAGGCGGCCAAGACCACCTCGATCATCATGTTCCTGGTGTGCGCGGCCTTGGTCTCCGCCTGGTTGATCACTGCGGCCAACATTCCCGGTGAGATCACGCGCTACATCGAACCTCTGATCGATCGGCCGATGCTGCTGATGTTCGTCATCATGGCGCTGGTGCTGGTGGTCGGAACTGCACTGGACCTGACACCGACCATCCTGATCCTGACGCCTGTGTTGATGCCGATCATCAAGCAGGCGGGCATCGATCCGGTCTATTTCGGTGTCATGTTCATCATGAACTGCTGCATTGGCTTGATCACCCCGCCCGTCGGCGTGGTGCTCAACGTGGTCAGCGGGGTCGGGCGCGTGCCGCTTGGCAAAGTCGTGACGGGCATTGTTCCGTTCCTGCTCGCGCAGGTGCTGGTTCTCGTGCTGCTCGTCATATTTCCCGACATCGTCATCGTGCCGGCGCAATGGCTACGGTGAGGAACGAAGTTCAACCCACTCATTAAAATCCAAGGGAGGATACACCATGAGGAAGACACTACTCGCAACGACTGCACTGGCATTCGCCGTTTCCGGAGCCGTTCCGGCTTTTGCCGAGTTCAACGAACGTACAATCCGCGTGTCGAACGGCATCAATGCCGATCACCCCGTCGGTAACGGTATCGAGGCCATGCAGAAGTGCCTGGATGACAAGTCCGGCGGCAAGCTCAAGCTGCAGGCATTCTGGGGCGGTGCCCTCGGTGGCGACCTTCAGGCGACGCAGGCTCTGCGTTCCGGCGTTCAGGAAGCCGTCGTCACGTCGTCTTCGCCGCTCGTTGGCATCGAGCCGGCGCTCGGCGTCTTCGACCTGCCGTTCCTGTTTGCCTCCGCTGACGAGGCCTATCAGGTGCTCGACGGCGAATTCGGCGAGATGATGAACGAGAAACTCGAAGCCGTTGGCCTCGTGAATCTCGGCTACTGGGAGAACGGTTTCCGTAACCTGTCCAACTCGGTGCGTCCGGTGACGAAGTGGGAAGATTTCGAAGGGATGAAGGTTCGCGTCATGCAGAACAACATCTTCCTCGATACCTTCCAGAACCTCGGCGCAAACGCTACCCCGATGGCATTCGGCGAAGTCTTCTCGGCGCTCGAAACCAAGACCATTGACGCCCAGGAAAACCCCTACGTGACGATCGATACCTCGAAGTTCTTCGAGGTGCAGAAATACGTCACCGAGACCAACCACGCCTATACGCCGTTCCTCTTCCTCTTCTCCAAGGCGATCTTCGATACCTATACGCCGGAAGAGCAGGCAGCGTTGCGTGAATGCGCAACGGTTGGTCGCGACGTCGAGCGCTCGGTTATCGCCGACCTCAACAAGCAGTCGCTGGAAAAGATCAAGGCAGCTGGCCTCGAGGTGAACACGCTTTCGCCGGAAGAGCAGCAGCGTATCCGCGAAAAGTCCATGGTCGTTTATGAAAAGCACAAGGACACGATCGGCGCTGAAGTGGTGGACGACATTCTCGCCAAGCTCGCCGAAGTCCGTAAGTGACCTCCCTGGTCGTGGTGCCCTTGGGCGCCGCACCAGAAGAAGCCCGCAGCGGGAGACCGCTGCGGGCTTTTTAGTTGATCATTCTGGTACCGAGGGCAGGACCTTGTCGCGCTTTTTCAATTGCTGCTCGCGGAAGAAGATGAAAAGGCCCGAACCGACGATGAGGGTTGCTCCGACAATCATGGTCAGTCGAGGCACTTCGCCGAAGAAGAAGTAGCCGAAGACGACAGCCCACAGCAGCAAGGTGTACTGGAGCGGCGCGACGGTCGCGGCGTCCGAGATCTTCAAGGCGCGGTTGACCAGCATGTGGGCGCTCATGGCGACGATGCCGAGAAGTCCCAGCAACAGAATTTCATTCGCCGACGTGATCGGTGTCCAGCCGAAGGGGGCGGCAATCAGGCCGACCACCGCGGCGCCGCCCGTCTGGAACAGAACCAGTGTCTTGTCCGGCGTGCCGCGCAGGCTGCGCCCGGAAAGCATCATGAAGGCGAAGGCGGCTGTACCGATGATTGAGATCAGCGCGGGCGCGGTGAACATGGCACTCGATGGCTCGAGCGTGATCACGACGCCGATGAAGCCGATGGCAATCGCTGTCCAGCGCCGCCAACCGACCTTTTCTCCAAGTAGGAACGGCGCTGCCGCCGCTACATAGATCGGCGCTGCGAGCCAGTAGGTCATGACATCGGCCAGCGGCAGATACATGACCGCATAGTAGAAACAGAAGAGCTCCAGTGTCGAGAAAACGACCCGCGTAAACTGCAGCCAGGGTCTCTCCGCCTCGATGATCGGTTTCCGGCCCGCCACCCAGAGGAAAGGCGCAAGGATGAGAAGAGCTGCAATGCTGCGAATCAGGATGACCTGGCCGAGGCCATAGCTCGCCACCAGCCATTTGCCCATGGCATCGTTCATCGCAAAGAGCAGCATTCCGAGCAGCATGACTGCGGGGCCAGCCATACCGGCCACCCCGAACCCCTTTCGAGAAGCCTCATCTGTCGTGTGCGTTGTCATGGCTCCTCCTTACAAGCGTACGACTCTCGTCTGTCATGTTGTCTGACAAATCAACAGTTGTATTGGCTGATGGGCTGTCGATTGACAAGTCCACCGGCATTCCGTTTGGCCCTTGATTTGGCTGAATTGCTTGGCTGAGCGAGATCCTCTGGCAAGCCGGCTCACGCTAGAGAGGATTTTTCCGAACCTGCTTATCTTTAGAATACCAATCTAGTCGTGATTGTTGACGTGAGGCTGATTATGACGAAAATGTGTCAATATCAGCCGGAGCCAATGAGTGGCTCCGTTCGTGGGAGACTGCCATGTCACATGCGATCGCGAAGCTTTTCGGCGAACCCAAATCCAGGCGTTCTGCCGAGGTTTGCCGGCAGCGGGCCGCGGTGGCCGCTGCGACTGTTTCAATCGGCTTCATAGCGGTGTTGATCGTCACGCTTTAAATCGCTCAACATGTGATCAGCTTGCAAAGCTTGATTGCAAGCTGTTGGCGGTTCGCGTCACTGACTAGTTGAGGTTGGTGATTGATCGCCAGGCTCTATCATGATCGCCCAGTCCAGCAAACTCGATGGCTTGCGTTAATACTGATTTCGTTCGGCACGGCTCTAGTGGCTGGAGTAGGGGCAGCGCGCACAGGGTACGGCCCTTCGAAGATCGAAGTGGCCAATCTGGATACCGCAATCGTTCGATGCCGAATATCTTTCCGAAAGACATCGCCGAAACCGTCTATTTCCTCGCCTCGGGTCTACAGGCGGAAGCTACCGGCAGCACAATTTATGTCCATGCCGGAGACTAACAGACCATTCCGCGCTGGGCACCTTGAGCTCTCGCGGCGCAATGCCGCGAGACACCTCACTTGCGGACGATCACCCAGATGGCGTGTATGATGCCGGGGATATAGCCGAACAACGTCAGCAGGATGTTCAGCCAGAAATGCAGGCCAATACCGACCTGAAGGAAGACGCCTAGCGGCGGCAGGAGGATGGCAAGCAGAATGCGAAGAACGTCCATGGTGGCTCCGAATTTGATTTAAGACAGCAGATAAACGCGTTTCAGTGATATTCGTTCGCGCGAGGAAGAGAAAAGAATATCAAGATCTTGAGAGCTGCTGATTTTGTCCCGGAGGACACTGAGAAGAGTGAGGCAGTTCGTTGCAGCGACTATCAGGCACTTGGTGAAAACTGGCACGGAGCTCGATCGATATTCCGTGAAAACGCCCGGGTAAAAACCCGGGCGTTTCCTTGTCAAAGCGTTCTCCCGACGCGTTTTTATCTTATTCTTCGCGCTGACCGGTCAGGCTCAGCAGCAGCTGGAACAGGTTGACGAAGTTGAGGTAGAGCGACAGAGCGCCAAAGACGGCGAGCTTCTGCTGGCTCTCCTGGTCGAAGTTCTCGGCATACTGCTGCTTGATGTTCTGCGTATCCCAGGCGGTCAGGCCGACGAAGACGAAGACGCCAATGACCGAGATCGCAAACTGCAGGGCGCTGGAGCCAAGGAAGATGTTGACGATCGAGGCGATGATCACGCCGATCAGACCCATCACGAGGAAGGAGCCGAACTGCGCGAGGTCACGCTTGGTCGTGTAGCCGTAGAGGCTCATCGCGCCAAACATGGTCGCAGTAATGAAGAACGTGCGGGCGATCGAGGTCCCGGTGAAGACCAGGAAGACCGAGGCCAGCGACAGACCCATCACGGCCGCAAAGGCCCAGAAGGCCATCTGCGCGGTCGCTGCCGACATCGCGTGGATGCGGAACGAGAAGAAGAAAACGAAGGCGAGCGGGGCCAGCATCACGACCCACTTCAGCGGTGTCTGGAAGATCGGCACGTAGAGCGCCGGGGTCTGGCTCACCACGAAGGCGACGATGCCGGTGATGACCAGCCCGAGGCCCATGTAGTTATAGACGCGCAGCATGTGCTTGCGCAGACCTTCGTCGAAAAGTGCTGCGGACTGGGCCTGGGCGCCATAGCCGAAGCGGTTCTGGATAGGATCCATGGTCAGTTACCTCCTTGAATGGATCAGTAAAGGGTCCGGGCAAGCTTGCGGGCCTGTTCGGCCAGCTTGTCCGGGTTTTCGGTTTCGGAGATCAGCGCGTAGGCAACCTCGCCGATCTGCCAATAGGCGGCATTGGTCTGGCCCTCCTGCTTCAGCAGAACCTGCTGAACCGAGAAGTTTCCAGGCCGGACGGCGAACAGGGATAGCCTCTCGCCGGATTGGGGTTCGACCTCGAGCTCGACGCTCGGGCCATAGGTCGAAGGGAAAATCTGGGCATCTCGCACCGTCCAGTCATCCGGCATGGCCGGCAAGACGATGGCCGTTGCGGAGCGGATCTCGGCCGGGTCGAAGCGGCTCGTTTCTGACTGCGAGCTCATCTTTTCCCGCAGCTCCGCTGTCTGATGCGCGCGCACAGCCTCCTCGACGAACTGTGGCGGTGGCACGGAGGCCACGACTTCGCCGATGCTGCCGGGTGCGATCCAGCCATGTGCGATCCAGCCAGCGCCCACGAGCAGCACAACGGCTGCCGCACGTCGCATTACGTCCATCTTGCGGGGACGGTTGAAGGCGCTTTCCAAGACTCGGGCTGCATCGCGTGTTTCCTGACGCACGACTGCTGGCATGCCCGCAAGCGCCAGCCGCAATTCATCGCGTACACGCAGATCGGCCATGACCTTGGCGGCAATCGCAGGATTTTCCGACAGATAGGCCTCGACTTCGATACGGCGGCCGACATCCAACTGGTCGTCGACATAGGCGTGCAGGTCGGCCTCGATTACAGGATCATTGCTGGTCATCGGGATTTCCTCCAACGATTCTCAGGTGGGGCACCAAGTTCGCGTGTTCGCCGCTTTCCATCGCCCTCAGTCGGGCGCGGGCGCGGGAAACGCGAGACATCAGCGTGCCGACGGGGATATTCAGGACATCTGCCGCCTCCTGATAGGAAAGCTCTTCGATGGCCACGAGATGGAGCGCTTCGCGCTGGTCTTCCGGAAGAGACAGAAAAGCGTCGCGCACCTGTGCCAGCCTCACGGAATGCTCCTGGCCCGCAGGTGCCACCATATCGGTAAGCTCCAGAACCTCTTCCTCCCGGCGGGTCATGGCGCGGTCCCGGCGAAGGCGATCTATATGCGTGTTGTGCAGGATCGACATCAGCCAGTTGCGGATGCTGCCCCCGTTCTTGAAAGTCGCCCTGCGCTCCAGGGCTCGGATGAGTGCATCATGAACGAGGTCTTCCGCCTCGTCCGGATTTCTGACGAGCGAACGGGCGTAGCGTCGCAGGGCTGCGAGCTGGCCAATCACGTTAAACGGGTTCGAGTTCGTCGTCATGCTTCGTTATACGAAGCCGATCGCGATCCTATTCCATCGCCGAAAAGATTTTTTTCACGCGCCCACAATCGAGCCCAGTCCCCAAGCCGCAGCATAAACGAGGCCGGCGGTTGCCCCGAGGGCGACCACGCCCATACCCAATCCCAGGATCGTCACCAGACCGTCCCGCTCCATGAGACCAAGCGCGATCATCACGAGGGCCGCCACGGGGAGCATGTTGCCAAATGGGATCGGTAGCGCGACGGCTATGGCAAGCAATAGAACGGGGAGGCCAAGAAAGGCCTGAACACGTGGTCCGGCGAAGCGCCGCAGGCGGTTTTTGCGCAGGAGGGTTTCCACGCGCGCCACGAGGGGCGCCGTGTAGCGAACCATGAGTTCGACCGTTCCGCCGGACACCTGCCGGTGTCCCAGAAATTGCGGCAACCAGATGCGTCTGAAACCCGCGATGATCTGAAGCGAGACGATCGCGAGACAACTCCCGAAGACAAGGCCAAACGGACCGGGGATGGGAGTGAGCGCCGGAAGGGAGAGGATCAGGATTGCAAAGGCGATGCTGCTGCGGCCCATGGCCGACATCAACTCATCCAGGGTCACTGAACCCGCTTCGGCGACATGGGCTCGAAGCCTGGCCAATCGTCTGGATGCGACCCCGCCCCCAGCGGTGGTGCTGTCTAGCGGCGCATTTATGGTCATCGGTTTGGCTCTCCCTGTCACCGCCAAGATGTAAGAGAGCTTTTGATCGACGCAAGATCGCCTGCCCGCGTTTGGTCGGTTATTGGCGCGCCGCGATCAGCCGGACCAGAGCGTGAAAGCTTTCGACGTCGCCGTCAGCCTTGTCGAGAAGGTCGATCGGAAAGAGGACCGCCTTGCGGTTAGCGTCGGAAAGTGAGGACGTCTGCAGATCCTGCTCCGCCGCATGCCGGGCCTCGGCCATCGCCTGATGAAGGTCTTCCGCGTCGAGCACGCCCTTGTCGATCATGCGGCGGACAAGAGCAGAGATCGCGAGATAGAGACCTTCCAGCTGGGGATTGGCTGTGTTCATGGCGATGGCCTTTAATCTATCCGACGCTTGGGATCGAGATCAACGCCCTGTTCGGTCGGCCCCTCCCCAAGGTCGTCAGAATCCCCTAATTTGGCGATGTCCTGGGTCGCGCCCTTGAGGTCACGGTCCTCACGGGTCGTCTTAAGATCTTGTTGTTCGCGAGTTTTTGCTGCGGTCATGGGTGTTCTCCTCCTTTGCTCCTACATATCGAACGTTGTCGATCAGGCTCGGTTCCGGTGAGGTCGTGTCGAAAACGTGGAACCTCGGCGGTTAGCTGCAGGTTTCCGATGTCCCAGCAAAGGAGACATCCATGACGGAAGACATTGAACATTCGCGCAAGCGGCAAGTCGAAGAGGACAAGTCCCGCGCAGAAGACATGCCGGCGGCAGGTCCTCACGACAAGAAGGAGCTGCAGGATCCGATGAAGACGCCAGGCACGGGATCGTTGCCAGAGGTTGGATCCCGCAAGACGGATGTCGGCCCGGAGTAACACTCCGCCCATCCGAAATTAGAAAAGGCCGGCTCAAGGGCCGGCCTTTCCCACATCTCTTGACCGCTTTTGGTCAGATGTTCTCCGCCACGGCGTCGCTGGCAAGACGTTCTTCTTCTTCTCGCTCTACCCGATTGTACTTGATCGAGGACCAGAGCGAGATGCCTATGAGTGCCGCGCCACCAAGACCGGTGATCACTTCCGGAATGTGTACCAGCGTCTGCACATACATAATCACCGACAGGATCAGGATCGCGTAGAACGCGCCGTGTTCAAGATAGCGATATTCGGCGAGCGTGCCCTTCTCGACAAGCATGATGGTCATCGAGCGCACATACATTGCACCAATGCCCAAGCCGATTGCGATAATGAAGAGATTCTGCGTGAGTGCGAAGGCGCCGATGACGCCATCGAACGAGAAGCTGGCGTCCAGCACTTCGAGATAGATGAAAGCGCCGAGACCACCCTTGGCAGCTTCGCTCATGGCACGCTGCGAGGCGTCGAGCAGACCGCCGAGAACTTCGACGGCGAGGAAGGTCACCAGACCATAGATCGCCGAATAGACGAAGGTCGTCGCTTCCTCTCCTTCAAGAAGGTTCGAGAAGAGCAGGATCAGAAGGAGTACGAGTGCGATTTCGATGCCCTTGATGGAGGCGGAGCGCGCCATATGGCTTTCGAGCCACTCGATCCAGTGGATGTCCTTCTCCTGGTTGAAGAAATAGGTGAGGCCGACCATCATCAGGAAGGTGCCACCAAAGGCCGCGATTGGCAGATGCGCGTCGTTCATGATGCGAGCATATTCCGCGGGCTCGCGCGCGGCGAGGATCACCGCTTCGATCGGGCCGATCTGTGCCGCGATCACCACGATCAGCAGCGGGAAGATGATGCGCATGCCGAAGACGGCGATGAGGATACCCCAGGTCAGGAAGCGCCGTTGCCAGGCGGGCGTCATGTCCTTGAGCTTGTTCGCATTGACGATCGCATTGTCGAAGGAGAGCGAGATTTCAAGCACGGCGAGGACCGAGCAGATGAAGAAGATGGTCGCCATACCGGAGATGGTGCCGCTCATCTGCCATCCGAGAGCGGCACCCATGACAAGTCCGATCGCCGTGACGATGAAAGCCCAGCGGAAATAGCCGAGCGTGGACGTGGCGCCTGTTGCTGCTGAGGTGCTCATGCGCGGTGCTCCAGGCTCGAGGACACAGAAATGGTGGAGATGCGAAGCGCCCTGCACGCCTTCGCACGAAGCATGATCCAAGTGTTCATTGTTTTAGAATCCGCCGGCTCAAATTGCTGGCGGTACCGACATCACGAGAGCGCCGTAAACTCTCGCCAGAGGGGCCCGGCACCAGGTTTGGGCGCGGTGATGCTGAAATCACGGCGCCTCACATTCTTGTTAACGAACATTGGTCCGACGTCAAGATTTAAGGCGGGTAGGGCTGAACAGTTGATCGTATCAGGCATCGTTGGCCGATCACCGCTGAAGTTAGAGGAGGAAGGCACATATGGTTGCAGATCATTCTCCCGTCGACTTGCAACGCTTCATGGACGCGCAGCGGGACACCTACGCGCAGGCCCTTCGGGAACTGCAGGGTGGCCGCAAGCGCAGTCACTGGATGTGGTTCATCTTTCCCCAACTGGAGGGCTTGGGCCGATCGCCCACCGCGCAGCATTTTGCCTTAAGGTCGCTCGATGAGGCGCGAGCCTATCTTTCGCATCCAATCCTCGCAGAGCGTCTACGAGACGCCACCCGGGCCGTTCTGGCGCATCAGGACCGAAGCCTTATGGAGATGTTCGGGCAACCCGACGACATAAAATTTCGATCGTCCATGACGCTGTTTGCGGCCTCTGCCGATCCTGAAGACGCTGCCATCTTCCGCGAGGCTCTCGATGTGTTCTGTGGCGGAGAGCCTGATCCCATCACGTTACATCGTCTCGCGCGCTAGGCGGAGCCGATCCGTAATTGGGGGCGAACTGCGAGGCTGTTGCTGACAGTGCAGATCGCTTCGGCGCGGTGCGCAATCCTCGACTGGTCATGAGGATCAAGAGCACCCTGGAACGTCATCGAGACGGTGATGGAAGCGAAGCGCGAGGGCTCGTCTGGCGCCTTTTCTCCTGTTGCTGCTACCTGCAGTCTCTCAAGGTCAGCAGCGAAATCCAGCTCACGGGCCGCGATCCGCGCACTCATGCTCATGCAGGCGGCAAGCGAGGCCAAGAGCAAGTCTAAGGGGTTAAAGCCGGCCTGGGTTGGCCCGGTGACGACTTCCAGATCTCCGCCGGTCGCGGATTTGATGACAGGGTAACCCCTTTGCCCAAGTGTCGCTGTTGCGCCAATCGGGCGGCTCCGCAGATCTGCCATTCCGGTCCCCATTCTGTTCAAGTTGAGAATAGAGACCAGTGAATGGGACTACAAGTTGCCTCAGATGCTGTTGCCGATGCGCGCCGTGCCGGTCTGGCCGTTGTCGCGGATCCACTTCAGGCGCTTGTCACCGGTGCGGATCAGCTCGAAGCACATGGGCTCGCCTTTGTACCAGCTGGTGAACTGCTGGCAGAGGCGATCGCCATTGATCCACCAGCGTCCCTTGTCATTGGGCTTGGCGAAGCGGCCGAGGCCTAGGGCTTCGCCCGAACCGTCCACCTGGCCGTTGGGACGATAGTTCAGCGGGAATTCACCGCCGAAGGGTACGGCAAGGTAGATCCTCTTGCCGATGATTTCATCCTGGATGGCGGACGCTGTGAAGCGTTCATTGGCCATCGCTGCGGGGGCGATGAACGCGATCGTCAGGAGCGTGATCAGTCCGGCACGCATGCTGCTGGTCATTACGAAGATCTCCCGTTCAAATGGGTTAACGGGATCGTCTACGCGAGCCGTCCTCAGACGGATCACGCATTGCTGCGACAGACGTGTCAATTGAGGATGAAGACATTGACCGAGGCGGCTCGCCCTTCCGCATCGATCACGGTCAATGTCGACTGCCCGATGCCTTCGGGATGCCATTCGCCTGTTCTGCGGCGTGTGGATTCACGCATCGGTTTGCCGTCGACAAGCCACCGAAAGGGCGCGCGTCCGGCTTGCATCTTCATGACGACCGGCAGAGCCTGGCCGTCTGGCCCCTTGCCGCGCTCAAGAACCGAACCTTCCAGGGGGTAGACAATCTGGGGTGGCCGCTCGCGCGCTGAGACGGCGATCAGGCCGTTGGCGTTGACCGAGAAGCGGCGGAGCGATTGCGGCAGGTCTGATGCCGCGAGGCGGTTCACCCCTGTCGGGGCGCGGGGCAGGGGCGTTCCGGCAAGGCCGGATTTGGCAAAGGCTTCAAAAAGGATCGGGGCTGCCGTCTGATAACCTGAGATGCCCGGGACGGCGGCATTGTCCGGGCGGCCGATCCAGACCCCGAGCACATAGCGCCCGTCATAGCCGACCGACCAGGCGTCACGATAGCCGTAGCTGGTGCCTGTCTTGTAGGCGATGCCGGCGGGCGGGCTTCCGGCCGGCGGGAGAACGTCGCCAAGCACGTCTGCGACGTTCCAGGCGGCAGAGGGTTCGAAAAGCGGCTCTTCGTCGATCCGTTCGGCCAAGTCGCGGATGCCGTCCCCCAGCCGGACCGGCTGTTCGCGGTTTGCGAGACCGGCGTAAAGCTGCACGAGATCCTTCAGCGTAATCCCGGCACCGCCAAGCGCGATCGCCAATCCCGGCGCTTCGTTCGGCGGGAGCTTTAGTGTCACACCGGAGCGGCGCAGGCGCACCATCAGTCGGGAGGGGCCGACGGCATCAAGAAGTCTGACGGCAGGCACGTTCAGCGACAATTGCAGAGCCTGACGGATGCTGACGTCGCCTTGATACTGCATGTCGAAATTCTTCGGGCGGTAGCCGAAGAAGTCGGCCGGGCGATCCTCGACGATGGTTTCCTGGGCGACCAGACCCTGCTCGAAAGCGAGGCCGTAGATGAAGGGTTTCAGCGCCGAGCCGGGCGAGCGTTCTGCCCGTGTCATATCGATCCAGCCGGAGCGGGATGCATCGAAATAGTCGGCGGCGCCGACTTCAGCGACGATTTCCCCGGTACTAGCATCGGCCATCAGCAGAGCGAGCGAGACCTTGGGGGCGAGCTTGCGGCTTGCTTCGAGCGCCACCTTTTCCAGGATCTCCTGGACCGGGCGTAGAATGGTGGTCTGGTGGGAGCTGGCCTCGGGTGCCTTGCGCCGAGCGGCTTCGGCGAGATGGGGCGCCAGCGCAGGTAACTGACGGCGCATGTTCGGCAGCGAGGCGTTGAGCGCCAGCTCGACTTCTGTCTCGTCGACGACGTCGGCCTCGCGGGCGCGCTCCAGAACCCGTTTGCGGGCTTCGAGTGCATTGTCGCGGTAGCGATCGGGGCGGCGTTTTTCGGGCAGCTGCGGCAGAGCAACGAGGAGAGCGGCTTCTGCGGTCGACAGGCGTTTGGGTTCCTTGCCAAACCAGGCGAGGCTTGCTGCGCGAACGCCTTCCAGGTTTCCGCCATAGGGGGCGTGGGTGAGGTAGAGGTTGAGGATCTCGGTCTTCGACAGACGCCGCTCGAGCTGGATCGCGCGGGCGATCTGGATGAGTTTGGCGGTCAGCGATCGCTCGCGACGGGGCTCGATGAGGCGGGCGACCTGCATAGAGAGCGTCGAGGCGCCGGAGACGATGCGGCCGTTGGCGGCCAACTGCCAGGCGGCGCGGCCCAGCGCCAGGAGATCGACGCCTGAATGGCTCTCATAGCGGCGGTCCTCATAGGTGACGAGCATTTTCAGCAAGGCCGGATCGACGTCATCGATTGTGGTCCCAAGTCGCCACAGGCCCTCCCGGGTCGCGAAGCCGCGCAAGAGCTGGCCGTCACGATCGAGGATTTCGGTCGATACCTCCCGCGCTGCGTCCAGCGGGGGAGGGTAGTTTCTGTCTGCCCAATCGAGCACAACAAGCAAAGCGGTGGCCGCGATGGCAGCCACCCCCAAGCTTGCACCGATGCGCCGGGCGCGGCCCATCAGGGTGCCGTAGAGACCGTCATCGCACCGGCTGCCGTGCGCGCCGACAGCTGCGGGCGATACATGTCTTCGACACTTGCGGCCGGCAGGTCGTATGTCCCGGGTGTGACGGCGCGCACCACGTAAGCCAGCGTGATCGTGCCGTTCTCGCCCTCGCCCCTGTTGATCGCCGCGACAAAACGATCGCTGCGGAACTCGAGATGGGCGGTCTCCGTCTGGCCGATCCAGTCAAAGTTTGCGAGTGCCGCGCTGTCGACCAGGCTCGGATTGTCGATCTCGAAACCTGCAGGCAGCAGATCGGTCACGAGAAGCTGAGCCGGCCAGTCATCCGCTTCCGCCACTTCCAGCACCACGACATAGCGCTCGTTCTGGATGACCTCGGTGATGTTGGCCTCTTCGCCGGTCAGGCTGTAGTAGGTCTTGCTGATCTCGAAGCCTTCGCCGCCGGCTGCCGGTGGCAGTGCCGGGGCTGCGACCGTGGTGATCGCAGCGCTGACAGGTTCAAGCCCGGCATTGGTCAGCGTCACCGGTGCCTGGAGCAGTGCGTCGCCCGGGATCGTGGCGGCATAGGCGCCGGTCTTTTCGGCACCATTGACGTCAAGCTTCAGCCCCTCGTCATCCTGCTGTAGGGCGCGGGCGGCAAGCAGCATCCAGGTCTGTTCCTGGGTGCTGAGTGTCTGCTTCGCCTTCCATTCGTCTGCCACGACCTTTGCCAGTATCGGCACGACAGGCGGAACCGGGCGGCTTTCGGCCGCAAGCGCCAGGACACCGGCTGCATCACGCAATGCCGAGCCATAATCGGAGCGCGAGAAGCTGACCGGCGTCAGCCGGGCCTGTTCGCTCATGCCGGCGGCATCGAGGAAGACACCGTTGGCCCGTTCGCTGTCACCATAGAGGGACAGTGCCGCTGCCAGATGCGCCTTGGACAGCGGGGTGGGGAAGTCGCCCAACATTGTATCGGCGTAGTAGCGTAGATCGCTGAGCGAGGCCTTGCGGCTGCGGGCGAGCACATAGAGCGCATAGGCGATCTCGTTGCCGCGCGTGCGGATGTCGTTGTCATAGGCGATGCGGTTCTGCAGGTTCTGCAGCGCCTGCACGAGAGCTTCTTCCGGCACGTCGAACTTCTGCTCGCGGGCACGGGTCAGGAAGTCGGTGACATAGGCGTCGAGCCAGAGGCTTTCGGAACCGGGTGCCCAGAGGCCGAAGGAGCCGCTCGAGGACTGATAGGCCAGTACACGCAGGATGCCGTCCTGAACACGCTTGTTGATCGCCTCGTCCTCCGGCAGGCCGGAGAGCTTGGCCAATTCATCGAAGTAGAGAAGCGGCAGTGCCCGGCTCGTCGTCTGTTCGGCGCAGCCATAGGGGTAGCGGTCGAGCGCCATCAGCAGGCCCGGGATGTCGAGGCCATCTGCGCGGGCGACATTGAGGCTCACCGAGGCTCCTTGCAATAGGCTGTCGGCGAGCAGGTCGCCGTCGACAGTCAGGCTCTTGCCCGGTGCGAGCGCAATGACCTGCCGCTCGGTGATCGGCAGCGTTGCCGGACGAACCGGCAGGTCGAGCGACTGGCTGATAGCAATGCCGTCGGCACCCGAGAGCGCGATGTCGATGGCGCCGTCGCCGGGCGTGTTGGCCGTGAGCGGCAGCGTCACGGTTGTGGTTTCACCCGCCGTCAGCGCGACCTCTTGGCTTTCCGATCCTCCGATACTGACGGGACCGTTGCCCGTCACGGCCAGCGTATAAGTGCCGGATGGAACGTCCGTCGCGGCGATGTCCAGACGAAGACTGCTTTCGTCCTCAGGGGCCAGGAACTTCGGCAGGCTCGCCGTCACGACGACCGGATCTCGGATGATCACGTCCGTCTCGCTATGGCCGACCCCGGTCTTTGACCAGGCCCAGGCCATGACACGGGCTGTGCCGTTAAATTGTGGGATGTCGAAGGAGATACTTGCCTTGCCATCTGCATCGAGCTTTACGGGGCCGGAGAAGAAGGCCACAAGCTTTTCGCGCGGCGGATTGCCCTGAAGGGCGATCTGGCCGCCGTCACCACCGCTGCGCAGACGTCCGGTTGCGCCGAGCGAGCCATCGATCAGGCGGCCATAGAGGTCGCGCAGTTCGAGGCCGAGGCGGCGCTGGCCGAAGTAATAGCTTTCCGGATCGGGTGTCTCGTAGCGGGTGAGGTTGAGGATGCCGACGTCGACGGCGGCGACCATGACATAGGCTTCTTCGCCGATGCCGGCGCCGGTGACTTCCACGGGGATTTCCAGCGGCTGGCGGGGCAGGGTCTTTTGCGGTGGAGAAAGCTTGATGGCAAGCTTGTCGGCGCCCGGATCGACGGCGAGCCAGGCGATGCCGATTGCGCGCGCCGGCATGCGGCTTTCCTCGGCGTCACCGGGGCGGAAAAGGGTCGCGGTCACATAGGCCCCGGCGCCGAAATCGGCAGTAACTGGAATTTCGATTTCCGTGCCGGTGGCCGCGACTTCGGCAACCTGCGTCGAAATCAGGGCATCGGTCCCCGAGTTAACGATGACCTGGCCGGCGAAACGCGGCGAGATCTTCAGTCTTGCGGTATCTCCGACCTTGTAGGCCGGCTTGTCGAGGCCGATCTCCAGCGCGTCCGGCGTCTCGGTTGAGCTTGCAGCGACGAACCAGCCAGCATCGAAGTCGACGCTGGTGACGGCGTCGCCCTGCTCGACTTCCAGGCGATGGGCGCCCCAGGTCACCGGTGTTGAAAGTGGTGTGCCTTCCGCCACGATATCGACGGTACCATCGGCCACGAGCTTGGTCGTCGTTATCGGCTCATAGCGCCAAGAGGAACCATCGCGATACCACTGGTAGTTCCGCTCCAGCTTGATCAGCTTCCAGTTCGCACCGGCCAAGGCCTGACGCTGGCCATCGGGGCCAAGCGCGATCAGGTTGAAGGCAGCATTCGAGTTTTCGGAGACCTCGCCCTCGAATTCCGGCTTGATGCCGATGACGGACCCTTCCGGCGTGACGGGAAGGGTTAGTTTGCGTTCGACCGCGCGGCCACCACTTTCACGCAGACGGAGGACAATATCCGCGTTCAGGAGGCGTGTCGTCGAGGGCAGATCGGTCAGGGCAACCTCGATTTCGGCGAGGCCATCTTCATCCAGCGGGTCAAGCCCTTCAAGCGGCAAGCGCATGTCTTCGATGCCTTCCTCGTCTGCAAGGCCGAAGCTGTAACGGGCAAAGTCCGGATGGCTTGTCGTCGGGCGGATCACCACCTCACCCTCGAGCGTGAGCCCGGCTGCCGGCGCGCCATAGAGGTAGCGGCCATCTGCAGAGACGGTCACCGGCTCCTCGGTCGAGATTGCCGTAGCCTCGCTCGACAGTTTGAGATCGAGCCGATCCGGCACGAAATCGTCAACGAGGAATGTCGACTGGGCTATGGCCGGCTTTTTGGGATCTGTGTGAATTGCGACTTTCCAGGTGCCACGCATGGCGTTGGCGAGGATCGGCAGTTCGACGGCATAACCCCCCAGCGCCTCGCTTGACACTGCCATGCGGCGGAACTCGACCCCGTCGGGCCGTGAGAAGAGGAAAGTCAGTGGCAGGCCGGATATGGCATCGGCATTGGTGTCGCGGGCCAGCGCTGCCGCGTGCACTGTCTCGCCGGGGCGGTAGATGCCACGCTCGGTCCAGGCGAGGATGTCGACCGGGCCCGGTGCCGGGCGACCGGTGACGCCACGGTCGGAGAGATCGAAGCCGGCGCGGGTCATGTCGAGGAACACGTTGTCTTCGGCGCCGCTGCGGGCCGCGATCACGGCCGGAGCGAGCGCTGCGCCACCGCGCACGAGGCCGGCGTCGAAACGGGCGCGACCTTCGGCGTCGGTGGTCGCGGTCGCCAGGATCTCGTTGTTCTTGGCGATCAACTGCAGCTCGATATTGGCAAGTGGGCTGGCCGATGCGAGCGAACGGGCAAAGACATGCAGGCCATCGGTGCCGGCAAAGGTCGACAGGCCGATGTCGGACACGACAAACCATTGCGTCGCGCGGCTGTCCCAGTTCTCGTTCACGGATGTCGGCGAGATGGCGGTCAGCACATAGATGCCGGGTTTGCGGGTCGGCAGCGCTTCCTGCAGCGGAATGCTGGTAACGACTTCCTTGTTCTGTTCGTTGGCGATCTCGACCGAGCCTTGCCAGACCAGTTCGCCAATCTCGTCCTTCACGCGGCTGGCGGTATAGCCGTCCATCTGGGTGAGGAACTGCGAGGTGGCCAGAAGCGGAGCAATGTTGCGGTCGCCGATCCGGTAGAGTTCGAGATTGGCGCTGTCGCTGTTGATCGAGACCAGCGGGATGCCCTGACGGGCGGAGGAGGGGAGAACGAAACTGTCGCCGGTGAAGCGCACGGTGGAGCTGCGGTCGCGGACGTAGAGTTCCAGCTCGACCGGAGCCTCCAGATTTTCGTCGACCGAGGAGGGCAGACCGGCGCGAAGGGCAAGCCTGTAGCGGCTGCCATGCTCCAGGCCCTCGATGCAGATCTGGTTGTTCTTGGCTTCCAGCGCCTTCGGCGTTTTGCCGTCAAGCGTGACGAAGGACGAGTAGTCGACGCCGCGCTTGACCAGAGGTTCGGAGAACTCGACGCAGGCGCGCGGCGAAGCACTGTCGGAATCAACAGTGTTGTTGACGACGCGGAAACCCTGGCGGGAGCGCAGGTCCTCGAAGGCCGCGCGCACTTGCGCATTCGATGCGAGTTCGAGGCTTGCCTTATAGGCGCTCAGCGCCGGGCGCCAGTTTTCGCTGTTCTCCAGAGACTTTGCCAGCGTGGCAAGCGCGTCGGCGCGGGTCGAGGCGCCACGGGTCAGCAGATAGCCATTGATCGCTGCCATCGCACCTTCATTGGCCATACCGTAATTGTTGGTTACGGTATTGGTCATCCGGGCAATTTCTAGCCAGAGTGCTGCGTCGTCTGCATCGATCGCCAGTGCCCCCTTCAGAGACATGATGCCGTAGTCGATGTTGCCACTGGCAAAGGAGGCGCGCCCAATTTCAATCAGCGCATCCCGCCCCAGGCCCTGCTGTTCGGCTGCAATGACAAGATTGCTGCGCTGATTGCGGGCTTCCGATTTCAGGTAGTCCGAGACAAAGGTCAACGCCGGCGGCGCGCCGATGTCCTCTTCCGCCGTCTGAACGACGATGCGACCGGCGATCGCGCCCGGGAAGCTGTTCAGCTGGTCATAATCGGACTTGAGGAAACACCAGTTCACCTCGGGATTATAGGTGAAGGCGCGGCAGGAGGCGTCGCCAATGCAGCTCGCCTCGCATTCATCAATGGAGACGTTCTTTTCGGTTCTGAGGTCGAATCCGAAATAGTCCGCATCATCAATGCGTTCGATTGTCCTGATATCTTGCGCGTATGCTGATGGGGATAATGGCAACAGAGCCAGCGCGACTGTGAGCAACGCCGAAAAACGGTTCGTAAACATGGTCCCCTCCAAGCCTGATCATGGCTTCAGAGGTTAGTCTTCGCTCATGACGGAGGCTTGTCAATCGGCACAGGACACAGGCCGCGAGTCATTTATAGGTGGTCTTCAAGCGCTCGCGCCGCGTCGTTCGCTGAAGCTTCTTGCCTGTTCCAGTATCCACGCGGCAAAGGTGCTCGCCGGCCCATAGGCCATCTTCGAGAGCGGCCGGACCAAATAGTAAGCGCTGGCGCTTTTTACCTCATGATTCCAGGCGCGGACCAGCTGGCCACTGGCCAGCTCCGGCTCGATCAGGAATGTGGGAACGAGCGCGATCCCCAAACCCGCGTGGCAGGCTTGGACCACGTTGGAAAACTGCTCGAAGCGCATACCGCCGCCGCGACCCTCGCTGATGCCCAGGCTCGAAAACCAGTGTTCCCAGGCGCGCGGTCGCGATGCCATGTCGAAGAGCGGCTTGGCGAGCAGGTCTTCCGGCCGGTTCACCGGGTTGTCGGCGAGGAACGAGGGGCTGCACACGGGGACGACCAGTTCGTGCATCAGAAACTGGCAATCGGTGCCTGGCCAATTGGGTTCCCCGATATGGATCGCGGCATCGAGACCGGAGCCCTCGAAGTCGAACTGGCCGATGCGGGTGGCGAAGTCCATGATGATGGCCGGGTTCTTGGCTAGGAAGTCCGGCATGCGCGACATCAGCCAACGGGTGCCGAAGGTCGGCAGGATGGCGAGACGCAGATGGGTGTCGTCACGGGTTGCCATGGCCTCCAGCGACAGCGTGCGGATCGTGGCCAGTGCGTCGCCGATGCCTTTTGCATAGGTTCGGCCGATGGCCGTCAACTCGACGCCGCGATTGGTTCGCTCGAAAAGCTTGACCCCGAGCTGGTCTTCGAGAAGGCCTATCTGGCGGCTGATCGCGCCTTGCGTCAGCGCCAGCTCGCTGGCGGCGGCCGAGAAGCTGCCGAGCTTGGCGACGGAATCAAAGGCGGCGAGAGCACTCGTCGATGGCAGGAAGCGGCGTTGGTGTGTGAGCATGCGATATGAATAGACCTAATAGCAACATGAGTAAACATGGGTTGAATTGCGCTCCGACATGAGCAATCTGGCATAACGAAACAAATGGATGAGACCGATGAGCGAGATGCGACCCTTTTCCTGGAGTGACCCCTTCTTGATGTCCGAGATCCTCAGCGAGGATGAGCGCATGATCCAGGATGCGGCGGCGGCCTTCGCGGAAGCAGAACTTGCTCCACGCGTTGCGGATGCTTATCTCGGTGAAACCGTCGAGCCTGAGCTTTTCCGTCTCATGGGCAAAGCCGGTCTGCTGGGCGTTACGCTTCCGGAGAAGTATGGTGCTGCCGACGCCAACTACGTCTCATACGGGCTCGTGGCACGTGAGATCGAGCGCATCGACTCCGGCTATCGCTCGATGATGAGCGTGCAGTCGTCGCTCGTTATCTATCCGATCTATGCCTATGGCTCGGAAGAGCAGAAGGACAAGTATTTGCCCGGCCTCGTCTCCGGCGAGCTGATCGGCTGCTTCGGCCTGACAGAGCCTGACGCCGGCTCCGATCCGGGCGGCATGAAGACGCGTGCGGAGAAGATTGAAGGCGGGTATCGCCTGCGCGGCTCCAAGATGTGGATCTCCAATGCGCCGATTGCCGATGTCTTCGTCGTCTGGGCGAAGTCAGAAGCGCATGGCGGCGAGATTCGCGGCTTCATTCTCGAAAAGGGCATGAAGGGGCTGTCCGCTCCGAAGATCGGCGGCAAGCTCTCCCTGCGGGCGTCTGTTACGGGCGAGATCGTCATGGATGGCGTCGAAGTCGGCGAAGACGCGCTGATGCCCCATGTTTCCGGTCTCAAGGGCCCATTCGGTTGCCTCAACCGTGCGCGCTACGGAATTTCCTGGGGCGTTCTCGGTGCGGCTGAAGACTGCTGGCACCGTGCCCGCCAGTACGGGCTCGACCGCAAGCAGTTCGGCAAGCCGCTCGCCGGCACGCAGCTCTTCCAGAAGAAGCTGGCCGACATGCAGACCGAGATTTCGCTTGGTCTGCTGGCGTCATTGCGCGTCGGCCGTCTAATGGACGAACACAAGTTTGCGCCGGAGATGATCTCGATCGTCAAACGCAACAATTGCGGCAAGGCGCTCGACATCGCCCGCATGGCCCGCGATATGCATGGCGGCAACGGCATCCAGATCGAGTATCACGTGATGCGACATGCGCAGAACCTGGAAACCGTGAACACCTATGAAGGCACGCATGACGTGCATGCGCTGATCCTTGGACGTGCGCAAACCGGTATCCAGGCTTTCTTCTGATCGCTCGATCGAGCTCAAGCAGTCCGACGTCCCTGACTATTTATGGGTTTGGGCGCCGGACTGTCGCATTCTTGCGTCACTCCCGGGCCTCCGAGATTTCAGCTTAAACATTCATATACTTGTCCGTGGCTAGAAACACATTCAGAAGCCGCGATGTTTGCTTTATGCTGATATTTGGCGATTCCTGACCTATGAGGCAGGATGGCTTTTGCTGTATACTACGGCCGGTTGTGGAGGACGCGTCATGTATGCTCTAACAGTGCTCGACCACTCTGCGCTTGCAGTGTTCCGAAGCGAACACCCCTGGCTGGAATTTCCCGAGACCGTTTCGGAAGTTTGCATCTACTTCGACGATAATGGCGGGCCGACCCGGCTGACAGCTCTCAAACTCGGGTCCGATGGCAATGCCGCGGAGGTCGATGTCAACACGTTCGGTGTCGACACGATCCTCAGTCTGATCCGTTACGCGCCGCAAGGGACAGCGAAGCACGAGGAGTGTCCCGAAGAGCGTCATATCTGGGAACTCCTCGAAGAGTTGCCGGTTGCCGATGGCTCTCGTCCCGTCGAAGTCGTGGAGGCGGAGCGCGCAGCCAAGCTGCAAAAAGTCTATACGATTTTGCACGATATCGCCTTAGGCAAACTCCGCAGCCTCTTGGGATCCGCTCGCAGCCCGCGGGAGACACAGCGTCTTACCGATGCAATCAACGGCCTTCCAGAACGCCTCGAACAGGTTGGCGACAGCCACAAGCCGCTATTTCTGGAGATCGACCTCTGGCGTTTCGTCGCTGTCCTCCGAGACGAGCTTGCTCTGCCGGCCGACTATGAAATCACCGCCGGCCGTGACGATGAAGCGATGTTGAGGGACGTGATCGAGCACGCCGAGTCGACGGCGCTATCCGGGCCGGTCATACAGGCGCTTTTCGACTTGTCGCCGGTGGCCTTCTCGATTTCCAGCATCGGCCAGAAGAGTTCACGCTACGTCCGGGTCAATCAGGCCTATCTCGATCTCGTCGGCAAAAGCTGGGATGAGATCGGCGGAAGTGAAATGATAGCGTCTGGAATCGTGTCGGGAAGCGAAGCGCGTGCCGAGCGTCTGATGCTGCTGGATCGTGACGGCGGCTATGCGGGCATGCGGGGTGAAATCCATGACGCAGCCGGAAATATGGTCCCCGTCGTGATTTCTGCCCGGCGCATTTCAGTCGCCGGGCAGCTCTACGATTTTGAGGTGCTGCAGCGCGCCTCTCATGGTTGATGACGCGGATTAGGCGCGTCTGAGCAGTGCCAGCGAGCGCGCTTCAAGCCTGAAGGCTTTGCCTTCTTCCGCGATATCGCCACGCCGGTCGACGTCGAACGTCGTCAGCTCGAGTTGCCAATTCCCGCCTCCGGTTTCAGGAAGGACAAAATCAATGTCCTCGGCGACAGGATTGAAGAGCAGAAGCGCCTCCTGCCATACGCCGTCTTCGCCCTCGAGGTCCGGCCTCAGGAGCTTCAATGCCAGCGGGTTGCCATCATACCAGTGCTCAGCTTCCTGATGGCCGCCTTCCACATGATACCAGTCGATGATCATGCCATCGCGCCAGTTCGAGCGGCGCAGCAGAGGTTGCTCCTTGCGGAGAGCAATCAGCCGGCGTGTGAATTCCCGGAGGTCCTCACAGGTCTGCGGTAGTTCCTCCCAGTGCAGCCAGCTAATCTCGCTATCCTGGCAATAACCATTGTTGTTGCCCATCTGCGAGCGGCCGAATTCGTCGCCGGCCAGTAGCATAGGTGTGCCGTGGGAGAAGAAGAGGGTGGCCAGAAGGTTACGCTTCTGGCGGTCGCGGATGGCATTGATCTCCGCGTCGTCCGTCGGCCCCTCGTGACCGTAATTGTGGCTGCGATTATGGTCGTGGCCGTCGTTGTTGTCCTCGCCATTGGCTTCGTTGTGCTTTTGGTCGTAGGAAACAAGGTCGTTCAGGGTGAAGCCATCATGGGCGGTGATGAAATTGACGCTTGCCCAGGGGCGGCGGCCGCGCTGGTCGTAAATGTCGCCCGAGCCGAGCAGGCGGGCGGCAAAGTCCTGAGAGGTGTTGTCGGCGTTCAACCAATATTCGCGGGTTGAATCGCGATACTTGTCGTTCCATTCGGCCCAGCCGGGCGGAAAGCCGCCGACCTGGTAACCGCCGGGGCCGATATCCCAGGGCTCGCCGATGAGCTTCACCTTCGACAGGATAGGGTCCTGGGTGACGGCGTCGAAGAAGCCGCCGCGCTGGTCGAAACCTTCCGGCTCTCGGCCAAGGATGGTGCCGAGATCGAAGCGGAAGCCGTCGACGTGCATCTCTTCCGCCCAGTATCGCAGGCTGTCCATAACCATCTGCAGGACGCGGGGGTGGGACGTATTCACCGTATTACCGGTACCGGTGTCGTTGATGTAGTAACGATGGTTGTCCGGCATCGTCCGGTAATAGGAGAAATTGTCGATGCCCTTGAAGGATAGCGTTGGGCCTAGCTCGTTGCCTTCGGCAGTGTGATTGTAGACGACGTCGAGAATGACTTCGATCCCGGCATCGTGGAAAGCGCGCACCATGTCGCGGAAGCCCAGCAGGCCTTTTGGACCGTAATAGCGGCTCGCGGGCGAGAAGAAACCGATCGTGTTGTAACCCCAGAAGTTATGAAGCCCCTTGTCCATCAGGTGGCTGTCGTCTGGGAAGGCATGCACCGGCAGGAGCTCGATCGAGGTAATTCCGAGGCTCTTTACGTAGTCGACCGCTGCCTTGTGGCCGAGCCCCTCGAAAGTGCCCCTGAGATTGTCGGGAATCGCGGGATGAAGTTTGGTGAAGCCTTTGACATGGGTCTCGTAGACGATCGTCTCGGCCCATGGGATACGGGCGAAGCCGTTTGAGATGCGGCTCTCGTTCGGATCGATGACCCGGCATTTCGGCGAACAGGAAGCGCTGTCGAGTGCGTTGAAGGACAGGTCCTTCTCTTCCGCATCGAAGTCGTAGCCGAAATGGGCCTTCGACCAGGCGAAATCGCCGACGATCTCCCGGGCATAGGGGTCGAGGAGCAGCTTGTTCGGATTGAAACGATGACCGTTTTCCGGCTCGTAGGGTCCGTGAACTCGGTAGCCATAAAGCTGGCCAGGCCTCACGCCCGGCACATAGCCATGCCAGACTTCGTTTGTATATTCGGGAAGCTCGAGGCGAGCGATCTCAATGCTGCCGCTGTCATCGAACAGGCAGAGCTCAACGCGTTCCGCATGGGCGGAAAAGAGGGCAAAGTTCGTGCCCTCCCCATCGAAGCACGCGCCGAGACTGTGCCATTCGCCCGGCGTGACATGAAAATGCGTGCTCTTGGCGTCCATCTGATCCTCTGATGTCTGGAGTTGCGCAGCTTAATTCCCGAACGCGAGGCTTTGTTCCAAGCCCTTCTCCAGCAGGAACTTTCAGTGCCTTTCCCGGTTTGCCCTGCATCGAAACCACATCAAGCAGGAGGGCGACAGATGCCGGCGAAATCAAAGGCACAGCAGAAGGCGGCTGGCGCAGCACTGGCTGCAAAACGGGGCGAGGCAAAGGTGTCCGACCTGAAGGGCGCCTCGCGCAGCATGGAAAAGAGCATGAGCAAGAAAGAGCTTGAAGAGCTCGCCTCGACGAAGCGTCAAGGCAAGCCCGAACATGTCGAGGACAAGTCATGAGACGCGGCGAACTCGACGGGAAGACCGCCCTGATCACCGGAGCAGGCTCCGGGATCGGCAAGGGGGCTTCTCTCAATCTGGCAAAGGGTGGTGCCTTTGTCGGCTTGCTCGGGCGGACACGAGAGGAGCTGGACGAGACGCTCGCGGAGATCCGCGCGGCCGGCAGCGACGGGATGGTGCTGGTCGCGGATGTGAGTGATCACACGGAGATGGAACAGGCGTTGACGCGACTGGTCAACGAACGAAAGCGGCTTGATATCGTCGTCGCAAATGCTGGGATCAATGGCACCTGGGCGCCGATCGATGACCTCAAGCCCGAGGAATTCGACAAGACGATCGCGATCAACCTGCGCGGAACCTATCTCACCCTGCATCACGCCGTGCCACATATGAAGAAGAGCGGGGGCTCGATCGTGGTGATTTCCTCGATCAACGGGACCCGAACTTTCACCTCACCGGGTGCGATAGCTTATTCGGCGACCAAGGCTGCCCAGCTCGCCATGGTGCAGCAGCTTGCGCTCGAACTCGGCCGCCATCGCATACGGATCAATGCTGTCTGCCCGGGTGCAATCGAGACCGACATCGACGACAACACGCATATCCGCAAAAAAACTCGGACCGAGGTCCCGGTGAAGTTCCCCGACGGCGATATTCCGCTAACGGATGGTGAATCGGGCACGATCGAGGAGGTGGCCGATGTCATCGGCTTTCTCGCGTCTGATGCGTCGCGCCATGTGACGGGAACGCCGATCTGGGTCGATGGTGGCCAGAGCCTGTTGCGATAGGATCGCCTTGCCGAGCGCGGCTTCAGTCGCGCTCGGGAGGAAGGGGCAACCGGTGTTCAATCAGCCGCAATAGCCACAGCACGCCCAGCGCAAAGCCGCTTGCAATGAGGCCGATTTGCCAGAAACCCAGCCCGCAGGCAAGGCCTATGGAACCGGCAAACCAGAGGCCAGCGCCCGTGGTCAGGCCTTTCACCTCGCCCTTGTTGAAGACGATCATCCCTGCCGCGAGGAATGCAACACCTGCTGTCACGGCTTCAATCAAACGGATGGGATCCAGACGGATTTCGTCTCGGTCGAAGGCGCCGTGATGCGCGATTTCGATGGTCAGGATTGCCACAATCGCGGCCGATAGACAGACGAGAATATGCGTCCGCAAACCGGCGGCATGGCTGCGCCATTCTCGCTCGAAACCGATGCAGGCACCGCAGACCATCGCAATCAGCAGCCTGATGACGATGGCCGACAGTTCCAGAGTGGTTGCGGTGCCGAAGCTATTCAGTTCAGAGGGCATGTCTCAAGTACATCGCTTCCCGGATCAATGCTTCCGATCGCTGGCAATGGTGGATGTGTAGGAAGCCGAAACCGGGTCACTGGCCGGGAAGGTGTCTTCCAGTCCTTCCTCCAGTGGGGAGTTGTTGTTCCGATCGTCCGCTGTCTCCTGCTGTTCTTGGCGCAGGCTTTCGACGGCATCACTCTGCTCATCGGCGCCATCACCGCCTTCGCTCTCGGCGGTTGCACCGAAGCGGCTCGCCTGGACAAGCAGGACTTGTGCCTTCTGGAGGGCATTGTCCCGGTTTAAACTTCCGTTTTCAGACTGAGCCATATGAACCGATACCTTCTCGCCGCCGTCTCCGAGGAATTCGACGACAAAGCCATCTTTCGTGTCGTGGCCTTCAATAACTTCTGTTCCGATGATCTGCATGGATGATCTCCCGTGGTTTCCGGCATGGGAAACGCGTGGCTTCGCAGGGATGTTCCATCGGGCAGCAGGTTCCATTTATGCGAGTAACATATGCTTTGCTTGGGCTGTTAAGTCTATGTTTACCATATCGTTTGGCAATTTATGAAAATCTGAACAAACAGGGGTTGTGGGCGTTGTGGTGGCAAAAGGAGAACTAAGATGAGACCAGGACAGCCCCTTGCCATCGATACGATCCTCATTGTCGAAGACGATGTCTTCATTTCCATGGACGCCGCCGACGCTGTTGCGCGCGCCGGGGTGAACGTCATCACCACCGAAACGGTTCGAGATGCGCTCGAAATTCTCGAGAACGAGCATGTTTCAGGGGCGATCCTTGACTTCAAGGTTCGTGACGGACACGTGACGCCGATCGTCAAGCGGCTGCGCCGCAGCGGCATCCCTTTCCGAATTGTCTCGGGATCAGCCATCCGGGAGATCGAAGAGAACGGCATACCGCCGGAGCTTTGCGCACCGAAGCCCGCCGACTACAGGAAGGTGCTCGTATCCATCATGAATGACGTCAACACAGCGCCCCCAGGCGGTCAGCACTGAGTCTCAGTCAGGCGTGCTTGGACATCAAACGTTCAAGCGTGCGTTCCACCACGTCGACCATCACCATGGTCTGGTGATCGACCTCGATGTTCAAGGCATCCCCGGCTTTGTAGCGGGGAAACGTTGTTTGGCGCAGCGTTTCCGGGATGAGGTTGATCGTGAACGTGTCGTCTTCGGCTTCCGCCACCGTCAGGCTTGCGCCGTTTACGGCAAGATAGCCCCGCTTGAAGACGTATTTTGCCCACTCCTCGGGCACGCGGAATCGGATAAACGCACCAGGCATTTCCATCTTCGCCGCTACGAGTTCGGCGGTCGTCGCGATGTGTCCGGCAATGTTGTGGCCGCCATTTTCATCGGTCGGCTTGGCCGAGCGTTCGATGTTGACGCGGTCCCCGGCTTCAAGCGTGCCGAGATTGGTGCGCTCGAGCGTTGCATCCATGGCGTCGAAAGTGACGAGAGTGCCCTCCATCGAGGTTACGGAGAGACATACGCCTTCGACCGAGACGCTAGCACCCAGTTGCAGATCCACCATCAGCCGCTCAGGGAATTCGACGTAGAACGTCGTGTAGCCGTCATGGCGGATGACGGACTTGATCGGGGCGACTGTCTGGACGATGCCGGTATACATGCTGCTTTCCTCGGTGAATGCGTTGGGAAGGTAATGTCTCATGCGCCAAAGACAATGCCTTGCGGCAATACCTCAGTGTTCACCATCTGGGCAATCGGGAACGGGGTGATCTCCCATCAGTTGAGCACCTGCGGCTTTCGACCGGGTTGCGGACAGGTCCTTGGCCGTCCTAGATCTGTCGTAACTCTGTTGCAGTCTGGCTTTCTGATTTTTCCATGGTGGCCGCTTCTATGACCAAAATCCTTTGCCTCGCGCTCAATCCGGCGATCGACATCTCCAGCGATGCGGAGGTGGTGCGTCACACCCACAAGACCCGTACCTATAATCAGCAGCAATTTCCGGGTGGCGGCGGGATCAACGTTGCCCGAGTCATCGTCACCCTCGGCGGGACCTGCGAATTGATGTTCCTGTCAGGCGGTGCCACCGGCGAGCTGCTAGAGGCGATGTTGAAGCCCTTGCCGATCGTGGAGCGGACATTCAGAATTCACGATCCCGTTCGCGTGGCTTTTGCCGTTCATGAGACGTCGACCAATCTCGAATATCGTTTTGTGCCGGAAGGCCCGCTGGTGACGGAGGCTGAACTCAAGTCCGTTTTCGATGCGGTCGCCGCCAGCGATGCGGATTATGTCGTTGCCAGTGGCAGCCTCCCAAGGGGCGTCCCTGATGACACCTATGTGCGTCTTGCGGATCTCGTCGCGGCGCGGGGTGGGAGATTTGTTCTTGATACATCGGGAGCCCCACTTTCGCAGGCGTTGTCGCGGTCGCGCATGTTCCTGGTGAAACCAAGCCTCGGCGAGTTCGAATCGTTCCTGGGCCGCAAGCTGGCTCACGAGGAGGTCGGGGCTGCAGCACAGGCGCATGTCCGCACGGGTGCCGCCGAACATATTGCCGTCACCCTTGGGGGCGACGGTGCGATCCTTGCCTCTGCCGATCAGATCATTCGCCTGCCGGCAATCGATGTGCCGGTCAATTCTGCGACCGGGGCCGGCGATAGCTTTGTTGCGGGCATGGTGTGGTCACTTGCCCAGGGCAATGCCATCGGCGACGCCTTCCGTTTCGGCCAGGCGGCCGGTGCTGCGGCGGTCATGACGCCGGGCACAGAGCTCTGCCGCCAGAAGGATGTGGTCGATCTCTACGAGCGCGAGCGGCAAAGAGACGGCTGATCGCCAGCTGGAGCGAGTGCGACGGCAGGAAAACCGCGCGTTGGTTGTTTTATTACTTGTCACCGATTATCAAGTTTTATATGGGGGAGGGAGCGTGACGGCGCGGCGATGAGCGCCTGAATTTTATCACCAGTTCATAAGGAGCTCCCAATGCTGCTCAACCATTCGGGACCTTCGCTGAAGCGATTTGGCCTTCTTCTTTCTCTCGTCCTGTGTGCCTCGCTGGCGCAGGCGCAGCAGCCGGCTCCGGCGACCACGGAAACACCTTTGGTCACGCCTCAGAGTGGGACGACAGTCGCACCGACCGTCAATGAGGGGGCTGCAACCGCTCCTCGTGTCGTCGTGCAGCCAGAGGCCACCGCCACTCCTACCCTAGCTCCGTCTGCTGCTTCACCTGCCATTCCTCCGGCTGCTGAAGGCGCGGCTGCTCCGAGTGCGCAGGCTCCAGCATCCGACCCTGCCAATCTCCTGTCTGACGCGCAGCCGGCCGATGCCGCCGGCGTCGAAGCCGTGCAATCTCAAGCGAATCCTCTGCCCTCCGATGTCGATGCTGTCCCCGCCGACACGGGCACGGATGTGCCGCCGATGAAGGCCATGCCGCATGATCTCTCGCCGGAAGGCATGTTCATGGCAGCAGATTGGGTTGTGAAATCGGTGATGATTTCGCTGGCTGTGGCTTCGGTTCTGACCTGGACCGTGTGGCTTGCGAAATCTCTGCAGCTTTTCGGTGCGCGGGCACGCGCCAAGCGTGGCCTCAAGGCCGTGACGAATGCCCGTCAATTGCGTGACGCCCTTCAGGCCCTCGAAAATCGCGGTGGCGTGGTGGCGACCATGGTGCGTGCCGCCCAGCATGAGGTCAGCCTTTCCGATGCGGCGATCGATCAGGTCGGCGGCGAAGGCGTCAAGGAGCGCGTTGGTTCGGCGCTGGCGCGGATCGAAGCCGGGGCAGGTCGCCGGATGTCGAAGGGCACGGGCGTTCTCGCCAGCATCGGCTCGACTGCGCCATTCGTCGGCCTGTTCGGCACGGTCTGGGGTATCATGAATTCGTTCATCGGCATCGCCGAGACGCAGACCACCAATCTTGCCGTCGTCGCACCGGGTATCGCAGAAGCGCTGCTGGCCACGGCCATCGGTCTCGTCGCGGCCATTCCGGCTGTCATCATCTACAACGTTTTTGCGCGCTCCGTGACGGGTTACCGGCAGCTTCTTGCCGATGCCGGTGCCGGCATCGAGCGGCTGGTCAGCCGTGATCTCGACTTCCGCAAGAGCGCCCGCATCGCCCAGGCGACCAAGGCCATGGCGATGGCGGCGGAGTGAAGCAATGGCCGGTGGCATCAGAGAAAACAGTTCGGGCGACGATCTGGCCGAGAACCACGAGATCAACGTGACGCCCTTCATCGACGTCATGCTGGTGCTGTTGATCATCTTCATGGTCGCGGCACCCTTGTCGACGGTCGATGTGAATGTGGATCTGCCCGCTTCCACGGCGAAGCCGGCCGAACGTCCCGATGAGCCCGTTTATGTCACTCTCAAGGAAGACATGAGCCTGGCGCTTGGAAACGATACCGTCGCACGCGAGACGCTCGGCACGTCGCTCGACCGGATGACCGAAGGTAACAAGGACGCGCGCATCTTCCTGCGTGCCGACAAGACCGTCGACTATGGTCAGTTCATGGAGGTCATGAACCTTCTGCGGGATGCGGGCTATCTGAAGATCGCTCTGGTGGGGCTTGAGGCGGTTGCGGCCGCGCCCGGCCCCGCGTCTGACGGTGCTGCAGCAGCGGCAGAGCCCGTAGGACCTGCACCATGATCGAGCCTCGCTCCACAAAACGGATCCTTGGTGAAGGGCTGTTGTGGACAACGGCCGGTGTGCTGATCGCCACGGCCCATGCGGGTGCGGTGGCAGTTCTGTTGCGCGAACCGGACATGGTGGTGGCCGATAGTGGGCCGCCGCCGGCGATCATGATCGAACTTGCGCCGGAACCCGAGGCCGTCATCACAGACGAGACCGAGATCTCGACAGAACAGGTCGATGCGGAAGAGGTAAAGACCGCAACCAGCGAGCCGCTGCCGGAACCCATTCTGGAGCCTGTGGAGCAGCCCCTCCCTGAGCCGCCTCCTCCGGAGCCAGAACCGGAGCCTGAGGTCGCAGAGGTTCAACCCGAAGTGCCGCCGCTGATCGAGCCCGAGCCGCTACCCGAACCTCTGCCGGAGATCGATCCGATCGAGCAGATGGTGATGGCGGAACTGGAGAATGTCGAGGTTCCGATCCCGATGCTGCGGCCACCGGTGCCGAAACCGGAGATCGAGAAGAAGAAGGAGCCGGCACGCAAGAAAGTGGTCAAGAAGCAGGCCGCGCCTCCCGCCTCGCAGGCGGCTCGCACGGCCAAGGCGGAGGTCGCCCAATCGACCCGCAATGCGGCTGCGGCAACCGCCAGCGGTGCCGGTCGCAGTGTCTCGCCGGCGAGATGGCAGTCACGGCTGATGTCTCATCTCGAGCGCCGCAAGCGTTACCCGAGTGCTGCCCGCAGCAATCGGGAAGAAGGCACCGTCTATGTTCGGTTCCGGATCGACGATTCCGGCAATGTGCTGTCCGTCTCACTGTCGCGCTCGTCAGGCTTTCCGACGCTCGACAACGCGGTTCTCGACATGGTGCGCGCCGCTTCGCCCGTGCCGGCACCGCCTGTCGGGGTCAACAAGACGATCACGGCCCCCGTGCGCTTCAACCTTCGCTGAGTTTGCAGGCGGCAACCAAATCAAGCGCGTCCTGCGCAACCGATGGGGCGGGTCTTGCCGCATTGATGTGATGCCAGCCGATCGGACCGGTTCCGCTCTGCAACTGTTTGTCGAGCACGCTCACCGTGGCGTCCGAGTCGACAACCGGTCGGGCCTCGACGCGAGCTCTGAGAACAGCCGGGTCCGCATCCAGCCACAGTCCGACGAAAGGCACGCGGTTTGCCCGCGCGACCGCCTCGATTGCCGTTCTTTCGTGAGCATGAGCGAAGACGGCATTGGCGACGACGCAGCCGCCCGATCTCAAAACCAAGTCCGCCTTTTCTGCGAGGGTCGTATAGACGCGTGCTGATATTTCCGGCTTGTAAGCGTCCTGTGGCATGGGATGACCTCGCTCGTGGCCGAGCATTGCGCGGCGCAGGCGGTCGCTCTCGAGGAGGCGTGCTCCCGGAGCAAGCCCCAGGCGGGGCGCCATGGCTTCGGCGAGGGTGGATTTGCCCGAGCCGCTCAGCCCACCGATCGCGACCAGTACCGGTTCCTTTCGCTGCAGCAGGTCGAGCGCCAGATTGCGATAGGCAATCGCTTCCTCTGCGCCATGGCCGGTGCGCTCTCCGAGGTCGCGCACCAGTGTCGCGCCGACGTGAGCGCGGATCGCGGCCCTCAGTCCCAGGAGGAATGGCATCAGCCCATAGCCGGCGTCATCGCCCGTTCGATCGAGATAGCGGTTGACCACGGCATTGGCATACTCCGGCAGGTTTCGATGCCAGAGATCCATCAACAGAAAGGCAAGATCATAGAGGATGTCCGAGGTCGCAAGGCCTTCGTTGAAGTCGATGCAGTCGAACATGCGCGGACCCTTGGGCCCGAGGAAGATGTTGTGCAGATGAAGGTCGCCGTGGCAGTGACGGATCATGCCTTGGCGCTCACGTTCGTTTAGCAATGAAGCGTGATGATCGAGGGCATCCCGGAAGAGCCTGTTCAGACGGTTTGTCTCGTCGGCTGAGAAAAGCGGTACGGCGGAAAAAGCTGCATGGTTGATCTCGAGAACTGCAGCGAGGTTTGCTTCACCGCTACCCGTGTGCAGCACCTCCGCTGTCTTGTGAAAGTCTGCAATGCGCTCGGCCGTTTCTTCCATCAAGGTCTTCGGCAAGCTGCCGGTTTCCGCCATCCTGTCAAACAGCTTGTCTTGCGAGAAGCGGTGCATTTCGACCACGTAGTCGATAGGGGACCCTTCAGCGTCGAAAGCGAGATTGCCGGTCGTGTCCCGGCCGATGGTCCTGACGCCGGAATAGATTTCCGGCGCCGTTCGGGAGTTCAGCTCCACTTCTCTGTGGCAATAGCGTTTTCTGAGATCGAGGGTCGAGAAGTCGGCATAGGGCAGCCTCACCGCGCGCTTCAGCTTGTAGGCCCTGTCGCCGGCCAGGAAGATGAGGGAGATGTGGGTTTCGATCACCTCGACAGGCGAGGTGATGCCATGGCTCTCCGGATCGCGGAGGAAGGCGATGGCGGCGGACTGGTCCTCGACTGGCATGCATCCCTCATATCTGACGGCTGCTTCAGTCTCAATCATCCGTTGCTCAAAGGCCAGCGCCTGGCGCATGGACCTTTGTCGCAGGAAAGAAGGGCCGGCGGTTGGCTGCCGGCCCATCTGGCATTACTCGATGTCGAACTTGACGCCCTGGGCGAGCGGCAGAGTGCGGCCGTAGTTCACCGTGTTGGTCTGGCGACGCATATAGGCCTTCCAGCTGTCCGAGCCGGATTCACGGCCGCCGCCGGTTTCCTTCTCGCCACCGAAGGCGCCGCCGATTTCCGCACCCGACGGGCCGATGTTGACATTGGCGATGCCGCAGTCCGAGCCGCGGTCGGAGACGAAAGCTTCCGCCTCGCGAATGTCGTTGGTGAAGATCGACGAGGAGAGACCCTGCGGAACATCGTTGTTGAGGGCGAGGGCGTCGTCGAAGTTCGCATACTTGATGACATAGAGGATCGGCGCGAAGGTTTCCTCGACGACCGGGCCGCACTGCTCCGGCATCTCGACGAGTGCCGGGCGCACGTAGAAGGCGTCGGCTGCTTCGTCAGAGCGAACGCGATCACCGCCGTGGACCTTGCCGCCATTCGTCTTTGCGGCTTCGAGCGCGTGCTGCATGCGCTCGTAGGAGCCCTGGTCGATCAGCGGTCCGATCAGGTTTCCGGCTTCCAGCGGGTTGCCGATGGTGACGGAGCCATAGGCCTTGACCAAGCGCGGCACGAGCGTGTCGTAGACGCTCTCGTGGACAAAGAGGCGGCGGAGCGTCGTGCAGCGCTGGCCGGCGGTGCCCATGGCCGAGAAGGCAACACCGCGGAGCGTCAGGTCCAGGTCGGCGGTAGGTCCGACGATGGCGGCATTGTTGCCACCGAGTTCGAGGATCGAGCGGCCGAAGCGGGCGGCGACACGCGGGCCGACGGCGCGGCCCATTGCGGTGGAGCCGGTCGCCGAGATCAGCGGGACCTTCGGGTGATCGACGAGGATCTCGCCAATGTCACGGCCACCGACCAGCAGTGTCGAGAGATTGGCCGGAGCCTTGCCGCCTTGCGCGTTGTAACGCTTCACGGCCTTCTCGAAGATCGCTTGGGTGGCGATGGCGGTCAGCGGGGTCTTCTCCGACGGCTTCCAGATCGTCGAGTTGCCGCAGACGAGCGCAAGTGCTGCATTCCACGACCAGACGGCGACAGGGAAGTTGAAGGCTGAGATGATGCCGGTGACGCCCAGCGGGTGCCAGGTTTCCATCATGCGGTGTTCGGCGCGTTCCGTCGCGATCGTCAGGCCGTAGAGCTGGCGGGACAGGCCGACTGCGAAATCGCAGATGTCGATCATCTCCTGGACTTCGCCCAGGCCTTCGGAGGTGATCTTGCCGACCTCGATGGAGACGAGGCGGCCGAGTTCGGTCTTAGCTGCGCGCAGTTCTTCGCCGAGCAGGCGGATCAGTTCGCCGCGCTGCGGTGCGGGCACGAGACGCCAGTCGAGGAAGGCCTTGTGGGCTGCGTCGATTGCCTTGCGGGTGTCATCGGCCGAAATTTCGGCGACAGCTGCGATGGTTTCGCCATTGATCGGCGAGCGAACCGAAAGCGTGCCGCCGGTGAGCGTCTTGGCATCGACGCCGAAGCTTGCCATCAGCGATGCCGTTTCGGCAGAAAACTTGAGAGTGGCGAGAGTCATGATGGTCCTTCCGTCAGGTCTACCTGGTTCTTGTTCGTTCAAAATCGTGCGCCGGCCAGATGCGCCACCTGGGCGCCGGCCTCGTACCATGCTTCCTTCAGGGTGCGGAAGGCCGGTGCTTGTGGATCAGTCAGCGGCAGGGGCAATTCCTCCTCGGTAATAATACCGAGAATGTGGCTTGCTATGGTCTTGCCGAAGACGGTGCCGGGTGAAATGCCGCGGCCGTTATACCCGGAGAAGCCGATGACGCCGGGCGCGAACTTGTGGAAGCGGGGCAGGGCGTTCGTGGTCATGCCGATCTGGCCATACCATTCGCTTTCGAAGGCGATATCGCCGATCTGCGGGAAGATGGCCTTCAATGCGCGGCGTGCCCAAGCGCGATGGATCGAAAGACCCGTGCCGCGCAGAGCGCCAACACTGCCGAAGACCATGCGGCCAGCCTTGTCCATGCGGAAGGACGAGAGCACTTCCTTGGTATCCCAGCAGCCCTGGCGCTCTGTCAGTATCGACTTACGCAGATTATCGCTCAAGGGGACGGTGGCGAAGTTAAAATAGGGCAGGTGGACCTGCTCTTCGCGAACAGCAGCGAAGGGGCCGTGGCTGTAGGCATCGGTTGCGACGACGATCCATTGGGCATCGGCTGTGCCTTCCGGCGTTGAGACGCGCCATCCCGATGCGGCCTTCTCAAAGGATGTCACGGGGCTTGCGGTATGCAGGATGGCTCCAGCTTTCATCGCCGCATGGGCGAGGCCCCGGGCGTAAGCGAGCGGTTGCAAGGTGCCGGCGCGGCGATCGAGCAGGGACCCCTGGTAGGCGCGGGTGCTGATCTTGGATTCCGTTTCGACCTTGTCCAGCAAGTCGACGGGCGCGCCGCGGCGCTGCCATTGCTCGGCGCGCGCTTCGATTTCCTTCTGGCCGGCGCTGCCCACGGCGCAGTGCAGTGTGCCCGAGCGCTCCAACTCACATTCGATCCCGTGGCGATCAATCAGCTCCATCACGGTGCGTGGTCCGTTGCCGAGCAGATCCAGCAACCGTTCACCGTAGACTGGGCCAAGTTCGCCCGGCAGGTCGTCGGGCATGACCCACATGCCGGCATTGATCAGTCCGACATTGCGGCCCGCGCCTCCAAAACCGATCTCTTTCGCTTCGAGCAGGATCACGCTGGTGCCAGCTTCGGCGAGATGCAGAGCTGCGGAAAGGCCGGTGTAGCCGCCGCCAACGATCACGACATCCGCAGTTGCGGGGCCGTAAAGGGGCGCCGTCTGGGGCGCGGCAGGGGCCGTCTTTTCCCAAAGTCCGTGGGAGCGAGGATTGTTCAGCATGGTGTGGCCCCGAGATCTGCAATGTACCGAGGCCGGTCACACGAGATCACCGCGTGTCCCATGTCATTCCGTCCCGTACAGTCTTGTGATTTCTAGAAGAGCGTTCTACGCCATTCCAGCGATAAATACTCAAGAGATCATTCCAAAAAGGCATGACTATGCTGCCTGCCCGCCGCTTCCTTCCATCTCTCTCGCTGCTCACTGCGTTCGAGGCCGCAGCCCGGACGGGGAGCATCACGGCGGCGGCACGGGAGCTCGATCTCACGCAGAGTGCGGTCAGCCGACAGATCAAAGCATTGGAGAACCAGCTTGGTGTCGAGCTGTTTTTACGCGAGCGTCAGACAATCCGGCTGACGGTCGCCGGTGACAGCTATGCCCGTGAGATCCGGGAAGCGCTTCGCCGCATCTCCAGCGCGTCCTTGAACCTGCGTGCCAATCCGCATGGCGGTACACTCAATCTCGCGATCCTGCCGACATTCGGTGCCCGTTGGCTCGCCCCGCGGCTGGGTCAGTTTCTGGCCGCCAATCCCGGTATCACGATCAATCTGGTGACGCGACTGTCGCCATTCGACTTCCGACTGGATTCGATCGATGCCGCGATCCATTTCGGCGATGCCGTCTGGCCGGGCGCAGAACTGACACTTCTGATGCGTGAGGAGACGATTCCGGCCTGCAGCCCGGACTTCAAGCAAACGCATGGGATCGAAGCGCCGGCCGATCTTTTGCGCGTGCCTTTGTTGCATCTTAGGACCCGGCCGGATGCCTGGGAACGCTGGTTCACGGAAACCGGTGTCGCCTTCGAAAACGTGCATGGAATGCTCTTCGACCAGTTCGCCACCGCGTCGCAGGCAGCGATCGGCGGACTTGGCGTGGCGCTGCTTCCCACCTTCCTGATTCAGGAGGAGCTGCAAAGCGGCGAACTGACTGCTGCCGTCGATCGCCCGATGCAGAGTGCGCAACGATACTATCTTGCATCCCCGCGAGAGAGGGCAGGTTATCCGCCTTTCGTTGCTTTCCGGGACTGGATCGTCAAGGAACTTGCGCAGCCTTAGCCGGTCTTCAGGGCGAACTTGCTGCAGCAGCAATCCAGATGGCGAAAGCGAGATGCGTGAGATGGTGCAGGGTCTGATCTGTCCCGAAAAGCCACCAATAGGCAGCCTGGTCTACCTTGAAGTGGTAACGCTGCTGAACCAGTGCCTTGCTTCGATCGATTAGTCCGTGAACGGCAATATCGACAAACGCAAGCCAGGCGAGTTGCGGTGCCATCGTGAGGCAGATCAACAGCGTTCCCAAGGCATGGACGACAACATGTGCGAACAAGGGGGCTATCCACCCATTAAGCCGCTCCTTGCCGGTTGCCATCCACCCTGTTTGAAGCAGGAAATCGGCGAGGAGATGCTTGATGACGAACAGAGCGACAGCCCAGATCAAAAGATCACTGGCGATTTGCTCCGGGATGGTGGGCATGAGTATTCCTTCGGCTTCTGTTCTGTCCGAAGATAGACCACTCTCCAAAACGCTGTGAAGCTGCCATTTAGTTTACCCAGATTTGGGCTTTGCGCTTCCTTTACGCGTTCATCGAGTTTCAGTGCACAGAATTAGGGAGATCGTAGTGACTGCGTCCGGCGTCACCAGCCGTCGGAAAGCACCTTTTCCAGCATGTCTGCGAAGAAATCGGCGCTCGCTTTGCCAAGGCAGAGCGGCGGCTTTATTTTCAAAACGTTAAGATGATCGCCCGTTGGTTGCATGATGACGCCGAGATCAAGCAGACGGTCGCAGATGGCTGCAGTTTCTTCCGTCGCAGGTTCCAGCGTCTCGCGATCACGCACGAATTCCAGTCCGAGATAGAGGCCCATCCCATGCACGGCGCCCACGATCGGAAAACGCTGACCCAAAGCTTCGAGGCGGGCCTTCAGATGGTCACCGGTGTCTCGGGCAATTAGCTGCAGTTTTTCGTCCCGCATGATGTCGAGAACGGTCATCCCGACGACACAGCTCACAGGGCTGCCGCCGGAGGATGAGAAGAAATAGCCCTCTTTTTCGAGGCTGTCGGCGATCTCGCGCCTGGTGATCACGGCGCCGAGCGGCTGGCCGTTGCCCATGCCCTTTGCCACGGTGATGATGTCGGGGACGACGCCCTGCTGTTCGAAGCCCCAGAAATGATGACCGAGGCGCCCGTATCCGACCTGCACTTCGTCGGCGATGCAGAGACCTCCACGCTCGCGAACGAGTTGATAGACGTCTCTGAGATAACCCGGCGGGAGCGGAATGCCACCGGCATTGCCATACACGCTCTCTGCGATGAAGCCGCCCAGCTGTCCGCCAGCCTCCTCGATCTCAGCGATTTTTGCCGCGACCGCCTGAACATAGCCATCGGTTGAACCCTCGCCGCGATACTTGCCGCGGTAGGTGTTGGGGGAGAGCACCGGGTGCACCCAATCCGGGCGCGTTTCCAGGGCGCGCGGATTGTCGGCGAGCGATGTCGAGACCGCGTCGCTCGCAACCGTCCAGCCGTGATAGGCCTCCAGGAGGCTTAAGATGTTGCGGTGGCCGCTATGGGCCCAGGCGAGCCGCAGCGCAAGGTCTACGGCCTCGGAGCCCGAATTCACGAGGAAGACCGTGTCTAGTCCCTCTGGCGCGAGTGAGGCGAGGCGATCCGAGAATTCGGCGACGGCGGCGTAGTGAAAGCGCGAGTTCGTGTTGAGCATGGCCCATTGTCTGCCGATCGCCTCTGCCAGACGTGGATTGCCGTGGCCGAGGATCGTGACATTGTTGACCATGTCGAGATAGGCGCGGCCATTCACGTCAAAAAGATGCTCTCGCCAGCCCCGTTCGATCTGTGGCGGGTTGGCATAGTAGTTCTTCTGCGGCTTGGCGAAGCTGTTCTTGCGGCGTTCCAGAAGCGCATGGCTCTCCGGTGCCGGTGCATCGACGCCGACGCCGAGGAGTATTGACGGCGAAGGGCATATGCGGCGCCAGACAGCGCTTTGCTGCGGCTTGGCGAAGAGTGGTGGGACGAGATCCGGATCGCGGCAAAGCTGGATGCGTAGGCCGCCGACGCCTCCGGCTGCGCCGGCCACCGCACCGATCGGGTCGCCTGCCTTCACGGTCGCGCCATCTTCCAGGCTGCAGTCTATACCATCAAGATGAAGCGACAGCTCAGGCGATGATAGGATCAGGTGGTGGCCGTCGAGTATAATGATTCCGTCAAAGGGTGCGAAGGCTTCGGTCGCTCCCGGCAGGCAGACATCGATATGCAGGGCGAAGGTTGCTGGCGGTGCCGGGGACAGAGGCTTGGTGTAGGACAGACGGAATTCGCCATAGCGGGTCGAGGCAACGCCTGTCTCCATGGCTGCCCGGGCCAGAAGCTTCCAGTCGATCTCCTGGTCGCTCCAGGTGTCGCGCGGCAGGTCCGGGCTCGTCACCGTCAGGTCCGTCAGGCGGAAGTCTGCGGTTGCAAGCGAGGGAAGAAGCGGATGGGACACCCTCAGATCTGGCTCGTCCGGGAGCATCCCGGCGGCATCGAGAATGGCCGCTTCCATCAACGGGTAGGGCACGGAGGTCGCCACCTCGAAAATGGTTCGCTCATGCTCGATATTGCCCAGCACATAGCCGTTGTCGGGGTCGATCGACAGCTGCTGTTCGCTGCTGGCAACAAGCACCCCGGCGCGTGCGACGATCAGCGGCCAGAGCGCTTTCAATTCCGCTTCGCTCAGCGGGTAGCGCGCGTGGAAGGCCTTGACGGCGGGCAGAATGAAGAAGGGGTCACCATCGGCGTGGTGCAGCAATGCGGCGCAAGTCACCGCGAGGTCCGCCACCAGCCATCCATAGAGCACATCACCGAAATCAATGACGCCATCTGGCATCAGGCGGCCGGTTGCGTTCGGTGTGGCCACCACGTTATCGTCGGTGATGTCGTGGTGAATGGGTTGAATGCGAAGTTCCGAGGCCAGTGGCTGCAGGCGCTTCACCGCCATGATCATCGCTTTGGCGATGCGGTCCCGCTGTTTCTGGTCCGCGACCGATTTCAGGAGGTGCAAGGCGACCGGGCCTGCGCGGCGGAGATCCCATTGCAGTTCCCGTTCCAGCCCGGCGTGACGGAAGTGCTCGAGCCCGCCGGCAATCCGGGCGACCACGTCACCAAAAGACGCCACGACCTCGGGAGCCAGGTACTTCTGGCGCGTCAGGGGCTCGCCATCCAGATAGGACAGGAGCCTCACCCAGTAATACTGCCCGCCCACTTCGATCTGGGGGATGTATTCTCCGGTCAGCGCGGGGATCGGCTCGGGTATGCGCAAGCCAAGATCCATTTGACGCAGATGCTCCATGGCCCTGTTCTGGGCGTCGAGTTCCTGCTGGGGATATTCAGCCCGTGTGATCTTGAGAACGAGCCGTTCTTCGCCGGTGTCGATCAGGAAATTGCGGTCCTGCTGGCTGCCGAGTTCTCGGATCGTGCCGCTGAAGCCGTAGAATTCGTTGAAGATGACCTTGGCATCGGCCAGCGTGACGTTCGGGCGCGGCAGTTCGGTGCGCTGGAGCAGAGCCGAGTCGGCCATACGTTTCCTCCCAGGGAATCATGTCGGGAGATTAGCAGAGCCTTGTGTCGCGTCTATCCCGCAGAACCATGGCGGGAAATGACGAAGGGCGCCGTTTCCGACGCCCTTTTCCATGTTCACCCCATGCGCTCGGAGGCATAGGAGCCCGGGCTTGCCGGGAAGACGACCGTGCGGTTGCCGTTGATGAAGGTGCGGTGGTGGATGTGCGCGTGGATCGCGCGTGCCAGGACCTGGCTTTCGACGTCGCGGCCGATCGAGACGTAGTCTTCCGCCGACTGCGCGTGGGTGATGCGGGCCACGTCCTGCTCGATGATCGGGCCTTCGTCGAGATCGGCGGTGACGTAATGGGCTGTGGCACCAATCAGCTTCACGCCACGCTCGAAGGCCTGCTTATAGGGGTTGGCACCCTTGAAGCTCGGCAGGAAGGAGTGATGGATGTTGATGATCTTGCCGGACATCTTCTTGCACATGTCGTCGGAGAGGACCTGCATGTAACGGGCAAGCACGATGAGTTCGGTGCCGGTCTGCTCGACCAAGTCCATGATCCGGGCTTCGGCTTCCGGCTTGTTTTCCTTGGTCACCTTGATGTGGTGGAAGGGGATGTCGTGGTTCACAACAACCTTCTGGTAGTCGAAGTGGTTGGAAACGACGCCGACGATCTCGATCGGCAGCGCGCCGATCTTCCAGCGATAGAGAAGGTCGTTCAGGCAGTGGCCGAAGCGCGATACCATCAGCAAAACCTTCATGCGCTTTGCGGCGTCGTAGAGGTTCCAGTTCATGCCGAATTTCTCGGCGACGGGTACGAAGCCCTTCTCAAGTTTGGCCTCGGTGATGCCTTCCTCCGAGATAAAGGAAATGCGCATGAAGAACTGGCCGGTATGCAGATCGTCGAACTGGGAACTATCGACGATGTTGCAGCCCTGCTCGGCGAGATAGCCGGAAATCGCCGCCACGATGCCGCGGGTCGACTGGCAGGATACGGTCAAAACATAGCTCGTCATCGGTTCTCTCATCTCCTCGGCATGGCACGGGCGCCGTGTCTCTATCGCATGTCCGACACGATCGGAAGCGTGCCGTGTTGCGGATCCTCATCGTCTTTCCAGGGCAGGGAAGCCGCCCGCCGGCGGTTTCCGCTCCTTTGTGATGGCCAGAGATTAGGGCAGGAAATGCAAAACCCCGTTCCCATTGCGTCTTTCCAGGGCGCATCTTCGCCGTTCGGCTCCGGATGCGGGAGAAATATTCTGGCCTGTCGGTGCCGTTGGCCGTGAATTAGGCATGGAGGATCGGGAGTGCCTCCCAGCTTCGATCCTCGAAGTGTGATTTGAGCATAGCCTAAGACCACAAGCATTAATGGTCCTGGTTGAAGGAGAATGACTTTGGGCTAGCCTCCCGGTAAAACGAGCGGCGATGCAGGGCCAAGATGGGTTGAGGACAATGAAACGGAAAATGACGCTTGGCCTGATTTCAACTGCGCTGGCCATGGCCATGCCCATTAACTCTTTTGCTGACACAAGCAGTGCCTGCTATCGCGGAATAAATCTCGCCGGTGCAGAATTCGGCAATCTGCAGGGGGTGTTCGGCGAAGGCTATATCTATCCTTCGCTGGAAACGATTACCTATTTTGCTGGCAAGGGTTTCAATACCGTGCGGCTCCCGTTTCTTTGGGAACGCCTGCAGCCGAAGCTAAACAGCGACTTCGATCCCGCGGAACTCGGCCGTCTCAAGGAGACCGTCGCAACAATCGGATCCTTCAATCAGACGGTGATCCTAGATCCCCACAACTATGCGCGCTATTTCGAGAAGCTTATCGGAACCGAGGAGGTTCCGGTTTCGGCCTTTGTCGATTTCTGGGAGCGGCTGGCCAAGGAGTTCGAGGGAGACCGTCATGTGGTCTTCGGCCTGATGAACGAGCCCTTCGACATCTCGTCGACGGATTGGCGTGATGTCGCCAACGAAGCGATCGCGGGCATTCGTGACGTTGGTGCAGACAACCTTATCCTCGTTCCGGGCACGTCCTGGACGGGGGCGCATAGCTGGTTCGGCGACTGGTATGGCGGGGCGAATGCAGAGGTGCTTTTGAGCATCAAGGACCCGGCGAACAATTACGCCTTCGAGATCCACCAGTATTTCGACGACGACTTTTCCGGGACCTTGAACAATTGCAGCCGTGCCGCCGATGCGGTGGATGCCATCCGCGAGGTTGGAGACTGGTTGAAGGAAACCGGTCAGCGAGGCTTCCTCGGTGAGTTCGGTGTTCCGGGTACACCTGAATGCACCGCGGTGCTGACGGAGGTGGTGAAGCTGCTTGATGAGGACAAGACATCGTGGATCGGCTGGACCTATTGGGCGGCTGGTGACTGGTGGCCCGAAACCGAAGAGCTCAACATCCAGCCGACCAAGAACGGGGACCGGCCGCAGCTCCGGGGTCTCGCACCCGTGCTCAACGACTTCGTCGGTGCGGCGGAAGGCTGTCCGGGTCTCGAGCGTCCCTAAGGCCGCCCAACAGTGTGAAACGGCGCAGAGGTTAAGCTGGTATCAACAGTTTTGGTATTTGCTCGACGAAGTTCCGCACATTCGAAAGAGCCCCCGATTGGCCTTACCGGATCACATCGAGCTGGTCACGCAGACGCCTGATCTGGCGCATGATGCCGTCACGGTTGTCGTGACGGTGCCGACCTTTCGTCGACCAGTGCACCTTCTCAAGACGCTTGAAAGTCTGGCGGCCCAAAGGACAAACCGTGGCTATGCCGTCGTGCTCGTCGACAATGACAGTGATCATCGCGAGGGGGTTGAGGCGGCCCGGCCCCTGTTCGAAACGGGGCAGATCAACGGTATACTGATCGTCGAGACGCTCAGGGGGAACTGTAATGCCTACAATGCTGCCTGGCTGACGGCGCTACAGCACTTCCCCAATATGAGCCATCTGCTCGTCATCGATGATGACGAGATTGCCGATCCGGACTGGATCGAGGCCATGAGCCGGACCAGGGAAATGTTTGGTGCCGATCTGGTCGGTGGCCCGCAGGTGCCAGTCTTTCCGACGACTGAAACCGGAGATGTGCCCCGGCATCCGGTGTTCACGCCACCTTATCAGACGACCGGGCTTGTCCCGCTCCTCTATTCCTCCGGCAATCTCCTGGTTTCCCGCGTTCTGCTTGAGGCAAATACCTATCCGTTTCTCGATCCTAGGTTCAACTTCACCGGTGGCGGTGATGCGAACTTCATCGATCAGTCTGTGCGCAAAGGTTTCAAAACCGCCTGGTGTCACGAGGCGCCGGTCCTCGAGACCGTTCCTGCAAATCGCCTGGAGCGATCCTGGCTACGCGCGCGCGGTATTCGCGATGGTGTCATCTCCAGCTTGGTCGAAAAAGGACGGCGCGCCAGCGAGCCCTTGGGGACTGTCCGAGTGTTCCTGAAGAGCATCGCCCTGCTGACCCTCTCGCCGTTGAAGGCGATCATGGCCGCCCGCCGCCTCGGATCGCTGCAGAACAGTCTGTATTACGTCCATGTTGGGCTTGGCCGTACGCTCGCACATTTCGGATATGCCGATGAACAGTATCGACATACGGACGGGCGCTGACCGCGATAGAGCGGGGGTGAGGCCTGCCGATCCTGCGCAAATGCTGGGCCGGGCAGCGGTCGTCGTGAGCATGCTGCTGTTTACGATCATGCTGATCTCGTTCCAGCCTTTCTCGCCGGTTCATGAAGGCGTGGAAGAGGGCGGTAACCTGGTCAACCAGCTGGGTTTTGGCATGCTCGGCCTCATCGCGCTCTGCTCATTGCTGACGCTTGCCGATCTGCGCAGGCTGCCGTCCCTGATCGGACCGGCCTGGTTGCTGATGATCGGTCTTCTTGTGCTGTCCGGATTCACGGCGCCCGATCCGAGTGCGACCTTGCGTGGCATCATTCTCACCCTGATCGTGATGATGACGATCGTGACCGTGCTGGCACTGCCGCGGGATGGAGATGGCTATGCCCGCATGTTGAGCGTGGTCGCGGGCATCCTGATCTTCATCTGCTATGCCGGGCTACCGTTGGCCCCCTCTCTGGCAACCCATGGCTTTGACGCGCTGGAACCTCAGAATTCCTATCTCTGGCGCGGAGTCTTCACGCACAAGAATATCGCCGGGCCGGTCATGGCGGCATTCGCCTTTGCGGCCATCTACCTCTGGCGACGTGGTGACCGCTGGGCCGGCATCTTGATCGGTCTGTCGGCACTCATTTTCGTCAGTCAGACCGGCTCAAAGACCACACTCGGATTGGTGCCCGTTGCGGCGCTCCTGGTTCTTCTTCCGAGTGCGATCGGGCTTCGTGTGCTGACACCGATCGCGGTCTTTTGCTGCCAATTTGCCTTTGCTCTCCTGACCTTCGGTTCCGTGCTGATCGAACCGATCCACGAATTCATTCTGTGGCTCGGCATCGACCCGACATTCACCGGACGCGTCTCCATCTGGAAGTTCGGGCTTGACGCACTGGCCGATCACCCGCTCACGGGCTTCGGCTATGAGAGCTTCTGGAGTACGGATCTGGTCCGACATGCCGCCAATCCCTATTATCTCGACTGGGATGTGCGCGGCATCGTACATGCGCATAACGGCTATCTCGATATCGCGATCTCGATGGGGGTACCGGCGCTGATCGTTGCGCTCGCGGTTCTGGTCCTGCTTCCGCTGATCGATTACATGCGCTGCAGGCCGGTCCGGGAGAACAGGTTGCTCGCGGACTTCTTCATGATGATCGTGTTCTTTACGACGCTGAATGCGATGATGGAGAGCTTCTTCTTCCGTCGCATGGACCCGGTCTGGATGCTCTGCTTCTTCGGGGTGATTGGCCTCAGGCTCTGTGCGAGAGTTTCTATTCCGCGAACACTTGCCTGAGCCGTCTTTCGTTCAGGCCTGCGAGTCCTCGCGGCGTTTCCAAAAGCGTTTCAGATTAAGGCCAAGGGCGAGCAGAACGCCGATGCCAAATCCAGCGATCAGACCGCCGAGTGCGATGACCTTACGAGAGGGTCCGACCGGATCAAGCGGTGGGCGTGCCTCCGACAGAACCTGAATATTGGCGAGGGTGATGGCTTCCTGCTCCCCTGTTTCGCGGGTTCTGAGCAGGAAGGATTCGTAGACTGACCGGCGTGCCGCCGCCTCGCGCTCGAGTTCTCGCAAAGTCACGAGGCTGTCATTGTTCGATGCCTGGGTGTCCTTGAGTTCCCGCAGGCGGCTGGTGAGTGCCACTTCCTGCTGGACAGAGCGGTCCAGCTCTACCTGCAGGGCGCTGCGGATGCGGCCGAGTTCTTCGCGGATCTGGTTGAGCATCCCGCTGGCCTGCGATTGTGCCTCCACATATCTCGGGTGTTGCGGTCCATAGCGAGCCGCGATCGATTCGAGTTCCTTGCGCAGATCGGCGTAGCGCGTGCGCAGGACCGCGATCGTGTCGGAACTCACGTCTTCGGGGAGCGCCAGATCACCGCCGCTCGAGGCTGCCATCTTTGCGATGCTGGTAATTTTGGCGCGCAGGCCGGCGGTTTCGACACGCAGCGAACTCAGTCTTTCATTCAGCAGTTTCAAATCGTTGTCGACGATCAGTTTGCCGTCGACATTTACGAGGTCATTCGAGTTGCGGAAGCTCTCGGCGGCCTTTTCCGCCTCTTCAAGCTTCATCCGCAGGTCGGTAAGGCGGCTCGACAGTTCGTCCGATGTGCGGCGAACGGCTTCGGATTGCATCGAGGCCAGTTCACGCTGAAAGACGTCGCTGACGATATTGGCCAGACGCGCGGACTTCTCGGGATCCCGGGTTTCTGCTGAGATCGAGAAGATGAAGGTCTTCTGATCGCGGTTGACATTGATCACCTCGTAAAGGTGGTTCAGAACGCGCGTTTCGATGTTCTGGTCATCCGCTTGAGATGCGCTCGGCCAAAAGGCGCTAAGGCCCGAAGGCTTCAGCGTCCCATTGAATTCCGGGTCCTGTTTGAGATCGGCTTGCTCGATCACCTTCAGCAAGACGCTGTTCGACTTGACGATGCGCGCCTGACTTTCGACCACGGCGAGCGAGGCATCGGTGGGCAATTGATCGGTGGTCAACTGGTCGCCGACGGTGCGGATCTGCCTGGGGTCGACGAGGATGTCGCTGCTGGCGACCCAGAGTTTCGGCAGGGTCATGGCATAGGCAGCACCGAACAGGCCACCGATTACGGTCGAGGCAATCAGGATGCGATGGGACCGCTTGAGAATGTCGATGACGATGATGGGGTCGATCAGAGGCTTCCAGTCCGCCTGATCCTGCCGGACGTCATGGCCGTCTCGGTTTTCATCACGACGACTGTCCGTGGAAACTTCAGGCGAAGGTTGCTGGATCGGCACGACCACGGGGGCTGGAGCAGGGCGGCTGGCTTCTCCGACCTCCATGCTGTTCACCTGACCCTCGAGCATGGATACACGGGCCCGCAGAAAATCGAGGTAGTCGTCGTGGCGTTCCAGCATGTCCCGCAGGGAAGGTCGCCCGACACGGGTGTCTGCGGAGTGGCCGGATAGGCGCTCTGCGCCTGCGGCTCCGGGCTCTTTGCCTCCGTGACTGGTGCGATCATCGCGCAGATACATGTCAGCCCTTGCTTCGGGAAATGGTTCGCGTGCCGCAAATTTAATTTTTTATCAAAAACAAATGGTTAAAAGATCGGAAAATTAACCGTTTCGGACGTAGCTTCTGCAGGTGTCGACGCCGTCCGAAATGTGACCTGCGCCGTCAGCAACTTTGGACACCACGTGAACGCGATCCTTCGGCACCTTTCTGCAAACCGGCAGCTCCTGCACGCCTATGTCTCGGTGATATCGGGATCTGCCGGGCGACTGGTCGTGTCTCTCGCCTATTTCGTCGTGCTAGCCAACACGCTGCCTCTTGCGGACTACGGCGTCTTCGCCACAGCGTCGGGCGCCGGGCTCGTCTTGTCCCGGCTTCTGGCGCTCGGTTTCAGCTCGCCACTCTATCGCATCGCGGTCGTCAAGCCGCGGCTTCTCGGCGTCTACACGGTTGGCTATCTGCTCGCTTCTCTTCTCTCGCTGCCGCTCGTCGTCGTCGCGGCGCTGCTGATCTATCTCCTGTTCTTTTCCGACGATGTCGGCCTTCTTACCTTCTCCCTGGTGCTTATCGCCGAGATTTTGCTCTGGCGGTCGGCCGAGATCGTCATCATCGTTAACAATGGACTCAAGCGTTTCGGGCTCGCTGCAATCCTGGTGATCTTTGGAACCGCTGCACGCGCGGCGGCCGCTGGCCTCTTCTGGAGTCAAGCCTCGGTCCAGGATCTCGATCACTGGGCATGGTGGTACATGGGCGCGAATGCCGTGTCGCTGATCGTTGCACTCTACTTTTATCCCCGCGTTCGTTTGCGTTTCGATATGCGGCTCTATCTCCGGCGCGTGCAGGATTCACTCGCCGTCGCGGGTGCGGAATTGCTGTTCTACCTGCAGTCGGAGCTCGATAAGCTGATGGTACTCGGGATCGGTGGGCCGGCCGTTGCCGGTGTCTATGCGATCATCATGCGGGTCGTTGACCTGACTGCGCTGCCGATCCGCTCCTTCAACACGATCCTGGTGCAGAAGCTGATGCAGAGCCCTGACATGTTGAGTTCTCTCAAGGTGAGGGTGCTCATCGAAGTGGGCTTGATGATCGTCTCCGTTGCCGGCCTTGCTACACTCGCCTTCCTCCTGCACCTCTATCCAAATGCACTCGGCCGCAACGTGGCACCTGTCGCGGAACTGTTGCCATTCGTTTTGCTTGTTCCGGGATTTCGCAATCTCGCGGAGTACCAGGGGGAGCTGATGTATGCGCGTGGGCAAAGCTGGCTGCGTACGCTGTGTCTTGCACTTCTGACGCTGAGCAAGGCCGGGATGATCGCGCTCCTGCTCAACAGTTTTGCACATGAGGGGCAGGACTGGATCATCGCTTTGAACGGTGTCTTTGCCGGCCTCTATGTTATCTCGGCGATCTTCACCTATTCGAGCCTCAGGCTGCCGGCCAAGCGGGTCTGACGTTCTCGCCGCGAAGCTCACCAATCGTGGTCAAAGGCCGAGGATCCGTCTGATTTCTGCGGGTTCAAGACCCAGGAAGGACTGCATGCCGAGCGCGACCTGTTCAGGTGCCATGTCGGCCACGAAGGCGCGGAATTCGGCTTCCGTTGGCGGTGGAGCCAGCCAGAAGACCTTGCAAAGCTCCGTCTGGTCGCGGAAGTGCCCCGCGCCGTGCTCGACGTCATCCACGAAGCGGCCGTACATCATGCATTCCGAGAAACGGCGCTGCTTGCCCATTGCCGCGATCCAGTGCTCGCCCGTGACGCTCTCGATCCGCGCGCACATGTCCCTGATGCTGCTTCGTTTCCAGGCGATCATCGTGCCGACATAGTCGTTCGTGGAGCGCTGCGTTTCGGGCAGGCCGAACAACTTCCCTGCATTGGCGGACCAGCGTCGATGTTCGCCCATCGAGTCTGCCGTCAAGGCGCCGGGCCTGACCAGCAGGCGCAGCGCTTCGTCGCGCCAGAGCTGGCTGCAATCATAGGGCCGAAGGAAAGCGACATCGGAATCCAGATAGAGAAACGCATCGTCCTCGACCAGATCGGCGATGGCTATCCGGCGAAACTGCTGCACATGCCAACCGCGAAGCGGCTTGGTCTTCAACGATAGCCAGATGCGGCGTCGGCCCATGGTCAGCGGATCGGGAAAAACCTTCAGCCAGGACGGCAAGAGGTCCTTCTCTCCGATGATCACCCTGCGCGGCGATTGCAGTTGTCGGAATAGCGGAACATCGCGGTCTTCGACGAGCACATAATGTTTGGTGTATCCCGTGACATGCGCGTCCAGCGTCTCGCAGAGCAAACGGAAACGTTCGAAATCCGCATGATAGCTCGCGGTGACAATGGCTGTCCTCATGACCGAGCTTCCTTTCCGCCTGATGTCGCCCCGGTTAGCATGTCGAGCATTCGCCCGATACCGGCATCCATCAGCTCAGCTTGTGCATCTGCAAAGAGCCGGCCATCGAGCCGCTGAAGGTCGCCCGCCCGTGCCCGGCGGATCTTCTCGTTGAGCGCTGCGGCGAAGCCTTCGGGATCGTCAGCAATGGTGCAATTGTCCGGGATCGCTGCAATGCCGCGGACCGAGCTTATCGTCGCAACGCTTGGCAAGCCGAGCGAGAAGGTTTCAATCGTTTTCAATTGGACGCCGGTGCCGGCCCGACTGATCAGCGGGATCACGGCGCTTTCAGCGACGAAGTCCGTCGCGCGTTCCACCTTTCCGACGAAGTCGACATCGGGCCAGGCAGAGGCAAGATCGGCCGGCGTGCTGCCCGCGACACTGATCCGCACATCGTCGAGCAGCCTGGGCTTTACCTCGTTCAAGAACCATTCCAGCCCGATCCGATTGGGATGCCATGTCCAGGTGCCCAAGAGGGCAAGGTCATGCGTCAGTTCTCTCCTCTCCGGGAGCTGCGTCGATCTCGCAATGCTCAAGGGTAGGAACACCGAGCGCTCCGGCGGAACGCCGAGATCAAGTGCGTCCTCGGCAGCGAAGGTCACGACGCCGGTCGACTGGTCTTTGAGCCGGTGTTCAAGCGTCTTAAGAAGTCGTGCATCACGGGCGAACAGAATGCGCTTGATCAAGGAGCCGGCATTGCGGGCGTTTTCGGAGGAGGAGCGATGCTCGACATTATGCGCAACGAAGATCGAGGGCTTGCCGATGAAGAGATCCGGAAAGGCTCCGGCGAGGGCGACGCCGTTCAAGACATAGCCGTCGAACGGTCCAGCGGAGGCGATCGCGTTTCGAACGGCCTCTTTTCTGATTACCCGCAGTTTGGCGCTCGACATCGGTAGCCGAGTGGCGAGCGACATGAGCAACCACTTCAGCTTCAGACCGGCGCCGGCCTTTTCGGTGCGCACTTCCACCTCGCCCAGAGCGGCCTCTGCGCCTGGAGCCACAGCCTGTCCCGGCCAGGCGCAGCCGATGACGGTCGTGCGCACACCTGCTCGCTGCAAGCCTTCCAATAGGGCTGCATTGGCAAGTTCATAACCTGTCGAAGGATTGGCTTGTGCAACGAGCGACGTGACGAAGACCAGATGCAAGGACAAATCGCCACCTATGCGAGACACGATACTTTTTCGAGATGCAATTCTTAAACCTTATTCTCAGTTAGGGGCGTGAACATTCCTTTAAACCCTGCCACTTCAGTACCCCATTAACTCCGAATTCATGCCTCGACACCTAACGTTTCACAGGTTCGTGAGGGAGCTATGCCTTTTGCAGGCATGCGCCACTCTCGGCCGCGTAAGATGTTCAATGTCATAGGCGACCCCAGCCTCGCGGAGGTGAGGGCGCATCAAGTGATCGGAAGCACGGCGCATTGCTTCCCTTGTTTCAGTTGTTTGCATGCCGGGTTGGTCCTGCTGCCATGCATCTTTGATTGGTACTGCGTTCTGGGAGTGCAGCGAGAATGGACGCCAGATTACAAGAGAGCCGTGATCTGCCGCTTGCGGTCGATCTCGATGGGACTTTGATCGCGACGGATCTTCTGTGGGAGACGATCTTTCTCGCCCTCAAGACCAACCCGCTTATCGTTTTTCTGCTTCCGATCTGGGCGCTGGCTGGCAAGGCGCGCCTGAAGCTCGAACTTGCCCAACGCGTCAGGCTTGACGCATCGCGACTGCCTTACCGTCAGGAATTCCTCGATTACCTGCGCGCAGAGCGGGCATCCGGGCGCACGATCGTCCTGGCGACTGCGGCTGCCGAGCCTCTAGCGCAGGCGGTTGCTGCGCATCTCGGGATATTCTCGAAAGTGTTTGCCACACGCGAGGGGATCAATCTTGCCAGCAAGGCGAAAGCCTCTGCACTGGTCGAAGAATACGGCGAATACGGGTTCGACTATGCGGGCAATGATCGCGCTGACCTTGCGATCTTCGACCGCGCCCGCAATGCCGTGGTTGTTGCGCCGGACCGCGCGGCGTCGCGCTTCCAGCAGACGCATGACACCATGCGCTTCGACGCACCCCGCACAAATTTCAAGACATATTTGAAGATGTTGCGGGTGCATCAGTGGCTGAAGAACCTTCTGGTGTTCGCTCCACCGGTGCTGGCGCATGATTTCCTGATTGCAGAGACAATGTTCTCGGCGACTCTGGCCTTCGTCGCCTTTTCGGCGTCGGCCTCGGCCATCTACATCATCAACGACATCATCGATCTGCCGCTCGATCGCGTGCACCCGCGCAAACGGCATCGGCCTTTTGCCAGCGGTGCGCTGTCCATCCCCTTTGGCCTCCTGTGTTCTGCGGCTCTTCTGGCGATTGCTGCTGCGATCTGCTTCTTCCTGCCGCCAATGTTTGCCGCGATTATCGCAGTCTATATCGTCACAACCACGGCTTATTCGCTGGCGATCAAGCGGATGCTGCTGCTCGACGTCATCTGCCTCGCGGGGCTCTACACACTGCGCCTGCTTGGCGGCAAGCTGGCGGCTGACATCCCGATGTCCTTCTGGCTGATGGCCTTTGCCTTGTTCTTCTTCCTCTCGCTCGCCTTCCTGAAGCGCTATGTCGAGCTGCAGAGTTCCGGAGCCCCGGAGCAGGCACGGATCGCCGGCCGCGGATATCGGCCCGAGGATATCGGGATCGTCGGTCAGAGCGGCGTGTCTTCCGGCTTTACGGCGGTTCTCGTTCTGGCGCTCTACATCAACAGCGATGTCGTCGGTAACCTGTATTCCGAGCCGTGGTTGATCTGGCCGCTTGTGCCGATCGTGCTCTATATCAACATGCGTGTCTGGGTTCTCGCCCATCGCAGGGAAATGAACGAAGATCCAGTTGTCTTCATCGCTTCGGATTGGCGCAGCCAGATCTTCATCGCGATCGGTGCTGCACTCCTCATCGTCGCCGGGATGGTGTGATGCTGGGCGCTTTCGACAGCTTCGGACGGGTCGATCGGCGGCAGCGCATGGCGTTGCCGGTGGCCGACGCCCTCGCGAGATTGCGGGGCCCGGCGGATGGCGCTGGTTTGTCGCTTTTGCCGTTCGGCAATGGTCGGTCCTATGGGGACAGCTGCCATAATGACGGCGGCGCGCTGGTGCCGATGCGTGCGCCCTCGGCCGATATGTCGCTCGATCCCGAAAGCGGTCTCCTCGACGCCGCCGCTGGCGTGACGCTGGAAGACATCATCGCTCTGGTGGCACCGCATGGCTTCTTCCTGCCGGTGACACCGGGAACGCGCCATGTGACGCTCGGCGGGGCCATCGCCAACGATGTCCACGGCAAGAACCACCATCTGCGCGGCACCTTCGGCTGCCATGTGGAGAGCTTCGAACTTCTGCGTTCCGATGGCGAAACCCATCACTGTTCGGCAATGAGCAATCCAGCTCTGTTTGCCGCAACGATCGGCGGCATGGGACTGACCGGGATCATCACCCGGGCACGGCTCAGGCTGATGCGCGTGTCTTCGCTGGATATTGACGAAGAGGTCGTCGCCTTCGCCAATCTTGACGACTACTTCGATAGGGCCGAAGAGGCCGACCGGATCAACGAGTATGCGGTTGCCTGGGTCGACCAGCTGGCGGCGGGTCGTTCCGCAGGACGCGGCGTGTTGATCACCGGCAACCATGCCGAAAACGGCAATCGTGACGTCGAGACGCGGGCCAGCCCTTTGGCTGTTCCCTTCGATCTGCCATTCTCAGCCCTCAATCGCCTCAGCCTTTCGGCTTTCAACACAGCCTATTTCGCCGCCAAGAGTCGCAAACACGGGGAGCATCGGGCGAGCTATGGAAGCTTCTTCTATCCCCTTGATGGCGTCGGTCACTGGAACAAGCTCTACGGTCCGCGTGGCCTTTTCCAGCACCAGAGCGTCATTCCGTTCGAAGCCGCACGGCAGACGATCCCGCTGTTGCTCCAGGCGAGCCGGGATGCTGGTCACGCCTCGTTCCTGACGGTGTTGAAGCGCTTCGGCGATGTCAGCTCGCCCGGCCTCCTGTCGTTCCCGCGACCGGGCTACACCCTTACGATGGATTTCCCCAATCGCGGAGCGCGGACGCTTGCGCTTCTTGAGACACTCGACCGCCTCACGATCAATGCCGGCGGTCGCGTCAATCCCTACAAGGACCAGCGGATGAGCCCGGCCACCTTCAAGGCCGGCTTTCCCAGCTGGTCGGAACTCGAGACATGGCGCGATCCGGGGTTCTCATCGAACTTCTGGCGCCGCGCCGCACTGAATTCACCGCACTCATGACGAGACCGGACAGACCATCCGACGAGAGGACATCATGAAATACATCCCCTTCATTCTGTTCACGGTGATGACCAACGCCGCCGCACAGCTGATGCTGAAATACGGTATGATCACGCTCGGACCGATCAGCTTTTCGGCCGATACGATGATCCAGCGGATCTTCCAGATCCTGTTCAATCCCTGGGTCTTCTTCGGCCTTGCCATGTTCGTGGTGTCGATGGCCTCGCATCTCTACGTGCTCTCGAAAGTCGATCTTTCCTTCGCCTATCCCTTCCTCAGCCTTGCCTATGTCGCCGTCGCGCTCTGCGCCTGGCTGCTCTTCAAGGAGGAGCTCGGCACGCTGAAGATAGCAGGCATCGCATTCATCTGCATCGGCACCGTCCTGATTGCCCAGAGCGGCAGCAGCAACACCAAAACAGCGGAAGACAGCTCGATTGCGAAGGCGGTCGAGACCTGAGCTTCAAACCAATTTGACACAACAAAAACCAAGAAGAAAACGGGGTTTAGAACATGAAACACATCATTTTCGGTGGAGATGGCTTCGTTGGTCGCTATCTGGCACCCAGACTGCTTGCCGACGGGCACGAGGTCGTGGTCGCCGATATCGTGAAGAGCGATCTGTCGTATTATCGTGATGCACGCTTCGTCCCGACGGATGTCACGGATCCGGATTCGATCCGCAAGCTCGGCATCGACGCCGACGACATGGTCTACAACCTGTCCGCCAAGATGCTCTCGCCGATCCAGGTGCGCGCCAAACGGCACGACTTCTTCTTCCCTGTGAATTACTCCGGCACCGAGAACATCATCAAAGCGATGGATGCCGCCGGCGCGAAGTCGCTGGTGCATTTCACCACCGACATGGTCTATGGCCATACCTATAGCTGGCCGCAAACGGAGGATCATCCGTGCAAGCCGCTCGGCGAATACGGGCTTTCGAAGCTGAAGACCGAGGAGCTGGCGGCCGACTGGCGCAAGCGGGGCATGAATATCAGCCTGTTCCGTCCGCGCCTGATCATCGGCCCAGGGCGTCTCGGCATTCTCGCCAAGCTCTTCAAGTTGATCGACAACAATCTGCCGGTGCCGATGATCGGTTCGGGCAAGAACCCCTATCAGTTCATCTCGGTGTTCGATTGTGCCTCGGCCGCCCATGCGGCCTACAAGGCCGGCGTGCCGAACGAGGTCTATAACCTCGGCTCGCTCAACCCACCGCCGGTGAAGAAGCTGCTTGGCGATCTGGTCAAGCATGCCGGCTCGAAGTCGATCCTGGTGCCGACGCCCGCCTGGGCGGTCAAGCGCACGCTCGATTTCCTCGACCTCATCAACATGCCGCTGATGGACCCGGAGCAATATCTGATCGCCGACGAGATGTGCATTCTCGACGTGTCCAAGGGCGAACGCGAACTCGGCTGGGTGCCGCAATATCGCGACGAGGACATGTTGATCGCTGCCTACACGGAATACCGGAAGTCGCTCGACGGCCGTCTTGAACCCCATGCCGCAGCATCGAAGGCTGCGTAAGGAGACAGTGATGAATACTGCAGTCAGACTGAACGAAAAGCCGACCCTCGATGTCGTCAAGGCGCCGCGCGCGAAAACCGAAAAGCCGAACCTTCTGTCGGTCGATCAGGCCAAGGCGCTTGACCTTCCGCAGATGACCGACCTCTTCACGCAGCACCTCAATCCCGGCCAGCTGCATTTCATGAAACTGCTCGGCTTCCACAAGGTGAAGGTCGAGCGTGCCGAGGGTATGTATTACTACGACCAGAACGGGCGCAAGATCCTCGACTTCTTCGGCGGCTTCGGATCGCTGGCCTTCGGCCACAACCACCCGCGCATTATCGAAGCGCGCAAGACCTTTCAGGACGAGAAGCGCCACGAGATTGCGATCGCCTTCATGTCGCAATATGCGACGGCGCTCGCCCATAATCTGGCGGCCTGCTCGCCGGGCGATCTCGACATGGTCTTCCTTGGCTCGTCGGGATCGGAGGCCATGGAGGCTGCGATCAAGGTTGCCGAGCGGGCGGCCGGTCCGCAGAAGCCGAAGGTCGTCTATGCCGAGAATTCCTTCCACGGCAAGACAAAGGGTGTGCTCTCGATCACCGACGGTTCCCTCTATCGCGGCCAGTTCAAGCTGGTCGACAATACGGTTCGCGTGCCGTTCGGCGATATCGAAGCGATCGAGAACGCCTTCCGCAGCGATCCGGAAATCGGTGTCATCGTGCTCGAAACCGTCCAGGGCGGTGGCGGCATCATTCAGGCGGATGCTGCCTTCTGGCAGAAGCTGCGTCAGCTTTGCGACCAGTATGGCGTGCTCTGGGTGGCTGACGAGGTTCAGTGCGGTCTGGGCCGTACCGGCAAGTTCTACGCCTTCGAACATTACGGTGTCGTCCCTGATGTGACCGCGCTCGCCAAGTCCCTTGGCGGTGGCAAGACCGCGATGGCGGCGATGATCGCGCGGCGCGAGGTCTATATGAAGGCCTATGGCACGCCGAAGACCGCCATGATCCATGCCATGGCGACCTTTGGCGGCATTGGTGAGGCCTGCATCACCTCGATCGAAGCGCTCAACGTGCTCTACGATGAGGGCCTGATCGACCGCACTGCCGAGGTTGGAGAATACCTGCTCGATCAACTGCGTATCCTTCAGGGGCGTTACCCCAGCCTGATCAAGGAAGTCCGCGGCCAGGGTATGATGGTGGGTCTCGAATTCCACGACTTCTCGCAGACCATGCCGCTGGTGCTGCGTCCCGTCATCGCGATGCTCGACGACAAGCTGAAGGGCTCGTTGCCCGGCTTCATCGGCAGCCATCTGCTGCGGGATCACGGCGTTCTCGTCGCCTTCACCGAGTATAACCGCAATGTCATCCGGCTCGAGCCGCCGCTGATCTGCGAACGCGAGCATGTCGACCAGTTCATCGCGGCGCTGGACGAGGTGATGTCACGCGGGATCATCCGGATCGTGAAGGACTTCGTCACCGCTCAGGTGAAGTGATCGGCAAAGATAGTACTTGGAAGATCAGGAGGCCGGATTCGTCACCCGGCCTTTGTCATGGGGTCTTCAAAAGACCCGGCCGCAGCAAAAGGTCCCAGCACGGATCTATCGCAATGACCTGCCGGCCCGAGAGTGCCTGTCGGTAGCGCTCTTCGAGCATGCGGCGCCCGGTTGTTACCGGGCATTTGGGTCGCAACACACCATCTGTCTCCTCAACCGCTTCCAGGGCTTCCGGCGAGACCTCTCTCACGGTGCGGAAGGGATCGGCCCCGATCTGGATCTTGCGGGTCGCGTCGCGGTCAAGGATCCAGGGGAAGGGGTTGGCGAAGTCGAGCGTCATCAGGCTCTCCAGTCGGATCTGGTTATCGGCCTCGAACTTCTTTAGAGCCTTTACCAGTATGTCCGCAGAGACAATCCAATACATCTGATAGTCGAGTTCGCTGTAGAGCTGCCAGCTCGGCAATTCTCCCTTGTTGGCAAGATCGATATAGGCTGCTCCCTGTGTGGCATAGTGGTCCTCCAGCATCAGTGCCCGATCCATCACGTCCCTACGACTCAAGACCTGCTGCATGTTGCGCAGCTCAGGAACATCCGGCGTCACGTAGGTCGGCGCTACGGCGACAGAGCGCAATGTCTTATGGGCGACCTTGCTGATCGTAGGAACCGTGCAGAAGGCGGCGAGCACGAGAAAAGCGATCTTTGTGCGATCGATTACCTGTGGCAGCCGGTTGTAAGCCATCAGCAGCACGGGCCAGATGAAGATGAATTCCTGGCTGCCCGTGTTCTGGGTTTCTAGGATTGTCCCGCCGAGCAGGGAGATGCCGAACCACCAGAAGGATCGGTCGAAAAACCGTCTTGGCTTGGATGCATAGTTGAGATCCGCCCAGATCATCACGAGCAGAAGCAGACCGGCCGGCATTAGCACGTCAAGTTTGCCCGAAGCGACGGTCAGGAAACGCGGAAGCAAGGCATCCTGGTTCATCGCGATCAGGTCGAGGATGTCCCGGATATAGGCCGAAATCATGCCGGTGCCGAGTTCGATGGCGACCAACGGAAGCAGAAAGGCGATGGCGGCGAGTATGAGATTGCCAAGTGAAATGCGGCCGGCGAGCAGGGCTCCGAGTCCGATCAGTCCACCGACGAGGAAGCCTGTGATCTTGGTGAGAAACAGGGCCAGCATGACCAGGGCGCAGAAAAGCGCAAAGCGCGGGCCGCCGCGCATGAAAACGAGGCCTGATGTCAGGACATAGAGAAGAAGCGAGGTTTGCCGGTTATAGATGCCGAAGCCGTCAAGGCCCGGATAGGAATGGAAGAACTGGGCATTGGCCGGGAAAGCGGCAAAGACGAGAAAAGGGATCAGCAGGAGGAAAGCCACGGCGCGGCTTTTCTTTTCGGCGTCGATGAGCACCAACGTCATCAGCGGTGCAGTGACCGCAAGCTGTGACCACTGGACCAGTAGAAGCGGTTGCGCCCGGGGGAAGAGATCCAGGCCCCAGGCGAAGAGATAGTAGCCCAAGGCGCCTACGGGCGTGGAAAAGTCGAGGCTCGGGATCTGGCCCATCCGGATGCGCTGTGCGGCATCCAGATAGATATAGGTGTCCCAGTACATCGGGCCGATCGGGACGGCGAGCGGGAGTGTGAGCAAGACGAAAAGCGCGGCGACCGATAACCAGAGCCAAGCGACAGGTGACGCTAGAATATGAAATAGCGCCTTTCGATCACGTGTCTTCGAAGCCGAAATGTCCACCACTACTACTATCCCGTCTGTCAATCTCTGTCACAAATCGGGCCATGGTGTGCATGAAAGCTTAACAGGCCGGAAACGGTGCCGATTATCGTGCATGGTCTGTCGGCTTGCGCGGGCGCTCAGGGGTAGAGATGTTCCTCACCTTTGCGGTCTCGTACCGCGTACCGTCCATCACCGAGATCGCGGACTGCGTCTTCGCCGAGTGCCACTTTGCCGTGGCCGCCGGGGAGATCGAGGATGTAGTGGGGGATGCAGATGCCTGATATCCGCGTGCGCAGTTCGCGCATAAGGGACTGGCCTTCGGCGATCGACAGGCGGAAGTGGCCGGTGCCCGGCGCCATATCGGGGTGGTGGAGATAGTAAGGCTTCACGCCTGTCTCGACAAAGCCGCGCATTAGCGCCGTCAGTGTGTCTGCGTCATCATTCACGCCCTTGAGGAGCACGCTCTGGCTGACCAGTTGGACGCTGCCGGCGTTCAGACGTCGACAGGCTGCCTGCACCTCCGGCGTCAGTTCTCGCGGATGGTTGACGTGCAACGCGAGGGTGACGCTCTTGCCGCTGAGCGTCAGCGCCTCGACCATCTCGGCTGTGATGCGCCCGGGATCGACGGCTGGCACGCGGGTGTGGATCCGTAGGACCTTGACGTGATCCATGGCAGCCAGACGCTCGGACACGTCCCGCAGGCGTCGTGGAGACAGGATCAACGGATCGCCACCGGTGAGGATGACCTCCCAGATGCCCGTGTTCGCCGCGATGTAGTCGAGCGCGTTTTTCAGGCGCTCACCGGCAAGGTTGCCGTCGCCATGCGGGCCGACCATTTCGCGGCGGAAACAGAAGCGGCAATAGACCGGACAGACATGCACCAGCTTCAGAAGAACCCGGTCCGGATAGCGGTGAACGATACCCTCGACAGGGGAATGCGGATGGTCGCCGATCGGATCGAAGCGTTCTGCCGGATGATCGATCAGCTCGGCAGCCGAGGGGATATACTGGGCGGCAATCGGATCGCGTGGATCTGTCGGGTCGATGAGGGCACGCACCGTTGGGGTAAGCGCGATTGCGTAGCGTTCGGCCACGGCGTCGAGCCTTGAGGTTTCATCCTCGTGGACGAGCCCTTGTGCCACGAGATCGGCGACGGAGCGCAGGGTCGTCTCAGCCAAAATGCGTCTCCGCCACCGGCGCCCAGATCACCTGGTCGATCCTGAGCGCGCCCGTTGCCAGCATTACCAGACGGTCAAAGCCGAGCGCGATGCCCGATGCGTCCGGCATCTCCGCGAGGGCTTCGAGGAAGTCCTCATCGAGCGGATAGGTCTCGCCATAGACGCGGTTCTTTTCGATCATTTCGGCTTCGAAGCGCCGGCGCTGTTCGGCAGGGTCCGTCAGCTCGCCGAAGGCATTGGCGAGTTCGACGCCACAGGCATAGACCTCAAAGCGCTCCGCAACGCGGGGATCGTCGGGGCACGGGCGGGCTAGCGCCGCTTCCGCGACCGGGTAGCGGTCGAGAATGGTGACGCGGCCGTTGCCGAGGTTGGGTTCCACCTTTTCGACGATGACCCGGCTGAACAGGTCGGCCCAGGTGTCGTCATCGGACGTTCTGATGCCGGCGTCCGCAAGTTGCCTGGCCAGGGCATCGCGATCCGTCGTGCCATCCGTTGCGATCGTAGCCAATAGATCGATGCCTGCGTGGTGCGCGAAGGCGTCCGCAACAGAGATCCGCTCTGGCTCGGCGAACGGGTCTACGGTCTTGCCGCCGAATGCGAATTGCCGCGTTCCGACCGTGCGTGCGGCCAAGGCAATCAGATCCGCGCAGTCGCGCATCAACTGCTCATAACCTTCGCCCACCCGGTACCATTCCAGCATGGTGAATTCCGGGTGGTGCAAAGGTCCGCGCTCACGGTTGCGATAGACATGCGCAAAACAGGAGATCCTGGCTTCACCTGCCGCGAGCAGTTTCTTGCAGGCGAATTCTGGAGAGGTGTGCAGGTAAAGCGGCGCTGCCGTGCCATCGTGGCCGATAGCATCGGTCCGGAAGGCGTGCAGATGGGCCTCGTTGCCGGGAGAGACCTGTAGGGTCGCGGTATCCACCTCGACGAAGTCATGCTCGGCAAAATGCGTGCGGTACGCCGCCTGGATCCGGTTGCGACCCATCAGGAAGGCGCGGCGGTCCGCATGCACGGACCTGTGCCACCAAGAAGGGGATGATTGGCGGCTTTCAGTCATGCCGGAATCTCGGTCCATTTCTCAACACGGGCTGGCTATTTTGCCGAATTTGGGTTAGGTGCGCCCGAGAAATTCAAAGAGGTCCGTCGGGACCGCCGTCCTTTACGACGGGTCTTACGCAGATACAAGGAAATCCAATGGTCAAGATTATCGCCTCGTCCGTGCGCAAGGGCAACGTGATCGACGTTGACGGCAAGCTCTACGTCGTTCTGACGGCTGAAAACTTCCACCCCGGCAAGGGCACGCCGGTCACGCAGGTCAATATGCGCCGCATCGTTGATGGCGTGAAGGTTTCGGAACGCTGGCGTACGACCGAGCAGGTCGAGCGCGCGTTCGTTGAAGACGTGAACCACCAGTTCCTCTACGAGGACGGCGAAGGCTTCCACTTCATGAACCCTGAAAACTACGACCAGGTTGTCGTTGATGCCGAAACCATGGGTGACCAGAAGGCCTATCTGCAGGAAGGCATGGTCTGCATTCTGTCCATGCACGAAGGCGTCGCACTCGCCATTCAGCTGCCGCGCCATGTGACGCTCGAGATCGTCGAGACCGAGCCGGTCGTCAAGGGCCAGACAGCATCGTCGTCTTACAAGCCGGCGATCCTGTCGAATGGTATCCGGACTATGGTTCCGCCGCATGTTGATGCCGGCATCCGCGTCGTGATCGCGACCGAAGACAATTCCTACGTCGAGCGCGCGAAGAACTAAAAGCTGTCGCTCGATCGATATGAAAAGCCCGGCGTGGATCACGCCGGGCTTTCTTGTTTGGTCGTCATATCCCCTAATGCCGGCGGGGCGCAGGGGGCCCCGCCGGCCGTTCTCGCCGGTCACGCTTGCGCCATCACGGAGCGCATGCGTGATCAGCGTCCGGCGAGAATGGGACTGCCGAAGTTCGATGCCTTGGGGCGGGCGGCGGTTGCCTTCATGGCATCGCCCCGTTCGAGCAACATGATCTGCTCCTTCAGGTGCAGCTTGATCTTCTTCAAGGCGCGGACCCTGATGCCATCCGGCTGCGGACGACGCTGTTCCTCGTCAATTTTGGCGGCGACGATCGAATGGCGGGCTCTGAGGGCTTTGAGCAGTTGCTTCATGGCGATCTCCTTTCGTACGTCGACAATATGCGCATTCCGGGTTGATTGTTCCAATTCATTGATTGTATGATTTCGATAGGCTCCATCTATCGAGGTCTTCATGCCATTTCGTCCCAGTCATCGGCAGCTGGAATATCTTGTCATGCTTGGTGAGACCGGGCATTTCGGCGAGGCGGCCAAACGGTGCAACGTCTCCCAGCCGACGCTTTCCGTGCAGGTGTCGCTGCTCGAGAAACAGCTCGGCGTGACGCTGATCGACCGGATGCCCGGTCAGGTGATGCCGACGCCTGTCGGCGCCGAGATCATTGCGGCGGCGAAGGTCATTCTCAATGGGCTTGATGAGATCAGGGCGCTTGCCATGGGATCGAAGGCCAATTTGGGAGGGGCGATCCGGTTGGGTGTCGCACCGTCCTTCGGGCCCTATTTCATGCCCTATCTTCTGCCGCCGCTTCACCAGACCTATCCTGAGCTGAAGGTCTATATCCGGGAAGACAGGCCCCGACAGTTGGAGAGGGCCGTGCTGCAAGGCGAGACCGAGTGCGGGCTCGGACCGCTGCCATCCAACGAAGAAGGCCTGGTGTCTTTCCCGATATGCCGGGAACGCATCCTGTTGGGCGTACCCAAGGCCCACCGGCTGGCGGCATTCCATACCATTACCTCACAGGAGCTAAGAGGCGAGAAGCTGCTGACGCTCGGCCCGGGGCATCGACTGATGGATGAGGTGCGACGGCTGGCGGACATGTCCGGTGCCGTTCTCGCGGAAGAATACGAAGGATCGAGCCTCGACGCGATCCGTCAGATGGTCTCCATCGAAATGGGACTGTCCCTGTTTCCGGAACTCTATGTCCGCTCGGAGTTCGGCAAGGAGGATGGAATCAAACTGCTGACGATCGAAGACTGGCAGGGGATTCGCGATATCGGCTTCTTCTGGCGTCGGTCATCGGCGCGCGGGAACCATTTCGAGGCCCTTGCCGGTCTCGGGCGAACTGTGGCTGAACGGATATTCCTGTCCGGGGACGTCAAATGAAAATCCCCGGCAGTGCCGGGGATCTCGAGGTCGATCAGGCAATGCCGCCGAGGCAGATGTATTTGATCTCCGTATAGTCATCGATGCCGTATTTCGAGCCTTCGCGGCCGAGGCCCGACTGCTTGATACCGCCGAAGGGCGCCACTTCCGTGGAGATGAGGCCCGTGTTGACGCCGACCATGCCGTATTCGAGTGCTTCGGCAACCCGGAAGATCTTGGCGATATCCTTCGAGTAGAAATAGGAGGCGAGGCCAAACTCGGTCGCGTTGGCCAGCTCGATGACTTCGTCTTCCGTCTCGAACTTGAAGAGCGGTGCAACCGGGCCGAAGGTCTCTTCAGTCGCGACCTTCATGGCGGTGGTGACGCCGGTCAGGATCGTCGGTTCGAAGAACAGGTCTCCGGCCGAGGATGGCTTGCCGCCGAGTGCAACCTGGGCGCCCTTGGAGACGGCATCCGCCACATGCTCCTTGACCTTGTCGACCGCCTTGGCGTCGATCAGCGGTCCCGTGGTAACGCCATCAGCGAAGCCATCGCCGACCTTCAACTGGCCGACCTTTTCCGCGAGCTTCTTGGCAAACGCGTCGTAGATGCCCGACTGAACATAGAGACGGTTGGCGCAGACGCAGGTCTGACCGGCGTTGCGGTACTTGGAGATCATCGCGCCTTCGACGGCAGCGTCGAGATCCGCATCGTCGAAGACGATGAAGGGCGCATTACCGCCGAGTTCCAGGCCAAGCTTCATGATCTGGTCGGCACCCTGGCGCATCAGGATGCGGCCGACATTGGTGGAGCCGGTGAAGGTCAGCTTGCGGACCTTGTCATTGGCGCAGAATTCCTGGCCGACCATGGCTGCATCGGTTGAGGTTAGGACCGAGAACAGGCCGGCGGGCAGGCCGGCGCGCTCGGCGAGAACGGCAAGAGCCAGCGCCGAGAGAGGGGTCTGGGCGGCTGGCTTCGAGACCATCGCGCAGCCGACGGCGAGCGCTGGCGCCACCTTGCGGGCGAGCATGGCGTTCGGGAAGTTCCAAGGCGTGATGGCCCCAACGACGCCAACGGGCTGCTTGATGACCATGATCCGCTTGTCAGCCTGGTGCCCCGGTATCGTGTCGCCGTAGACTCGTTTGGCTTCCTCGGCGAACCACTCGACGTAAGATGCGCCGTAGAGGATCTCGCCGCGGGCTTCGGGCCAGGGCTTGCCCATTTCCATCGTGAGGATTGTGGCCAGATCGTCGGCATTGGCGACCATCAGATCGTTCAGCTTGCGCAGAATGGCGGCGCGCTCCTTGCCGGTCTTTTTCGCCCAGGCTTTTTGGGCCGAATAAGCGGCATCAATCGCCTTGGTGACTTCCGCCTTGCTTAGATCCGGGAGAACGGCGATCACGTCGCCCGTTGCCGGGTTGGTCACTTCGAATGTCTTGCCCGACTGGCTGGCGGCCAGCCACTCATTGCCGACCAGGGACTTGTCGGTCGCCAGTGTCGGGTCCTTGAGTTTGTCCGTCAGAATGTTTGAAATGGTCATGCGTCAGGCTCCTGCTGCGACTTCGCGGATCGAGGCTTCGATCAGATCGAGCGCCTCGTTGAAGACCTCGTCCTGAATGGTGATCGGGGCGAGGAAGCGGATGACGTTGCTGTAGACGCCGCAGGTCAGAAGGATAAGGCCCTTGTCCAGCGCCTTCAGACGCACCGCATTGGTGAAATCCGCATTCGGCTTATCTGTTCCCGGCACCTTGAATTCAACGGCGTTCATGAAGCCGAGGCCACGGATATCCATGATCTGCGGAATGTCTGTCCGCAGGGCTTCGAGGCGCTGCTTGAGGCGGTTGCCAAGCTGGTTGGCACGGTCGCAGAGCTGTTCTTCGTCGATCACGTCGAGCACCGCGTGAGCGGCGGCGATTGCGAGCGGATTGCCGGCATAGGTGCCGCCGAGACCACCGGGGCCGGGCGCATCCATCAGTTCGGCGCGGCCGGTGACGGCGGAAAGCGGGAAGCCACCGGCCAGGCTCTTGGCCATCGTCGTCAGGTCCGGAGCCACATCGTAGTGCTGCATGGCAAACATCTTGCCGGTACGGGCAAAACCGGTCTGGACTTCATCGGCAACGAGCAGGATACCGTGTTCATCGCAGATCTCGCGGAGCGCCTTCATCAGCGGACGCGGGACGTCATAAAAGCCGCCTTCGCCCTGGACTGGCTCGACGATGATGGCTGCGACGCGTTTCGGGTCGACATCGGCTTTGAACAGCTTGTCGAGCACGTCGAGCGAGGTCTCGACGTCGATGCCGTGCATTTCGAGCGGGAAGGGTACGTGGAAAACGTCGCCCATCATCGGGCCGAAGCCGACCTTGTAGGGCACGACCTTACCGGTGAGCGCCATGCCGAGGAAGGTGCGGCCATGAAAGCCACCGGTAAAGGCGATGACAGCAGAGCGGCCAGTGGCGCAACGGGCGATCTTGATGGCGTTTTCGACAGCTTCGGCGCCCGTCGTCGCAAAAATCGTCTTCTTCTCGAAATTGCCGGGCACCATCTTGTTCAGACGTTCGGCGAGCGCGACGTAGTTTTCGTAGGGCACGACCTGATGGCAGGTGTGGGTGAAGCGGTCGAGCTGCTTCTTCACGGCTTCGACGACCTTCGGATGGCGATGACCGGTATTGAGAACAGCGATGCCGCCGGCAAAATCGATGTAGCGATTGCCCTCGACATCCCAGATCTCCGAATTCTCAGCCTTGTCGGCATAGATCTGCGTGGTCATGCCGACGCCGCGGGAGATGGCGTCATTCTTGCGAGCTGAGATTTCGGCGTTCTTCATCGTTTTCGTCCTGTGCGAAGGGTTGCCAGCGGCGTTGCAGAGGGCTGCAATCGCGCGGTGATATATTTCCTACATTTTTTCTGTAGACTTGCAATATGCCTTGTCGGCATTATCACGCAGGACTGCGACATTTGATTGAGGGCAGCGTGGACGACATCCGGTTCAAGATTGCGGAGGCAGCGCGCATGGCGGGGGTGTCGCCGTCGACGCTTCGCCTCTGGGAAAGCCAGCACCTGATCCAGCCGATCCGGACACCGACGGGCCAGCGCGTCTATGATCGGGCGCTGGTAGATCGGCTGAAACGGATCGCGTGGCTGCGGACGGAGAAGGGGCTTAATCCGGCGGCTATCCGCGAGACGTTGCGGGAATTTTCGTCTGATGCCGACGAGGACGGCATTGAGGCTGAGGATGATGCTTCCGATATTCGTCCGGGCACGCGAATGCGGCGTCTGCGGCGAGAGGCGGGCAAGACGCTGGAAAACGTCGCCCAGGCGACTGGAGTGTCGGTGTCGCAGCTTTCGACCTTCGAGCGGACTTCGCAAGGGCTTTCGTTCACCGCTCTGCATGAAGTCGCTCGGCATCTCGGCACGACGCTTGCTTCGCTCAGTGGCCAGGAAGAGGGGAGGGGCGGAGAGTCCCTGATCCGCGACGGCAAATGGGCTTCATGGCCTACTACCTCGTCCGGCGTTGCGGTGCAGGTTCTGGCCGAGGGTCGCAACCTGATGGAATGCAACCGCTTCCAGCTTGCCCCGGGCGCGTCGAGCGAGGGTGCCTATCAGCACGAGGGAGAGGAGTTCATTCACATGCTCTCCGGAAGCCTCGAGATCATCCTCGACGGCGACCAGTTCTTCGAACTGCATGCCGGCGACAGCTTCTATTTCGAAAGCCGCAGGCCGCATTCCTGGCGGAATATCTCAAGTGGCGAGACGGTCCTCATATGGATCAACACGCCCGCGACCTTCTGACGTGAGGAAAAGAAAAACCCGGCAACCTTTTCGGTGCCGGGCTCTGATGTGTGTGCCGGAGGTGCTTACCTGCTGGCGACGACCGCCTTCGAGCCATCCCATGCATAGCCGCCGCCGATCGCGACATTGAGGGCGACATAGCCATTTGCCAACTGCTGAACGGCCTGAGCCAGATTGGCCTGGGCGCTGGCAACGTTTCGCTGGGCATCGAGGACGTCGAGCAGCGAGGAGGCACCGTCACGGTAGCTCGCAGTGGCAAGCGAGAGGGCTTCCTCGTAGGAGCGTACGGTAGACGTCAGGGCCGAGACCGTCTGGCGGGTGCGGCTTACTGCGACCAGTGCGTTCTCGACTTCGGAAACGGCGCTCAGAACCGTCTGTTTCCAGGCGAGATACGCTTCGCGGGCTGCCGCTTCACGTGCCTTGATATTGGCGCGGCGTGCGCCAGCATCGAAGATCGGCAGGTTCAGGCTCGGGCCGAAGCCCCAGGAGGTCGCGCTGCCGCTTGCCGCAGACGTTGCGACCAGTGTCGGCGAGATCGAGCCGCTGAGGGTGATCGATGGATAGAGGGCTGCTTCCGCAACGCCGATTTCGGCGGTTGCTGCTGCGAGGTTGCGCTCTGCTGCGCGGATGTCCGGACGGTTGCGGATCAGGTCTGCTGGCACGCCTGCGTTTACGCCACGACGGGCATAAGGCTGGGCTGCACCCTTCTGGAGGTCGGCAAGCAGGCTCGTTGCGGGCAGGCCGAGCAGCAGCGAAATGCGGTGAACCGACTGGCGGAAGGAGATCTCAAGGGCCGGAATTTCGGCGAGCGTCGAGTTGACAAGACCTTCAGACTGGACGACGTCGAGGCGCGAAGCAGCGCCAGCTTCGAGCTGCAGGCGTGTCAGTTCCAGTGTTTCGCGACGCGAGGACAGGTTCTGGCGGGCGATCGCGATGCGCTCCTGATAATAGCGCGCGTCGACATAGGCCGAAACGACGCTGGACAGGAAGGTTAGGCGGGCCACATCGGCACCGGCATAGGCCGCATCGAGCGTTGCCTTCGCGCTTTCCTTGGAACGGCGGTACTGGCCGAAGAGATCGATCAGCCAGGAAACGCCGAGCGTGCCGGTCGTGGTGTTGGTAGTGTCGCTATCACGGGTTCTCAGCGCGCCGCTGCCGTTGGTCTTCGATACCTGATGATCGGCAGAGACGTTCAGCTGGGGAAATGCCGCCGAGTCTGCCGCTTCAAAATTAGCTTCAGCTGACGTGATCCGCTCGATTGCCTGCAGCACATCAAGGTTCTGGGCGAGGCCGGTTTCAACCAGGCCGTTGAGACGGCGGTCATTGAAGGCGGTCCACCAGGGAGCCAAGGTCACGTCGGCCGACGCGCGGGCGCTGCCTTCGGAGAATTTGACGGGGAGGGCTGTCTGCGGCGCCTCATGGTTCGGACCGACGACACAGCCGGAAAGGAGGAGCATTGCGAGTGGTGCGGCGGCACGAATCTTGAGCATCACGTGTTCCTGTAAAAGTCCCCCGGTCTTGCCACGACGAGGTTTTTGATTACCCCGAGCCAACGACCGACTTACACACGTAGGCTACCGCAGCAGCCTACGCATTAGTTGGTTAACATAGTTTGTCAATCACGACGAAGACAGCGCTTCCTTCGGTTTTGCACCGCCGAAAATCTGCCGGATGATGACGAAAAACGACGGTACGAAGAAGATTCCGAGCGCCGTGGCCGTAAACATACCGCCGAGAACGCCAATACCGATGGAATTCTGCGCTGCGGAGCCCGCACCGGTCGCGATCGCCAGCGGCACGACGCCGAGAATGAAGGCCAGCGACGTCATGATAATCGGGCGCAACCGGAGCTTTGCAGCCTCGAGTGTTGCATCAATGACACTTATTCCGGTGGCCTGGCGATCCTTCGCGAACTCCACGATCAGAATCGCGTTCTTTGCCGCGAGACCAATCGTCGTGAGCAGTCCGACCTTGAAATACACGTCGTTGGACTGGCCGAAGACATAGGCTGCAGCCACCGCTCCCAGGACACCCACCGGCACCGCCATGATGACGGAGAACGGGATTGACCAGCTTTCATAGAGGGCTGCCAGGCAAAGGAAAACGATCAGGACCGAGAGAGCGTAGAGCATGGGGGCCTGGGAACCAGACAGGCGCTCCTGATAGGAGATGCCCTGCCAGGCTACGGTGTAGCCACCACCCAGATCGGCGGTCAGCTGCTCCATCGTATCCATGGCCGCGCCGGAGCTCACACCGGCACCCGCTGCCCCTTCCATCGAAATCGCACCGACCCCATTGAACCTGCTCAGTGTTGGTGCGCCGCTGATCCATTGCGTTTTCGTGAAGGACGAGAAGGGAACCATCTCGCCGTTGGCATTGCGGGCATGCCAGTCATTGATCGCGGTTTCCTGCAAGCGGTAGGGAGCGTCGCCCTGGACGTAAACGGGCTTCAGTTCGCCGTTCAGGGTGAAATCGTTGACGTCACGACCTGCAAAGATGGTCGACAGCATGCTGTTGACGGTCGCAATGTCGAGACCCATGGCGCCCATCTTTTCCTGATCCAGCAGAAGCTTCAACTGGGTTTCAGCCGGCGGGTTGTTCGAGCGCAGTGAGCTCACGTTGGGATTGGAGCTACCGGCCTGCATCAACTGCTGTGATGCGGCCGTCAGCGCCTCGTTGCCTCTCTTGCCGCTGTCGACCAAATACATGGAGAAGCCGCTCGACGTGCCGAGACCGGGGATCGCTGGTGGTGCCAGTGGGAAAACCATCGCATCACGGAGCGTGAAGAAATAGCCCATGGCGCGCTGGACGACGGCAGGTGCGGCAAGCTGCGGGTCTTCACGGAGTTCGAAGTCCTTGAGCTTTGCGAATACCAGCGCGTAGTTCTGGCCGGCACCTACGAAAGAGAAGCCCGAGACGGAAAAGACGTCCTGAATCGCGTCCTTTTCCTGATCGAGGTAGTAGTCCTCGATCTTCTTGATGATCTCTTCGGTGCGCGTGACCGTTGCGCCGTTCGGCAGCTGGACGATGGTCATCAGCACGCCCTGGTCTTCTTCGGGAAGGAAGGAAGAGGGCAGGCGCATGAAGAACCAGCTCATGCCTGCGATCACGATCGCGAACATAAGCATCACCCGAAGCGGACGCTTGAGGAGGTAGCCAATCGACGAGACATAACCACCGGTCGCGCGATCAAAATTCCGGTTGAACCAGCCACCAAGGCCGCCTTTCGGCTTGTGGTGGTCGACCGGCTTCAACATCGTTGCACAAAGGGCCGGCGTCAAAACGAGGGCGACGACAGCCGAAAGCAGCATCGCCGAAACGATGGTCACCGAGAACTGGCGGTAGATGATGCCGGTGGAGCCGCCGAAGAAGGCCATCGGAATGAAGACGGCCGTCAGGACAAGCGCGATGCCGACGATGGCGCCGGTGATCTCGCCCATCGACTTCTGGGTGGCTTCAAGCGGCGACAGTCCTTCCTCGGACATGATGCGTTCGACGTTTTCGACGACGACGATCGCATCGTCGACGAGCAGGCCGATTGCCAGAACCATGGCGAACATGGTGAGCGTGTTGATCGAGTAGCCTGTCAGCGCCAGAATACCGAACGTGCCGAGAAGAACGACGGGCACCGCAATCATCGGAATGATGGTGGCGCGAAGGTTCTGAAGGAAGACAAGCAGGACCACGAAGACCAGCACGATGGCTTCGAGCAGGGTGTGAACGACCTTTTCGATCGACAGCTGCACGAAGGGCGTGGTGTCGTAGGGATAGGTGATGACCACGTTTTCCGGCAGCGAAGGGGCAATCGTCGCCAGCTGCGACTTCACGCGCTCTGCCGTATCCAAAGCATTGGCGCCGGTTGCCAGATTGACGGCGAAGCCGGTGGCCGGATTGCGGTTGGAGCGGGTCTTGGTGGCGTAGCTTTCCTGGCCGATCTCGATGCGTGCGACATCGCTCAGTCGCACCGTGGCACCGTCGATCTCGGTCTTCAGGATGATCGACTCGAAGTCGGACACCGACTGCAGCTGACTTTGAGCGGTCACCGTTACCGTCAGCTGCTGACCAGCCGGTGCCGGCTGGCTTCCGAGGGCGCCAACAGAAACCTGCGTGTTCTGCGCCTGAATGGCGGAGGTCACGTCCGTCGGTGTCAGCTGGAACTTGTTGAGTTTAAACGGATCGAGCCAGACGCGCATCGCGTAGCCGGTGCCGAACACTTCCAGGCTGCCCACGCCTTCCAGACGCTTGATCTGATCCTCGATCTGAGAGGAGAAGATATCGCCAAGTTCGACGTTGCTGCGCTGACCGTCGGTCGAAACCAGTGCGCCGACGAGCAGGATGCTCGAGGTCGAGCGCGTTACCGAGATGCCGGCCGACTGGACGATATCCGGCAGCTGCGACTGCACGAGCTGCAACTTGTTTTGTACCTGGACCTGGGCAATTTCCGGATCGATCGAGTTGCCGAAGGTCAGCGATACGGAGGCGGAGCCGGTGCTCGATGATGACGTCATATACGTCAGGTCATCAAGTCCGGTCATGCCGTCTTCGATGATCGATGTGACTGACTTCTCGACCGTCTCCGCGCTTGCGCCGTTATAGCTTGCGGAGATCTGCACGGTTGTCGGTGCGATTTCCGGATACTGCGAAATCGACAGCGTCGAAATTGCGAGCGCGCCGCCGAGCATGATGATGATCGCGATCACCCATGCGAAGATCGGGCGTCGAATGAAATACTGGGCCATGGATTATCCTCTACGCCTCGATTGCCTTGTCTGTCGCACAATCAGGGTTGTGCGGCAGGGGCGGCAGCCGGCGCTGCAGTTTCCTGGACGATCCCGTTCTCATCAATCTGTGCTTCGACCGGCTGGACGGGGGCGCCGTCGCCAATCCACTGAAAGCCGTCGACGATGAGCTTGTCGCCATCATTGATGCCACTGGCCACGAGCCAGTTGTTGCCTGAAACCTGCGCGTCGTCGAAGATCCGGGTCTCGACCGTGTTCTCTGCCGTGACGAATTTTGCCGAAAGCTCGCCATTGGCACTGCGCGTGGCAGCCCGCTGCGGGATCAGGAAGCCGTCTTCCGTGCCGACGGTCACCGTGGCGCGGACGTACATGCCTGGCAGGATCAGGCCATCGGGATTGTCGAACACGGCACGGATCGAATAGGTGCCGGTCGTCTGACTGACCGCCATTTCCGACATGTCGAGCTTTCCGACGACTGGGTATTCGTGGCCGTCCTCAAGCGTCAGCCGGATATCGGACGCGCCGTTTTCGTTGCGGTTGATCCGACCCTCAGTAATTGCTTCGCGTAGTCGCAGCAGATTGACGCTCGATTCCGTCAGGTCGATGTAGATCGGATCAAGACGGCGAAGGGTCACGAGGCTGTCGGTCTGGTTCGCCGTGACGACGTTGCCGACCGAGTAGCGGGAGACAGTGGTCACGCCTTCGAAGGGGGCACGAATTTCTGTGAGATCAAGCTCGATCTCGGCAGAGCGCAGCGCTGCCTTGGCCTGAGCGACATCGGCCTCCGCCTGCAGAAGCGTCACACGGGCGTTTTCGAGTTCCACCTGGGTGGCGCCGCTACCGACCAGCCGTTCCTGACGTGCAAGGTTCGATTGGGCCGTCGGCACGCCGGCCTCAGCCTTTTGCAGACTGGCCTGGGCCTGGGCCTGGGCGGCGCGGTAAGTGTCGTCTTCGATCTTGTAGAGCAGATCGCCCGCCTTGACTTCGCTGCCTTCCTTGAAGGCAATTTCCTTAATGATGCCGCTCACGCGAGGACGGATTTCTGCTGTCTGGAAGGCCGCTGCGCGGCCCGGCAGGGTGCTGGTCAGCGGTTGCGGCGCCTTTTTCATCACCAGAACGCTTACGGCTGCAGGCGGGCGTTCTCCGCCAGCCCCTGCGGCACCGCCGTTGTCAGCTGTTCCCTGATCGGAGCAACCCGCCAGGGCCGCGGTGCACACGAGAATGGCGGAGGCAAGTCTGAAGCTTGGGCGCATCAAGGAATCCCATTGAGAAAGGTCATAGAACATGATGAATCAGCGACCAGTGCCGCTAAGTTCAGGCACTGACCGACTGGCGAGAAACGGGCGCATCAGAGAGAGGCCGCTCTCTTTCATCGAAGTGACGTAAATAAAAAATCGTCACTTTGCAAGTGGCGACCGCAGTGCAGCATCGATCAGTCGAACGACTTCCTGACAACGTGTTGCCATTATGTCAGCCTTCTCCATCCCCGTCATGACAGGGTGAATGACGCAGGCCAAGGCATCGAAGGTCGCGTTTGCCAATCGCGGTACGTCGTCCGCATGGTAGATGCCTTCTCGAATGCCGGCCTGGATGATTTCCGCGATCATGCCGACGACGATTTCACGGAACCGGTCGCCACAATCGAGTTCCTCTGTAATCGTCACGAGGATCATCTCGAAGACGAAGGGTGCATCCGTCTGCTCGGCTAGATGCTCCTGCATCAAATGATGGGCGAGGGCATAAAGTCGTTCGGGAGCGGGCTTGTCGCTGGCAAGCGCCTTCAACGCATGCAGAGTTTGTTCGATCGCGCGCGTGGCGATCGCGTCGACGAGGCTCGTCTTGGTGCGAAAATGCTTAAAGACATTGGCCGGCGACATGGACAGTTCGGCTGCAATGTCCGCGATCGTGACGCTGGCATAGCCATGGGTCCGGAAAAGCTTCTCGGCGGTGTTCAGGATCTCTTCGCGCGTCTCCTCAGCGGGCCGGCGCGGACGACGCACGGGAGCGCCGGCACCCGTGTTGGGGCAGCATGCGCCAGATCGTGCGCGAGGGTCCTGATCCATAGAGCCACCTTTCTCAGGGGAAGTACGATGCCAGATTCTGGCGGATACGGGCGAAGGGGCTTTCGCCTCTGTCGTCAGGCTGGAACGGCAGCCCTGTGATCGCTTCGAACGCTCTAATATAGACCTTCGACGTCTCCTCGACCAGTGATGCCGGGATTTCCGGTATGGCATCGACATAGGGATCGCAACGTTCGGCAACCCAGGCGCGGACGAAATCCTTGTCAAAACTCTGCGGGCGCTCTCCCTTTTCAAAGCTCGCCTGATAGCTGTCGGCAATCCAGTAGCGGCTGCTGTCGGGGGTATGGATTTCATCGGCGAGAATGATCGTGCCGTTTTCGTCCGTGCCGAATTCATATTTCGTGTCGACGAGGATCAGGCCGCGCTCGGCGGCAAGCTCCTGGCCGCGGGCAAACAGTGCCAGTGCATAGCGCGACAGGGTTTCCCATTGCTCGGCGGTCAAAAGCTTCTTTTCAACGATCTCGGCCGGCGTCAGAGGCTCGTCGTGGCCACCGTCGAATTCCTTGCTCGTTGGCGTGATGATCGGGGTGGGGAGCTTTTCGTTGTCGCGCATGCCGTCCGGCAGGGTGATCCCGTACATTTTCCGCTCGCCCTTCTTATAGAGGGTAAGGATCGAGGTGCCCGTGGTTCCGGCGAGATAGCCACGGACCACGATTTCGACCGGCAGGATTTCCAGGCGCTTTCCGACGACGACGTTCGGGTCTGGATAGGAGATGACATGGTTCGGGCAGATGTCGCTGGTTTTTTCGAACCAGTAGCGGGCGGTCTGGGTCAGAACCTGACCCTTACAGGGGATGCAGGTGAGGATCCTGTCAAAGGCGCTCAAGCGATCAGTCGAAATGATGATGCGGCTGCCATCGGGGAGATCGTAGTTTTCGCGCACCTTGCCGCGATAGTAGTTCGGCAGTTCCGGATAATGGGCTTCGGAAAGGATGCGCATGGATGTCCTCGGTGTTTCGTCGACAGTGGCAGGTTTGACGATGTGGTTGCCGCCCCGCGGTATCCGAAAGAGGCGCTGGTTTCAAAGAAAAAGCGCATGGGGCCTGCCCATGCGCTCTCCATCTCGACTTGTGGTCAAACGGCTGCGCGATGCAGGCGACCGTTGAAAAGACCGTTGTCCGTCACTTGCCGAAGCGACTTGGCGGCGGCAAGCACCGCGAGGTCGACGAGCGGCTCGACGAGGATCACCGTCATATAGGCGACACCGAAGGTCGCGATGCTCGACAGGTTGTCGACGGCAAAGCCATGGCCGTAGAGTGCCCAGAAGGCGACCCAGGCGACGATTCCGCCCTGATAGGCCGTGGATAGCGCGAGCGCATCCTTATAACCGACATCCACATAAGCCTTCTTTTCCGGAATGAGCCGCGCCGCGAGCTTGCTGATGACAAAGAGCGGCACGATCAGCGTTGTGACGTTCATGCCGTATTGCGGCAGGTCGAACGGCGCAAAGAGGAGCCCCTGAAGCAGGAGACCAAGGGCGAGACCGATCGAGGCCGCCCCGGCACCGAAGATCAGGAAGAGCGTGGAGCCGAGGATCAGGTGCACTTCGGAGACGCCGACCGGATGATGCGGCAGGACCTCGAAGAAGGAGAAGACGAGCGCTGTCGTGATCAAGGTCCTGGCAGCGAGACCGGTCGGGGTTGCTTTCGCCTTGAGATCGTCGACGACCATCTTGCCGACAAGCCCGAAGGAGAGTGCTGCTGTTGCGTAGCTGAAAGCGAGTTTGGCGCCGTCCACGACGCCGGGTTCAATATGCATAACTATGTCCTTTCGTCCGCGCCCACCGCGCGGGAGAGTGAATGCCGCGTTCACGGCGCCAAGCGATGGCAGGTCTCCTGGCTCACGGGTCAGGGCTTCGGTCCGCCTTATCAGCTGAAGGCCAATGGCTTTTCGGACGTCGCTCGCCGTTCACAGTTGCGGGGGCAGCCACGGTTTCGGCCCCTGATGGGTAATCCTCACCGTATTCCCTCTTCGTCCGCCCTTCCGATCTTGTTGGGGCGGAACCATCACGAAGGAGAGATTAGGTCCTGTCATCAAGCGATGTCCAGCAGTTTGCGACGCTACCGGGCGGGAAACTGCGACAGTTTGGCAAAAGCCAATTTGCCACATTGTGAGGGCTGGTTGGCGGGACCTATCTGGGCTCCAGAGCGCAAACGTCAGGAGGTTTCGACATGGCTGAGATGATTTACCGCGTGCCGCTGTTTGGCTGGATGCTGAGGGAAGCGATTTACGGACCGACGACCGCCAAGGTCCTATTCGTGGTCAATCTGCTTTTGCTCTGGCTGCTCGCCATTGTCGCATTCGGCTATCCCGCGATCATCCTGCCGGCGCTTGCCGCCGTGCCGACCATGTTCGTGGTGCTGCTGCTGATCACCAAAGGGTAAAGCGAATAGCGGGCCTTTTAACCGCGGGCGAGAGTTCCCATATAAGAGGTGCAACAAACGCCGCCGAGTGCGGCGCGCAATTGCGGGGATTTCGGAGGCTTGCAAAGTCACCCTGATTTTTTCGTTGCAAAATCAGTCACTTGAAAAAAACGACAGTTTTTTGACAAATGGCTGTTGACGGTTTGAGGGAGTGGCCGTATAAGCCGCTTCACCGAACGAGAGGGCGGCGCCGCAGGGCCCGCCGGACTGGTTCAGACAAGATCCTTGAAATTGGCTGAGATGCTGGTTTTGTTGCC